>Ga0335070_10004952_pt1 | contig 15627 bp, 15 predicted proteins | sample Lox_Sample_13_FD_206722 | JGI IMG/M metagenome (GOLD analysis project Ga0335070, IMG submission 206722) | Soil microbial communities from Loxahatchee National Wildlife Refuge, Florida, United States - Lox_Sample_1.3 | ecosystem: Environmental > Terrestrial > Soil > Wetlands | place: USA... | reverse complement strand
GCCGAAAAGGCCGACACGCTCCCTCACGAGACACCTCCCGGGCCGTCCTCCTCCAGGCGCGCGAGCGTTTCCGCCATGGCCCGGACGAGCGGCTTGAGCCCCTCGGCCTTGATGGCGGAGATGGCGAAGAAGGGCATCTTCCTCCGCGCGGCCAGGCGCTTGATCCCGGTCAGCCGGGACTTGTCCCGGCCGAGGAGGTCGACCTTGTTGGCGGCGACGATCATGGTCCGCCTAGCGAGGCGCGCGTCGAACGACGCGAGCTCCCGCATGACGACGTCGAAATCCTGGACGGGGTCGCGTCCCGTGTACGGCGAGACGTCGACGACATGGACGAGGACCCGGGTCCGCTCGATGTGCCGCAGGAACCGGTCGCCGAGCCCCTGGCCGAGGTGAGCGCCCTCGATGAGCCCGGGGATGTCGGCCACGATGAAGCTCTTCATCGCCCCCGCGTCCACGACGCCGAGGTTGGGCGTCAGGGTCGTGAACGGGTAATCCGCGATGAGCGGCCGGGCCGCCGAGATCTTCGAGATGAGCGTCGACTTGCCGGCGTTGGGGAAGCCGACGAGGCCGACGTCGGCGATGAGCTTGAGCTCGAGGGAGAGCTCCTTCTCCTCCCCCGGCCGCCCGGGCTCCCACTCGCGGGGGGCTTGGTGGGTCGCGGTGGCGTAGGAGGCGTTGCCGCGGCCGCCCTTGCCCCCCTTGGCCGCCGTGAGGGCCTGACCTGGCCGGACGAAATCGAACAGGAGGTCGCCCGTCGCGGCGTCCTTGACGACGGTCCCGACCGGCACGGGGAGCCTCATCTCCGCGCCGCGGGCGCCGGTGCGGTTGCCACCCTCGCCGGGCGCCCCGTTCCGGGCCCGGAGGAGCGGGTGGAAGCGGAAATAGGACAGGGAATGGACGCTCGCGTCCGAGACGAAGACGACGCTCCCCCCGTTGCCGCCGTGCCCGCCGTCCGGGCCTCCCCGGGGGACCTTGGCCTCGCGCCGGAAGCTGACGCAGCCGTCCCCGCCGCGGCCAGCCTTGAGCTTGACCTGGACCTGGTCAACGAACATGGGACGCCCCGGCTGTCAGGAGTGGAGCGGTCGTTCGGGAAGCGGGCGGCGTGAGGGAATCGGGCGCTTTGATGTCGGCCTCAAGCGGGCAGGACGGAAACGACCTTGTTCCCCTTCCCCTTGTCGACGAAGCGGACGACGCCCGTGATCATGGCGAAGAGCGTGTCATCCTTGCCCCGCCCGACGTTCAGCCCGGGCTTGAAGGGCGTCCCCCTCTGGCGGACAAGGATCGAGCCCGCACTGACCTTCTGGCCGCCGTGGCGCTTGACGCCGAGCCGCTGGCCGCCGCTGTCCCTGCCGTTCCGCGCGCCGCCGCCTGCCTTCTTGTGGGCCATGGGTCACTCCTTCGCCGCTTTCTTCGGCTTCGCGCCCGGCTTGGCGCCCGCCGTCTTCTTGCCGACGGTCTTGGCCTGGGGGGCCTGGGTCGTCCTCTTGGCCGGTTTCCTGGGCTTTCCGGCCGGCTTCTTTGCCGGAGCCTCCGCCTTGACCGGGCCCTTGGGCTCGGCCTTCGGCGCCGGAGCCGGGACAGGGGCGGGCTTCGCCTCGGGCGCTTCCTCGGCCGGGGCCTGGCTCTTATCGGGGTAGATGCCCTCGACGCGGATCCGGGTCAGCTGCTGGCGGTGGCCGCGGGTCCGGCGGTACTGCTTCCTTCTCTTCTTCTTGAAAACGAGGACCTTCTCGTCCTTGTAGAGCTCGAGGACCTCGGCCCGGACCAGGGCGTCCTCGAGAACGGGCGTGCCGAGGAGGACGTTCCCGCCGTCCTCCTCGATGAGGAGGACCCGGCTGAAGCTGACCTTCCGGCCGGCCTCGGTTTCGAGCTTCTCGACCGAGAGGACGTCACCCGGCTTGACGCGATATTGTTTTCCGCCTGTCAGGATCACTGCGTGCATCGCTTGTACCCTTGTCGAGAGATGAAAGTGGAACGTCAAATTTAGCATAGGGCCCCGCCAAAGTCAAATTCAGATGACGCTGGCGCGGCTTGACACGGGACCGCCTTTTCCCTACGCTGGGGTCGCGGCCCGCCCCTCGCGGCGCCGGACGGGCGGTTAGCTCAGCGGCAGAGTATCGGTCTTACAAACCGGGGGTCGCAGGTTCGAACCCTGCACCGCCCACCAGCGGCCTTCCCCGCCTCGAAGAACCCCTTGACATTGCCGGAAATTCGGTTCTATATCTTTCTTCATAGAGATTCAAAGAGCGCCGCGCGGGCCGGTGTCCGCGTGACGGCGTCCAGCAGAGGAGGTGTCATGAGAGCTAAGAGTGTTCTTCTCGCCGCCGTCCTGCTCCTGACGTTCGTGGCCTGGGGCTTTCCCCAGTCCAAGGAAACGGGCGCCATCCAGGGCACGGTGACCGACAAGGATAAGGTCCCCTTGCCCGGCGTCACCGTGACCATCTCGAGCCCCAAGATGATGGGCACGAGAAGCGCGGTCACCGACGCCTCGGGCGGCTTCCGCTTCCCGGCCCTGCCGCCGGGGACCTACGAGGCCAAGGCCGAGCTCCAGGGTTTCAAGACCTACATCCAGCAGAACATCCGTCTGGAGACGACGGTGAGCCTGACGCTCAGCATCGTCATGACCCCGAGCACGCTCGAGGAGAAGATCACGGTCGTGGCCAAGTCGCCGACCGTCGACGTCAAGTCCTCGGAGACGGCCTCGGTCACGCTGAGCGACGATATCCTGCGCAACATCCCCTACAACCAGTTCACGGCCGACATCGTCAACCTGGCCCCCGGCGTCACGAACAACGTCGCCTACGGCGCCTCCCAGGACACGGGCATCGCCTATTCCATGGACGGCGTCAACGTCGCCGACCCCGAGGCGGGCTCGGCCTGGGTCTTCCTCGATCACAACATCGTCGAGGAAGCCAAGGTCATGGGCGTCGGCCTGCCGGCCGAGTACGGGAACTTCACCGGCGTCATCTTCAACATCGTCACGAAGTCCGGCGGCAACGACTTCTCCGGCCACATGGAGGTCGATTTCCAGGGCAAGAAGGGGGACTTCCCCAAGGGCTTCTGGCAAACGACCAACAACCAGGCCTTCACGGGCCTGCAGGATTTCCCCGACCTGAGCGCGCCTCTGTCCAAGCTCTTCGACGCCGACGTCCACCTCGGCGGGCCGATCAAGAAAGACAAGCTCTGGTTCTACGTCGGACTGCAGTGGTACCGGACCCAGGACTACCCGACGGGCTTCCCGGCCGCCGTCGACTACAAGCAGCCGCACTCCTTTTTCAAGCTGTCGGCCCAGCCCTCGCCCTCGACGCCGATGACCCTGTCGGTCGAGGTCGACACCTATAATGGCATCCACCGGGGAGGCAACGCCACGACCGAGCCCGTGGCCACGGTCCGGCAGAAATCGCCCGAGGTCGTGGCCAACTTCACACTGACCCACATCTTCAACCCCAAGACCTTCATCGACGTCAAGGCCGCCTACTTCTGGGGCTATTACTACCTCGAGCCGGAGATGGGGCGCGGCGTCAATTCCCACTTCGACATCGGCACGAACAGGCTCTACGACAACGCCTCGTATTACTACCAGGCCGACCGTGACCGCATCCAGGTCAACGCCAGCCTGACCCACTACGCCGACGACTTCATCAAGGGTAATCACGACTTCAAGTTCGGCGTCGAGGTCGAGCGTTCTCACGCCCGGAGCCGCGATGGCTATACGGGCGCGAACCATATGTACTACATCGACTACACGGGGCCTAATGGGCAGCTTTACGGCGCCGGGCCAGCCGGTCAGTACCTGGCCTATCAGTACACCGGGTACGACATCAACACGAGCTACGTCCGGGCCGAGGCCTTCGCCCAGGATTCGTGGCAGATCTTCAAGCGCTTCAACCTCAATGTCGGCCTGCGCTTCAGCCACAACTGGGGCTTCGTCAAGGGCGTCAGCGGCTCCGTGTACCAGACAACCCGCCTTGCGCCGCGGGTCGGCTTCACCTTCGACGTCCTCGGCGACAAGACGACCATCCTCAAGGCCCACTACGGCCAGTTCACCGAGGCCATGCTGACGGCCGAGATCGACCGGCTCAACCCGCCTTCGGCCTTCAGCGATTTTATCAAGTACTTCTGGGACAATGAATCCGGCCAATACGTCCCGTTCGACGATCGCCCCGCCCCTGTCTACCACCTCGCCGACAACATCAAGCACCCCTACATGGAACAGTTCACGGTCAGCGTCGAGCGGGAGCTGTTCAAGGACGCCTCGTTCACGGTCACCGGCATCTGGCGGTCGTGGCACAACTTCCTCTTCCATTCCGACCGGGCTACGACCTGGGACCCCCTGACCTTCTACATCTCGGAGCTCAACGACCAGCCGGTCACGGTCTACGAGCGGACCTCGGCCAGCGACGAGCACGACTATTGGATCCAGAATTACGTGCCCGGCCAGAATCCGAGCCAGAGATACTGGGGTTTCGAATTCCTGTTTAACAAGCGATTCTCCAACAAGTGGCAGGTGCTGGCCTCCTACGTCTATTCCCACGCATACGGAACGTTGAACAACAGCTTCGGCTCCGGCCTCGCCTGGGCCGGCAGCGTCGACAACCCCAACATGTGGGTCGACGCCAGCGGCACTCTGGAAAACGACCCCACCCACATGATCAAAGTCCAGGCGACCTACGTCCTCCCGTTCGGGATCTACTTCAACGCCTATTTCCAGGGCATCACCGGCAACGCCTGGACGACGATCTATCGCTCGCCCACTCTCGCCCAGGGCCGGGCTTCGGTCTTCATCGAGCCGCGCGGGTCACACCATTACCCCATGGCCAAGACCCTCGATCTGCGGCTGGAAAAGACGTTCCTCATGGCCAAGAAGTACCGGCTGGGGCTGATGGTCGACGTCTTCAACCTCTTCAACGACCACACCATCACGTCGTGGGGGACGCGCTACGGCATCGGCGCCGACTGGCTCCCCGGAGACTATCCGTCGACCGACGGGCACACGCTCTACGGCATCATCAACCCGCGCCAGGCCCGGGTCGGCCTCCGGCTCATCTTCTGATTCTAGAGGCGCGGGCTTCGCGGTCACTCGCGGGGCGGCGGGCGGTCCCGCCGCCCCGTCTCTTAAGAAGAGGCAAAAGGGCGGGCACTCTCTCTGAGAGAATCGCTCGGAACGCATCCCGGGACTACAGGCGAGGGGCGCCCAGAAGGAGATCCTGATGACCGAAATTGGCCCGAGGAGTGAATTCGGGGATCGGGGCCGCTGGCTCGTCCTTCTCTCCATCGTCCTGGCCCTGGCGGGAATCGCCGCATTCTGCTATCTCTTCCTGCGCCACCTCACCGTCTACGGGATCATCCTGGCCCCGGTCATCCTCGCCCTCTACATGGTCCCGGCGGTCTTCGTCTTCTGGCTTGCCAAGCGGCGCCGTCGAGGATGGAGCGGGAAGGCCGGGGAACAAGGGGGCCAGGGGGGGCCCGGGGCGACGGCGAGATAAGCGCCCCCGACGGGATTCGGACCCGTGTTGCCGCCTTGAAAGGGCGATGTCCTAGGCCTCTAGACGACAGGGGCGGAAGAGGAGAATGAGCCGTGCTGGACTCGAACCAGCGACACCCGGCTTAAAAGGCCGGTGCTCTCCCTCTGAGCTAACGGCCCGGAAAAGCGCTTTATTATACAGGAGAGGGGCAAGGAGTCAACACGTCGCGCGGAAGCCGTCCCCCCGCGGCCTCAGGCGACCGGCTCGAACCGGATGATGACCCAGCGGCTCGGGTGCCTCATGCCCGAATCGGTCTTCACTTCGTACATCCGCATCGGCAGCTTGTAGTTCTTGACCGCGCCCTGCTTCGTCTTGATCTTGACCACGACGTCCTTGGAATGGACAGTGCCAGTCAGGTCCCGGACCCCGGCCAGCTCGCGCTCGCCGAGCGAGAACAGCGTGACCTGCTCCTCCATCGCGGCGGCGTTCTTGGCGTCCGTGTAGGCCTTCTTAAGCTCCTTCATCTTGCCGTTTTCTTCGTCGTACTTAGCTTGGGCCTCGTCGACCTTCTTCTTGGCGATGGCCTTGGCCCCGGCGGTCCGGGCCAGGTCGAGCTCGTCCTTGGCGTTGGCGAGGGCGGCGTCGGCGTCCATGGTCGGGCCGATCTGGGCGTCCTGGGCCTTCTTGGCTTCCATCTCCTTTTTATTCAAGTCGGGCAGGGTCACGGGCTCGGTCTTTTCCGGGCTGACGCTGACGACCTCCCAGGAGGCGACTTCCCATTGGGCCGGCTCGAGCGCCATGGAGGCCATGGTCGCGTTGTCGTTCATCGTGACCGCGTTGAAATAGCGGGACAAGAGCGCCCTCTCCGGATTCGAGGAGCAGCTCTGGACAACAAAAAAGGCGAGCAGGATGCCAAAAAGGACGAGTGTCTTTCTGTTCATGATGCCTCCTCCTTCGAACTCTCTCGACAGTGTTCCTGCCTTATCTTAACCTCATTCGGAGGAAAAAAGCAAGCCCTAAAATGCCCCGCCGCGGCCTCCTCCTCCCCGGCCGGACAGGCCCCGCCCTCCGGCCCGTTGAGGCTTTGTTCGGCGCCCCGATTGTGCTAGACTACTACGTTCATCGATGGGGTAGGACCATGGAAGACTTCAAAGACATCCTCGCCAGGCGCAAGAAGGACCCGGGACGCCTCCTGGACATCCTCGCCGACGTCCAGGCCCGGGAAGGGAGAGTCCCCCCGGCGGCGGTAGCGGAGATCGCCCGGGCCCTGAAGCTGTCGGAGGCCGAGGTCCGCGGCGTCGTCACCTTCTACCACTTCTTCTCGCTCGACTCGCGGGGACGGGCGGCCGTCTATCTGAACGACTCCGTCACCTCGAGGATGAACGGCCGGGCAGCCGTGGCCCGCGCCTTCGAGGAGGAGGCCGGCTGCCGCTTCGGCGAGGTCTCCGCCGACGCGCTCATCGGCCTTTTCCCGACGTCCTGCATCGGCATGAACGACCAGGAACCCTCGGCCATCATCAACGGAGTCGTCTTCACCCGCCTGACGGCCGAGAGGGCCCGCGACATCGTCCGCGGCCTGCGGGCCGGCGCGTCCGCCCGGGACCTGGTCGGGACTTACGGCGACGGCGCCAACCAGTCCGACCTCGTCCGGGCCATGGTCATGAACGACATCCGCCGCCGGGGGCCCGTCCTCTTCGGCCCGTTCGAGCCCGGCTCGGCGGTCCGGGCGGCCGTCTCGTTGAAGCCCGAGCAGGTCGTCGAGGAGGTCCGGAGGTCGAACCTCCTCGGCCGCGGCGGGGCGGGCTTCCCGACCGGCCTCAAGTGGGACCTCTGCCGGAAGGAGAAGGCCGACCGGCACTACGTCGTCTGCAACGCGGACGAGGGCGAGCCGGGCACGTTCAAGGACCGCGTCATCCTGACCGAGCTCCCCCGCCTCCTCTTCGAGGGCATGGCCGTCGCCGGCTACGCCGTCGGGGCCCGGGAAGGCGTCCTCTACCTCCGCGCCGAATACTCCTATCTCAAAGCCCGCCTCGAGTCCGTCCTCGACGCCATGCGCCGGGAGGGCTTGCTGGGCAAGAACGTCGCCGGGTCGCCGGACTTCGATTTCGACATCATCATCAAGTCGGGCGCCGGGGCCTACGTCTGCGGCGAGGAATCGGCCCTCCTCGAATCGGCCGAGGGCAAGAGGGGCGAGCCGCGCGACAGGCCGCCCTTCCCCGTCCAAGTCGGCTACCAGGGCCAGCCGACGACCGTCAACAACGTCGAAACCCTGGCCACGGCGGCCCAGGTCCTCGCCCACGGCGCGGCCTGGTTCACCTCGATGGGGACGCCGAAATCGGCCGGGACGAAGCTCCTCAGCGTCTCCGGCGACTGCGCCGCCCCGGGCGTTTACGAGGTCGAGTTCGGCCTGACCGTCCGGGACCTCCTGGACATGGTCGGCGGCGGGGATGCCCAGGCCGTCCAGGTCGGCGGCCCCTCGGGGACCTGCCTCTCGCCGGCCGGCTTCGACCGGAAGGTCTGCTTTTCGGACCTCGCCACCGGCGGCTCGGTCATCGTCTTCGGCCCGGGCCGGGACATCTTCGAGGCCGTCGCGAGCTTCATGGAGTTCTTCGTCGAGGAGTCCTGCGGTTGGTGCACACCCTGCCGGGCGGGCAACGTCCTCCTCAAGCGAAAGTTCGAGAAGGTCGTGGCCGGCCGCGGCGCCGCCCGCGACCTCGAGGAGCTCGAGGCGTGGGGGAAGCTCGTCAAGGCGACCAGCCGCTGCGGCCTCGGCCAGACCTCGCCCAACCCGATCCTGACGACGCTCCAGAACTTCCGGGGGCTCTACGAGGCGAAGGTCCGGACTGGCGCGGACTTCATCCCCGATTTCGACCTCGGCGAGGCCCTCCAGGAGGGCTGCTCCGCCGCCGGCCGGCAGCCCGAGTGCAAGGAGTCCCTCCATGACTGAGATCCGCTTCACCATCGACGGACGGGAAGGCCGGGCGACGGCGGGCCAGACCATCGTCGAGGCGGCCAAGGCCAACGGCGTCTACATCCCGGTCCTCTGCCATTACGAGGGGCTCAAGCCCGTCGGCAGCTGCCGAGTCTGCACCGTGCGCGTCGGCGGCAAGTACATGGCCGCCTGCACCCAGCCCATCGCCGAGGGCATGGCCGTCGAGAACACCGCCCCGGACCTCGAGGACATGCGCCGGGCCTTGATCGAGATGCTCTTCGTCGAGGGCAACCACATGTGCCCGACCTGCGAGAAGAGCGGCAACTGCGAACTCCAGGCGCTGGCCTACCGTTACAGGATCATGGCCCCGCGCTTCCCCTACCTCTTCCCCGTCCGCGAGCTCGACGCCTCGAGCCCGAAGATCATGCTCGAGCGCAACCGCTGCATCCAGTGCCTCCGCTGCGTCCGGGCCATCCGGGCCAAGGACGGCCGCGGGGTCTTCGCCGCCCGGGACCGGACCGGCCGGGTGACGATCGATGCCGACCGCAACCTCGCCGCCCGCCTGACCGACGAGGAGGCCCGCCGGGCCATGGATGTCTGCCCGGTCGGCGCCATCCTGAGGAAGGAGGTCGGCTTCGCCGTGCCCATCGGCCGGCGCAAGTTCGACCGAAAGCCCATCGGCAGCGACGTCGAGGAAGGGCCCGCGAGGTGAGACCATGAGCAAGCCCGTCATCGCCACCGCCTCCCTGGCCGGCTGCTTCGGCTGCCACATGTCCCTCCTCGACATCGACGACCGCATCCTCCAGCTCGTCGAGCTCGTCGCCCTCGACAAGTCTCCCGTCGACGACATCAAGAGGTTCACCCGGCCCGTCGACATCGGCCTCATCGAGGGAGGCTGCTGCAACAGCGAGAACGTCCACGTCCTGAGGTCCTTCCGCGAGAACTGCCGGACGCTCGTCTCGGTCGGCGAGTGCGCGACCATGGGCGGGCTGCCCGCCCTGCGCAATGGCATCCCCCTCAAGGAGTGCCTGGACGAGGCCTACATGAACAGCCCGACCGTGGCCCCGGAGGACCGGCTGATCCCGAACGACGAGGAGCTGCCGATCATCCTGGACAAGGTCTACCCCTGCCACGAGATCGTCAAGATCGATGCGTTCCTCCCCGGCTGCCCCCCCTCGGCCGACCTCATCTGGGAGGCCGTGACGGCCCTCATCCAGGGCCGGCCGCTCGACCTCCCCTACAACCTCGTCAAGTATGACTGAAGGGCGAACGACCATGGCACGCAAGATCACCATCGAGCCCGTCACCCGCGTCGAGGGCCACGGCAAGGTCACCATCCATCTCGACGACCGGGGCAAGGTCACCCAGTCCCGGTTCCACATCGTCGAGTTCCGCGGCTTCGAGCGGTTCGTCCAGGGCCGCCCCTACTGGGAGGCGCCCGTGCTCGTCCAGCGGCTGTGCGGCATCTGCCCGGTCAGCCACCACCTGGCCGCGGCCAAGGCCATGGACGTCGTCGTCGGCGTCGGGCCCGGCGCCCTGACGCCCACGGCCGAGAAGATGCGCCGGCTCATGCACTACGGCCAGATGCTCCAGTCCCATGCCCTCCACTTCTTCTACCTCTCATCGCCCGATTTCCTCCTGGGCATGGACGCCGACCCGGCCGTCCGGAACGTCATCGGCGTCATCGCCGCGAACAGGGACCTCGCCGTGCGGGGCGTCCTCCTCCGCAAGTTCGGGCAGGAGATCATCCTGGCCACGGCCGGCAAGAAGATCCACGGCACGGGCGCCGTGCCCGGCGGGGTCAACAAGAACCTCACCCCCGAGGAGCGCGACCGCTTCCTCAAGGGGCCGGACCCCCTCAACGCCGGCCGGATGATCGAGTGGGCGCAGGCCGCCATCGGCGTCTTCAAGGACTACCACCGGAGGAACAGGGAGACCGTCGACGGCTTCGCCCCGTTCCCCTCGAACCACCTCAGCCTCGTCCGCAAGGACGGCGCCCTGGATTTCTACCACGGCGTCCTGCGGGCCGTCGACGCCGACGGCCACAAGGTTCTCGACGACGTCGATTACCGGGATTACCTCGAGTACGTCGGCGAGGAGATCCGGCCCTGGAGCTACATGAAGTTCCCCTACCTCCGGTCGCTCGGCAAGGCCGCCGGCTGGTACCGGGTCGGCCCCCTGGCCCGGCTCAACACCTGCGACTACATCCCCTCGACCCTGGCTCAGAAGGAGTTCGAGGCCTACAAGGCCTACACGGACGGCAAGCCCAACAACATGTCCCTCCACAGCCACTGGGCCCGGCTCATCGAGCTCCTCCACGCCGCCGAGGTCATCAAGGAGCTCCTCGGCGACAAGGACCTCCAGGGGACGAAGCTCGTCAAGACGGGCAAGCGCACGGCCGAGGGCGTCGGCCTCATCGAGGCGCCGCGCGGCACGCTCTTCCACCACTACCGGGTCAGCGCCGACGACCAGATCACCATGGCCAACCTCATCGTCTCGACGACGAACAACAACGAGCCCATGAACCGGGCCGTCCACTGGGTCGCCGAGCACGCCCTCTCCGAGAAGCCCGAGATCACCGAGGGCATGCTCAACCGGGTCGAGGTGGCCATCCGGGCCTACGACCCGTGCCTGAGCTGCGCCACCCACGCCCTCGGCCGCATGCCCCTCGAGGTCACGCTTTGCGATCCAAACGGCAGGGTCCTCGAAAAGAAGATCCGGTAGCCGGCCGGGAGACGAAGCCGCGCCGGGTCCTCGTCCTCGGCATCGGCAACCCCGGCCGCGGCGACGACGGCCTGGGGGCGGCGGCCGTGGAACGTTTGGAGTCCCGCCGTCTCCCGGGAGTGACGTGCGACGCGAACTACCAGCTCAACATCGAGGACGCCCTGGCCTGTTCGCGCCACGACCTCGTCGTCTTCGTCGACGCCGCCCGGGGGCTGCGCGTCCCGTTCCTCTGGAACGAGGTCCGGCCGGAGGCCGCGGGGCCCGCCCTCACCCACACCCTGGGGCCGGGGGCCGTGGTCGGCCTCTGCGCGGCCCTTTACGGCCGGACGCCGGAAGCCCGCGTCCTGGCCATCCGGGGCCACCGCTGGGGCGTCGGCGAGGGGCTCTCGCCGCGGGCCGCGGCGAATCTCGGCCGGGCCGTCCGCTTCTTGGAATCGTTCCTGAAAAGGGCGGCGGGAAAGGAGTCGCGATCATGACCCGGAAAGACGTCCTCGTCCAGAAGGACCTCCTCGGCACGAACAAGGAGGTCGCCGCGGAGATCCGGAAGGAACTCCGGGGCCGCGGCATCCTCTGCGTCAATCTTCTCAGCTCGCCCGGTTCCGGCAAGACCGCCCTCCTCGAAGGTCTGGCCGATCGCTTGAAAGGCCGCTTCCGGATGGCCGTCATCGAGGGCGACATCGAGACCGAGCGCGACGCCGAGCGCATCCGCGCCCGCGGCGTGCCGGCCTGGCAGATCACGACCGGCGGGGCCTGCCACCTCGAGGCGAAGATGGTCGGCAAAGTCCTTCCCGGGGTCCCGGCGGCGATCGACTTCCTCTTCATCGAAAACGTCGGCAACCTCGTCTGCCCGGCCGGCTACGACCTCGGCGAGAGCCTGCGGTGCGTCCTCCTCTCCTCCCCCGAGGGGGACGACAAGCCGGCCAAGTACCCGCAGGCTTTCGCCACGGCCGACGTCCTCATCCTAACCAAGGCCGACCTCATCCCGTACCTGCCCTTCGACCCGGCCGGGGCCGCCCGGGAGGCCCTGGCCATCAACCCGCGGCTCAGGGTCTTCCGCGTCTCCGCCCTGCGGGGCGAGGGCATGGACGGGCTGGCCGCGTTCTTCGCCGAGGCCCTGGCCGCGGAGCGGGCCGCCCGTGCATGAGCTGTCCCTCGCCGCCAGCCTCTTCGAGATCCTCGAGGAGAACGCCCGAGGATACAAGGACGCCCGCATCACGGCCGTGACGCTCCGCGTCGGCCGCCTCTCGGGCGTCGTCCCCGAGCTCCTGCGGTCCGCGTTCGACGCCTACAAAAAGGGGACCCTGGCCGAGGGGGCCCGGCTCGAGATCGTGGTCGCGCCGTTCGACTTCCGCTGCCGGGGGTGCGGCGGCACGTCCTTCCGCGAGGACCCGGCCGCCGCCTGCGCCGCGTGCGGCTCGAAGGACGTCGAGCTCGTCGGCGGCATGGACCTCGTCGTCGAGAAGATCGAAGTCGAGGTCGAGGACTCTTGAACGCCGGGGACCGTTCAAGGACGGCGTGATTCTTGACAAAGCCGAGTTCGTTCTGGTATAAACCGTTCCTCATCGCTGTCGTCGCGTCCCATGGCCGCGCTACCATCCGGAAAGTCGTCAACATCTCAGAAGACAAGGGCAAAGGAACGCTGATGGCCGAGAAGAAAAAGCTCCGCATCCAGGATCTGGCGAGGATCCGCGAAGAAGCAAAGACCCTGACGACGATCCGCGAGAGCGAGGGCCGGGCCAAGGTGACGGTCCACATGGGGACGTGCGGCATCGCCGCGGGCGCCCGCGACGTCATGGACGCCCTCCTCGACGAGATCCGGAAGAGCAACGTCCAGGACGTCGTTGTCGCCACCTCGGGTTGCGCCGGGCTGTGCAACCGGGAGCCGATGGTGACGGTCGAGTCCAAAGGCCAGCCTCCCGTCAAGTACGTCGACCTCACGCCGGCCAAGATGCGGAAGATCTTCGCCGAGCATGTCCTGGGCGGCCGCCTGGTTCCGGAATATGCCCTGGCGGTCGGGTGCGAAACCATGTACTGAAGGCGCCCCGTGAACCGAGATCAGACCCATTGTCCGGTCCCCACATGTTCCGGCAGCGCCGCCGCCGGCCGTCAAATAACCTTTGACAAGCTTTTCGGCTTTTCAGTAAGTTATGCCGTGAATGACGCAGAATAGGGGCATGGCTGGCCTCGGCCGAAAAGGAACCCTTTTTTCGAAAAGGAGCCTGAGGTGAAGTCCGGTCCGACGGCCGTCCAGCGCGTCCTCGCCAAGTATCATGGCGAGAAGCGCGCCCTGATCCCCATCCTGCAGGACATCCAGGACGAGCGTCAGTGGCTCTCGGCCGAGACCCTCGACGAGGTGGCGCGCGAGTTGGACATCCCGCCGGCCCACGTCTGGAGCGTCGCCACTTTTTACAAGTCTTTCCACCTGAAGCCGCGCGGGCGCCACATCTGCACCGTCTGCATGGGGACGGCCTGTCACGTCCGGGGAGGCGCCATCATTCTGGAGCATTTCGAACGAAGGCTCGGGATCGGGGCCGGCGAAACATCGCCGGACAAGGGATTCACCCTGGAGCGGGTCAACTGCCTCGGCGCGTGCGCGCTGGCGCCGCTCGCCGTCGTCGACGGCCGCTATTACGGTCAGATGAGCGAGATCAAGGTCGACGCGGTCTTGGCGACCGTGAAGGACGGAAAGGGAAAGGCATAGAGGAGAGCCATGGAACATTATCGCACGCACCTGCTCGTCTGCGCCGGGACGGGGTGCGTTTCCTGCGGCGCCTTCGCTCTCAAGGAGGCGCTGGAGAAGGAGGTGGCGCGCCGAGGGCTTCAGGATGAAGTCCTCATCGTTGCCACCGGTTGCAACGGCTTTTGCGAGAGAGGGCCGATCCTGATGGTCCAGCCGGACGGCGTCTTTTATCAACGCCTGAAGGTCGAGGACGTGCCTTTCCTGGTCGAAGAGCACTTGATCAAGGGGCGTCCGGTCGAAAGATTCATGTACGTCCCTCCGGCCAGAAAGACCCCCGTCCCGAGAATGGCGGATATCGAGTTTTTCAAGCACCAGCGGCTCATCGTCCTCCGGAACAGGGGCCGCATCGACCCCGAGAAGATCGAGGAGTACATCGCCTACGACGGCTACGAAGGGCTGGGCAAGGCCCTGACGGCCATGACGGCGGCCGAGATCATCACCGAGGTCACGGACTCCGGACTTCGCGGACGGGGCGGCGCCGGATTCCCGACGGGCAAGAAATGGGCCCTCTGCCAGCGCGAGGAAGCGACGCCCAAGTACTTGATCTGCAACGGCGACGAGGGCGACCCGGGAGCGTTCATGGACCGGTCCGTGCTCGAGGCCGACCCCCACGCCGTCATTGAAGGGATGACCATCGGGGCCAAGGCGATCGGGTCGGAGAGGGGGTTCGTCTACATCCGGGACGAATATCCCCTTGCCGTCAAGCGCATGGGCATCGCCATCGGTCAGGCCCGCGAGCTCGGGCTGCTGGGCCCGGATATCCTGGGCACGGGGTTCGGGTTCGACCTCGAGATCGTCCGGGGCGCGGGGGCCTTCGTCTCCGGCGAAGAAACCGCGCTCATCGCCTCCATTGAGGGCCAGCGGGCTTTTCCCAGGCAGCGGCCGCCCTATCCCGCCCGGCATGGCCTCTGGGGGAAGCCGACGGTGATCAACAACGTCGAGACCTGGGCCAACGTTCCGGGGATCATCCGGAGGGGCGCCGCCTGGTTCGCCGGGTTGGGCACGGAAACGAGCAAGGGGACGAAGATCTTCTCGCTCGTCGGCAAGATCAACAATACGGGGCTCGTCGAGGTGCCGATGGGGATCAGCCTGGGAGAGATCGTCTTCGGCATCGGCGGCGGCACCCCGCACGGCCGGGAGTTCAAGGCCATCCAGATCGGCGGACCTTCGGGCGGCTGCATCCCCAAGGAGCTTCTCAATCTCCCCGTGGACTACGAGAGCCTCACCCGGGCCGGGGCCATGATGGGTTCGGGCGGCATGATCGTGATGGACGAGGACACCTGCATGGTGGACATCGCCCTCTATTTCCTTCGCTTCACCCAGGAGGAATCCTGCGGGAAATGCGCCCCCTGCCGGATCGGCACGCGCCGCATGGCCGAGATCCTGGCCCGGATCGTCGGCGGGGAGGGAAGCGAAGAGGACCTGAAGAGACTCGAAGAGCTGGCCCTGACGGTCCGGCAGGGCTCCCTCTGCGGCCTCGGCCAGACGGCGCCCAACCCCGTCCTTTCGACTCTCCGCTATTTCCGCAACGAATACGAGGCCCACATCGCCGACCGGAGCTGCCCCGCCCTCGTCTGCAAGAACCTCATCGCCTACTATGTCGAGCCGTCAAAGTGCGTCGGCTGCCTGCTCTGCCTCAAGAATTGCCCGGTCAACGCCATTGCCGGCGAGCACAAGAAAGTTCACGTCATCGACCAAGCCGCGTGCATCAAGTGCGGCACGTGCTTTAACGTCTGCCCGCCGAAGATCCGCGCCGTTTCGAAGTA
>Ga0335070_10004951_pt1 | contig 15632 bp, 14 predicted proteins | sample Lox_Sample_13_FD_206722 | JGI IMG/M metagenome (GOLD analysis project Ga0335070, IMG submission 206722) | Soil microbial communities from Loxahatchee National Wildlife Refuge, Florida, United States - Lox_Sample_1.3 | ecosystem: Environmental > Terrestrial > Soil > Wetlands | place: USA... | reverse complement strand
GATCGGCTGCGGCGCGAGCGACACGGTGCTCACGAGGCTCAGCGCCTGGCCGAGGGACTCGGTGCGGATCTCGTGCGAGCGCAGCGCGCGCTTGAGCGCCTCCCAGGCGAAGGGCTGCACGAGCACCTTCATCGCGTCGAGGATCAGGTAGCCGCCGTTGGCGCGGTGCAGCGCGCCCGCCTTGATGAGCGAGAAGTCGGTGACCAGCGTGCCCATCTGCGCGATGTGCTCGATGCGCCCGACCAGGTTGTCGTGCGTCGGATTCTCCTCCTCGACGATCGGCGCGCCGTCGCCGTCGGCGTGCGCGACGAGCACGTTGACGAGGTAGCGGCGCAGCGGCGTCTCGGCGCCCTCGCCGACCGGCAGCTGGATGCCGAACAGCGTGGGCCGCTCGCCGTCCTTGGGCTGCTGGAAGTACTCGGCGTGGTCGAGCACGTCCTCGCGCACGGTCTTCAGATAGTCCGCCACCTCGGGCAGCGCGCGGTACTCGGCCTCGAGCTCCTCGATCAGGCTGTTCACCGCCGCGCTGGTCACCTGGCGGTTGAGCTCGCGGAGGCGCCGCTGCGCCTCGCGGCGCGCCTTCGGCACCTCGTGGATCACGGCCTCGAGCTCCTCCTGCAGCGCGGCGATCTTCTTCTGCAGGCGCTCCTGCTCGGCCTCGGGCAGCTTCTGGAAATCCTCGGGGCTCATCACCGCGTCCTTCTTCAGCGGCGCGAAGCCGAAGCCCGAGGGCGTGCGCAGCAGCGCGATGCCCTCGGCGCGCGCGTGCTCGCCCACCGTGCCGAGCGCGCGCTCCTGCTGCTGCTCGAAGCCGGACTCGATCTCCTTCTGGCGCGTGCGGTATTCCTCGGTCTCGAACGCCGCCGGGATGCCGGCGCGCAGGTCCTCGACCAGGCGCGCCATGCCGTCGCGGAACTTCGGCGCGCGGCCCGCCGGCAGGCGCAGCGCCCGCGGCAGGTGCGGCGCCTCGAAGTTGAACACGTAGCACCAGTCGTCCGGCGTCGCGCCGCCGCGCGCCGGCTGCTCGAGCAGCCGCCGCACGAGCGTGCGCCGGCCGACGCCTTCCGGCCCCATCGCGAACAGGTTGTAGCCCTCGTGGCGGATGTCGACCGCGAAGCGGATCGCGCCGTCGGCGCGCGCCTGCCCCGGCGGATCGGCCAGGTCGGCGAGATCGTCGGTGGTGCGGAAGTCGAGCTTCTCCGGATCGCAGCGGCGATACAGCTGCGCGACGGACAGCGGCGCAACGGCGGATTCCATCGCCTCTAGGAGACCACGACGCGACCTGCGCAGGTTTGACCGGCATCAAAGACGGCGGTTTGCGCGCCGCTAGGCTGAAATCAGCGCCGTCCTGGCGTCCTCAGAGGAAAGAGAGATCATGCAGATCCCCATCCAGGTCACCTTCCACGGCATGCCGCAGTCCGCAGCGCTCGACACCGCGATCCGGCAGCACGCCGGCAAGCTCGATCGCTTCCACCCGCACATGATCAGCCTGCGCGCGGTGGTCGAGCAGGTGGCGCGCCACAAGCAGCAGGGCAAGGAGTTCTCCGTGCGCCTCGACATCAAGGTGAAGGGCGGCGAGGTCGCGATCAACCGCGACCACGACGAGGACGTGTTCGTCGCCGTGCGCGACGCCTTCGGCGCGGCGCGGCGCAAGCTCGAGGACCACGCCCGGCGCCGGCGCGGCGACGTGAAGCGCAAGGAATGAGCGCGGCGCCCGGCGGCCCATGAGCCTGGACGCGCGCGCGGCCGCGGCCGGCACATTCCGCGCCTCGCTCGCGCTGCTGCGTACACGCCGCTTTGGCACCTTCTGGTTCGCGACGCTGCTGTCCAACATTGGTACCTGGGCGCAGCAGGTCGCACAGCCGTGGCTGCTGCTCAGCCTCGGCGCCTCGGCCTACCTGATTGGCCTGGACGCGTTCGCGATGAGCGCGCCGGTGTTTCTGCTGACCCTGGTGGGCGGCGTTCTCGCCGACCGCGCCGACCGGCGCCGCGTGATCACGCTCTTCCAGTCGCTGCAGATGCTCTGCCCCGTCCTCGTCGTCGCGCTGCTCCTCGCAGGCGCCGTCGAGCCCTGGATGGTGATCGTGCTGTCGCTGGTCATCGGCGTCACCGACGCCTTGTCGATGCCCTCGTACCAGTCGATCGCGCCCTCGATCGTCGAGCGCGCGCAGATCCCGGCGGCGATCGCGCTCAATTCCACCCAATTCAACCTGTCACGCATACTCGGGCCGACGCTCGCGGGCCTGCTCATGGCCGGCGTCGGCGCTGCAGGCGCCTACGCCGTGAGCGCGGCATCCTACCTGCCGTTCATTCTGGTCGCGTTGTGGATCCTGCCGCCCGGCGCCGCTGCGCCTGCCGCGGCTTCCGGCGGCCGCGCGCCGTTCGCCGGCATCGCCGAGATCGCGCGCGAGCCCGCGCTGCGGGGCGCGCTGCTGACCGCGCTCGCGACCAGCGCGTTCTGCGCACCGCTGATCACGTTCTGCCCGGTGCTGGTCAAGGAAGCGCTGCACGGCGACATCGGCCACTTCAGCACCGCGGTCGGGGCGTTCGGCGCGGGCGGGCTGCTCGGCGGCCTTGCGCTGCTTGCGATCGACCCCCGGCGCGACCGCCGCCCGATGAGCTCTGCGCTCGCGCTGGCCTACGCCGCGGTGGTCGCGCTCTGCGCGCTCGCGCCGTGGGCCTGGGCGCTGCCGCCCCTGTTCGCGCTCGCAGGCGCGGCCATGACCGCGAGCAACGCGTCGGCGAACGCGCTCCTGCAATCCGTCGCCCCGGCGCGCATCCGCGGCCAGACGGTGAGCCTGTTCATGCTCGCGATGCGCGGTGGCGTCGCGCTCGGTGGCCTCGCGACCGGACTGCTCGCGGGCAGCCTGGGCGTGCGCGAGGCGCTGCTGCTCGACGCGCTCGCCGCGCTTGCCGCGCACGCGGCGCTCAGGCCGCGCTGGCTGCGCGCTACGCTGCCCGGCCCGACCAGCTGAGGATTTCCGGCGGCTTGCGCGGCACGCCGGGTACCGGGCCGCGCGCGTAGCCGACGATCACCGGCGCGACGGCGGCGCCCTGCTCCGGAATGCCGAGCTCGCGCTTCGCCTCCGTGCTGTTCAGCAGCCGCACCGCGAAGCCGATGCAGCAGCTGCCGAGCCCCTTCGCCGTCGCGGCGAGCATGAGGTTCTGCGCCGCGAGCCAGCAGTCGGCCTCCGAGAACGGGCTGTCGTCGCGCCGGCAGACGACGATGAGCGTGCCGGCGTCGTAGAAGATGTTGAAGGCCGGGTCGTCGAGCATCTGCGGATGCGCGCCGTGCAGCAGCCCGGAGGAGCCCCAGCCTACCGCCTCCGAGGGATCGCGCAGCATCGCCTTGGCGCGGTCGGACCAGCGCTTGAGCAGCGCGCGGTCCTGCACGATCGCGAAGCCCCAGGGCTCGCGGTGCATCGCCGTGGGCGCGTGCACGGCGGCCTCCAGCAGCTCCCGGACGAGCGACGCGCTCACGGGGCGCGTGTCGTAGGCGCGCACCGACCGGCGCTGGTGAATCACGTCCATCAGGCGTTCGGGCGCGAGCGTCATGTCTTCAGCCCGACGCAGCGCGCAGCGCGCGCTCGCGCCGCTCGCCGCGCCCGACGATCGCCGCCAGCCCGGAGAGTTCCTCGGCGAACAGCTCGAGCAGGTCGTCCGCCGCGAGCACGCCGACGAGCGCGCCGCCCGCGTCGATCACCGGCAGGCGCCGCACGCCCTGCGCGCGCATCAGCGCTACGGCGCGGCCGAGCCCTTCGCTCTCGCGCGCGCACACCAGCTCGGCGCGCATCGCCGCCTCGACCGGCGTCTTCGCCGGATCCAGGCCCTGCGCCACCACGCCGATCGCGACGTCGCGGTCGGTGAACATGCCCACCGGCACGCGAGCGCCCGCGCGCTCTTCGACCACCACCAGGCTGCCGACGTGGTGCTCGCGCATCAGCCCGCAAGCGAGCGCGACGCTCTCGCCGCGGCGCACGAAGACCACGTCCCTGCTGCAGATTTCGCCGAGGCTCATCGCTCAGGCCGCGGCGCCGCGCCGCTCGGGCAGGCGCATTTCGCGCCGGTGGCGCTCCTCGCAGCGCGGGTGCTGCAGGATGAAGTTGCAGAGCGCCAGCTTGAGGGCGAGCTCGCGGTCGCGGTTGCCGGCGGCGCGCGCGTGCAGGATGTCGTCGCGGATCATGCCCTTGATGCACAGCTCGCCCTCGGGGGTGCGGCACAGGTAGTTGCCGAGCTCGAGCGCGGCCATCTCCGGGATGTGCTCGTGCTGGGCGATCGCCACCACCTCCTCTTCGCTGAGGCCGCACAGACCGAGGCAGTCTTCGAACGTGAGCATGTTTTCATCCTCCTCTCTTGCGCGGCCCTGCCTTTGATCCGCGTCAAGCTCGCATCAGCGCAGCGTCTCGAGGAAATTGAGCAGGTCGTCCAGCTCGTGACTGTCGGTGATGTGCACCGGCATCAGCGTGCCGGGCATCTCGCGGCCGGGCTCGGAGAGGTAGCGGCGCAGTGAGCTGCGCGTCCAGACGGTGTCGGCCTCGATCGCGGCGCGCGAATGCACGCCCGAGTCGCCGGAGCCGGCCTTGCGTCCGTAGAGGTGGCGCAGATCCGGGCCGGTCGCCGTGTCGGCGGGCCCGGTGATGCCGTGGCAGGTCTGGCAGCGCTGCGCGAAGATGCGCCGCCCCGGGTCGCTGAAGTCGTCGGCGCGCGCCGCGGCCGGCAGCAGCACCGCCGCGCACACAAGGGCCTGTGCCAAGCTTGGAATGCGGATCATGGTGTCTCCTTGTCTTTCCGAATTGACGGCCGCGTCACTGCCGGCGGTCGGCGACCAGGCGGCCGTCGACGATTTCGGCGATGCGGCCGCACTGCGCCGCGAGCTGGTGGTTGTGGGTGACGATGAGCACGCTCGTGCCGCGCTCGGCGTTCACGCGCTTCATGAGGTCGAACACGCCCTGCGCCGACTTGGTGTCGAGGTTGCCCGTGGGCTCGTCGGCGAGCAGCAGCGCTGGGCTCATCGCCAGCGCGCGCGCGACCGCGACGCGCTGCTGCTGGCCCCCGGACATGTTGACCGCGAGATTGTGGCGCCAGGGCGTGAGCTGCACGCTCTCGAGCAGCGCTTCGGCGCGCGCGCGCATCTCGGCGCTCGGGCGGCCGCGGTCCACGAGCATCGGCATCATCACGTTTTCCAGCGCCGTGAAGGCGGGCAGCAGATGGTGGTACTGGAACACGAAGCCGATGCTGCGGCCGCGCAGCTGCGTGAGATCGGCGTCGCCGAGGCCGGCGGCGGCGCGGCCCTGGATAGAGATGGCGCCCGCGGTCGGCCGGTCGAGCAGGCCGATGATGTTGAGCAGCGTGCTCTTGCCCGAGCCCGAGGGCCCCATCAGCGCGCAGAACTCGCCCTTCTCGAGCGCGAAGTCGATGCCGTGCAGCACTTCGACCTCGACGGGCGTGCCGACGTTGTAGGACTTGCATACCCCTTGGAGGCGCAGGACCGGGTCAGCCACGGATCGCCACCACCGGGTCGAGGCGCGCGCCGCGCAGCGCGGGCGCCACTGCCGCGAGCAGTCCCGTCAGGGTCGCCAGGATCGCCGCGCCGACGAACAGCCGCGGGTCCTGCACCAGCGGGAACAGCGGCGTGCCGTCCGGATTGCGCACGAGCACGCTCCAGAGGTGGATCGCGGTCGCGCCGATCGCCGAGCCGAACAGCGAGCCGGCCAGCCCGAGCACCGCTCCCTGCAGCAGGAACACGCGCATGATCTGGCCGCGCGAGGCGCCCATCGCGCGCAGGATGCCGATCTCCTTCGACTTCTGCACCACCGAGACGATCAGCACCGCGGCGATGCCGAAGGCGATCGCCAGGCCGACGAAGAAGCGGATCGCCGTGTTCGCGACGCGCTGCGCGCTGATCGCGAGATAGAGCTGGTTGTTGGTATAGATCCAGCTGTCGGCCTCGACGCCGGTGGCGGCCTGGATCGCCTGCGCGACCTGCTCCGCGGCGTAGATGTCGCGGACCGACAGGTCGATGGCCGAGACGCCGCCGATGAGGTTCAGCAGCGCCTGCGCGGTGTGCAGCGCGACGTAGGCGTTGCGCTGGTTGGCGCTCTTCGAGCCGAGGTCGAGGAGCCCGGTCACCGTGAGCGTCACGCCGCCGCCCGTGCTCGGCACGATGCGCACCTTGTCGCCGATGGTCGCGCCGAGGTCGCTCGCGAGCTCGGTGCCGAGCAGGATGTCCTCCGACTGCAGCCGCGGCGCGCCGGCGACGATCTTCTCGGGCAGAGGCACGATGCGGTAGTAGTGCTCCGCGTCGACGCCCGACACCGTGACCGCGCGGCTCGCGTCGCCGCGCACCGCGAGCACCGAGCCGGCGGCCATCGGCGACACGGCGACGACTTCCGGCATGCGCTCCAGGTCCGCCATGATCTTCTGCCACTGGTCGATCGAGCGCACGCGCTGGAACGGCTTCTGCACGCTCGCCGCCTCGGCCACGCCCGGCCCCGCGCGCAGCGGCCGCGCGACCTCCTGCGGCGGCAGCAGCACGATGTGCGCCTGCGCGCTCAGCACGCGGCGCGTGACGTTGGCGAGCTGGCCGGCGAGCGCCGCGGACATGAAGACGATCACGCCGACGCCGATCGACACGCCGAGCATGATGAACAGCGTCTGCAGGCGGCCCTCGCGCAGGAAGCGGCTCGCGGCGACCCACTCGAAAGGCAGCCATTTATTCATGGAGCTTCACGCGCACCCGACGCCCGGCCGTCTGGCGGCTGTTCCCGGCCAGCAGCACGACGTCGCCCTCCGCCAGTCCCGAGCGCACCTCCGCTATGCCGTTGCCGCGCAGGCCGAGCGTCACCGCGCGGCGCTCGATGCGCCCGTCCGTCGCGACCAGCACCCATGGCGCCGCGCCGGCCGCGTCGCGCAGCGCCTCGGCGGGCACGGCGAGCGCGCCGGGGCTGCGCGCGACTTCGATGTCGGCCGAGACGGTCATATCCTGCTTCAGGTAGGCGGGCGGATGCGGAATGCGCAGCTTGACCTGGACGGTGCCGCGCTGCGCGTCGACCCCGGGGTTGATGTAGACGACCTCGGCGGGGATGCGGTCCTGCGGGTAGGCGTCCACCGAGGCGAGCGCCGGCTGGCCGAGCCTCAGGCGGCTGAGGTTGCGCTCGTCGATCTGCAGGACCACCTGCGTCTCGCCCGCGGGCGAGAGCACCATCAGCGCCTTGCCCGGCTGCACCACGTCGCCGCGCTCCACGTCGCGCGCGATCAGCACGCCGCCGCGCGGCGCGGTGATCGTCGTGTAGTCAAGCTTCGCGCGCGCGGCGTCGACGCCGGTGCGCGCGACCTCGAGCTTCTGCCAGAAATCGTCGAGCGCCGACTTGCCGATGAAGCCCGCCTCGGCGAGCCGCTTGTTGCGCTCATACTGCGCCAGCGCGTTCGCGTGCGTCGCCTGCGCCTGCAGCAGGTTGGCGCGCGCCTCCGCGCTGTCGAGGCGGATCAGGACCTGGCCGGCGCGCACCGTCTGGCCCTCCTCCACGGGCACGTCGATCACGGTGCCCACCAGCTGGCTGCCGACCTCGACCCGGTACGGCGCCGCGATGCGCCCCGCCGCGACGACGGTCTGCACGACGTCCTTGCGCACGATGCGCACCGCGTCCACTTCGGGCCCGCGCCACCAGACGACCGCCGAGGCCGCGGTCGCCGCGGCTGCAGCCAAAGCGGCAATGAGCCAGCGCGAGCGGGTCATGCCGCCAGCCTATCCGCAGGGGTGCCGCGACCCTTGATCCTCGTCAACTGCCGGAGCGCCGATTGACCGGGATCAAGCGGCGCGAAACCGGCTCTGGCCCAATGGAGGTGTGGTCAAACGGAGAGCGACGATGCCCCTCAGCCGAGCGCAACTTCAAGTCCTCGAACTGGCGCTGGAAGACCGGCGGCGCACGCTGGACGCCGAGCTGCGGCGCGACGCCGAGCGCGCGCGCGCCGAGAGCTACAGCGAGACCGCGGGGCCGGTGACCGACCTCGGCGACGAGGCGCTCGCGGACCTGATTGCCGACCTGGACAACGCGGATCTCACGCGCGACCTGAACGAGCTGCGCGCGATCGACGCGGCGCTCGTGCGCATGGGCAACGGCAAGTCCTACGGGCGCTGCGCCGAATGCGGCGTGGAAATCCCGTTCGAGCGGCTGAAGGCCGAGCCCGCGGCGCGGCGCTGCTTCGACTGTCAGAGCGTGCACGAGCGCACCTACGCCGGCACGCCGAAGCGCTCGATCTAGCCGCGCGGCTGCCTGCCCTCGATGCAGTCCGCCGGCGAGTCCCTGGTGACCCGCAGGCGGCTGCGCGACGGCCGCACGGTGACCCTGCGGCCGGTGCGCGAGGACGACGACCTGCTCGAGCGCGACTTCCTCCGGCGCCTCTCGGGCGAAACGCGCTACCTGCGGTTCCAGAAGTGGGTGCAGTCGCCTTCGGACCGCCTGATCCACTTCCTCACGCACGTGGACAACGAGCGCGACCTCGCGCTGGTCGCCACGTTCGCGCGCGGCGGCAACGAGGAAGCGGTGGGCGAGGCGCGCTATGCCACCCTGCCGGACGGCACGAGCTGCGAGCTCGGCATCATCGTCGCGGACGACTGGCAGAAATCCGGGCTCGCGGGCGTGCTGATGGAAGCGCTCATGCGCGCGGCGCGCGAACGCGGCCTGCAGCGCATGGAGGGCCAGGTGATCGCGACCAACCGGCCGATGCTTCGCTTCGTGCGCGCGCTCGGCTTCCGCGTCGAGACGATGCCCGAGGACCGGACGCTGGTCCGGATCGTGAAGGACCTCTAGCCCGCGGCGCGGCGGTACAGCTCCAGGTACTCGCGCGCCGCGCGGCTCCAGCCATGATCGCGCGCCATGCCCGCGCGCTGCAGCGCGGCCCAGCGCGCCGGATCGCGCCACGCGGCAAGCGCGCGCTGCACCGCCTCGAGCAGGGCGCCGGGCGCCGGCGCATCGAACGCGAAGCCGGTCGCGCTGCCGTCGCGCAGCGCCGGGCCGGCGGCATCGACCACCGAGTCGGCCAGGCCGCCCGTGCGCCGCACGACCGGCGGCGTGCCGTAACGCATGCTGTAGAGCTGGTTCAGCCCGCAGGGCTCGAAGCGCGACGGCATCAGGAACAAGTCGGCGCCCGCTTCGATGCGGTGCGCGAGCGGCTCGGAATAGTCGATGCGCACGGCCACCGCCCGCGGATGGCGCGCGGCGAGCCCGCCGAGTGCCGCCTCCAGCGCACGCTCGCCGCGGCCGAGGACGGCGAGCTGCGCGCCGGCGCGCACCAGCTCCGGCGCGATCGCGACGACGAGGTCGACGCCCTTTTGCTCCACCAGGCGGCTCACCATGCCGAGCAGCGGCGCCGCGGCGCCGGCGGCGAGCCCGAGTTCGCGCTGCAGCGCGTGCTTGTTCGACTGCTTGGCCTCGAGCCGGCCGGCATCGTAGTTCGATTCCAGGTACGGGTCGCGCGCCGGATTCCAGACGGCGGTATCGATGCCGTTCAGGATCCCGCACAGCTCCGCCGCGCGCCGGCGCATCAGCCCGTCCATGCCGCAGCCGAACTCCGGCTGCTGCACTTCGCGCGCGTAGGTCGGGCTCACGGTGTTGAGGCAGGTCGCGTAGTGCAGGCCCGCCTTGAGGAACGAGACCTGGCCGTGGAATTCCAGCCCTTCGGCGGCGAAGGAACCGGGCGGCAACGCCAGCTCGGCGTGGCTGCTCGCGGGAAACAGGCCCTGATACGCGAGATTGTGCACGGTCATGACTGTCGCCGCGCCGGGGGATTGCGCCAACCAGGCCGGCGCGAGGCCGCCCGGCCAGTCGTTGCAATGCACGACCTGCGGGCGCCAGTCGAGCGGGCTCGCGGGACCGCCGAGCAGCGCCGCCACGCGCGACAGCAGGCCGAAGCGCAGGTGGTTGTCCGGCCAGTCGGCACCGTCGGGCCCGCCGTAGGCTCCGCCGGGGCGCGCGTAGTACGCATCGCATTCCAGCAGGTAGGTCGGCGCGTCGCCCGCCCCGTTCCCCTCCGGCTCCGCCAGCAGCAGGCGCGCCGCGGCGAGCGCTCCGCCGCAGGATGCGATGCGCGCGACCTCACGCGCCGCCGGCAGCGCGGCGCGCAAGGCCGGATAGGCGGGCACCAGGCGGCGCACGTCGGCGCCCTCTTTTGCGAGCGCGCGCGGCAGGTCGCGCGCAACCTCGCCCAGGCCGCCGGACTTGGCCCAGGGCGCGAGCTCGGGGGCTACGAACAGCACGCGCGGCGCGACCGTCATTGCCGGACGCCGGGCGCTACAGCCAGACCATCATCCCCATCTCCAAGGGATGCGCCAGCAACTCGTGCGCAGGATAGGCGCGCAACCGCAGATCCATCGTGCCGCTGAATTGCGGCGCGAACTCGAGCGCGTACACGCATTCGCCTGACGCCGATTCGGACGGCACCGGCGCGAGGCGCAGGCGCTCGAGGCCCTCGCCCGCATGGCGCGCGCCGGGCCGCGCCGCCACGACCTCGACCGCGAGGTCCGCCGGCGCGAGCCCGTTCAGCCGAACCGCGACCGCGACGCGAATCTTGCCGCCGACATTGATGCGCGCGGCGGGCAGGTGGACGCGGCGCAGGCCGATCCCGCTCCAGGCCGAGCGCACCTGCGCCTTCCAGTCGGCGAGCCGGCGCGCGGCCGCGAAGTCCTGCGCCTGCAGGCGCTGCGCCCGGGCCGCAGTCGGCTTGTAGCAGCGCTCCAGGTACTCGGAGACCATGCGCAGCGACGAGAAGCGCGGCGCCACGCTCGCCATCGCCTCCTTCGCCATCGCCACCCAGCCCGGCGAATAGCCCTGCGCGTTCCTGGCGTAATACAGCGGGATCACCTGGTCCTGCAGCAGCTCGTAGAGCGTGCGCGCGTCGTCCGCGTCGCGGCGCTGCTCGCCCGCCGATTCCCGCGCGGGCTTGATTGCCCATCCGTAGCGGCGGTCGTAGCCTTCGCCCCACCAGCCGTCGAGCACCGAAAGATTGAGCACGCCGTTGACCGCCGCTTTCATGCCGGAGGTGCCGCAGGCCTCCATCGGGAACACCGGATTGTTGAGCCACACGTCGACGCCCGATACCAGGCGCCGCGCGACGCGCAGATCGTAGTTCTCGACCATCAGGATCTTCGACTCGAACTCGGGCATCGCCGCCACCTCCGCGATGCGCCGCAGCATCTCGCGCGCCGGCTCGTCGGCGGGATGCGCCTTGCCGGCGAACAGGAACAGCACCGGGCGCTGCGCATCGGACACGATCTCGCGCAGCCAGTCGAGTCGCTGCAGCAGCAGCGTGGCGCGCTTGTAGGTCGCGACGCGGCGCGCGAAGCCGATGGTGAGCACCTCCGGCTTGTCCGGGTCGATCTGCTTGAGGATCCGGTCGATGTGCGCCTCGGAGCCGTCGCCGCGAACGTGCTGCTGGCGCACGCGGTAGCGCACGAGGTGCAGCATCTGCGCCTTGAGCGCCTGGTGGACCGCCCAGAATTCCGCGTCCGGGATCGTGCGCACCGCCTGCCAGCACCGCTCATCGAAGGCCGATTCCGGCCAGCTGCGCCCGGTGCAGCGCTCGAGCAGCGGCTGCCAGACGTCCGACAGAAAGGTCGGCACGTGCACGCCGTTGGTGATGTAGCCGACCGGATTCTCTTCGGGGTCGACCTGCGGCCAGAACGGGGCGCAGATGCGCTGCGAGACGTCGCCGTGCACGCGCGAGACGCCGTTTTGCGCGCGCGAGCCGCGCACCGCGAGCGCGGTCATGTTGAACTCGCCCGCGGCAGCGACGTGGCCCAGCGCGAGCACCGCGTCCAGGTAGGGCGTGAGTTCGGGCAGCGCGCAGCGGACGTGCTCGCGCACGGTGCCGTCGCCGAACCGGTCGTGCCCCGCCGGTACCGCCGTGTGCGTCGTGAACACCGTGCCGGCCGCCACCGCCTCGAGTGCGGCCTCGAAGCCGATGCCGCGCGCCACCAGCCGGCGCACGCGCTCCAGCACGAGGAACGCCGGATGCCCTTCGTTGACATGCCAGCAGGCGGGCTCGATGCCGAGCTCCGAGAGCGCGCGCACCCCGCCGATACCGAGCACGATTTCCTGCTCGAGCCTGGTGGCCGCATTGCCGCCATAGAGCTGGTGCGTGATGGCGCGCACCGCGGGCGCGTTGTCCGCCAGATCGGTGTCGAGCAGGAACAGCGACACGCGTCCGATGCGCGCGCGCCAGATCCTGCATTGCGCCACGTGCATGGGCAGTTCGACTGCGACGCGCAGCTCGCGCCCGTCGTCGTGCCGTACCACCTCGATGGGCAGCAGGTCGAAGTCGGTGTCGGTGAAATGCGCCTCCTGGCGGCCGTCGATGTCGATGGTCTGCCGGAAATAACCCTGGCGGTAGAGCAGTCCGACGGCGACGAACGGCAAGCGCAGGTCGCTCGCCGTCTTGCAGTGGTCGCCCGCCAGGATGCCCAGGCCCCCCGAGTAGATCGGCAGGCTCTCGTGCAGGCCGAACTCGGCCGAGAAATACGCCACGCACTGCCCGGGCGGCACCGCGGCGAGCGGCGTACCGGGCGCATGGTAGGCATCGTAGGCGGCGACCGCGCGGTCGTACTCGTCGGCGAAGGAGGCGTCGCGCGCCACCTCGTCGAGCCGGCGCTGCTCGATCGCGGCAAGCATCGCCTTCGGGCTGTGCCCCGTTTCCTGCCACAGGGCCGGATTGAGCCGCGCGAACAGCGTTCGCGTCGGCCGGTGCCAGCTGTACCAGAGGTCGGAAGCCAGATCCGCGAGCCGGACAAGGCGCGGCGGCAACTGCGGCCGGACTTCGATTCGATGGGGGGTTCCGTGCATCAGGGCGACCGCGCTCGCGGGTGCGTGGCTGGGCGTGGGAATCGTATCACCCGGGCGGCTCGGCGCCGGGCCGCAGCGCCGCGATCTTGCGCGCGAGCGCGCCGACGCGTTCGTTCACGCGCATCTGCGCCAGGCTTTCGGGCAGCTTGCGGCGCCAGTTCGGGTGCGCGTCCGTGGTGCCAGGCAGGTTCGCCTGTTCCGTCAGGCCAAGCGCGTCCTCGAGCTGCACCGTCATCACCTGAGCGGGCGTCGCGGCGAGAAATGCATGCGCCGCCTCGGTGAGCGCCGGGCCGAGCGCCCGCGCCGCGGCATCGTCCCGCGCCGCTTCCGGCGGCAGCAGGCCGGCCTGGCGCAGCGCGTGCACCAGGCGCAGCCTGTCCTGCGCGCGCTCGGCGATCCGCCGCTCGTAGGCGCCGCCATCCGGGCTCAGGCCGAGATCGCGCCACAGGCGCAGGTCGCGTCCCTCCCACCAGCCGGCGAGCGTCGCCAGGTCGTGCGTGCCCACGGCGACCAGCGCTTCGCGCGGGTATTCCCCGCTCGCCTTGAAGTCGCCGCCGTGGCGGCGCTCGAAGTACAGCAGCCGGCAGGACAGGGCACCGATGCGCGCGAGTTTGTCGCGCACTTCGTCGGGCACCGTGCCGAGGTCTTCGCCGATCACCATGCAGCGGTTGCGGTGGCTCTCGAGGACGACGATCGCGAGCAGTTCGTCCAGGGCGTAGTGGACGTACGCGCCGTCTGCCGCCTTCGCGCCGCGCGGAATCCAGAACAGGCGCATCAGGCTCATGACGTGGTCGATGCGCAGCGCGCCCGCGGCGCGCATGTTGGCGGCAAGCGCCCGGCGCAGCGGCGCGTAATGCTGCGCGCGCAGCCGGTCGGGGCGCGGCGGCGCGGATCCCCAGTCCTGACCCTCCGGATTGAACGCGTCGGGCGGCGCGCCGACGCCCGCGCCGAACGCACAGCCGTCCTGGTTCGACCAGGCGTCCGAGCCGGCGCGGTCGGCCGAGATCGCGAGGTCGAGATAGAGGCCGACGGCCAGGCCGCGCGCGGCGCAGCGCTCGCCTGCCTGGCCGAGCTGGCGCTCGGCCTGCCATTGCAGGTACTCGTAGTACTCGACGCGCTCGAGCTCTTCGGCCGCGAAGCGCGCGACGGCGGCGCCCTGCGGCGCGCGCCATTCCTCGGGCCAATCCTGCCAGCCGTCGACGCTGGCGTCGGCAGCGTGAAATCGGGCCTGCAGGGCCTCGAACAGCGCATGCCGGCGCAGCCCCGCGCCGCCGCGCGCCTGGAATTCGCGGAACGCGCGCCCCGAGGCGCTTGCGAAAGCGAGGTGGCGGGCGCGGAAGTGCGCGTAGAGGCGCTCCAGCACCTCGAATTTGGCCGCCGCGACGCCGGCGTAGTCCACCAGCGGCGCTTCGCGCAGCCGCGCGAGGCGCGCCTGGAACGCGGGCGAACGCACCAGGTGCTGCGCCTCGTCGCATTCGGCGAAATCCGCGATCGCCTCCACGTCGAGATGCAGCACGTTGAGCCACTCGCGCGAGGACGGGCTGTAGGGGCTGGCGCGCGACGGCGCGTGCGGAAACAGCGCGTGCAGCGGGCTCAGCCCGATGATGCCCGCGCCGCGCGCCGCCCAGTCCTCGATCAGCTGCGCCAGGTCGCTGAAGTCGCCGATGCCCCAGTTGCGCTCCGAGCGCAGGGCGTAGAGCTGCACCGCCGGCCCCCAGACGCGGCCGCCGCCAGAGAGCGCCTGCGGCAGGTAGCAGCGCTCCGGCGCGGCGGCGACCAGCGCCTCGCCCGCCGCGCCCGCCTCGCCCGCGAGCCGCAGGCGGTGGTAGCCCGGCGGCAGCGCGACGCCGATTTCGAGCTCGCGCTCGCAGAACAGCGTTCCCTCGATTTCCCTGCGCGCGGTCTCGTGCAGCGCCGCGAAGTCGAACGCGCCCTCGTGGCGTGCGCCGCATTCCTCCTCCAGCTGCCAGTGCAGGGCGCGCCAAGCCGCGGGCGCTCGCAGGCTGACCCGCCACGGCGCGCGCTGCTGCGCGATCGCCAGCACCGGCGCGATCGGCGCGCGCCAGCGGGCGGCCTCGAGCGCGTGCTCGGCCTGCGCGGCGCGCTCGGGCGTAGCGGCATCGATTTCGAATTCGCCGAGCAGCGCGCGCAGGCTCGCATCCGGCACCACGCGCCAGGTGCCCCAGATGTCGTGATAGCCGGTGGCGATGCCGCACTGCGCGCACAGGCGCTCCAGCTGCGCGCGCTCCGCGCTCACCGCGCGCCCGCGCGGATCAGCAGCGCGAACGAGCGTGCGCGCAGCGTCAGGCTGTCGCCGGCGGCATAGCGGGCCGGCTGCGCATCGCCCTGTGCCAGAGCGGTGTCGACCAGCGGCCGCCAGGGCTCGCCCGCGAGCGCCGGCATGCGGAACACGACGTCGTCGCGGTTCGCGTTGAACAGCACCAGGAAATCGTCGTCGCGCATCGGCTGGCCGCCGCGGTCGGACTCGGTGAGGCCCGCGCCCGAGAAATACACGCCGAGGCTGCGTGCCGCCTCGCGCTCCCATTCCGCGGCGGTCATCTCGGTGCCGTCGGGATTGAGCCACAGGATGTCCTTGACGCCGCCGCCGTGCAGCGGCCGCCCGGAGAAGAAATCGCGCCGCCGGAAAACCGGGTGCGCGCGGCGCAGGCCGATCATCAGGCGCACGAACTGCAGCAGGTCGCGGCGCGGCGCATCCAGCGACCAGTCGATCCAGCTGGTCTCGTTGTCCTGGCAGTAGGCGTTGTTGTTACCGAGCTGCGTGCGACCGAGCTCGTC
>Ga0335070_10004950_pt1 | contig 15634 bp, 12 predicted proteins | sample Lox_Sample_13_FD_206722 | JGI IMG/M metagenome (GOLD analysis project Ga0335070, IMG submission 206722) | Soil microbial communities from Loxahatchee National Wildlife Refuge, Florida, United States - Lox_Sample_1.3 | ecosystem: Environmental > Terrestrial > Soil > Wetlands | place: USA... | reverse complement strand
GAAAGATTAGACCCCGGCTGGGAGTTTACCCACTAGTGATATATTAATGGCAGGCTCGGCGCAGGGCGATGAACGGCTCCCCTTGGGACCGCCTTCCGCAAGCAGCCGGGCGGCTCGGTCAGAACCGCGGAAGGCAAAGGGCTGGCGGGCGGGCGACGGACGTGTATAAAGCACCCTCCCGACAGAGGTCGCTCCGATCCCAGAACAAGGGGAGGTCGTTCCCATGCGCCAGAACCGTTTGCAGCCGGTACTCGATCCGCATTCCCTCGCTCGTGAGATGTCCGGGAAAATGCTGATCGACGGCGGCATGGTGCCGTCGATCTCGGGCCGTACCTTCCCGATCGTGAACCCCGCGACCCAGGAGAAGATCGGCGAGGCCGCGGACGGCAATGCCGCCGACGTCGATGCCGCCGTGCGCGCCGCAGCCAAGGCGCAGAAGAGCTGGGCGAAGCTCGCCTCGCGCGAGCGCGGCAGGCTCGTCGCGGAATGCGGGCGCATCCTCAGCGATCACGTCGAGGAGCTCGCGAAGCTCATCACGCTCGAGACCGGCAAGGCGATCCGCACCGAGAGCCGCGTCGAGGCCGGCGTCTTCGCGGACATCCTCTCCTTCTACGGCGGGCTCGGCTCCGAGCTCAAAGGCGAGAGCGTGCCCTTCAAGACGGATGCGCTCACGATCACTTTGCGCCAGCCCATCGGCGTCGTCGGCGCGATCATTCCCTGGAACGTGCCGCTCCTGCTGATGGCGCTCAAGATCGCGCCGGCGCTCGTCGCGGGCAACACGGTGGTCGTGAAGTCGGCGGAGGAAGCGCCGTTCGCGGTGCTCCGCGCATGCCAGATCATGAACCAGGTGCTGCCGCAGGGCGTGCTCAACATCCTCTCCGGCGACGGGCCCGGCTGCGGCGCGCCGCTCGTCGAGCACAAGGACGTGGGCAAGGTCACCTTCACGGGCTCGGTCGAGACCGGGAAGCTCGTCTACAAGATGGCCTCGCAGAAGCTCATCCCCGTCACGCTCGAGCTCGGCGGCAAGAGCCCGATGATCGTGATGGGCGACGCCGATCTCGAGAAGGCGGTGGCGGGCGCCGTCATCGGCATGCGCTTCACGCGCCAGGGCCAGAGCTGCACCGCCGCGAGCCGCATCTTCGTCCACGAGTCGATCCACGACGCCTTCATCGACAAGCTCAAGGCCAAGGTCGATGCGATGAAGATGGGCGATCCGCTCGACGAGCAGACTGACATCGGCACGATCATCTCGAAGCAGCAATTCGAGAAGGTCCGCTCCTACATCAAGCTCGGCGAGGAGACACCCGGCGCGACCGCGCTGCGCTGCTCCAAGATGCCCGCGGATCCGAAGCTCGCGCACGGCTATTACGTGCAGCCCGTGATCTTCACGGGGATCGCCAACGACAACCGCGTCTGCCGCGAGGAGATTTTCGGCCCCGTCACTTGCATCATCAAGTTCAAGGACTACGACGAGGCGCTCGCGCAGGCGAACGACAGCGACTATGGGCTTGCGGCCACGATCTGGACGCGCGACCTCAGGACCGCGCTCGACGCCAGCCATCGCCTCGAGGCGGGCCTCGTGCAGGTGAACCAGAACCTCGTCGTGCAGGCCAACATGTCCTATGGCGGCGTGAAGCAATCGGGGCTCGGCAAGGAAGCCTCGCTCGAGGCCATGCTCGAGCACTTCACCCAGAAGAAGACGATCATCCTGAACCTCGGCTGATCCCCGGGTCGGCGCGCGCGGGAGGGCTCCGGCATGGGCCGGCGCATCGCCGTCATCCTCCTGCTGCTGCCGATCCTCGCGGGCCTCTCGGGTCTGCTTTGGCTGCGCTCGGCGCTGCCGCCGCCCTCGAACGCGCGCGCGGTCGCGGGGCTCGGCCAAGCCGCGCGCATCGAGCGCGATGCGCGGAGCATCCCCTCGATCGAAGCCGCAAGCGAGCGCGACGCCGCCTTCGCGCTCGGCTATGCGCATGCCGAGGACCGGCTTTTCCAAATGGACCTGCAGCGGCATCTCGGCGACGGGCGCCTCTCGGAGTGGTTCGGCGCCGCTTCGCTCGATCGCGACCGCCTGATGCGCACCCTCGGGCTTGCCCGAGCGGCCGAGCGGCAGCTCGCGATCCTGCCGCCGGAGCTGCGCGCGGTGCTCGGGTCCTACTCCGCCGGCGTCAACGCCTACCTCGCAGACAGACGCCGCGCGCTCTCGCCGGAATACTATCTCCTGCGCGCGACGCCGGAGCCCTGGCGGCCGGTCGACACGCTCGTGATCGGCAAGCTCATGGCCTGGCAGCTCGCGGGCAATTACCGCGCCGAGCTCCTTCACGCCGAGGTCGCCGAGCGGCTCAAGCCCGAGGAGCTCTCGATCGTCTTTCCGGCCTATCCGAGGAACGGCTCGGTGGTACTCGGCGATCTCCTGCCGATCTATCGCGCGCTGCCGCTCGGCCGGCTATTGGCGCTCATGCCTGCCGACGACGACCCTGCCCGGGCCTCCAACAACTGGGTCGTGAGCGGCGAGCGCAGCGTCTCGGGCAAGCCCATCCTCGCGAACGACCCGCATCTCGGCCTCGAGGCCCCGGGCTTCTGGTATCTCGCGCGCATCGTGACTCCCGGACACACCGTCACCGGCGGGACCCTCCCCGGCGTTCCGGCCGTACTCGTGGGCCACACCGAGCGCATCGCCTGGGGCGTCACGAATACCGGGAGCGACGTCTCCGATCTCTTCATCGAGAAGCTCGATCCCGCTGATCCCGGCAACTATCTGACGCCGGAGGGCTCACGCCCCTTCGCGACCCGCGTGGAGCGGATCCTCGTCCGCGGCGCCGCACCCGTCGAGATCACCGTACGCGAGACGCGGCACGGGCCCGTCATCTCCGATCTCGCGGGGACGGCGCAGCAGGTGACGAAGCCCGGCTACGCGATCGCGCTCCAGGCCACATATCTCATGGACGGGGATCGCACGCCGCAGGCGTTCTGGGAAATGAACCGGGCGCGGGACTGGGACGGCTTCCGCCGCGCGCTCGCCAAATACGACGCGCCGCAGCAGAATTTCGTCTACGCCGACGTCGACGGGCACATCGGCTTCATGGCGCCGGCGCGCGTGCCGATCCGCGCGAAGGGCGACGGCTGGCTGCCGGCTCCCGGCTGGACCGGAGAGTACGATTGGACCGGCTTCGTGCCCTTCGACCAGCTGCCGCAAGCGCTCGATCCGCCCTCCGGCCGCATCGTCACCGCCAACAACAAGATCGTCGGCGATGCTTATCCCTATTTCCTCGGGCGCGATTGGGACGTGCCCTATCGCGCTCGGCGCATCGAGAGCCTGCTCGAGGGGCGCCCCAGCTCGCTCGAGAGCTCGGCCGCGATCCAGCTCGACACCTACTCGCCGATGGCGGAGCAGCTCCTGCCGCTGATGCTGCAGATGGAGCCGGCGACGCCGATGGCGCGCGCGGCGCTCCAGCGCCTGCGCAGCTGGAACCGCCGCATGGACAAGGACAAGGTCGAGCCGCTGATCTTCTCGGCGTGGCTGCGCGAGTTCAACCGGATGATCCTCGCGAACAGGCTCGGCCCGGCCTTCAACGACTACTGGGGTCTGCATCCCGACACGATCGCGCTCGTCCTGGCCGAGCACCCGGAATGGTGCGCCGACATGAGCAATGCGACCGCGCCGGAAACCTGCGCGGACCAGCTCTCGGCCGCCCTCGACCGCGCGCTCGAGGAGCTCGCCGCGAGCTACGGCTCGGACATGGACCGCTGGCGCTGGGGCCTCGCGCATCCCGCGGAGTTCAGGCATCCGCTGCTGTCGCGGATACCGGTCCTCAACCGTATCGTCGCACTCTCGATCCCCGCCGACGGCGGCGTCGATACCCTGAACCGCGGGGGGTTCTTCATCCGCGACACCGAGATGCCCTTCCGCGACGTGCACGGGCCGGGCCTGCGCATGGTCGTCGACATGGCCGAGCCCGGAGCCGCGCGCTTCATGGTCGTTCCGGGCGAATCCGGCAACGCGGTCTCGCCGCATTACGGCGACCTCGTCCAGCCCTGGCGCGACGGCTACGGCCTCGCGCTCGGCGGCGTCCAAGGCCCGGGAGCCGAGGTCCTGGTGCCGCGCTGAAAGCTGCGCCGGGGCACCTCCTAAGGTGTTGGTCCGTGAAGCTAAACCAGATATTAACGCGAATGTTCCAGGGTGGGGCGCGCCGTCCCCTCTCCTCCCTGGTCCCATGTTCCTGCTGATCGGCTCTGGCATCGTTCTCGCAAGCGTGCTCGGCGGCTACCTGCTGAACGGCGGCCACGTCTATGTGCTGTTCCAGCCTTTCGAGTTCCTGATCATCGCGGGAGCGGCCGCGGGCGCTTTCGTCACCTCGAACCGGAAGCCCGTGCTCACCGCGGCATTCTCCTCGGTGCTGGGCCTCCTCAAGGGCGAGCGCTACAACAAGGCGGCCTATCTCGAGCTCCTGAGCCTCCTCTATTCCGTCTTCAAGCTCGCGAAGACCAAGGGCGCGCTCGCGCTCGAGCAGCACGTCGAGAAGCCCGAGGAGAGCGCACTCTTCCAGCGCTTCCCGCTGTTCTTCGCCAACCGACAGGCCCTGGTCTTCCTCTGCGACTACCTGCGCCTCCTCACTCTCGGCACCGACAACCATCACGAGATGGAGACGCTGATGGACGAGGAGATCGAGACGCGGCACGAGGAGCACGCGACGGTGGTGCACGCGATCCAGCAATCCGCGGATGCGCTGCCTGCGCTCGGCATCGTCGCGGCCGTCCTCGGTGTCATCCACACCATGGGCTCGATCACGGAGCCGCCCGCGGTGCTGGGCCGCCTCATCGGCGGCGCGCTCGTGGGAACCTTCCTGGGCGTGCTCCTCTCCTATGGCTTCGTCGGGCCCATCGCCGCCGCGGTCAAGGCGCGGGCCGAGACGGAGCAGCGCTACTACCTCTGCATCAAGGCGGCGATCCTCGCCTACATGCAGGGTTACGCCCCCTCGGTCGCGGTCGAGTTCGCGCGCAAGGCGCTCAACTCCGACGTCCGCCCGAGCTTCTACGAGGTCGAGGAAGCCGTCGAGAACCTGCCGTCGGCGGCGACCTAGGCGAGCGGGCGCGCATGGCCAAGGGCAGCAACGCTCCGCTCATCATCAAGAAGATCCGGCGCAACAAGGAAGAGCCGCATCACGGCGGCGCGTGGAAGGTCGCCTACGCAGATTTCGTGACCGCGATGATGTCGTTCTTCCTGCTGCTCTGGCTTCTCAACGTCACCACGGACATCCAGAAGCGCGGCATCGCCGACTACTTCGAGCCCACCATCGCCTCGCGCTCCAGCAGCGGCGCGGGCGGCGTGCTCGGCGGCCTCACCATGGGCCAGCCCGGCGCGCAGGATCTGCCGGCCTCCCCGCCGAGCTTCCATCTCAACATGCCGGCGCTCCGCCAGCCCGACGAGGGCGACGACGGCGATCAGGGCGGGACCGTCGGCGGCGAGCAGAACAAGGAAGGCGGCACCGCCGCCCATAAGCCCGCGGACGGCACGACCACCGACAAGCCCCAGGCAAAGCCGGGGCAGAAGACCGAGGTGCAATCGCCCGAGGCGAAGCCCGTCGAGCAGATGACCCAGGAGGAACTGCAGAAGCGCATCGCGGAGCGCGAGGAGAAGCAATTCGCGGCCGCCGAATTCGCGCTCCGCCAGGCGATCCAGGACATACCGGAGCTCAGGAACCTCGCCGACAACCTCCTGATCGACCGCACGCCCGAGGGGCTGCGCATCCAGATCGTCGACCAGGAGAAGCGCTCGATGTTCCCGTTGGGCTCGGCGCAGATGGAGGAGTCCGCGCAGAAGCTCATGGCGCTGGTGGCGCAGGTCGTGCAGAGGCTTCCGAACAAGATCTCCATCACCGGCCACACCGACGCCACGCCCTATGCCTGGGGCCGCGCCTACGGCAATTGGGAGCTCTCCGCCGACCGCGCGAACGCGAGCCGCCGCGAGCTCGTCAACGACGGCGTGCCGATCGAGCGCATCGACAAGGTCGTGGGTCTCGCCGATCGCGATCCCCTCGTCCCCGAGGATCCCCGCTCCCCCCGCAACCGCCGGATCAGCATCGTCCTCCTGCGCGAGGCGAAGCCGCCGGTGACGGCGGCCTCCCTCCCCTAAGCCGCGCGGCGAAAATACCATCCCTTGGCGGCTTGGCCGAGGCGGATGCGCTCCGCCCATTGACCCACGTCAAGGCGAGGGGCCTCTCTACCACCATAAATGCTGTCTGGATTCATATCGATTTTGTGCCGAAATGGTGGGCCCGCCGAGGAGCGCAAAGATGAGCAGCAGAGGCAAGCCGGCCGGATCCGGTCGTACGAGCCATAGGCTCCCGGCCGTCCGGACGGAAGAGCGGTCGCTGGTTAAGCCGCTGCTTACGGCGACGGAATCGACGGCCGCCGGGAAAGCGCTGCGCGACAAGCTCGCGCGCGAGGAGCACGCGCATTGGAAGACCGACAAGCGCCGGCAGGACCCGATCAGGCTCCTGCGCGCGTCGGACGGCGAAAGGCTACAGGAGCTGGTGCCGATCCGATACGGCCGCATGCTCCAATCCCCCTTCGCCTTCTACCGCGGCTCCGCCGCGATCATGGCGTCCGATCTCGCGCGCATGCCGGTGACGGGGATCAGGGTTCAAGCCTGCGGCGATTGCCATCTCGCCAATTTCGGCGGCTTCGCCACGCCCGAGCGGAACATCCTTTTCGACATCAACGACTTCGACGAGACGCTGCCGGGCCCCTGGGAATGGGACGTGAAGCGCCTCGCGGCATCCTTCGTGCTCGCGGCGCGCTCGCTCGGCCTGAGCGATGGGAAGGGACGCGATGCCGCGGTCGAATCCGTCCGGAGCTACCGCGAGCACATGCGCGAGTTCGCGGAGATGCACCCGCTCGAGCTCTGGTACGCGCGGATCGACCAGAATGATTTTCTGGCGGCGCTTCCCAAGGACGTCCGGGCAAACGTCGCCAAGCGCCTCAAAAAGGCCGCCAAGAGCAGCGGCTCGGAGATGGATCTCCCGAAGCTCGCGGATGTCACCCGCGGCAAGATCCGGATCAACGACAGTCCGCCTCTGATCTTTCATCCCGAAGCGGCGCGCGGTCTCGAGTTCCAGAAGATCATCGAGCAGGTGTTCGAGGCCTACCGCGAGACGCTCGCCGAGGACCGCCGCTTCCTCCTCGACCAGTATCAGTTCGTCGATGCCGCCATCAAGGTCGTGGGCGTCGGCAGCGTCGGGCGGAGGTGCTGGATCGCCCTGATGATGTCGTCGTCGAACCACCCGCTCTTCCTCCAATTCAAGGAGGCCGTCGCATCCGTGCTCGAGCCCTATGCCGGCAAGAGCGCTCATGGCCATCACGGGCAGCGGGTGGTGGTCGGGCAGCGGATGATGCAGCCTGCCTCCGACGTCTTCCTCGGCTGGGTCACGGCGCCCAACGGCCGGCAGTTCTACGTGCGCCAGCTGCGCGACGCCAAGATCAAGCCGCTGATCGAGAGCTGGAACGCCGAGATCCTCACTCTTTACGCCGATGCCTGCGGCTGGGTGCTCGCCCGCGCCCACGCGAAGACCGGCGATCAATGCGCGATAGCCGGCTATCTCGGCGGCAGCGACGCCTTCGATCAGGCGATCGGGGACTTCGCACTGGCCTACGCCGACCAGGCCGAGCGCGATCACGCCGCCCTCAAGGCGGCCGTGCGCAGCGGCAAGGTATCGGCCTATCTCGAGGGGTGATCCCAGGAATGCCGAAGCCGGCAGCGACGAGCGAAGGCGAGATCGCCGCGCCTCAGCAGGAGCCGGATTTCTCGCTCATCCTGGGCGGGCCGCTCTATCAGCTGCTCCTGCGCGCGCGGATGGTGCAGCCCTCGATGGCGCTGGTGAGGCGGCGCGTCCTCGCCGCCGTTCTCATCACGTGGGTGCCGCTTCCGATCCTCGCGGCCTTGGGTGGCGGATTCCTGAGCGGCGTCAGGGTGCCCTTCCTCTACGACCTCGACGTGCACGTGCGCTTCCTGCTGTCGCTCCCCATGCTCATCGCCGCGGAAATCATCGTGCATCGCCAGCTCCGCGGGGTCGTCGCGCAATTCGAGGCGCGCGACCTCATCGCCTCCGGCGATCGGCAATCCTTCCGGGACATCATCTCCGGCACCATGCGCCTGCGGAACTCGATCGCGATCGAGATCGCGCTGCTCGCAATCGCCTTCACGGTCTTCTATTGGCTATGGCGCTCGCAAGCGAGCCTCAACGTCGCGAGCTGGTACGCCTCCGGCACGGCAGACGCGATCTCCTTCACTGCCGCGGGATACTGGTACGTCTTCGTGAGCGTGCCGATCTTTCGCTTCATCCTGCTGCGCTGGTATTTCCGGCTTTTCATCTGGTACGTGTTCCTGTTTCGCGTGGCGCGGCTGCGCCTTCAGCTCAATCCCCTGCACCCCGACCGCGCCGGCGGGCTCGAATTTCTGAGCCTCAGCGTCGATGCGATATCGCCCGTGCTGGTGGCGCAGTCGATTTTCCTCTCGGGAGTGATCGGCAATCAGATCCTGAACGCGGGGGCGACCCTGCCGGAGTTCAAGGTCCTGATCGCCGGCTGGGTCGTATTCCTGATGCTCTTGGCGCTGCTGCCCCTCGCATTCTTCGCGCCGCAGATGATGGCCGCAAAGCGAGCGATCTTGCCGGAGTACGGCGCATTCGCCGCGCGCTACGTAAACGCATTCCGCCGGAAATGGCAGAGTCCGTCCGCCGATCGCGAGAAGGAATTGCTGGGCACCGCCGACATCCAGTCGCTCGCGGATCTCGGGAACAGCTATGACGTCGTGCATCAGATGCAGATACTGCCCTTCGACCGGAGCGTCGTCATGCGGATCATCGTCCTGATCGCCCTCCCGTTGCTCCCGCTCGCGCTAACGATGTTCCCCTTCGAAGTGATCCTGCAGCAGCTGATCAAAATCGTCGTCTAGGAAGCCCTCTACCGCGCCGCGCGTGGGAGAGGGAGGCCACTTGCAACCGGCGATTCGCATCCCGATATTCCCGAGGCGACTTCCGGAGAATGCCGCCTTGTCGCTGCTCATCGAGACCCGAGTCACCTCCTGGCCGGGCGACCCGCCCGAGCCCTTCGCAGCACCCGGCTATTACAAGGGCGTGCTCGCGCGCCGGATCTTCGCCTATTGCGTCGACGTCGTGCTGATCGCGCTGCTGCTCGTGCCGGTCTGGATAATCTGCGCGGCGCTGACGGTGGTGAGCTTCGGATTGCTGTCGCCGGTGTGGCTGATCTTCGGCCTGGTCCCCGTCGCGTATCACAGCCTGCTCATCGGCGGCCGGCGTTCCGCGACCCTGGGCATGCGGATCTTCGAGATCGAGGTCCGAAGCTGGACCGGCGAGCGACCCTCCGTCTTGCAGGCCTTCGTCCAGACCGTGCTCTTCTACCTGACGACGGCGGCGACCTGCTGGCTCATTCTGCTGATCGCGCCCTTCGAGCGCCGGCGGCGGACGCTGCACGACATCCTCGCGGGAACGCTGGTAATCCGCCGGTTTCCCAAGCCGGAAATATTAACGGCTTCATGACACTGGCGGAGCCCCGCCGCTCATCGCATAATCGCCGCATGGTCAAGCAGCCCCTCATTGAAGAGGCCGCGGCAAGGGTCGGGGGAAGGGAGCGCATGCCCGAGGGCGATGCCAGCAATTCGTCGCGGCGCGGCACGCGCGGCGAGGCCGCGGCCCTCGCGCGCTTCCCTGCGGCGCTCCGCCCCTTCTACCGTACGGCGTCCCTCCCCTGCCCCTATGTCGAGGGCCGGACGGAGCGCAAGCTCATCACGGAGATCGGCGGCCACGACGCCTCCCGCTTCTACAGCGAGCTCTCGCGCGCCGGCTTCCGCCGGAGCCATCATCTCGCATACCGCCCGGCTTGCGCGGGTTGCGCGTCCTGCGTCCCCGTGCGCCTGCTCGTCGAGCGCTTCGAGCCCTCGCGCACGCTGCGCCGCACCATCGCCGCCAATGCCGACCTCGCCGCGCGCAGCGTGGTGGCGCGGGCGAGCGCCGAGCAATTCAAGCTCTTCGCGCGCTACCAGCGCTCCCGCCACGCCGAGAGCGACATGGCCTCGATGACCTACGGCGACTACCGCGCCATGATCGAGGACAGCCCGGTGCCGACGATGCTGCTGGAACTGCGCGCGCCCGGCGAGAGCCTGGTTGCGACCTGTCTCGTGGATCTCCTCGACGACGGTCTCTCCGCGGTCTACAGCTTCTTCGACCCCGATGCCGCCGCGCGCAGCCCCGGCACCTACGTCATCCTCGCGCTGATCGACGAGGCGCGCCGGCGCGCGCTCCCTTACGTCTACCTCGGCTATTGGATCGGCGAGAGCCGCAAGATGGCCTACAAGACCCGCTTCCGTCCGCTGGAAGCATTGACTTCCCAGGGCTGGACGCCCTTCGCGGTCTAGCTCCCGCCTTCGCCTCGCGAGCACGCTCATGCCGGATAGCGGCAGCCCTCGGCGCGACCCCGAAATCCCCAAGAGCGCCCGCGTCTCCGACGAGGTCAAATACACGACCTGCTACATGTGTGCCTGCCGATGCGGCATCAAGGTGCATCTGAAGGACGGCGGAATCCGCTACATCGAAGGCAACCGGGACCACCCCGTCAATCGCGGCGTGCTCTGCGCCAAGGGCTCGGCGGGGATCATGCAGCACTATTCGCCCGCGCGCCTCAGGAAGCCGCTGAAGCGCGTGGGGCCGCGCGGCAGCGGCGAGTTCCAGGAGATCGAGTGGGAGGAAGCGCTCGCCACGGCGGTCGAGTGGCTGGGCGCGATCCGCGCGCGCGACCCGAAGGAGCTCGCCTTTTTCACGGGCCGCGACCAGAGCCAGGCGCTCACGGGCTGGTGGGCGACGCAATTCGGCACCCTCAATTACGCGGCCCATGGCGGCTTCTGCTCCGTCAACATGGCGGCGGCCGGACTTTATACGATCGGCGGCTCGTTCTGGGAATTCGGCGAGCCCGATTGGGAGCGAACGAAATACTTCCTGCTCTTCGGCGTCGCCGAGGATCACGATTCAAATCCGATCAAGCTCGGCCTCGGCAAGCTCAAGGGCCGCGGCGCCAAGGTCGTGTCGGTCAATCCCGTGCGCACCGGCTACTCCGCGATCGCCGACGAGTGGGTGGCGATCCGTCCCGGCACCGACGGGCTCCTGGTGCTCGCGCTCGTCCATGAGCTCCTGCGCGCGGGAAAGATCGACGCCGATTATCTCGCGGCCTACACCAACGCGCCCTGGCTGGTGATCGATGCCGAAGGTACGGCCGATCATGGCCTCTTCGCGCGTGGGGCCGACGGCGCGGCGCTCGTCTGGGACCGCAAGCGAAGCGCGCTTGTGAGCGCGAGCGATGCCGAGGCGATGCCCGCGCTCACGGGCGAGCGCAGGCTCCCCGACGGACGCCGCGCAGTGCCGGCCTTCGAGCTGATGGCGCGACGCTATCTCGATCCACGCTACGCCCCTGACGCCGTTGCCGCGGAGACCGGCGTGCCCGCGGCGACGATCAAGCGCCTTGCCGCGGAGATCGCACACGTCGCTTTCGGCGAGGCGATCGTGCTCGACCGGCCCTGGACCGACGCGCGGGGGCGGCAGCACGCGACGATGCTGGGGCGGCCGGTCGCGATGCACGCGATGCGCGGCATCTCCGCGCATTCGAACGGCTTCCACACCTGCCGCGCGCTCCATCTGCTGCAGATGCTGCTGGGCGCGGTCGACACGCCCGGGAGCTTCCGCTACGAGCCGCCCTACCCGCGCCCGATACCGCCGGCGATCAAGCCAGCGGGCCCCGCGGCCGCAGGCAAGCCGCTCGCGGGCCCGCCGCTGGGCTTCCCACGCGGACCGGAGGAGCTGTTGGTGGACGGTGCAAGGAAGCCGCTCCGCATCGACAAGGCTTATTCCTGGGAGGCGCCGCTCGCCGCGCACGGCCTCCTGCATCTCGTCGTGCTGAACGCCTGGAAGCGCGATCCCTATCCGATCGACACGCTCTTCCTCTACATGGCGAACATGAGCTGGAACTCCGCGATGAACACCGCGGAGGCCATGAAGATGCTCGCGGACCGCGACGAGAAGACCGGCGACTATCGCATTCCCCGCATCATCTATTCCGACGCCTATGCCTCGGAGATGGTGGCCTATGCGGATCTCGTGCTGCCGGACACCACATATCTCGAGCGCTACGACTGCATCTCGCTGCTCGACCGGCCCATCAGCGACGGCAACGGCGCCGCCGACGCGATCCGCCAGCCCGTGCTCGAGCCCGACCGCGACGTGCGCCCCTTCCAGGACGTGCTCATCGACTTGGGCGCGCGGCTGAAGCTGCCGGGCTTCGTCGACGCCGGGGGGAAGCCGAAATATCCGGGCCTCTATCCCGATTACATCGTCAACCACGAGCGCCGCCCCGGCATGGGGCCGCTCGCGGGCTGGCGCGGTGCCAACGGTACGGCGCACGGTCTCGGCGCGGTCAATCCGAACCAGCTCGAGCGCTACGTGGAGCATCAGTGCTTCTGGCGCGCGGAGATTCCCGAGGAGGCGCGGTTCTACAAGTTCGCCAACCGCGCCTATCTCGACTGGGCGAAGGCTATGGGCTTCCTCGATCGCGCGGAGCCGGTGGTGCTGCAGCTCTATTCGGAGACGCTGCAGAAGTTCCGCCTCGCGGCCCAGGGCCATGGCGCCGTGCAGCCGCCGCCGGAGCATCGCGAGCGCGTCGCCGCCTATTTCGATCCGCTGCCGATCTGGTACCGGCCCTTCGAGGAAGCGGATGGCAGCGCCGGCTTCCCGCTGCATGCGATCACGCAGCGGCCGGCGGCCATGTACCATAGCTGGGGCTCGCAGAACGCGTGGCTGCGGCAGATCCACGGCGAGAACGCGCTTCACATCAATCGCGCGACCGCCGCGGCGCTCGGGATCGAGGACGGCGATTGGGTGAGCGTCGCGAGCCGGCACGGCCGCATCGTCGTGCGCGCGAAGACCATGGAAGGCGTCAATCCCGACACGGTCTGGACCTGGAACGCGATCGGCAAGCGCGCGGGCGCCTGGAACCTCGATCCCAAGGCCGCGGAATCGCAGCGGGGCTTTCTGCTCAACCATCTCATCGCGGAGCTGCTGCCGCCGCGCGAGGGCGGCTACCGCTACGCCAATGCCGATCCCGTCACGGGCCAGGCCGCTTGGTACGACCTGCGCGTGCGGATCGAGAAGGCGCCCGCGGCGACGGATGCCAGCGAGCCGCATTTCGTGGCGGCGAAATCGCCGCCGCTCGCCGCGCGCCCCAAGGTGCTGCGCTACGGCGCCAAATTCCGACCGCGGGAAGGAAAGCCATGACGAGCCTTCCCTCCGCGCCCGCGCAAAAGCGCCTCGGTCTCGTCATCGATCTCGACATCTGCGTGGGCTGCCATGCCTGCGCCGTCAATTGCAAGGAGTGGAACAGCGGCGGCATCGCCGCGCCGCTCACCGATCTCGATCCCTACGGACCGGAGCCGCTGGGCGTGTGGTTCAACCGAGTCCACACCTTCGAGGTCGGCGAAGGTAGCGCGAGCCGCACCGTGCATTTCCCCCGCTCCTGCCTCCACTGCGCCGAGCCCGCCTGCGTCACCGTCTGCCCCACCGGCGCCAGCTACAAGCGCGCGGAGGACGGCATCGTCCTCGTGAACGAGAAGCTCTGCATCGGCTGCAAGCTCTGCTCCTGGGCCTGCCCCTACGGCGCGCGCGAATACGACTACGATGCCGGCGTCATGAAGAAATGCACGCTCTGTGTCGACAAGATCTACAACGAGACGCTCGAGGAAGCCGATCGCGTGCCCGCCTGCGTCGCGACTTGTCCCGCCACCGCCCGGCATTTCGGCGATCTCGGCGACCCCGAGTCGAAAGTGTCGAAGCTCGTGGCCTCCCGCGGCGGCTACGACCTCATGCCGGAGCTGGGCTACCAGCCCACGAACAAATACCTGCCGCCGCGACCGCGCCGCGCCTCGCCAGAGAAAGGGAAGCCCGCCGAGCTCGCCCCCGCCGTTCCCGCAGGGAGCAGCGGCTTCCTCGCCTGGGTCGACCGCTTGCTCTCGGGCTGACCCCGTGCATCCGGCTCTCTCCGTCATCGTATTCACGACGAGCTCCGGCGCAGGCTACGGCCTTCTCGCCTGGCTCGGCATCCTCGCCGCTAGCGGACGCTTGCCGCCGGGCCGCATCTTCGGCGCGGTATCGCTCGCGCTTGCGCTCGGCGCGATTACCGTGGGGCTGCTCTCCTCTACCTTGCACCTCGGCCATCCCGAGCGTGCCTGGCGCGCCTTCTCGCAGTGGCGGAGCTCCTGGCTCTCGCGCGAGGGCATCCTATCGGTGGCGACTTACGCGCCGGCGCTGCTCTTCGCGTTCGGCTGGATCGTGCTCGGGAGCACCGAAGGCATCTGGGCAATCATCGGCGGCATGAGCGCGCTCAGCGCCATCGCGACCGTCGCCTGCACCGCTATGATCTACCAATCGCTGAAGCCCATCCAGCGCTGGAGCAATTGCTGGGTGCTGCCGAACTATCTCGCCCTTGCCGCGATGACCGGCGCCCTCTGGCTTTTGGCGCTTGCCGGGATTTTCGGTGCGAATTTATCGATCCCGACGCAAATCGCCCTGCCGACCATTGCGGTCGCCGCCGCGCTCAAGCTCGGCTATTGGCGCTACATCGACCGCACCTCGAGTGCGAGCACCGCCGGCACCGCCACCGGTCTCGGCGCCCTCGGCGAGGTCCGCCTCTTCGAGGCCCCGCATACGGCCGAGAATTACCTCCTGAAGGAGATGGGCTACCGCATCGCCCGCAAGCACGCGGCGAAGCTGCGGCTCATCGCGCTCATCGCGGGGTTCGCCGGGCCGTCCGTCCTGACGCTTGCTGCATTGGTTGCCCCTGCTCCACTGGCGTGGATCTCCGCCGTCACGGCAGCCCTGCTTGCGAGCTTTGGCGTGCTCCTGGAGCGATGGCTCTTCTTCGCGGAAGCGAAGCACACGGTCACATTGTTCTACGGCGCACCTTGCGCGTAAGCGCGCGACGTTGGAAAGCTGGTGAAATTCAGGGCGTGGACCCATTGGGTATCAACCCGCGCATGAATCCTGCTGCTCAACCCGCCCCGTGACCGTCCCATGGACTGCCTCCGGTTCCGAGTAAATGCACGCACCGTGCCGATGCACGCGGACAATCGAGGTGTCGATCATCTGGACAGCCGCGTCATGGGCAGCAGCGAGTGCGGCCATCATGCGGCTCCACACACCAGCCCGCCGCCAGCGAACGAAGCGGTTGTAGCAAGTGGCATAAGGGCCGCACGCTTCCGGCAGATCACGCCAGGGCGCTCCGGATCGCAGGACCCAGAAGATGCCGTCGAGAACGCGACGGTCGTTCACCCGAGGAACGCCACAGGGCTTATTGGGCAGCATCGGCTCGATGGCGGCCCATTCATGGTCGGCGAGCTGATGGTGCATGATTCGAAGCTCCCAATTTGGGAGTCTGAATCACAGGGGTCCGGCCAAACACCACGCTCGCCGCCCGCCCCTGGCGGCGCTGCTTTTTGGGCGAAGCGGACCTCAAATGGCAGGCAAAATCCGCGGGGTCGGTCGAACATGACCCACTACAGACGCAGGCCGAGCCGTTCGAATTG
>Ga0335070_10004949_pt1 | contig 15634 bp, 15 predicted proteins | sample Lox_Sample_13_FD_206722 | JGI IMG/M metagenome (GOLD analysis project Ga0335070, IMG submission 206722) | Soil microbial communities from Loxahatchee National Wildlife Refuge, Florida, United States - Lox_Sample_1.3 | ecosystem: Environmental > Terrestrial > Soil > Wetlands | place: USA... | reverse complement strand
TTCATGTAGCCGTAGCCGCCCCAGAGCTGCATGCAGGTGTCGGCCACCATGCGGCTGGTCCGGCCGCAGAAGAGCTTCGCCATCGTGATGAGCTGCGTCGCGTCCTCGCCGGCGTCCGCCCGGCGGATGCAGGCGTGGCAGAGCTCACGCGCTGCGGTGAGCTGGGTCAGCATCTCCACGAACTTGAACTGTGTGACCTGCATCTTCGCGAGCGGCTTGCCGAAGAGCACGCGCTGCTCGGCCCACTCGCGCGTCTCCTCCCAGAGGCAGAAGGCCGACGCGATCGTGCTGATGCAGCCGATCAGCCGCTCGTCCTGGAACTGCATCATCTGCTGCTGGAAGCCGCGCCCGATGTCGCCGATCGTGTTCGCGACGGGCACGCGCACGTCCTCGAAGAAGAGCTGGCCCGTGTCCGAGCCCCAGTTGCCGATCTTGTCGAGCAGCTCGTAGCGGAAGCCGGGCGTGTCGGTCGGCACGAGGATCTGCGAGAAGCCGCCGTAGCCCTTGTCCGGATCGGTCACCGCCAGCAGGCACAGCCAGTCCGCGGTGGCGGCGTTGGTGATGTAGATCTTGCTGCCGCGGATCACCCACTCGTCGCCGTCGCGCACGGCGCGCGTCTTGATGCCGGCGACGTCGGAGCCGGCGCCCGGCTCCGTCACCGCGATGGCGGCGACCTGCTCGCCGCGGATCGCGGGCACCAGGTACTGCTGGCGCAGCGCGTCGCTGCCGAAGCGGTGCAGCGACGGCGTCGCCATGTCGGTCTGGACGCTGATGCCCATCACGACGCCCGCGTTGTCGCAACGGGCGAGCTCCTCGAAGAGCACCGCGGTGAACGTCCAGTCGAGACCGGACCCGCCCCAGCGCGGGTCGTAGCGCAGCCCGAGGAAGCCGAGCTCGCCCATGCGCTTGTAGAGCGTCTTGTCGAAGCGGCCGAGCCGGTCGAACTCGCGGGCGCGCGGCCGCAGCTCCTGCTGGACGAACTGGCGAACGGTCTGCCGGAAGCTCTCGTGCTCCGGCGTCGAGAACAGGTCGTGCGGCATGGCAGCATCCTCCGAGGCGGCGAGCATTCTCCCCGACGCACCGAGGCGCTGCCAGGCGCCCTCGCGCCGCGGACGTCAGCCGCCGACGACCTGCTCGCCTCCGTCGGCCCGCCGGCGCTCGGCCCTGCGGTAGAGGGTCTTGCGGTCGATGCCGAGGATGCGCGCCGCCTGAACCTTGTTGCCGCCGGTCGCCCTCAGCACCTCGTCGATGTAGCGCTCCTCGAGATCGCGCAGAGAAAGGCGGCGCTTCGCCGCACCCTCGAGGAAGGATTCGTCGGACATCTCGGTTACCTCCTGTGAAACGAGACCATGAGGCAGATCGTCCGCCTCGATCACGTCGGCATCGCTGAGCGCCAGGGCCCGCTCCAGAACGTTCTCGAGCTCGCGCGCGTTGCCGCGCCACGGGCACGACGTCAGCCTCTCCATGGCCTCCGGAGAGACACTGCGGCGGCCGGACTCGTCGTGCCGGCGCAGGAACGCCTCGACCAGCGCCGGGATGTCGTCGGGCCGCTCGCGCAGCGGCGGAATGTGGATCGGGATCACGTTGAGCCGGTAGAAGAGATCCTCGCGGAAGCGGCCGGCCTCGATCTCCTGGGCGAGATCCTTGTGCGTCGCGGCGACGATACGCACGTCGACCTTCACCGACTGCGTGCCCCCGACGGGGCGGATCTCGCGGTCCTGGAGCACGCGCAGCAGCTTGCTCTGCAGCCCGGGACCCATGTCGCCGATCTCGTCGAGGAACAGCGTCCCGCCGTTCGCCTTCTCGAAGAGCCCGCGCTTGGATGTGTGCGCACCGGTGAACGCGCCTCGCACGTGGCCGAACAGCTCGCTCTCGAGCAGACCCTCCGGGATCGCCGTGCAGTTGATCGGAACGAAGGGCTTGCTGGCACGCGGCGACGCGAAGTGCAGCGTGCGGGCCACGACCTCCTTGCCGGTTCCGCTCTCGCCCGTGATCAACACGCTGCTGCGGCTGCTCGCGACCTTGCGGACCAGCGCGAAGATGTCGCGCATCGCCGGGCTACGGCCGATCAGGTCGCCGAGCGACGCCGAGCGGTCGAGCGCGCGACGCAGGCTGCGGTTCTCCTCCTCGAGCGCGCGCCGCTCGAGTGCGCGCTCGATGGCGAACAGCACCGCCTCCGGCTCGAAGGGCTTCGTGATGTAGTCGAAGGCGCCCGCGCGCATCGCCTCGACCGCGGAGTCGATCGACCCGAAGGCCGTCATCAGCACGACCGGCGTCTCGGGGCGCAGCTTGCGCAGCTCCCCGACCAGCTCGATGCCCGAGCGGCCGGGCATCTTGATGTCGGAGAGCACGACGTCGAAGTCCGTATCGCGCAGCCGGGCGACCGCCGCATCGACCGAGTCGGCCACCTCGGTGGCGTAGCCCTGCTCGCGGAACAGCGACTCGAGCATCTGTCGCATCGCGCCGTCGTCGTCGACGATCAGGACTCTTCGGGTCATGGCCTTCCTCCCGGGAGCAGGGTTCGTGCCAGCGCGGAGAGCCCACGAGAGGCCCTCCGATCGCCTCCCCGGGCCTGCGCTGGGGCAGGATTGGCCCGGACAGCATCCCCCAACTCGGGGCTTTCTGCCTCAAGTCGGCGCAGGAGCCCCTAAGGGAGCCCTCGCTCCCTATCTCTTTCCAGATCTACGCGGCGTAGGGGGGCCGCTGGAAGGGCAGGCAGATCCGGAACTCCGTCCCCACGCCGACCTGGCTCGACGCCTCGATGCGGCCGCCGTGGTCACCGACGATGCCCTTGCAGACCATGAGCCCCAGCCCGTTGCCCTCGCCAGCCGGCTTCGTGGTGAAGAAAGGATCGAAGATCCGCTCGAGGTCTTCGGCCGGGATACCTGAGCCCGTGTCGACGACCCGCACCAGCGCCGAGCCGTCCTCCGCATCCGCGAGCGAGACGCGCAGCCGGCCGCCGTTCGGCATGGCGTCGGCGGCGTTGAGAAACAGGTTGAGGAAGAGCTGCTGGAGACGCTCCGGGTCTCCATGCACGCTGGGAGTCGGCGCCAGATCGCGTTCGACCTCGATGCGGTGCCTGGCGAACTTCTCCGCGACGAAGGAGAGCGTGTTGTCGAGCAGCGGCTCCAGCGCCACCGGAACGCGTCGCGCCTTGCGCGGCCTCGCCATGTTGAGGAGCGTCTGGATGATCTTCGAGATGCGCGCGATCTGGCTCTGGATCGTCTCGAGACGCCAGCGCGCGTCGGGATCGTCCGGAATCTTCGATTCGAGCATCTTCGCATGGCCCTGGATCACGCCCATCGGGGTGCCGATCTCGTGGGCGAGGCCAGCCACCAGGGTCGCGATCGACGCCAGCTCCTCCGCCACCCGCGCTTCTTCGCGGCTGTGCCGCAGCGCGATCCCCTGGTCCTCGACCTCGCGCTCGAGACGCCGGCTCTGGTCGACGAGCTCTTCCGTCATGTATTCGAGATTTCTCTCGCTCGCCTGGATGTACGCCTCCATCGCGTGCTGCGAGTCGAACAGCAGGAGCTTCTGGAGCGCGGCGAGCGTCCGCGCAGGCCGGTCCGGATCGCGATGCGGACCGCTGTCGAGGATCACCGGGGTGAGCAGCGACAGGTAGAGCGCGTACGCGCCGAGGTACCAGCGCGGCTCGAGGCCGATCCGCTGGTGTACCTCCCCGATGTGGCGGCGCTCGCTGACGAAGTCGGGCTCGAAGCTGGGGGTCGCCAGAGAGAGAAGGTACTTCCGCTGCTTGGCCAGCAGGCGCTGCTTGACCTCCGGATCCCCGAGGAGCTGCCGGGTCGGGCCGAAGGAAAGAAGCTGCCGGTAGAAGGCCGCGACCAGGGAATCCGCGTGCTTCTCGAGCAGCGGCGCGAGCTCCGAAAGGAGCGCACGATCTTCCTCGCCGAGATTCAGAAAGGCGAGGCGTTGCCGGGTATCGGGATCGATCGCCACGGGGGGCCCTAGCCGTTTCGCAATCTAACGCCCCGTCGACGTCCGAGGCAAGCAGTCCCATACCTTCCGAACCGTGAGGGGAGCGCCGCCCCTCCACGACCCGCACTGGAGTCGTGGATTCCACACGGCCGGCACGAGAGCTGCACCGACGCGGACTTGCAGGAGCACAGGAGCCGGTTCACCCATGGGCGTCATCAGCGGAACGGTCGGTCGGATCATGCGGGTGAGCTTCGTAGCAGCAGATCCGGGAGAGAGCCTGGAGAGCGCGCGGCAGACCATGCGCCTGGCGAGGCTCCGCCACCTGCTCGTGACTCGCGACGAGCGGCTGCTCGGGGTGCTCTCGTATCGCGTGCTGCTCGAAGCCCTGGTGGCAGGCCTGCTGGCGGCCCGTGGTGGAGTCGATGGGCAAACGGTTGCAGACGTGATGACGCGCGATCCGGTCTTCGTCACGCGGGACACACCGCTGTACGAGGCCGCGGACCGCCTGTGCCTCTACGGGCTCGGGTGTCTGCCGGTCCTCGAGGCGTCGACCCGCGAAGGCGCCGCGGCCGGCCGCGTGGTCGGCATCGTCACGGAGGCGGATCTCCTGCGCGCGGCCTTCGCGCGCCGCGAGCACTGAGGTTACCCGCCCGCGGGCTTCTCCCCGGCTTCGGCCCGGCGGAGGGCCTGCATCACGTCCTCGCGGGCGATCACCCCGACGACGCGCTCGTCCTCCACGACGGGGAAGCTCTTGCTGCGGCTGTCCACCAGCTTGCGCAGCACCCGCGTCAGCGGCGTGCGGCGTGCCACGGTGAGCGCGTCGCGCGACATCACCGAAGCCACGCTGCGCTGCATGATCTTGTGGTACGCGGGCAGGATCGCGTCCTCCGAGAAGTCGAAGGCCCGCAGCAGGTCGAGGGAGGTCACGACTCCAGCGAGGTGCCCCTTCGCGTCGACCACGGGGAGCGCGTTGTAGCCGTGCTTCTCGAGCAGCGCCTCCGCTTCGGCGAGCGTGGTGGTCGGTCCGATGCAGAGCGGCGGCTGCGACATCACGTCCTCGACCCGCCATTCCAGGAATTCGTACACGGCGATCCTCCCGGCGCGCGCTAGAAGCCGAACTCGAAGAGCCTCGGCCGCGCGAGAGCATACTCCCGCGCCAGCGCGAGCTGCGCCCGGCTCTGGGCGTGGATCTCGAAGAGCGGCTCGCCGCTGGACACCACGTCGCCGACGCCGCGCAGCAGCCGGACGCCCGCGGCCGCATGCGCGGGAGCGCCCGCCTGCTTCGCGACGCGCGCGATGTGCCAGCAGTCGATGGCGCGGATGCGGCCGTCCTCGCGCGCGACGACCACGTCGCGGTGGCGCGCTTCGGGCTCGAGCGCGCGCTCTCCCTGCGCGGCGACGATGCGCGCGAAGGTCCGCTCCGCATGGCCCTCGTCGAGCGCGCGCTGGGCCGTGCGATAGCCGGCACCATGGGGACAGGTGCCGACCATCTCGAGCAGGCGCGCCGCCAGATAGAGCGACTTCTCGCGCAGGTCGCGCGGCGCCTCCGGCTTGCGCCCGAGCACCGCGAGCACGTCGAGCGCCTCGAGGCGCGGTCCGATGCCGAAGCCGATCGGGGCGAGCGCGTCGGTGCGCACCACGTCGAGCTCGAGGCCGAGCTCGCGCGCCACGGCGCGGAACAGCCCCGAGAGGCGGTCCTCCTCCTCGCGCGTGCGCACCTTCGCGGTCGGGCCCACAGGAATGTCGATCAGGACGTGGCTCGCCCCGACCGTCTTCTTCTTGGCCAGGATCGACGCGACGAGCTGCGCCTCGCTGTCGATCTCCATCGGACGCTCCACGGTGATCAGCACGTCGTCGGCCGGGGCGAGGTCGAGCGCGCCGCCCCAGGCGATGCAGGCGCCGACCTTCTCGACGACGCGGCGCAGGCGCTCGGGCGGCAGCGCGACGTCGGCCAGCACGCCCATCGTGTCCGCCGTGCCGGAGGGGCTCGTGATGGCGCGCGACGAGGTCTTCGGAATCACGACGCCCTGTGAGGCGAGGATCGGCACGACCACCATCGTGGTGCGGTTGCCCGGGATCCCGCCGACGCAATGCTTGTCGGCGATCGGACCCTTGCCGAAGTCGAGCGAGCGCCCCGTCGCGATCATCGCCCGCGTGAGCGACACGACCTCGTCCCGCTCGAGCTTCTGGAGCGCGCAGGCCAGCACGAACATGGAGAGCTCGACCTTGGAATAGCGACGCAGGGCGACGTCGGAGAGGATCGCGTGGAAGTCCTCGTAGGCGAGCTTGCGGCCGCGGAGCTTCCTGCGCACCAGGTCGACGCTGTGCTGCGCGCTGGCCAGCGCCGCGCGCACGTGGGCGCCCTCGGGCAGGCCGAGGTCCCCGAAGGCGACGGCCGACAGGCCGATCTCGTCGGACTCGACCAGGCGCGCGTCGCCGCAGAAGTTGAGCACCGCCGTGATCTCGCGGCGCTGTCCGTCCGGACCCCGCCCGCTCACGTGGACGCGGTCGAGCGGCTTGAAGCCGAGCCGCCCCGCCGTGACGGCGTCCGCGCGCACGAAGGCCACGTGCTCGCTCTGCGTGTCGACCTCGACCCGGCGCAGCCGGAAGCCGTTGTGCAGGGCGGTGTCGGAGGCGGCGCGCGGCGCGCGCGGTGCGTCGCTCATGCCGCGGCCCGGGACAGCGTTCTCGCCAGCAGCGGGGCGAGCGAGAGCGCGTTCGTCGCGTGCGGGATCGAGTCCGTCGAGACGATCCGGCGCACGCCCGCGCGCCGGATGCGCTCGAGCGCGCCGGGCGCGAAGAGCGCGTGCACGACGAGCGCGTCCACCGTGGGGATCCCGGCGCGGCGCAGAGCGCGCGCCGCGGAGGCGAGCGTGGCCCCGCTGCTCGCGATGTCGTCGACGACCACGGCGCGCGCGATGCCGCGCTCGGGCAGCTCCGGGAACGCGATATTCACGCGCGCATCCCCGGTGCGCCGCTTCTCTCCCACCGCCAGGGGGAGGCCGCAGGCCCTGGCCAGCGGGGCGAGCCAGGGCCCGGACTCCGCGTCCGGCCCGACCAGCAGCGTGCGACGCGGTCCGCGCGACAGCCAGCGCGCCAGCAGCGGCGCCGCCGCGAGGGCGCGCGCCCGGCCCGGGAAGACGTCGGAGAGGGAGCGGACGCGGTGCAGATGGGGCTCCACGGTGACGAGTGCATCGAAGGCGCCGCCGAGCAGGCGCCCGACCACCGCCTGCTGGGACAGGCACTCGCCCGTCCGGAAGACGCGATCCTGGCGCATGTAGGGCAGGTAGGGCGCGCACAGCGTCAGCCGCCGGACTCCGGTGCGGCGCAGCGCGTCCGCGGCGAGCAGGGTCTCCACGAGCTTCGCGTTGGGCACGTGGAGCGCGCACAGCAGCACCGCTCGCTTCTCGCGAGTCGGCTCGACGCGCACGAGGCTCTCCCCGTCCGGAAAGTGGTGGACGCGGATCCGCGAGCACGGCAGCCCCGCGCCGCGCGCGAGCCGGCGCCCGAAGGCGGACGCCTCGTCGAACCAATGGATTCGCACGCCGGATCAGGAGCGTCCGCGGAGCTCGCGGTACCCGCTGCGCAGCTCGTCGACCAGGTGACGCGCGGCATCACGCAGCTCGTGGAGCGGCGCCTCGGTGCGCTGCGCCGCGCGCTTGGCGTGCGACTCGAGCTCGCTGAAGCGCCGCTCGAGCCGATCCCACGCATCCTTCGCGTCGGCCTTGCCCAGATGGATGCGAACGCGCAGCTCGTCGCGTACGCGGCGCAGCTCGTCGAGATCCTTCTCGAGGCGCTGCCGCCACTCCTGGGTCGCTTCCCCCTTCGCTTCGCTCTTTCCCACCACGATGGCCTCCATTTCTTCTTCGCCGAGGAACGCGGCGCGGATCAGATCGGTCTCCGTCAGGAGGCCGACCAGCAGGCTCTCGCCCTTCACGACGGGCAGACAGCCGATCTGCCGCTGGAGCATGATCCGCGCAGCCTCGGAGATGGGCGTGTCCGGCCCGATGCTCATCACATCCTTCGTCATCACCTCGCGGACCTCGACGGAGCGCATGAACGCGCGGCGGTGCACGGGCTCGAAGTGCAGGACCTTCGTGAGCGAAGCCGCCAGCAGGTCGCGATTCGAGACGACTCCGACGAGTCGCTCGCCCTCGACGACCGGCATGTGCCGCACGCGGCCGAGGCGCATGATGTCATCGGCCAGATCGAGATGATCGTCCGCGCGCAGCGTCACGACCTCGCGCTGCATGACCTCCGAGACGGGACGCTGTGCCACGCTCATCGACCTTCCTCCTTCCGAGATCGGAATCTGACGTTTGCACGATCGGTGCCAGCGCCCCACGGCGCGGCTGCGCTCGCGGACCGCGGCTGCACGGCTTCGCTGTAGCGCATCGCCTCAGGTCGTGGCAGGGGGACTCCCCGAAGGCTGCCTTCCCGCCGCGTCGCGCACGCGTCGCGCGACGTCGGAGGCCGCGTCCTGCCAGGCCGGAGCGTCCGTGTGGACCTGTGCGCGCTGAGACGCCGGCCATTCGTCGAGGGGCTCGAAGCCGGCCAGGCTCGCCGCCTGGAGCTCCGGGCCGGCGTCCGACGGATCGCCGCCCTCGCGCCGGCGCCGCTCGAGCCGCGCCCGGGCGATCTCGGGCGCGCAGCAGGCCTCGACGAAGAACACGGGGATCTTCCACGCGGCCGCGTGCGCTCGCGCCGCCTCGCGCTCGCGGCGCGAGCCGAAGGTTGCGTCGAGCACGGCCACGCGCCCGGACGCGACGACGGCTTCGGCGCGCTCGAGGAGCGCCGCATACACCGCGGCCTTCGCGTCCGCCGTGTAGGCCGACGCGTCCGCGCGGCCGCCGGCGGCCAGACCGAGCCGGTGTTTGCGCACCCGATCCGACGACACGACCGCCGCGCCGAGCGCGTCGGCGAGCACGCCGGCGAGCGTGCTCTTGCCCGTGCCGACGGCGCCGCCCACCAGCACGAGCGCCGGCGCCCGGGGCGCCTCGAGGCACTCGAGGGCGAGCGCGAGATGGCGGCTCGCGCTCTCCTCCGCGCGGCGGCGCTGCGCCGGCTCGATCTCGGACTCCCCGGCCGCGATCGCCGCGACCTTGGCGCGCACTGCGGCCCGGTAGCTCGTGAACCAGTCGACCACGCGATACAGATCGAAGTCGTCGCGCTCGGACGCGTAGACGCGCAGGAAGAGCTCGGCCAGCCCGGCGGCGCCGCGGTAGCGCAGGTCCATCGCCAGGAACGCCACCTCCGAGGCGACGTCGATGCGGCGCAGCTCGGCGTCGAACTCGAGGCAGTCGATGGCAATCGGCTCGGCGTCGTCGCGCTCGAACCAGACGTGCTGGAGGTGGAGATCGCCGTGTCCGTCGACGGCGCAGCCGGCCCGGCGCCGCGACTCGAAGCGCGCGGCGTGGACGCGGGGGAAGTCGCGCGTCGCGGCCTCGAGCCGCTCGAGCCTGCGCCGGTCCTCGCCGTCGCGGGCGAAGTCGCGCAGCGTCGCGAAGTTCGCGAGCGCCGGCCGCGCGCAGTGGTCGATCCACTCGGACTCCCCGTACGGCGCGGGCACGCCGAGTCCGCACGCGGCGTGGAAGCGCGCGATCCGCCGGGCCACGCGCGCGAGCTGCGCGGGTCCGAGCGCGCCCCGCTGCAGCAGGCTGAGCGCGTCGCGTCCATCGGGCAGGCGGCGCATCACGACGCAGTGCTCGGGAGCGCCCTCGGCGAGCGCCTCCTGCGGCGCGCCGACGCGCACGCGTCCGCCGTCCGTCTCGAGCGGCGCGACGCCGAGGTAGACGTCCGGCGCCAGTCGCCGGTTCAGCGCGACCTCGCGCAGGCAGTCGGCGTTCCGCTCCGCGCGCGTCGTGAAGCGCACGAAGCCGAGGTCGACCGGCTTGCGGAACTTGTAGACGCGCGCGCCGGAGAGGAAGACGTGGGAGAGGTGCGTCTGGACCCACGTGATCTCGCGCGCCGACGCATCGCCCGGATAGGCCGCCGGCCGCGCGAGCGCCGCGAGGACTCCGGGTTCGAGCAGCGGGGAGGAATCGCCCCCGGTCGCCGATCTCGTGCGATCTTCGCTCGGCTTCGCCTCGCTGCGCGCGCGGCCATCGGCCGCGCTTGCCGTGCGATCTTCGCTCGGCTTCGCCTCGCTGCGCGCGCGGCCATCGGCCGCGCTTGCGATCAGTGCGCCTTCAGCGTCAGCACGGGGCACGGCGCGATCCGCAGCGTGCGCTCGGCCACGCTGCCGAGCACGACGTGCTTGAGGCCGGTCAGACCGCGGGTGCCCATCACGATCAGGTCGGCGCGGATCTTCTCCGCGCAGTGCGCGATGGCCTCGGCGGGCGTGTCGGCGCTGGTCGTGATCTCGACGGACAGGCCCGCCTTGCGCGCGCGCGTCGCCCACTCGGCGAGCCGCTGGTCGGCCGCCTCGCGGAAGCTGCGGTCGAGCTCCGGCGGCAGTGCGACGCCGTACGGTGACACGAGGAAGGGCTGGAGCGGGTAGCTGTGCAGCAGGTGGATCTTGCTCTTGAACTGCTTGCCGAGCTCGATCGCGTAGTCGAGCGCCCGCGAGGCGTGCTCGGAGAAATCCACGGGCACGAGGATCGTCTGGAACGCGGCCATCGAAGGTCCTCCCGATCGCCTGGGTGAAGCACGGGCCGTGCCAGCCGCCCCGGACCTCACCGGACGCCCCGGCCCACGATCTGGGGCGATTGTACCCAGGACCCGTCGCCGCGGAAGGTTTCCTGCCCCAGCCGGGCCCATGGCGCCGCCCCGGCGCCGCCGTGGCGCCGGCACCGAACCTGCAAACCCCGCGCTCCACCGGAGGAGCCCGTCTTGCAGGATCGAAGCGAAGCGGTCGTCTACGACATGGCGGTGGTGCGCGGCTTCGCGATCTCCGCGCTGGTCTGGGCGGGGGTCGGGATGCTGGTCGGGCTGCTGGCCGCGGCCCAGCTCGCCTGGCCCGAGCTGAACCTGCCTCCCTATCTCCACTTCGGCCGCGTGCGCCCCGTCCACACCAACGCCGTGATCTTCGGCTTCACGCTCGGGGTGGTCTTCGCGGGCAGCTACTACGGCATCCAGCGCCTGTGCCGCGTGCGCATGTACTCGGATCTGCTCTCGCGCATCAACCTGTGGGGCTGGAACGCGATCATCGTCGCCGCGGCGCTGACGCTGCTCACCGGGCACACCACCTCGAAGGAGTACGCCGAGCTCGAGTGGCCGCTCGACATCGCGATCGCCGTGGTGTGGATCGTCTACGCGATCAACTTCCTCGGCACGGTGGCGACGCGCCGCGAGAAGTCGCTCTACGCCGCGGCCTGGTTCTGGATCGCGACGATCCTGACGATCGCGATGCTCCACGTGGTGAACAGCCTCGAGGTGCCCGTCTCGTGGCTGAAATCGTACTCGCTCTATGCGGGCGTGAACGACGCCAACATCCAGTGGTGGTACGGGCACAACGCCGTCGGCTTCCTGCTGACCACGCCGATCCTCGGCCTCATGTACTACTTCCTGCCCAAGCAGGCCGGGCGCCCGATCTACTCCCACCGCCTGTCGATCCTGCACTTCTGGTCGCTGATCTTCATCTACATCTGGGCGGGCCCGCACCACCTGATCTACTCGCCGCTGCCCGACTGGGCGCAGACCTTCGGCGCGGCCTTCTCCATCATGCTGATCCTGCCCTCGTGGGGCGGAATGCTGAACGGCCTGCTGACGCTGCGCGGCGCCTGGGACCGCGTGCGCACCGATCCGCTGCTCAAGATGTTCGTGGTCGGGCTCACCTTCTACGGCATGAGCACCTTCGAGGGCCCGATGATGGCGCTGCGCAGCGTGAACTCGCTCTCGCACTTCACCAACTGGACCATCGGCCACGTGCACTCCGGCGCGCTCGGCTGGGTCGGGCTCACCTGCTTCGCGACGCTCTACTACATGATCCCCCGGCTCTGGCACACGCAGCTCTACAGCGTGCGCATGGCCGAGCTGCACTTCTGGATCGCGACGCTCGGCATCCTGCTCTACGTGACACCGATGTGGGTCTCGGGCGTGACGCAGGGCCTGATGTGGCGCGCCGTCAACCCGGACGGGAGCCTCGCGTACACCTTCGCCGAGAGCGTCGCGGCGATCCGCGTCTACGACGTGATCCGCGTGGCCGGCGGCGCGCTCTTCCTCTCGGGCTTCGTCGTCATGCTCGCGAACGTCTGGCTGACCGTGCGCCAGGGCAGCGCGGCGCTGCCCGCGCCCGGACCCGCGGTGGCGGCCGCCGTGGCAGGAGGGCGCTAGGCATGGCGTACGAGCGACACCGCGCGCTGGAAGGGCGCTGGATCTCGTTCACGCTGCTGACCTTCGCGGCGGTGATCGTCGGCGGAGTCGTGCTGCTGGTCCCGCCGCTCATGCTGCAGGGCACCATCGCGCCGCTGCCCGGGCTGCGCCCCTACAGCGCGCTCGAGCTCGAGGGGCGCGACATCTACATCCGCGAGGGCTGCAACGTCTGTCACAGCCAGATGGTGCGGCCGCTCAAGACCGAGACGGATCGCTACGGGCAGTACTCGCTCGCGGGAGAGGGAACCTACGATCGGCCCTTCCTCTGGGGATCGCGGCGCACCGGTCCGGACCTCGCGCGCGTCGGCGGCAAGTACCCCGACTCGTGGCACTGGCTCCACTTCCACAACCCGCGCGACATCGAGCCGCGCTCGAACATGCCGAGCTTCGACTTCCTCTCACGCCGCGAGCTCGACACCTCGCTCACGCAGCGCAAGCTCCAGGTACTCGCGCGGCTCGGCCATCCCTACACCCCGCAGGAGATCGCGAACGCGGTAGCGGACGCCCGCGCCGCCGCCGAGAAGATCGCCGCGACGCTGCGCCGCGACGGCATCGCGCTCGACGAGGTCGGCGCGCACAGCGAGACGATCGCGTTGATCGCGTACCTGCAATCGCTCGGCCGCGCCGTCCGCGCCGGCTCGGTCCAGGGCTCGTGATGGACGGGGCGAGCGGAGCGAGCGTGGACTGGATCGCCATCTACAAGCTCGCGCGGCTGGTGTTCCTGGGGAGCGCCCTGGTCGGGATCGGCATCTACCTGCTGCGGCGCCCGGAGCTCGAGATCCCCGCGCGGCGCATGCTGGAGGACGACGAGTCGTGAAGCCCGAGAGCGAAGAGACGGTCGAGCTCCCGCGCAAGGACGCGGCGTCGCGCGATGGGATCGGAGAAGAGGACAACCGCATCCCGCTGTGGTTCAACGTCTCGTTCGCGGGGACGATCGTGTTCGCGATCGTCTACGTGGTCTACTACAACACCTCGTGGTCCCAGAAGGCGCAGTACGAGCAGGAGCTGGCGGGGGCGCAGGCGCGCGCCGCCGAGAGCGTCGCGGCGCGGCCGACGCAGAACCCGTACCGGGGCAACGCCGCCGCGATCGCCGAGGGCGCGCAGGTCTTCGCGACGATCTGCGCCGTGTGTCACAAGCCCGACGGCACGGGCCTCGTCGGCCCCTCGCTGGTGGACCCCTACTGGAAGTACGGGCACACGGACGCAGACCTGTTCACGACGGTGTCGGGCGGGCGGCCGGGCGGCATGCCGCCCTGGGGTCCGCAGCTCGGCGAGGAGAAGATCTGGAAGGTGCTCGCCTACGTGGAGACGCTGCCGAAGCACGGCGAGCCGGGTCTCGGCGCGCCGGACTACGTGCCCCCGGGCAGCGCCGCCGCGGCGCCGCCCGCGTCCGGCGGCGGCTAGGAGGCCGTCGTGCTGTCCGCACGGCCGGTGCGCGGGCGCTTCCGCCGGCTGCGCAGCGCCGCCAACGCGATCCTGATCGCGATCCTGTTCGCGATCCCCTGGATCCGCATCCACGGCCAGCCGCTGGTGCTGCTCGACATCCCCGGCCGTCGCTTCCATGTGTTCGGCCTCGTGATCTTCCCCCAGGAGCTCTTCTTCCTGTGGCTGCTGGTGATCGGGGCCGCGCTCGCGCTCTTCTTCTTCACCGCGCTGCTCGGGCGCCTCTGGTGCGGCTGGGCCTGCCCGCAGACGGTCTTCACGGACCTGTACGCGGGGATCGCGCGGCGCATCCAGGGCTGGACGGGCGCGACGCGTCCCCGCCGCGTGGCGGCCTGGCGCCTGGTGGCGACGCACGCGGTGTGGCTCGCGCTCTCCGCGGTCGTCGCCCTCCACCTGGTCGGCTACTTCCGCTCGCCGTACGAGATCCTCGCGGGCCTCGCCTCGGGCGTCGTCTACCCGACGAGCCTCGCCTTCCTCGGCGTGGGCACGGCGCTCACCTACTTCGACTTCGCCCTCGTGCGCCAGACCTTCTGCAAGTACCTCTGCCCCTACGCGCGCTTCCAGAGCGTGCTCTTCGACCGCGACACGCTCGTCGTGGCCTACGACACGCCGCGCGGCGAGCCGCGCGGCAAGCCGGGCCGCACGACGGGCGACTGCGTCGATTGCGGGCTGTGCGTGGCGGTCTGCCCGACGGGCATCGACATCCGCCGCGGGCTCCAGCTCGAGTGCATCGCCTGCACGCAGTGCATCGACGCCTGCGACGGCGTGATGGAGCGCCTCGCGAGGCCGCGCCACCTGATCGGCTATCGCTCGCTCGCCGGCCTCGAGGGCCGTAGCGCGCGACTGCTGCGCCCTCGCACGGCGATCTACGCGTGCCTGCTGGCCGCGGTCGTCGTGGCGTTCGTCACGCTGCTGGCGGAGCGCCTGCCCATGGACCTCACCGTGGCGCACAGCGGCGCGGCGCTGGTCGCCCACGCCGCAGACGGCCGCACGGGCAATGCCTTCACGCTGCGGATCACCAACCGCGCGCTCGCTGCGCAGCGCTTCCGCCTCGCACTCGAGGAGGACGAAAAGCACGACCTCGAGCTCGTCGCGGGCCTGAATCCGATCCCGGTGGACGGGGCCAGCTCGCTGCAGACGAGCGTGTTCGTGCTGGAGCGCGCAGGCGAGCGCCCCGCGTCGCGCGACATCCGTTTCGTGCTCGAGCCCGAGGGCGGCGGACCGCGCATCGTGCGCGGCGCGCGCTTCGTGGCGACGGGAGGTGGCGATGAAGACTGAACGACGAGAGCCGTGGCCCTACGCGGTGGCGCTCGCCCTGCTCGCGATGATCGCCGTGTGCGTGGCCTTCTTCGCGGTCGCGAACGCCCACCCCGACCCGCCCGTCGACCTCGAGCAGATCGGGCTGCGGCCCTACCAGGGCTACGTCGCGCCGCCCGGCCCGGGCGCGGAGGCGCGGCGGTGACGGAGGCGACCACCGGGCTGTTCCTCGACGGCCTGCGCTGTGCCGGATGCGTGCACCGCGTCGAACGGAGCCTGCGCGAGGCCGACGGAGTGATCGAGGCCGCCGTCGACTACACCACGCACCGCGCGCTGGTGCGCTACGACGGAGCGCGCACGGATGCCGACGCTCTCGTGCGTCGCGTCGCGTCGCTGGGCTACAGCGCCACGCCCTACGACCCGGAGTCGCTCGGGGGCGCCGCCGAACGCCGCAGCGCGCGGGTCATGCTGGCTCGCCTGCTCGTCGCGGCGTTCCTGGCCGCCAACGTGATGTTGATCTCGGCCGCGCTCTACATCGGCTCGTACCAGGACCTCGATCCGCTGACGCGCCGTGCGCTGCGCTGGGTGGCGATCGCGCTGTCGCTGCCCGCCGCCACCTGGTGCGCGCTGCCCTTCTGGCGCGGCGCGCTCTCGGGCCTCGCGCGGCGCGAGATCACGATGGACG
>Ga0335070_10004947_pt1 | contig 15635 bp, 8 predicted proteins | sample Lox_Sample_13_FD_206722 | JGI IMG/M metagenome (GOLD analysis project Ga0335070, IMG submission 206722) | Soil microbial communities from Loxahatchee National Wildlife Refuge, Florida, United States - Lox_Sample_1.3 | ecosystem: Environmental > Terrestrial > Soil > Wetlands | place: USA: Florida... | reverse complement strand
CAGTGATTGATGAGACCGGGCTTGGAAGAACTTTTTCCGGCGGAGCCGGTGCCGGTGCAACACTGCGCGGCGAAACCTGGCTCGGCGCTTTCTTGCTCGGTGCGACCGGGGTGCTCTCGGCGCGTGGCGCTGCCGGAGCGCCGGGGCGGGGGACGTGAAAGATGACGGGCGCGCCTTTGCCGTTCGGCGACGAGGTCGAAGTCTTCTGCTGAAATCCCAGCCGCTGCAGGAGATGATTGGCGACGGTTAAGACTGCTCCGTCCGTCCAATACTTGGCGGCCAGTAACTGGATGCGCTCGGCCAGTGCGGCTTTGCCAGCAGGGTCAGTGGCGCCATTGATTTCACTCTCCATGCGACGCAGGTCTTCCAAATCGCCGCGGCGAGACTGGCGCCGGCGAGCGTCCTGGTCGCGCTGGATTGCATCCTGCAGCAGCAGCAACTTGGGATCGCGGGCATGAACGTCCAATCCTTCCGCGATCATCGACAACGCGCCTATCAGGTCGCCGGAAGCCTGCACCTTCTGCACTTGCGCAACCCATTCCTCGATCGAGCTGGCTTCTTTCCGGCTCTGGATCAGGCTGCGGATGGTCTTCGCCGTGGGGTGGGCCGGGTTCAACTCCAGCGCCTGCTTGGCCAACTTCCCGGCTTCCCACCAATCGGTCTCCGCGAGAGACTGCGCGTGCTCCACCAGTGCATTGGCGAGAATGGCGCGGGCGAGGGAGTTGTTCTTTTCCAGATCGTAGGCCTGGCGCAACAACTGAATCGCTTCCGCCGATTTTTGCTGCGCGAATAGTTCCTGGCTCTCGGTGATCAGGCGGTTGGCTTCGGCGTTGCGCTTGGCGCCCTCATGAGCGCGCTGTTCCAGTTCGGACAACTCCGGATCGTCGGGGAATTCGGCGGCCGCGCCTCGCAACAGGTCGAGAGCCCGAGCGTACTCGGCTGCATGCAGACAGGCGTTGACCTGCTCCATGAGGTCGGTCTTCGCTTCGGCGCCGCTCTGCTGCTCGAGTTTATTTTCCAAGCGCTCTAACCTTGAAGCTCAGCCGCGGGCTAACTGACCTTCGCGCCATGGACAGAATTTTCGGGCGCACGTCCGCTACGTCGGCGCGATAGGGTGGCCCATCCTGCCGCTGAGTTGGCGGAAGGAGTGGGTGAAAAGGGGATTTTCGTTGCCGCACCCTACATTAAGAGCTTCCAAAAAAATCTTACTTGATTGGCCCGAAAAGGCTAGGTTCCGGGTGGTGGCGGGGGCGTGTCGAGGGATTACGATCGTAATGTTGTGAGTTCCGAAAATGCTTCCGGTTCAGGCTTGGGAAATCTGTTTGCGCGTAAAGAAGGAAGAAGGAGCGGCGGGGGCAACTTCGACTTGCGGGAAAGACGCACCCTGCCTTAAACTTTAGGGAGGACGGAAATATCGTCTAAGTTGTTGAAAAGTCGGGGCGTAGCGCAGCCTGGTAGCGCACCTGCCTTGGGCGCAGGGGGTCGTAGGTTCAAATCCTATCGCCCCGACCAGTTTTTATCAGTAGTTCACAGCGTACGGTGAAACGCCCAAACCAGCTGTTCTACCCTTGGTCTTACCCTTCGCGCGAAGATCAGTCCGTCGTCTCACCTGGCGAAAGCCATTACTGCGCGCTCGCACACGCCAGGATTGCTGATTCATTTCCTCGAGGGGAACACCAACGGGCTAGATTTATAGGGGCTTACGAGATTTGAGCGGACTGAAGAATCTCATTCCGATTTGCGGTCCGTGCAGTCTGGGGAGAAAGGCATGGTCTCTTGAACACGCACGTCAGGACCTTGTTTATTTGGCTGGGCATCACCGTAGTTGTCACACAATTTTGCCGCGCGCAGGGACCGTGGCCATTCGACAAAGATCCTAAGACGTGGTTGCCTGATCCAGTGAGCGGCCTGATGTGGGCTGAACATGACTATGTCCCTCCCTTTCACATCCACTGGGTGGGGCTGACCTGGCAAGGGGCGGGTGATTACTGCTCAGCCCTGAAGCTCGGCGGATTCTCGGGCTGGCGTCTTCCTACGGCCGACGAGGTCAAGGAAATCAAATACACACGTCACGGAGTCGTGACCATCAATACCGGCCGGGCCTACCACTATCCATGCGAAGACGATGCCAAGAAGACTTGTTGGATCTTGCACGGAGACTGGACGCAGCCGTACGATCTGGACACTCTAAAAGTCGATATCGGCAGTAACGATACGAGTTGCTCGATTTGGACTTCAACGCCATCCCTAACAGATGAGAAGTCGGCTGTAGTCGTAACCCCCGAACTCGCGTTTAAGCCGATTCTTCGGACGAAGACCCAAGTGACCAGTTTCAGCGCGATCGCGGCGCTCTGTGTTCGCCCCATGGAGCCTGACATACTTCAGATCGCTAAAGATGCACAGGTGGGCACCCCCGTTCCCGACCTCCAGACGCTGAAAGCCAACGTGCCGCTCACCAAAGCTAGGCTGGCGTATCAGGCGGGGCAATATCAGGAGAGCATCACGCAGGCGCAGAATGCGCTTTCTATCGAACCGGGCATGCAAAAGGCCTACTGGGGCATGGGAATCTCCTATGGAATGTTGGGCCAATGGAACTTGGCGATTGCCAATCTTAATTCTGCATCCAAGCTCGGCAAGAACGACGAAACGAAGGCGGCCCTGCAATGGGCAAAGGCAAGCCAGAAGGCAGCAAAGAAGGGCGAGAAGCCGAAGATCAAAGGTAAGGAATGGAAGAGCCCCGAGTGGAAGGCTCCGTGGAGTTGATTTTCCGAAAGTCTAGTTGTCGCGGAAAACCGCATGCTCAAATGATGTTTGCCGGAGGCCGGAAGCTTTAGCGCATCGCCTGAGCTCAGCTAAAACACAAATTTTGCAGCCAACTGCAGGAGGCGGGGGGAATCGGCGTTGACGATTTGTCCGAAGCCGGCGCTGCTAATGTTGCCGTTGACGGCTGCGGGTCCGAAAAACTGTCCGTGATTGAAGATGTTGAATCCTTCCACTCGGAGCTGGATCGACTTCGCTTCCGAAACGGTTACGTCCTTTTGCAAGGCCATATCGAAGTTGTTTAAGCCCGGTCCGTAGAAGAAGCGGCGGCGCGTATTTCCCATTTGGCCGAGGTAGGGAGTGACATCGGACGGAAACAGTGTGGTGTTGAACGCCGCATGTCCGTTGCGTGGATTGGTGTTGAGTAGAAGATCGCCGGGGCGGTAGTAGGGCGTGTCGACTCCATTATTGTTGATGCCGTTGGGCATGCTGCCGAGTAGAGAGCTGTCGGTATTGTTGTAGAGGGTGACGGGCAGACCGGTGGCGAATCGCGTGATGCCTGATAACGTCCATCCCGAAGTCCACTGGTTTTGAGCGCGGACTAGCGCTGCGATTGGTATCTGATAGCGATAGCTGGCGACGAAGTTGTGTCGCAGATCGAAGGCAGAAATTGCTTTCGTGAGACTCGCGCTGGTGGAGTAGACAGGCTCGGAGAGGCTGGACGAGTCGTCGAGCGATTTCCCGTAGGTGTAGCCTGCCATGACTTCCAGAGACTTGCCGCTATGGCGTAGGGAAACTTCCAAGGCGTTGTAGTTGGAAGAAGCCACCGTCTTCTGATAGGTGATGCCATCGAAAAAAGACCCGAAGGGGCCGCGGACTTGAATCGCGGTTCCGTCCGCTTTGGTGAAGCTGCCACCTTCGCTGAATGGTCCACAGGTCGGGGTGCCGGGCAGCACTTGATCAGGCGTGCTGACGCTGAGGCAGAGAGCGGAGTTTCCGGGATCAGCCGAAGTTAGTACAAGCAAATGATGAGCCTGCGAACCAACATAACTCAAGCGCAGGAATGTGGCACTTGGTAGTTCGCGTTCCCAAGACAAGTTATAAGTCTCAGTGTAGGGAGATGTGTTGTGGTAATAGAATGCTGGGTCGCCGGTGATGGGAGTGTACTTCGCCCAGTTGACCGTAGTATTCGGATGGGTGGGCGAGGCTCCGAAGGTTGGAATGGGCGAGGGGAATGGCTGCCCGTTGCTGTTTCCGGTGGTGGCGGAGACGAAAGGTTCGTCGAACTGCGGATGGCCGCCGGTGCTGTCGTAGTCGTATCCATAGGGAGCGCAGGCGCTCATGATGCCGGCGGAGAGGCCTTCGAAGGCGGTGTGGAACAGGCCGGCCCCGGCGCGAATGCTGCTTTTTCCCGGGCCACCGAAGAGACTGCCGAGTAATCCGTGATTAAAGCTGGGCGAATACGCGATGCCCAAACGCGGGGCGAAATTATTCCAGCGCGTGGGAGCGAGCGTATCGGGAATGCCGCGATCGCCGGGGAAAACGATGCCTTGCGGAGCATCGGGATAGATCGCTGACTGCTGTCCCAGCACGAACGTCTGCAGTTGGTTGTATTTTTCATGCCAGGGAGGCAATACGTCCCAACGCAAGCCGTAGTTGAGTGTCAGATTTGTTCGCAGGCGCCAACTGTCTTGCGCGAACAGGCCAACGTACTTGTTTCGAATGTAGAAAGGACTGGCGTCTCCTTGTTCGTAGGTGCTGGCGATGCCGAGGAAATAGTCGGCCAAATCGGATCCTGTTTCAGTCCCCTGAAATACGAAGGAACCGTTGTTGATCGAGTTGGAGTTGATATTGACCTGATCCACATGGAAGCTGCCGCCGATTTTCAAGGTGTGCGCACCGGAGATGCGCGTGAGGCTGTCACTCCACTGGTAGGTGTTATTCACCTGCCGCTCGCCGGTAACGTCGACGCCGATGGTGAAATCATTGAAGGCGACGTTTTCGATGCCCTCGATACTTTTGTTCAAGGGCACGATCCCGAGCGTCCCCTCACCTTCCACAAAACCCTGCGAGGCCAACGACGGTCCTACTCCGCCCACCGGCTGTCCGATTAAATTTGCGTAGCGCATGAAGCTGAAGTGGGCCTCGTTCAATGTATTGGCGCCCCAGGCTCGGCTGATCCCGAAGCTGAACAACTGCGCCCGCCCGTTCGAGAGCGCATTGAATCCGGGCACATTGGCCCCGCCTTGCGCCGTGGGATACGGATTGTCCATGGCGTATTGATCGAGGAAGTAGTAGGCGCTGACGTCGCCCCGGTGCGTGTGTACATCGAAACGAGCTGCGGCTTTGTTGTCGTGGAGGGTCTCGTTCTCGGAGGAATCGGAGAATTGATTTACACCAACGTTCGCTTGAGGAATGTACTGAAGCAGGTTGACCGCGGGAGATGACCAGACAGATTTCGGAATTACAGCGTTGGGGAAAACGCATTGGGTGTTGCTGGCGCAGCCCTGACCTGTGGCGCCGGCAGCGACATAGTACGGCTCGCCCGCCTGTACGGCGTAGCCAAGCTTGTTCGAGAGTTGCGTGGCCCCGTAGGTGGAACTGACCTTTCCGGTTAGTTGACTGGCAAGATCGAGGAGATTTCCGCCACGGTCGGCCGCGCTGGGGACGAAGATGTTTCCGGTCTCCTGTCCCTGCGTCATGCGCGTGCCCTGATAGTCGAGGAAGAAGAAGGCTTTGTCTTTGCGGAGAGGACCGCCAAGCGATCCGCCGTATTGATTGCGATCGTAGGTGGCGCGGTCGGTGGCGAGGTAGTTGCGGGCGTCGAGGCGGGTATTCCGCAGGAATTCAAAAACCGTTCCGTGAATCGCATTGCTGCCAGACTTGGTCGTGACCTGGACTTGCCCTCCACTGAAATTGCCGTACTCGGCGTCGAAGTTGTTGGTCAACACGCGGAGGTTGTCAATGGAATCAAGGTTGGGCACGACCGCAGTGCCGTTGTTGAAATCCTCTTCCACCAGGCTGCCGTTCACGGCGAATCCGTTGGCGGTTTCGCGCTGGCCGCTCACCGACAGGTTGCCGGCATCGAGATCGCCGGAAGGAGGCGTGTTGGTGCAGCCCGACATCACCACGGCATTTGGTTGGGCAGAGCTGGCGGGAATCACCCCTGGCTGTATGGCAAGCAGATCGGTGTAACTGCGGCCATTCAAGGGAACGCTTGCCATCTTGTTGCCCGCGATGGACTCGCCGATTTGGGTGGTCGAGAGATCGAGCTGCGGACTGTCCGCCGAAACTTCTACGATGGTGCTCTGCGAATCGAGAACCAGATGGATGTCGACCCTTGCGGTGGTGCCTGAGCTGACTTCGATCCCGGCTTGGGTGTAGGGCTTGAATCCGGGACTGTTGATCTCAATTTGGTAGCGGCCTGGAGCGAGATTCGGCACGACGTACGAACCATCGGCATTGGTGATAGAACGATCCACTTTGCCGGTATCGGAGTTCCGAAGCGCGACCGTAGCGCCCAGGACGGCGGCTCCACTGGGATCGACAACCGTGCCTGAAATAGCGGCAAATTCGTCGTTGGCCCAGCCTGCAATCGATGTGAGAAAGAGAATCGTAACCAGCAGAGCGATGCGATAGGAATATGGTGAAACAGTGCAGGAGACCGGGGGTATCGAGTCCGCTGAACTTGGAGTCTCGGTGGTTTTGTTGAGCATAAAAGCTTCCGGAAGAAGATGAAATTGAATTTCATTTTCATAATGCCGGAGGGCAGGGACTGACGCTGTGATCGGAATCACAGTGGCCTGTGTTCGGCGTCAGCGAGGGCTTGCTGCGCGAAAAATCAAAGGGCTTTTTGGGTTGGGCTGATGCGAATGGATTGCCGCGTTCGCACGCGCGAACTGGGTATTCTCCGGCCGGGTTCAGAATCCAGCGGGCGGACTCACTCGCGCGATAGTTCTGCCTCGGTTGTGCCCGTCAGAGTAACAAAGCGAATGACGCCCTTCGCGTCTTCGAAAACCAATCCGGTCTGCCCGTGGTTGACGACTGCGGTTACAAGATGGCCGTAGGATTTCGGGATGCCGCCTTTGACCGGGGTCTGATCGTAGCGCGCCAACTCGCCTTCTTTCATACCGTTGACGCTGACAAAGCGGATGACGCCGTCGTCACCTTCAAAGACCAGGCCGGTGCCGATATTGTCGGGAATCGCCGCGGCCAGCCTGCCGTAGGATTTTGGGACGGAACCGTGGATGGTGTCGTAGGCCAGGGTCTGGTTGCGGTTTGCGGCCACGTATAGGGCCAACAGACAGAGCACACTTCCGACGACAAACAGGCTGCGTTTGCGCATGCTTCTTATCCCTCTTTTCAATACAACCGTAGTGGTTATGGCGCGACCAGGATCTTGTGCATCATGCCGAGATCCTCGTGCAGCAGAATGTGGCAGTGAAATACAAATGTGCCGGCGGTGGAGGGGTCGCTGAAATCCATGCGTAGTTTCACGCTGTGGTAGGGATGTCCAGTGCCCTCCCAATAGGGAATCTGAATGGTGTCGCGCAGGTCATTGTTCGGAGCCGGTTTTCCGTCGATCTCCATGACCCGGAAGTGGATCTGGTGGATGTGGAAGGCGTGAGTTTCAAGGGCGCGGTTTTCGATCGTCCAATCCTCGACTGCGCCGACCTTGGTTTTAATGACGGGTTCTTCGTTGGGCTCGAAGACTTTCTGTTTTTGTCCATCGACCGTGATGTAGAACTGGATGGGGCCGTTGGTTCCGCCAAATTCCTCAGAGAAATAGAGCTTGCGCTCGATGTTTGCGGGATGCTGAGCGAAATCGAAGAACTTGACTCCGTCGGCCGAGGGAGGAGTCGCCTTCGGCATGTGCGTGGAAGCGACGTCGCTCGTGGTCTCAATGTTGGCCAGCTTCTGCGATAAGTCCAGGTTTCCGGTCGGGCCCGTGTCGTATTGATTGGTGAAGAACACTGCGGTTCCCCCGGACGGAGGAGCCTGCACGATAAATTCCGCGCGTCCCGCCGGAGGCACCAGGATCGAAGTTTGGTTTCTCGTCTGGGCGAGCGGATATCCGTCAAGCGCGATTAACTCCATCGGTTGCAGTGCACCGTTGAGCTGGATTTCCAGTTGGAGAAAATCCTGCAGGGTGGCATTGGCGACGCGCCAGAACTGTTTTTCCCCAGGCTTCATCTGAATGATCGGAGACCCGCCGAGAAAAGGTGCAACCTGATAGTTCAACGTCAGCAGGTAAGGGCCGGGAATCCAAGGCACCAAGTACTGCTGGCGAATCACGAACACGCGCTCGGTAAGGCCCGCAACCTCGGGGCGAACCTTTTCCATGCCCTCCACAATCAGCGCCCCGGCTGCACCGCCGTTCACCTGGAACTCAGTAAAGCCATGCACGTGCGGATGGTACCAATACAAACCGGGTGGCTGAGTCGTCGGGACATGAACGTTGAACTGGAACCCCGCCGTGCCGGGCTGAATCAGCGTATTGATCACGTCGTCTTGATGGCAGACGGGAGGAACATTCATACCGTGGAAATGCACGTTGGTGGAGTTGATGGTCGCAGTGCCGCCATCGCCGCAGGCAGGGCCCAAGGGAGGGGCCATGTTCATTTTGGTCGCGTCGCTGTCCTTGATGCGGTCGACGACATCCAGATTGAGTACGTCTCCCGGATTGACGCGCAAAGTTGGAGCTTCAACGACCTGAGTGGGCGCCTGGTACTTGTAACAATAGTGGGTATAACCACTGATATCGACGGAGTGGTCGAGAGTGAACTGCGCGGTAAGAGCGCCATTTTGCGAAGAAATATTGAAGGGATCGGCCACCACCGTCCCGGAGTCCGGACGGGAGGGACAATTCTGCGCCGCAGGCCTTAGGAAAGCGAACCCGCAGACGACCATCGCAAGCAACCACTTCGACAACGAGCGCATATCCAACTCCTTCATTTTTCGTAAGCTCAACGCGGGCGACAGCGTCCACCCGATTGCATCATTCCATCTAGAAAGATCGAGGAGGGAAAGTGCCGATGGAGATTAGTCCCGGACTGTTGGGATCGGAGACCGGCGATCCCGTCGCTTCCTGCAGAGAACACTTCTGGCCGGACACAGTTACCGTCACGGTGGCGATCGCGGACACGCCGCTGAACTCGGCAACGTAAACTCCGCCGCCATTGCCGGTTTGCGTCATGGGGGCCATGCCCGCTAGGTACGACCAGTTTTGAGACTCGCCTTTGATCGGCGGCGAGGTGCAACCGGCGGAGAGCTTGCCGGTGCTCTTATCGAAGAAGAGGGCGCTGACGGTTGCGCCTTGTGTGTTGATCACGTAGAGCAAAGTTTCGTCGGGGCTCAGCATCATGTTGCTGGAATTAATGCTGACCGAGGATTTGTAGACCCTGGTCGGGGTCAACTTGCCGGAGGAAATGTCGGAGACTTCCACGCTGAGCGATGTGGACGTGTCGCCGAAAATGGCATAGTGGCCATCGCTGGTGATGTCGATGGAATTGGCGTAGCTGGCGGCCCGCGACTTCACAGTTGCGGTGGAGGATTGTTTGTCACCGTTCGACAGCGGAGCGCCGCCTGATATGTCAAAAGATTCGATGGAACCATCAGTGTAAGTGGCGATCAGCATGGTTCCACGAACCGCCATGGCATTGATCACTCCACCTTGTAGGCCGCCCACCGACGTATCGCTGAGAAATGCGAGAGTGCAGCCGGACTGTACCTGGAAGGTGCCGATGGTGTTGGAGTCGGTGAAGCTGGCATACAAGTAACTGCCGTTGGTTGCGAGGCCGATGCCATTGGATGTGCCGGCATCCGTCTGCGAGCCGTACGTGCTGCCGGCGACTGTCAGAGTGCTGACTACAATTCCGACGATATCTCCATTTCCGGCTTCGGGGGCGTAGATGCATTGCTGGTCGGAGCCGTTGATCACGGCAAGCCGGTTCATCCCGAAGTATCCGCCACCAATTCCGAAAAGGCCGGTCTGCACCTGTTGCTTGAACACCGGTAGACCGTTGGAGCCCACCCTAAAAACGGAGACGCCGGTTAGAAAGGGAAAACCGGCATCGTCATTCGTCAGCACATACTGAGTTCCCGCTGTGGCCAGCCCGCTTACCGACAAAACGCCGAGTAGGAGCGCAATGGAGCGCAAACAAGAGGGTACTGAAAGTCTCTTCATTTATTCCTTGTTCCTTCACGCCCCAATCGATCAGGAAGTACATCATGGGTCGAAGAGCATTTCAAGCGCAAATGCTCGGAGACATTGTAAAAAACGCAGCCATGTTGCAACTAATTGCGCACGAAGCCAGGAACGGCGGCGCTGCCTTTTGTATCACTAAGAACGGAACAGAAACGGAACCCGGACGATCGCAATTCTTTGCGCTCGGATCGATCCCTTCGACTAGAAAGCCAACCGGAGCGAGAACTGAATCTCGCGCGGAGTCCCGGTGCCCACCGGGCTCACGGGAGTTGTCGTGCTTACCGTGCTGATGATGTTGCCGAAACCGTTGGGCCCTGGGGCGACTGACCAGTCGGAGAGCGGCAGCCCGTATTGGGGATGGTTGAAGATGTTGAAGAATTCGGCGCGGAATTCAACCCGCACACTTTCGGTCAACGGAATGTGCTTTCCGATTCCCATGTCGATCTGCCACGCGCCCGGCCCACGACCGATATTGCGCGGAGCGTCGCCGAATGTGCCTGCCGCTGGCGCAGCGAATGCCGCCGGATTGATCCACTCTGCGAGAGTGGAGCCTCCGGGAGGAGTAAGAGAGACTCCGGGTATGAGATCGGGACGCTGATCCGTGTTGTTGCCGTCGGGCACTGCAGATGCCGAACGATCGACGGTCACGTTGATGGGGAATCCGGTGCGCGCCACGACGGTGGTCGTCAGATCCCAGGAGCCAGCAATGGCGCTGGCCAGGCCCGGCTGATTCAAGAATGGTTTGCCGGGTCCGAAAGGAAGCTGGTACACGGCGTTGGCATTGAAGACATGACGCACGTCCCAGATGCCGGAGGCGCGTTCGCAGGACTGGCAGGCGACATTTTGCGCCACGAGCGAGTCACCATCACCGCTGCCGTTGGAGCCGTCGTCAATCTCGTGCGACCACATGTAGTTCGCTGCGAGAAACAAGCCGCGCGAGAAGGAACGTTTCACCGCAACCGAGAGTCCCTGGTAGCTGCTGTTGTTCTGGTTGCCTCGCCAGCTGACTTCCCCGAAATCGGGGTAGGGACGAAGTTTCGTAACCGGATCCTGAACGTTTACTTCAGAGAGAGTGAGGAGGTGGGTGCCCTTCGTGCCGATGTACGAAACTGTACCGACAAAATCCAACGGCAGCACTTGCTGCACGGACATTCCCCACTGCGTGACGTAAGTATCCTTGCGGCGGCGGTCGTCGTCGCGGGGCGAGATGATTCCCGTAGTGTCAGCGAGGAACGGATCAATGGGATAGGTCAGGTTGGGGATCGTGCTGCTCGACAACGAATAGGCGACGACTTCGTTGGAGTTGGGAAGGTTCTGGTCGTCGAGCTGGCCGTCTTCATGATAGATGCCGAAGCCGGCGCGAACCACAGTGCGGTCGTCCTTACGCGGGGACCAGGCAAACGCGATGCGCGGATCGATGTCGGTGTAATTCTTCTGGCCGAAGCTCGCGCCCACTCCGCAGAAGCCTTGTGGTCCACAGGTCGCGAAATCAAAAGGATTGGAACGGCCTTCCACTTCATGAAAGATGTTGAAGAAGCTGTAGCGCACGCCGAGATTCAGGGTTAGGTTCGGGAGCCACTTGAATTCATCCTGGACGTAGCCAAAATACTGGGTCTTGCGCAGACCGTTGACCGGCTGCGCGCCAGTGAGTGTGGCGGTCGTCACCTGGTTGGCCTGGAAAGCGGCCAAGGCGCCGGAGCCGGTGTACTTCACGGTCCCGCTCGAGGTGCTGCCCTGGTTCATTTGCACGCGGCGAATTTCTACTCCCGCTTTCACCACATGCCTGCTCCTGATCCAGGTCAGGTTGTCGATTTCGGCAAATGTGTTTCCGGCGCCGATGCTGATCTTGTCATTGTTGAGGGTGGTGAATCCAGTGACGGAGAACGCATACAGCTGTCCCGTCTGATTGATGTTGGTGGTGTAGGCGGTGCTGCGATTGAAACCGAACTTGGCCTCGTTCACCAGCGTCGGAGAGAAGACATGCAGGAGTTCGACTGCAGCGTTGGCGGGATGAGAAGTAAGCTGCTGCCGGTCCAAGAGATAGTTTCCGGAGCTGGCGAGCGGTTGAGTATTAATCGCGTAGTCGATGTTGGCGCGAACGAACGCCGTCGTTTTTTCTGAGAAATGATGATCGAGCCGGAACATGCCGGAATCTTCGTTGACGACTTGCCTGCCCTCGCTGTTGAACGTGTTGATATCGGGATTGCTGGTCGGGATGAGCGCGGTGTCTGGATAGGCGTTGAGGATTGGAATGAGGACAGGGGACTGGGCTGCGACCGCGGCGCGGTAGGAGGCGCTGGGAACGCTGCCCGTGAGTGGGAAACCCCAACGCTGCCGGTATCCTTCGTAAGCCAGAAAGAAAAAGGTCTTGTCGTGCACGATGGGCCCGCCGAAGGCTGCTCCGAACTGGTTCAAACGAAGCGGCTGCTGCGCAGCGTTTACCGGAACAGGTTGCAGAGCATCGAGGGCGTTGTTGCGAAGATATTCAAAAGCATTGCCGTGAAACGCATTGGTGCCGGAGGTTGAGGTGACCGCGAGTTGCCCGCCTCCGGTGCCTCCTCCTTCCGCAGTGGAGAGCGCGGAGTCGATGCGAAATTCCTGAATCGTCTCAAGAGGAAGAGCGAGCCGGACATAGGCCTGCTGGCCCTGATTAATGACGTTGGTGGCGTCGATGCCGTCGTACGTGAAATTGTTGTCGTCACGGCCGCGTCCGGCAAATCGAACCGAACGTTGGTTGGAGCCACCGGTATCGACTGCGCCGGGGACCAACGCCGTGAGCGCGGCCCAGTTGCGGCCATTGAGCGGCAGCTGCTCGGCTTGCACTCTCTCGATGGGCGAGCCCAGCGCATTGGAGGTCCGATTGAACTGCTCGGAACTGGCCGACACCAGGACCCGCTGCTCACCGCCGGATACCGGCAGCGAAGCGTCGAGCGTGCGTGTCTGCCCGACAACCTGAACGACATTCAAGAAGGTCAGAGATTTGAAACCGTCGTGGCTGAACGTAATAGTGTAGGCGCCGATCGGCAGTTCGGGAATGTCATAGGTGCCGCTGGAGGAAGAGATAGTCTCGCGCCGGAGTCCGTTAGCATCCAGCACCGCAGTGATATGCGTCTGCGGCAACACGCGCCCAGCGGGGTCAGTGACGGTGCCATTCAATCCTGCACGGTCTATTTGTGCCAGTGACGAACACACGAGGCACAGAACGATGCTAGCAAGGCAGAAGAGTGGACTCAGTTGTCGAACGTACTTCTTGGTTTGCAGGTTAAAGGTCGAAGTATCCGCAGAGGAATTGCCGCCGGTGAGAAGGTAAGGATATTGGCGTGGTTTCATAGGAATTGTCCTTGCTAACGTTTCAGGTCGTCGCCCCGAAAAAAATATGCGAGCGAACGTCACCGCAGCTTCCGGGCAGATCGCATCGCTTCGCGAAACTTAGGAGCCTACTTGCACTTTGTTACGGGAGGTTGACTGGCAAGTTAATTTATCAACATAAGTTCCATGGAATCAATGTATTACCGGCGGTAATAGTTGCAGGTGTGTACTATTTTGCGCTCATTGTTGAGGTGCGATGAATTTTGCGGGCGGGCATTGACTGTTGAAGTTTCGGACTTTAGAGTTCTTTGATCACAAGACTGCGACTGGCGTCGCTCCCAACGTGGGCTCTTAACTTCGGTTCTTAACTTCGGTTCTCAATTATGGATCCACACCTTCCCATCTCTCTCACGGTTCCGGCGGCGCAACTTGGACCACTGGAACGAAAAGTCCTGCAGGCGGTATGGGCGAGAGGAAGCGCCACCGTCCGCGAAGTGCGCGAAGATGGCACGATCTGGCAAACCTATCCCACGATCATGACGACGATGGACCGACTGTTTAAAAAAGGAATTCTGGACCGCGTTGCAGATGGCCGCGCGTTTCGTTATTCGGCGCGGTATACGCAAGAAGAACTGGAACGCAGGGCAGCGGTCAACGGGATGCGCCAGCTTCTGGAGTCGGAGTACGCTTCTCTTCATCTCTCGTATCTGGTGGAGGCGGTGGGCGCACAAGATAACAAACTCCTGGATGAGTTGCAGGCGCTGGTGGAACGTCAGCGAGCGCACTTGAAAAAAGGAGAGCAGAAGTGATCTTTGCGGCCCGGGGCCTGATGGTTTCTCTTGCGTTCTTCGCGACGGTCTACTGCCCCCTGTCATTGCTGACGATAGCGGCGTGGTGGGGCACGAAACGAATGCGATTGGCGACGGAAGCGAGCTCCGCCAATGTGTTGTTTGCGCTGCGAGCTTTTCCGTTTGCGATTTCAGCGATTGTCACCGTCTTCTTTACGTTTCCTTCGTTTTGGCTGATGGAGAGGCCATCGCTGGACGAAGATGCGGGAACTTTCATTCTTGCCCTGTGTTCGCTGTGTATTGTTGGCGCAGGATTGTTCCGCACGTTGAGCGGTCAACGAAGAACGAACCTTGCGGTGCAGAGGTGGTTGACCGGAACTTCGAAAATCGACTGCAGTGCGCACACAGCCACGTTGCGAGCGGCGCAGGGTGCGCCACCACTGGTTCTGGTGGGTATCAGCCGGCCGAGAGTGATGATTTCCGACGCGGCAACCGAGTTGCTGAGTGACTGCGAGTTGCAGGTGGCGATCCGGCACGAAGTCAGCCATGTGCGCTCCTGGGACAACTTGAAGAAGGTTCTCGTCAGCTGCATGCCTTTCCCGGGGATGGGTGGCCTTGAAAAAGCATGGCAGGAAGCTGCCGAACTGGCAGCGGATCACCGCGCGGTCACCAGTCCGCAGGAGGCGCTCGACTTGGCGGCGGCGCTGATCAAACTGTCCCGATCGTTTCAGCCATTGCCCAAGTCCATACTCGCGACGGAACTGGTGAGTGGCCCGTCCTCGATCGAGCTGCGCGTGAGTCGCTTGCTCAAGTGGCGAATGGCTGCTCGTCCTTCGCGCCATGCCTGGCCATGGGCGGTCTCTCTTCTACTTACCGTGATCGTCGCTGTCGTCAGCAACTATGGCGCAGCTCTCGTCCTGACCCATCGCTTGACGGAACTCCTTGTGCCTTAGGTTGAAGGGCCGTTCGCGCCGCGTATGTCCCAGTCTCCCAACCCGGTCGCACCGCAGCAGACGGCACTTTTGCTCGCATTAGCCACTCAGTCGCTCAGGGCCGGGCGACCCGCCGATGCGATCGCGCCCTTGCGCGATGCGGCGCTGCTGGAGCCGTTCAACTCCACCATCCTGCACGATCTCGGACTCGCCTGCCTCGAGGCCGGCCGCGTACCGGATGCCATTGCAGCATTGCAGCGGGCCGTCGCCAGCAACCCACGCTACGCCGACGCACATTTCCGCCTGGGCATCGCGCTGGAAAAGGTGGGACATTTCGGCGGGGCAATCGCCGCGTATGACCGCGCCACGCAACTGCTGCCATCCTTGACCGAGGCGTGGTTCCGCGCGGGCGCACTGGTGTACACGCTGGGTCACCGCGAGGAGGCGGTCGGCTGTTTTCGCCGTGCCGCGGCGACGGGTGGCAGAAACAGTTTCGGCCGCCTGGGCAAGGCACGGGCGCTGCTGATCGAGGATCGCAATCAGGAAGCGGAAAAGGTATTGCGCGAGACGCTGGTCGCCGATCCGAACAACGCCATGGCCTATGACTCGCTGGGCAATCTGCTCTCAGAGTGCGGCCGT
>Ga0335070_10004946_pt1 | contig 15637 bp, 11 predicted proteins | sample Lox_Sample_13_FD_206722 | JGI IMG/M metagenome (GOLD analysis project Ga0335070, IMG submission 206722) | Soil microbial communities from Loxahatchee National Wildlife Refuge, Florida, United States - Lox_Sample_1.3 | ecosystem: Environmental > Terrestrial > Soil > Wetlands | place: USA... | reverse complement strand
GAGGTTGGCGCCCGCGATGATGCCCTGCGCGCAGGCGTGGAAGATGTCCTGCAGCCCGTCGGGCGCCGTGGCGCGCACGCCCACGGAGTGCGAGGGATCGACGCACACGGGCATGCGCGTGAGCCGCTTGACGACCGGCACGTGCGCGAAGTCCACCAGGTTGCGGTGCGGGTCGCCGAAGTGGGTCTTCATGCCGCGCAGGCAGAAGACGATGTCGCGGTTGCCGGAGCTCGCCACGTATTCGGCCGCGAGCAGCGACTCGTGCAGCGTGATGCCGAAGCCGCGCTTCAACATGATCGGGAATTCGCGCTGGCTGCCCACGGTCTTCAGCAGCTCGAAGTTCTGCGTGTTGCGCGTCCCGATCTGCAGCATGACGCCGGTCGCATCGCCCGTCTCGCGCAGCGCCGTGCGGATCTCGTCCAGGTGCTCGTCGCGCGTGACCTCCATGGAGATCACGCGGATGCCGTACTTGCCGGCCAGCTCGAACACGTAGGGCAGGCACTGCTTGCCGAAGCCCTGGAACGAATAGGGGCTCGTGCGCGGCTTGTAGGCGCCCATGCGCGCGCACACCTGGCCCGCATCCTGCAGCGCCTTGAACGTGCGCTCCGTGTACTCGCGCGTGTCCACGGCGTTCAGCCCCGCGACGACGTGGAAGCAATCCTGGTCGAAGGCGACGCCCTTGTACTCGAAGCGGATCGACTCCTCGTTGCCGGGCCGGCGGCCCAGGATGCGGAACTCGTCAGCCTTGCTCATCGGCCGCCAATCGCCTCTTCCTCACTCCATCGGCCAGCGTCTCCAGCAGCGCCGCCGTGTCGTCCCACCCGAGGCACGGGTCGGTGATGGACACGCCGTAGGCGAGCGGCTTGCCCGGCACCAGGTCCTGCCTGCCGGGATTCAGGTGGCTTTCGACCATCACGCCCACGATGCGCTCGTCGCCCGCGGCGAGCTGCCCCGCGACGTTCGCGCCCACCTCCAGCTGCTTCTGGTATTGCTTCGACGCGTTGGCGTGCGAGAAATCCACCATGAGGTGCGGCGCGAGGCCCGCGGCCGCGAGCTCCCGGGCCGCCGCATCGACGCTTGCCGCGTCGTAGTTGGGCACCTTGCCGCCGCGCAGGATCACGTGGCAGTCCTCGTTGCCGATGGTCTCGTAGATCGCGGCCTGCCCCGTCTTCGTCATCCCCATGAACGCGTGGGGCGCCGCGGCCGCGCGCAGCGCATCCACCGCGACACGGATGGAGCCGTCCGTGCCGTTCTTGAATCCCACCGGGCACGACAGGCCCGAGGCGAGCTGGCGGTGCGTCTGCGATTCGGTCGTGCGCGCGCCGATCGCGCCCCAGGCGATGAGGTCCGAGATGTACTGCGGCGAGAGCAGGTCCAGGAACTCCGTGCCGCAGGGCACGCCCAGGCGGTTGATCTCGAGCAGCAGCTTCCTCGCCTGGCGCAGGCCCTCGTTGATGGCGAAGCTGCCGTCCAGCCGCGGATCGTTGATGAAGCCCTTCCAGCCGACGGTGGTGCGCGGCTTCTCGAAATAGACGCGCATCACCACGAGGAGATCGGGCGCGTGGCGGGAGGCGGCCTTGCGCAGCTGCTCGGCGTATTCGAGCGCGGCCTTCGCGTCGTGGATCGAGCACGGGCCCACCACGGCGAGCAGCCGGTCGTCGGCGCCGTGCAGCACGCGGTGGATCGCCTGGCGCGCGTTGGTCACGGTCGCGAGCGCCGCGGCATCCACCGGAAGCTCCTCGAGCAGCAGCTGCGGCGCGATGAGCGCGCGTATCGCGCCGATGCGCAGGTCGTCGGTGCGGCCCAGCACGGGCATGGGTTTCTTGTCCGGGTTCATCGTCATTCCTCCGTCGCTACGCGGCGCGCCTGCACCGCCTGGGCCAGGGTTTCCAGCACGCCCACGGTCTCCTGCCACCCGAGGCACGCGTCGGTGATCGACACGCCGTACTCGAGCGGCTTGCCGGGCGCGAGGTCCTGCCGCCCGGGATTGATGTGGCTTTCGATCATCACGCCGACGATGCGGCGCTCGCCCGCCGAGAGCTGGCGCGCCACGTCGGCGGCGACCTCCACCTGCCGGCGATAGTCGCGCGAGGCGTTGGCGTGCGAGAAATCCACCATCACGCGCTGCGCGAGGCCCGCGGCCGCGAGCTCGCGGCAGGCCGCCTCCACGCTCGCCGCGTCGTAGTTGGGCGTCTTGCCGCCGCGCAGGATCACGTGGCAGTCCTCGTTGCCCGCGGTCTTGAACACCGCCACGTGCCCCGACTTGGTGACCGAGATGAAGTGGTGGCGCGCCGCCGCGGCCTTGATCGCGTCCACGGCGATCCGGATGTTGCCGTCGGTGCCGTTCTTGAATCCCACCGGGCAGGAAAGGCCCGAGGCGAGCTGGCGGTGCGTCTGCGATTCGGTGGTGCGCGCGCCGATGGCGCCCCAGGCGATGAGGTCGGCGATGTACTGCGGCGAGATGAGGTCGAGGAACTCGGTGCCGCACGGCACGCCGATCTCGTTGATCTCGAGCAGCAGCTTCCTCGCGAGCCGGATCCCCTCGTTCATGTCGAAGGTCTCGTCGAGGCGCGGGTCGTTGATGAAGCCCTTCCAGCCCACGGTAGTGCGCGGCTTCTCGAAGTACACGCGCATCACGATGGCGAGGTCATGCGCATGGCGGCGGCGCTCGGCCTCCAGGCGGCGCGCGTAGTCGAGGGCGGCCGCGTAGTCGTGGATCGAGCACGGGCCCACAACGGCGAGCAGGCGGTCGTCGGCGCCGCGCAGGATGTCGTGCACGGCCTTGCGGCCCTCGAAGGTCGCCTGCTCCGAGCGCTCCGTCGCGGCGAGCTCGCGCATCACCTGCATGGGGGCGAGGAGCTCGTCTCCCTGCTCGATGCGGACGTCGTCGGTGCGGTAATGCGTCATCGGCCTTCCAGAAACAAAAACCGCCAGTTTTCGGCTGGCGGTTTTCGTGGATTCTTGGGCTTTCCCCGGCTCAGATCCTCTCGGCCGCCTGCGGCGTGAGATAGGAGAACCAGGAAAAGTACGCGGACCAGCGATTCATGCGACGAATGCTAGCATAAACCGGTGAACGCCCGCGCCCTTGTCGCCCTCCTGCCCGCCCTCGCGCTGCCCGCCGCGGCGGCGCCCGAGGTGGACGGCGAAGGACAAGCCGGCGAAGCTCGAGGGCCGGGTCGCGCCGTAGCGAGCGTTACGCGGGGATGAACTTCAGCGCCACCCCGTTGTTGCAGTAACGCTTGCCCGTCGGCTTCGGCCCGTCGTCGAACACGTGCCCCTGGTGGCCCTCGCACCGCGCGCAGTGGTATTCCGTGCGCGGGATGATCATCAGGAAATCGGACTTCATCTCGATGTGCCCGGGAATGAAGGTGAAGAAGCTGGGCCACCCCGTGCCGCTCTCGTACTTGGCCTCGGAGTTGAAGAGCGGCAGGTCGCACCCGGCGCACACGAACACGCCCTTGCGGTGCTCGCCGTTCAACGGGCTCGATCCCGCGCGTTCGGTGGCCTCGTGGCGCAGCACGGCATACGCCTCGGGCGGCAGGCGCTTCTTCCACTCCTCGTCGGAGAGCTTGAGCTTCTCGACGGCGCCGGGGGTTTTCGGATCGGCGGCCGACGCCATGCGGTACGTGGCGAAGAGGCCGGCCAGGGCTGCTGCGAATCGTCTGCGGTTCATGTCCATGTTCCTGTTACGGTCATGCCCGTCGGTCGGATTCAGGGCGGGCGCAATTACGCGGTGCCCCCGACCGTGAGGCCCTCGATGCGGATGGTGGGCTGCCCTACGCCAACAGGGACGCTCTGCCCATCCTTCCCGCACATGCCCACGCCCGGGTCGAGGCACATGTCGTTGCCGATCATGCTCACGCGCGTGAGCGCGTCGGGGCCGTTCCCGATCAGGGTTGCCCCTTTGACCGGGTACTGGATGCGTCCGTTCTCGACCCAGTAGGCCTCGGAGGCCGAGAAGACGAACTTGCCGTTGGTGATGTCCACCTCGCCGCCGCCAAAGTTCACGGCGTAGAGGCCGCGCTCCAGCGAGGCGATGATCTCGCCGGGATCCTTGTCGCCGCCCAGCATGAAGGTGTTGGTCATGCGCGGCATCGGCATCGCGGCGTACGACTCGCGCCGGCCGTTGCCGGTGGGCGCGACGCGCATGAGGCGCGCGTTGAGGCGGTCCTGCAGGTAGCCGCGCAATACGCCGTCCTCGATCAGCACGCTGCGGCTGGTGGGATGGCCCTCGTCGTCGATGGAGAGCGAGCCGCGGCGCTCGGGCAGCGTGCCGTCGTCCACCACGGTCACGCCGGGCGCGGCCACGCGCTCGCCGACGCGCCCGCTGAATGCCGACGTGCCCTTGCGGTTGAAATCGCCTTCGAGCCCGTGCCCGATCGCCTCGTGCAGCAGCACGCCGGGCCAGCCCGGCCCGAGCACGACCCCCATCACGCCGGCGGGCGCGGGACGCGACTCCAGGTTCACCAGGGCCTGGCGCACGGTGTCGCGGGCGAGCTTCTCGAGCAGCTCGTCGGTGTAGAACGCGTAGCCGAAACGCCCGCCCGCGCCCTGGTGCCCCTGCTCGCGCCGCCCGTCCTGCTCGGCGATCACGGTCACCGACAGATGCACGAGGGGGCGCACGTCGGCGGCGAGGCCGCCGTCGGCGCGCGCGACCAGCACCACGTCGTATTCGCCCGAGAGCCGCGCCATCACCTGCTTCACGCGCGGATCGATCTTGCGCGCGAAGCCCTCGAGCGCCTGCAGGATGCGCACCTTGGCCGCGTCCTCGAACTGGGCCAGCGGATCGATGGGGGCATAGAGGGCGTGGCCGGCGCGAACCACCACCCGGCCGGGCCGGGCGCTTCCGCCGTCGGCCGCGATGGCCCGGGTAACCCGGGCCGCCGCCTCGAGGGCCTCCGGATTGATGTCGTCGGCGTAGGCAAAGGCGGTCTTCTCGCCGGAGACGACCCGCACGCCCACGCCCTGGTCGATGGAGAAGCTCCCCGACTTGACCTCGCCCTCTTCCAGCGCCCAGCTCTCGGCGCGGTTGTACTGGAAGAAGAGGTCCGCATCGTCGGCCTTGTGCGCGAGGATGGTCCCGAAGACGCGTTCGGTCGCCACCTCGTCGACCCCGAAAGGAGCCAGCAAAGTGGCCTTGGCGATCTCCAGAGTGCTCGGTTCGGGGCCGGTCATATGCTCTTATCTGCCTTGATCTGCGTCTATCTGCGCTTGTTTGCCGATAACTTCAGGTGAGTCACCACTGACGGACCGTACGGTGCGTCAGGGCCGGCAACGACCGCCGGATCTTCGCCTGGTAGGTGGGGTTCACCCCCGCCACCACAACCCCGGAGCCGCGCGGCAGGCGGTCCAGCACGACGCCCCAGGGGTCCACGATCATCGTATGACCGTGGGTCTCGCGGCCGTTCACGTGGTAGCCGCCCTGGGCCGGGGCGACCACGTAGGCCAGGTTCTCGATGGCCCGGGCGCGGATCAGGGTGTCCCAGTGCGCCTTGCCCGTGGTCTCGGTGAAGGCCGAGGGCACGAAGATGAGGTCCACGTCGCCCATGGCCCGGTAGAGCTCGGGGAAGCGCAGGTCGTAGCACACCGAGATGCCGAGCTTGCCGTAGGGCGAGTCGAGGGTGCAGACCTGGTTGCCCGGCTCGATGGTGCGCTCTTCGCTATAGCGTTCCTGCCCCATCTCGAAGCCGAACAGGTGGATCTTGTCGTAGCGCCCGACGCGAACGCCTTCCTGGTTGTAGACCAGGCACGAGTTGCGCACCTTGTCCGGGGTGCTCGCCTCGAGCGGCACCGAGCCGCCCACGATCCACACGCGGTGGCGCCTGGCCTGCTCCGAGAGGAACTGCTGGATGGGGCCGCTGCCGTCGCGCTCGCGCACGGCCACCTTGTCCGTGTCCTTCATGCCCATGATGGCGAAGTACTCGGGCAGCGAGATGATGCGCGCGCCCGTGGCCGCCGCGAGCTCGATGAGGCGCCCGGCTTCCTGGAGGTTCGCCGCCACGTGGGGGCCCGAGGCCATCTGGATCGCCGCCACGCGAAACATCGACTGCGTCGAGGACATCGTCTCGCGCAGCGCGTCGGGCGTGGTGGTTCGGGTGATGATCATTCTTGCTGGGGGTTACGTGCCGCCGCGGGCTGCGGATTCGCGGCGGTCCTGGAGGGAGGCGGCGCCGACAGTCGCGTGACCTGCGGATTATCCCACGACCCCGTCACCTGGTACTCGTACGCGACCACCTTGCCGAGCGGATTGTTGAGCAGCTTCGTCACGAGCAGCGTGGACAGGCCCAGCACCGGCGTGCCGATCACGGCCGCGGCCACCGCCACGCCCTCGCCCACCTCGGGAATGATGTGCAGGTTCAGGTCCTGCGTCTCGCGCGACAGCGACACCTCGCCGCGCATGCTCACGTAGGCCGAGGGCCCGCTGATCTCGAAGCCCTTCGTGGTGAGCACCCCGTTGCCGAGCTTCATGTCGCCCAGGATGCGCTCGAAGGCGAAGCCCTCGCTGAACACGTCTTGGAAGTCGAATGTCGCCCGGGAGGGCAGCGACTGCAGCGACACGAGGGCCAGGAGCTTGCCCGCGCCCGGGTCGATCTTCGCGAACTGCCCCTTGTGCGCCTCGACCTTGAAGGAGCCGGTCACGTTGGCGATCGCGAAATCGTAGGGATACCCGGGCCACACGAGGCTGCCCTCGAGCTTGCCGTTGCCGCGCTTCACGAAATCGCCGTAGCCGAACTGCGCGAGCAGCTCGTTCAGGTTTTCCGTCTCGAGCTTCAGGTCGAGGTTGGTGAGCGAGCCCGTGCCGGTGCGGTGCCAGCGGCCCGTCGAGGCGAACTTCGCGTGGCCGCTCGCGATGTCGAGCCGGTCGATGCGCCAGTCGCTGCCGTCGGGCTCGGCCTTGAGGTCGAGCTTGCCGAGCGAGCGGCCCTTGAAGTCGAAGCGCTCGGCGGTGACGTCGATGGCCGGCAAGTCCGTGTCCGCATGCACGGCCGTGGATTCCGACCCCGAGAGCGTGGGATCGCGCACCGAGAGCCTCGCGAAGCGCCCCTGCACCCGGCCCTTGCCCTGCCACGTCCAGCGCACGTCGCCCGAGACGAGCGGGCTTTCGATGTGGCCGGACCACTGCGAGCCATCGCGCTCGAGGCGCGCCCGGGTGTCGAGGAAGTCGCGCCCCCAGAAATGCGCGCGCGCGGCCTTGAGGTCGAAGCCGCGCAGCGCGAGCGCGTGCTCGCCCGCGGCCTGCGCGCCCTGCGCGGGCGCGACGAAGAGCGACTGCCACGCATCGACGTCGACGAACCCGAGCTCGCCATAGAGCCACAACCCCTCGTGCAGCGGCTCGGCCGAGACCGGCGCGCCGAACTTCACCGCCGCGTTCCATTGCTCGCCCTCGGCGCGCGCGAAGCGGCCGAACACCGCCTTGTCGAGCGCGAACGTGAACACTTCGCCTTCCGCGCCGAGGTTGGCGGCGGTGAGCGCGAAATCGCGTTGCGCGTCGGCGGGCTTGGCGAGCGGCTCGGGCAGCGTGGCCGAAAGCCCCTTCAGGTCGGAGGTCACGACGAGCTCGCGGCCCTTGGCGCCCGCGGTGAGCTGCGCGCGCCAGTCCGCGCCCCCCTCGAGCTTCGCGGCGATCGCCGCCGGAAGGTAGGGCTGCATCGCCTCGGCGTCGAGGTGCCCCTCGATCTGCGCGACGAGCGGGCCGTCGGGCTGCGTGGCGAGCGACACCGTGACCGGCTTGTCGAAGAGCGTGCCCGTGATCTGCGGCGCCGCGACGCTGCGCTCGGTGAACGAGAGCTTGCCGCGCACGTCGCGCATCGCGAGGGCCTTGCCGACCGTGGCGGTAGCGCCGGCGAACGTGTAGTCGCCGTTCACGCGCAGGTTCCTGCCGTCGAGCGGGATCACGAGCTGGAGCTTGAGCTTCGCGGGCCCCTCCACGGCGACCGCGCGCGTGAACGCGCCCGGGCCGTTCACGAGCGGGGATTCGCGCAGGAAGCGCATGCCGTCCGCGCCGGTGGTGTCGACGTCCCCGTTGACGACGAGCGTGGCGGGCTTCGCGCCCAGGTCGTCGATCACGGCGGAGACGCCGCTCGCGCGGCTCGCGAAGATGCTCGCGCGATCGGCGCGGATCTCCATGCCGCGATTCTCGAACTTGAAGGTGCCGCGGATGGCGTCGATCGAAGGCCAGTCCGGGATGTACTTGAGCTGGCCGTCGCGCAGGGTGCCCGCCACCAGGAAATGCCCCGGCCGGTCGCCGCCGAACGGGAACTGGTGCAAGTCGCCCTTCAGCTCGAAATCCGCGTGGTCCGTGCTGCCCGCGAGGATGGCGCGGTCGAGCCAGTCGCGAGCCCCCGAGGAGGCGTTGGGGAGATAGTTCGCGACGCGGTTGGCCTGGGCCCGCGATACCGTGCCCTTGAGGTCCACGTATCCCGGCGATGGCTCCTTCGCCTCGGGCAGGGCGTGCCAGGTGCCGGCGACGTGGCCCTCGGCATCGGCGTTGGCGAAATGCGCATCCTCGATGGACACGTTGAGCACGCCCGCCTCGCGGCGCCACGTGGCCTTCGTCTCCAGGCGGTCGAAGGCGAGCGGCGCGCGGAACACATTGGCCAGATCGAGGGCCACGTGCTTGCCGTCGATCTCGAGCATGCCGCCATCCTGCGTGCCCTCGATGCGCCCGCTCAGCCCCGACACCCCCGGCAGCGCCTCAACCGCGTTCACGCCCAGCTCCTCGAAGCGGCCCTTCACCGACCACGAGCGCGCCGGCTGGCGTTCCGACCACGAAAGGGCGGCCTCGTTGATGCGCCCGCGCGGGGCGAAGCGAAGCACCTGGCCCTTCACGTCGCGCGGCACCGGGAAGTAGTCGAGCAGCGTGGCGGCGATCTTGAGGTCGATGCCGTCGGCATGCAGGTCCACGTGCGAGGGCTTGCCGTGCTCGCTGCGCCGCGAGAGCGCGAAGCTGCCGAGCTGCGCGCCCACGCCGTTGGCCATCTGGAAGCGCAGCTTCTCGGTGGCGAAGGTGAAACCGTCGATCTCGTCGCGATAGATCGCGCGGCCCGAGACCGCGGCGAGGTCCAGCGGCACCGTGTCGGCGGCGAGCTGCGCGCGCGCATCGCGCATGTTCAGGTCCGCCACCACCTCCTTCACGCCTTCCGGGTTGAAGTGGACCCACACGCGCACGTTGCCCGCGCCGCTGCGCAGCGAATCCGGGACCGGCATGTGGGTGCGCAGCACGCCCAGGTCGGCATCGCGCGTCTCGAGGTAGGCGTCGCCGTCGGCGAGCCAGCGCGTTCCTTCCCGCTTGACCTTCATCTCGGCGCGCAGGTCGATGCTGCGCGCGATGTTCGCGGGCGGAATCGCCGTGAGCGCCGCATGGTGATGGCCGTGGCGCATCACCAGGGCGATCTCGACCCGTTCCAGCCGCACCTCGGGCGCCTGCGCCTTCTCGTCGCGCCACACGAGGGTCGCCTCGTGGATGCCCAGGCGCGGCTGGGAGAGGAGCCAGTCGGTGAAGCGGGCGTCGTCGGGCTCGCCCCGGTTGAGGGGCTTGTCGCCGAGGTAGACCAGGCCGTCGGTGCCGCGCCGCAGGAAGAGCGCCGGGCGGTAGAAATCGACGTCGTAGAAACGCACGTCGCCCAGGAAGAGCGTCCACCAGGAGAGCGTGGCCTCGGCGCGCTCGAAGCCGAGCGCCACCTTCCCGCGGCGATCGTTGATCGCGAAGCCTTCCAGCGAGATGTAGGGCCGCAGGCCCTCCCACCCGCCGCGGATCGCGCGCGCGGATACCGACATGCCCGTGGCGCGCGAAAGCGACTCCACCACGCGGTCGCGATAGTCGTCCACGTGGGGAAGGGCCGCGTAGCGCAGCCACAGGACCAGGGAGGCGAAGGCGAGGACGAGGAACGCGGCGAGCCAGCCGGCCAGGCGCAGGCAGATGCGGGGTAGAGCCTTGATGCGACTTTCCTCGGGCGGTTTGCCCGCTATCTTACTTCCAGAGGGTCAGTTGAGTCCCGCCTGCATACGGGAACTCGCCAGTGCTGTTTGCCCCCACATGTTAATCACTATTTGTCTCCGCAATTAACATTTGCAATACTGGGCCAGGGACTGCCATGGGGCTTTCCCGATCACCCAAAGGAGACACAGATGGAAAAACTCACCTTTACACGCGCGCCCGCTCTAATCCAGGAAATCAGCAAGGACGTGTCGCCCAACGAGGACTCGAACGGCTTGCGCTCGCTCACTGACCAGGAGTTAAGGCTGGCCGGTGGCGGTGACGGTGTTCCCGTCTGGGGACACTAAAAGCGGGACCATCGCGGCGCCGCGTGTCGGGTGGCGCCGCGGTTCTCAGCGCGACTGCGCCGGCACCCGGCGAACCGCAGGCGGCTTTGCGGATTTCGCCGGGGGAGGCGGCAGAGAGGAGCTCCGCTGGAATGCCCTTTCCCCCATGGCGAGAAGGTGCTGGTGGCAGGCCTCGGCTTCGCCCCAGAGCGCGTTGGCCACCTGCCTCGCCCTGTCGAGGTCGCCCTGCGCGGCGTAGACGTGGAACAACGCGGCCATGGCAATGTGGCGCGCCGGATCGGCGGACGATCCCGACGCCAGCCCATTTAACCAAGCGATGGATTCGCTCTTGCCCGAGCTGACGGCATCGCGAAGCACCGGGAGGAGCTCGTACTCGTTGGCGGAGAGGGCGGAACGCCTCCTGCGGCGCAGGTCCTCGATCACCCTATCGGCGTTCGAGTATCCGCCCAGCAACAACAGGACGGCAGCCTGCAACGCGTCCGAGGGCGCATCGGCCAGCAGCGCCGTGACGCGGCCACTGTCGTAGAGCGCCTTCGCATGGGCGAAATCGCCCCGTAGCAGCGCTTCCCAAAGCGATCGCGACATCCTGCGCCGCTGCAGGACCGCGGCGTCGATGCGCGTTCCCTTGAGGCGCGCGGCGACATACCAAAGCTTCCCGTACGCGCCGAGCAGCATGCTCATGGCGCCCAGGGCCGTGAGCAGGTCAGTGCGCACGGCCATGTCGCCTACGGTCTCCTCGATCGGGCCTTCGCTCGCTGCGGCGGAGTCCGGCCATACGGGCGGCGCCGGAATCTTGAAGTGATTGAAGTACCACGCGGCGGCGGCCGTCCGGTTCGCGACGCCGAGCTTCCGATAGAGATCGTGCAGGTACACGCGCGTGGTGCCGGGCCGATAGCCCAGGCGCTTCGCGATTTCCTTGCCAGACGTGCCGAGCGACAGCAGCTCCAGCATCCTCAGGTCGCGCTCGCTGATATTGGTGTTTGCCATCAAATGAAGCCTCGATCCTCCTGCAACGTCTCGATGAGACCTTGGAATTCGGTAATGCCTGTCTGCTTCGCGATGTCGATGCCTCGATGGGCGGACTCGGCGCGAACCACCGACTTGAAACGGTCCACGAGATCCGGCTCGAGCTGCGTTCCCGCCCGCGCCGCGAGCGCGGCCAGCGCATCGTGCATGCTGGGCAGCCCCGCATTCTGGAAGCCGCACAGGATCTCGGCGTATGCGTCGGCGACGGCGCACATTCGCGCGGCAGCGGGAATGGATCGACCGCGGACCCTCGCCGGATATCCATCGCCATTCCACCACGCGTGGTGATAGGCCGCCACCTCGCTCGCGAGCAGCAGGCGAGGATGGCGGCCGTCGCGCAGGATGGCGGCGCCCGCCTCGGTATGGCGCAGGTACGCCTTGCGCTCGGAGGCGCTCAGCGGTCCCTTTCTCAAGCAAAGCGTTTCCGGCACCGATAGCAGCCCGATGTCGTGCAGTTCCGCGGCGAGGCCGATCTCGAGCGCGCGCAGGGGCGGCTCGTTGCACGCCAACGCCAGCGCCCTGGTGAGCGCCCCGACGCGCTCGCCGTGCAAGCCGGTTGCGTCGACCCTGAATGCCGCGTTGATGGCCAGCTTGCGAAGCGCTTCCCAGCCGCCCGGAGCATCGGGCCGGTCGAGCCGCGACAGGAGGCGCGCCTGCGTCTGCTGCTCGAAGTGCTCCGCAAGCGAAAGCTCGTCGCCGAGCGCCGCCAGCTCCATGTTCCTGCGCGCCTTCTCGATCGCGTGCTCGTAATGATGCTGGGAGAGCTCCTGCAAGCGCGCCAGCGCACGCTCCGGCGAGCCCGCGATCTCCTCGGCGCGCATCACGCATACCAGCGTGTCTCGCAGCGCCTGCGGTGTCGCCCTCGCCTTCTCCAGTGCCTGGTCGAGGCGGGTGAAAGCGACGTCGTGTTGGCCCGTTGCGAGCTCGTACGACGCGCGTGCTATGGCCACCGCGATGAACGCTCGCGGGGAGGCAACGTCGGCCGCGAGGCGCGTCAACTCCTCCACGTGCCGCCCCGCTTCATCGAGACGCCCGGCGGCGACGAGCAGGTTCACGAGGTTGCGCAGCAGGAGGATGACCGCTTGCCGGTCCATGGCCGCGAAATCCGGCGTGAGCTCGTTCAACGCACGAAGGGCGTTGTCCAGGCCCTCGTCGTATTGGCCGAGCTGGAAGAGGCTGTCAGAGCGGTTTATGAAGGCGGCATATCGCGCATAGACCGGTCCCTGGACGCGGGCCACCGCGTCGATCGCCCGTCCGTAGGCCGCGATCGCCATCGGCGGGTTGCCCGCCAGGGAAAGTGCGAGGCCGATGTTGCTCCAGGCATTGCTCGCCTGGATGTCGTCGCGTTCCCGCACCGCGAGCCGCAGCGACTGGAGATGGAACTCAACTCCCGCCACTACATCGAAGCAGTCCGATGCAAGAATCCCGCAAGCCGTGAGCCCATGGTGCACCCATTTCGAATCGCCCAGCCGGCGCGCTTGCGACAAGGCACAGCGGGCAAGAGGCAGCGCCTCGTCGGAGCGCCCCAGGGCGTAGAGGGCCTTGCAGCTCGACAGCGCCGCCCCCATCGCCGACAGGGCCTTTTCGGGGGGAAGCCTGCGTTGCAGCTCGCGCGCCGTAACAGAGATCGCCTGGCGGACCTCGGTTCGGCCGAGACTGGCCAACTGGCCCGGGGCCAGAGGAGGCGGCGCGCTCGCGGCAGCTGGCGTTCTCACGGCCCTAACGATAGCGCTTTCTAGGTATCCTCACCAATGTTAGTATAAATTAACAATAGCGCCATTAACAACATCCAGCGGTGACAAATTACCGCGCGGCGTCGTCGCCGATGCCGTGCCGGAGGCCTGATGCGCTGATGCACTTCGCCGACCTTCGCTTCCTCGTGGTCGAGGACCACCCCTTCCAGCGTTGGCTGTCCTGCAACCTCCTTCACGAGATGGGCGCGCGCTGGGTCTTCCCTGCGGGCGATGGCAACTCCGCGCTCGACATCCTCGCCCTCCCCGGGCCGCCCATCGACATCGTGCTCAGCGATCTCGACATGCCCGGCATGGACGGAATGGCCCTCATCCGCAACATGGCCGAGCGCAGCCGCGCACCTTCGCTGATTGTCGTGAGCGGGGCCGACCGCGGCATCATCGGCACGGTGGAGGCCATGGCACGCGAATACGGGATCAAGGTGCTCGGCGCCGTGGAGAAGCCCCTCACGGCGCGCAAGCTGAAAGGGCTCATCTCGGCCGCACGGGACGTTTCGGCAGAGCCGAACGCGAGAAGCATTCATTTCACGGCCGACGAGATCGCAAGCGGCATGCGCTCCGGCCAGTTCGAGACGTACTTCCAGCCCAAGGTCGAGATCCGCACCGGTGAGCTGCGCGGAGCCGAAGCGCTGGCGCGCTGGATACATCCGGCCAAGGGATTGGTGCCTCCGGCGCACTTCATCGAAGCCGCCGAGACCGCCGGCCTGATCGACGAGCTCACATGGTCGCTCGTGAGGGAGGCCGCCGGCTGCTGCGCCGCCTGGCACCGGGCCGGCGCCGAGCTCACCGTGTCGGTCAACCTGTCGCCGCACTCTCTCCCGGACATCGGCCTCGCCGACCGCATGGTCGGGCTGGCGGCGGAAGCCCGTATCGAGCCGCGCCACCTGATCCTCGAGGTCACGGAATCGGCGGCCACCGCCGACGTCGGGAGAGAGCTCGAGAACCTGTCGCGCCTGCGCATGAGGGGCTTCGGCCTCTCGATCGACGACTATGGGACGGGGTACTCGTCCATGCAGCGCCTGGCCCGCGTGCCCTTCACCGAGCTCAAGATCGATCGTGCGTTCGTGAAGCGCGCGCTGGCCCAGGAAGCGAGCCGCGCGATGGTCGAGTCGAGCCTCGAGCTGGCGCAAAAGCTCGGCATCAACGCCGTCGCCGAAGGAGTCGAGACTCGCGAGGAATGGGAGATGCTGCTCGGTCTCGGATGCTCGCTCGCGCAGGGCTACCTCATCGCACCCCCCATGAACGCCGCGGAGTTCAGCGACTGGATCCAGCTCCGGCAGCGAGGAACCGCATGAAGCTCGCGATCAATGCGATCATCATGGCTCTCGGCCTGGCGCTCCTGGACCGCTTCATCGCGGGCTCCCTGGACGCGACGACCCTCTCCATGATCGTGGCGCTCCTGGTCGTTCTGGTCCCTTTGGTCGTCCTTGCCGCCGAATCGGCGAACGTGGGGCACGCTGGGCGCGCCGGATCGCTGGTTCCGAGACGCCTACGCCACCGTCGCCACGGTTAGCCTGCCGCATCACGAATCCTCGGCGCGCGTCGCCTTGGCAGCCGGAGCTGCGACGGCGGCGATATGGGCATCCAGCAGTTCGAACTCGCGCCGGAAGTCTTCCATGTTCGCGGCGATGCCGGACCAATCCCTTGCACGGCCGGCACGCTCCAATCGCCCGCTCACCGCGGCGAGGCGCGCGGCCCCAATCGTATTGCTCGCCCCCTTGATCCGGTGCGCGCAATGGACAACCGCATCGAGGTCGCGCCTTTCGAGGGCATTCATGAGCGAATGCCGATCTTCGAGGTTGTAGCGGCGAAAGTCCGAGAGAATGTCGCGCTCCGCAGCCGCGTTGCCATTCGAGATTTCAGCGAGCACCGGGCGATCCAGCAGGAAGGCCGGGCCCGCACCCGTGGCGGCCGGCGGGCTGCCGGAAGCTTCTGCCGGCTCGCATCGGGCCGCGGGAATCGGAAGCCATTGATCGAGCTTGCGGTGCAATTCCATCAATTCGATCGGCTTTGCGACATAGTCGTCCATGCCGGCGGCAAAGCAGACCGCGGCCTCGCCCTGCAGCGCGTTGGCCGTGCACGCGAGGATGGGAACGCGCTTGGCGCCGCCGGCCGATTCAAGACTGCGAATGCTGCGTGCGAGCTCGTAGCCGTCCATCTCCGGCATGTGGCAGTCGGTGATCACGATTCCGAAGCGGTGCGACTTCCACTTTTCGAGCGCTTCGAGCCCGTTATCGGCGCTTTCGACGGCATAGCCGAGCGCGTTGATCTGGCGTACCAGGACCAAACGGTTGATGGGATGGTCCTCCGCCAGCAACACCAGCGTCCCCTCGGCCTCGGCCTGCGAGACAGTCGGGACATGAGTGCGGCGCGCGCTCGTCGCGGCGAGCAAGGCGGCCGGGGCATCTTCCGGCGCGTGTTCAACCAGGTCCACGGGATCCGCGATCGGCAGCGACAAGGTGAGGATCATCTCCGTGCCCTGGCCGGGCGAGCTGATCATCTCGATCGCCCCCCCCATCATGTGGGCCAGGCGCCGACAGATCGTGAGCCCCAGGCCCGTGCCGCCGTGGGGCCGG
>Ga0335070_10004945_pt1 | contig 15639 bp, 9 predicted proteins | sample Lox_Sample_13_FD_206722 | JGI IMG/M metagenome (GOLD analysis project Ga0335070, IMG submission 206722) | Soil microbial communities from Loxahatchee National Wildlife Refuge, Florida, United States - Lox_Sample_1.3 | ecosystem: Environmental > Terrestrial > Soil > Wetlands | place: USA: Florida... | reverse complement strand
ACACGCTGTCTACCCAAACGTTACAGCAAATGATCGGCTGGCTGAAGGATCGCACCTTCAAGCCCGGCAGTAAGCTGCCCTCTCAGAACGAGCTGGTTGAGCAGTTCGGCGTAAGCCGGACAGGCATCCGCGAGGCGCTGCAGATGATGTCCGCGCTCAACCTGATCGAAATCCGCCCAGGTCTGGGCTGCTTCGTCAAGACGGTTTCGCCGGAGTACATTATCAACTCGGATGTATTGGCCATCCTGCTGGAGAAAGAAGCGATCCTCGAGGTAATCGAAACGCGCAAGATCATCGAATCGGGAATCGCCGCTCTCGCTACGGAACGGGCCAAACCAGAGGATTTCTGGCGCATGGAGGATGTGTTGACACAAGTCGATCGCGCCATCCAACGTGGCGACAGTGTGGCGGTCGTTGCGGCCGAGTTTCACTACGCGCTGGCCAAAGCCAGCCACAATTGTGTGCTGGCGAAGCTGGTCCGGTCGTTCACGCATCTGATGGCCAAGGCGGGCGAGTTGCTGGAATCCAGTGTGGAGGACGTAGCCGCCTTCAAGAAACACGAGCTTGATTCCCACCGTGAGCTGTACGAAATCATCAGGCTGGGCGATCCGCAGAAATCACGTATGGCCATGATCCAGCACATCTCTTATTCCGAGGATCTGATTGTCAACGCCTTTAAAGACGCCGAGGGTATCGAACCGCAACCCGAGTCGTTGACCGTCGCTTGATCTGGACACTGCTGCAGCTGTTTTGAGAAGCCAGAAAGTCATTGCCCTTTTCGTCCACGAGGCACGGTGACAAACAACCGCGCCCGGTGCCGGCACTTGACTTCAGTGCCGGTATGATAGGTATGATCGTGGCATGCGCCTGGCGCGGAACTCCCTCCTGGTCTGTGTCCTTCCGGTCGTGTTCGGCCTGCGAGCGTCCGCGGGCGAGGGGGAAGACTTCTTCGAAAACAAGATCCGTCCGGTTCTCGTTAGTAACTGCTACGCGTGCCACACAAATACGCAACTTGGGGGCCTGCGTTTGGATTCGCGGGAAAGCGTTCTCAAGGGTGGCAAATCCGGGCCTGCGGTGATTCCGGGCGACGCGGACCGCAGCCTGCTGATCCAGGCCGTGCGGCAGACTCACGAGCGCTTGAAGATGCCGCTGGGTAAGAAGCTTCCTGCTGCCGAGATTGAAGCGTTGGCCACCTGGGTCACGATGGGCGCGCCGTGGCCGAAGACTGAAAAAGCTGCCCTGGTTACGCGGGGCAGGGATTTCGTGATCACGCCCGAGAACCGGTCCTACTGGGCCTTTCAGCCGATCCGGAGGTCCGCGCCACCGGATGTGAAGGACTCCACCTGGGCGCGATCGCCCATTGATCGCTTCATTCTGGCCCGGCTCGAAGGCGAAGGCATGCACCCGGTTCGCCCCGCCGACCGGCGCACGCTGATCCGGCGTGCCTCGATCGACTTGATCGGACTTCCACCGGCGCCCGAGGAGGTCGAGGCATTCGCCAATGACCAGTCGCCCGACGCCTTCGCCAAAGTGGTTGACCGGCTGCTGGCATCGCCGCATTACGGCGAGCGATGGGGCCGGCACTGGCTCGATGTCGTACGCTATGGGGAAGCCGATGTTCGCGGCAACACCTCGACAGGGTATGAGGCCTATGACAATGCCTTTCGCTACCGCGACTGGGTCATTCAGGCCTTCAACGAGGACCTTTCTTACGATCAGTTCGTCAAAGCGCAGATTGCGGCCGATCTGCTCGAAGAGCCGCAACGCACGAAGATGCTGCCGGCTCTGGGATTTTTGGGCCTGGGCCCCTGGTATTTCGATCTCACGGAGCCGCCCATCGCACGCGCGGATGAGCGCCAGGAACGTATCGACGTGGTTTCCCGCGGGTTCCTCGGCGTCACCATCGCCTGCGCCCGCTGCCACAATCATAAATACGATCCGTTCTCAACCAAGGACTATTACGCGCTCGGCGGCATCTTCGCGAGCACGAGTTATACCGAGTATCCGCTGGCTCCCGAACCCCAGGTGAAGGCTTATAAGGAACACCAAAAGAAGATCAAGGACGCAGAAGATGCCATCAAGAATTACCTGACTGGCCAGAGCTCGCAACTGGGGGAGATCCTGGCGCACAAGATATCTCGCTATGTTGCGGCCGCGTGGAAAGTGCTCGGCCCGCTCAAAGCCGGGCTAGGCCAGGCCGCGTACCAGGAGAACCTCGATTGCGACCTGCTCGAACGCTGGACAGCATACCTGTCCCGTCCGCACAAAGATTACCCCTATCTGAAAGATTGGCACTCGCTGTTCAGCCGGGGCGGTTCTTACGAAGAAGCCAAGAAAACCGGCGAGGAGTTCCAGCAGGTGGTGCTCTCTATCATCGCCGAGAAAAAAGAAATCGATGCAGAGAACGATTTGCGCCTGGCTCCGTTCAAGCTGAAGAAGAACGGCGCCGACAGCTCTTTGCCGAACGGTTTCGAATCCTACGAAGAGTTTTGCCCGGGGTGCGACGCCGAACTGAAAGCCCTCCCGCGCGAGAAATTTGTCCTATGGACCGACCTGTTCGAAGAGCAGGAGGGCGCGATCCCGGATAAGAAAGAACCCGGCGTCCTGCATTACAAAGATGACGGCGTGGAGCGTTTCCTCAGAGGCGAATGGGGGGAACACCTCGTCCAACTGCGGGCTGAGCTCGAGGCCCTGAAAAAGTCCAAGCCCCAGCCGTACCCGTTTCTGCATGGCGTGCGCGACTCTTCCCATCCGCACGACATCAAGACCAATCTACGCGGTAATCCGTATGCGCTAGGAGAAGAAGTGCCCCGCCGTTTTCCGGAGATTCTCTCAAACGGCGAGCCGGAACGGTACACCCGCGGCAGCGGGCGGCTGCAACTGGCGGAGGCGATCGTGCGGCATCCTCTGGCGGCTCGGGTAATCGTGAACCGGGTATGGATGTACCATTTCGGCCGGGGGCTGGTGGCTACGGCCAGCAACTTCGGCCTCGCCGGCGAGCGGCCCACGCATCCGGAGCTGCTCGAATACCTGGCCGATTCCTTCTTGCGGGGCGGCATGTCTTTGAAGAAGCTGCATCGTGAAATCATGCTCTCGGCGGCGTACCAGCTCAGCGCGGAATATTCAGATGAGAATTTCGCCAAGGACGGCGACAATCGGCTCCTTTGGCGCGCCAACCGGCGGCGTCTGGATGCCGAGACGCTGCGAGATTCGCTGCTGTTTGCCGCCGGCAATTTGGATCGCACACTGGGTGGACCTTCGGTCGATCTGAGCGACGATTCCCGCCGCCGTACCGTCTATTCCAAAATCAGCCGGTTTCGCCTGGAGGGCTATCTCACGCTGTTCGATTTCCCGGATCCAGGCATCACCAATGAAAAGAGAAACGTCACGTTGGTTCCGCTACAGCAGCTCTTTTTCATGAATAGCGGCTTTGTCCGCCGGCAGGCAGAGAGCTTTGCCAAACGCCTCTCGCCGGTGTCATCGGCGGAAGCCCGGATTCGGCGCGCGTATGAGATTCTGTATGAGCGTGAGCCATCGCAGCAGGAAGTACACCTCGGACTGGAATTCCTGTCGGAGGCAGGAGCAACCAAGGACGCCGATTCACCGGCTTGGCAAGAGTACGCACACGTCCTGCTGAGCACCAATGAACTCGCGTTCATGAACTGAAAGCCTATGTCGCACCAATATGATTCATCCGCACAAACACCCGTGACCCGCCGGCAAATACTGGGGCAAATCGGCACGGGGTTCGGCCTGGTCGGACTGGCGAACATGCTGGGGCCGGGCGACGCAGGAGCAGCGACGGTGTATTCGGGCATCAATCCGCTCGCTCCTAAGCCGCCGCACTTCCCCGTCAAGGCGAAACACGTCATTTTCCTGTTTATGAACGGCGGCGTCTCGCACGTCGACACGTTCGACCCCAAGCCCGCGCTCGACAAATACGACGGCCAGCCGCTGCCTGGAGGAAATCCGAAGACGGAACGGAAAACCGGGAATCTGATGCGCTCGCCGTTCCGGTTCACGCAACATGGGCAGAGCGGGCTCCCGGTGAGCGACGTGTTTCCACACATCGCTGAGTGTGTTGACGATATCTGCATGCTCCGCTCGGTGTACACCGATATCCCGAATCATGAGCCGTCGCTGATCATGATGGCCTGCGGGCATATACAGCCGGGGCGTCCGTCATGGGGTTCGTGGGTCACCTACGGGCTCGGAACCGAGAATCAGAATCTGCCCGGCTTCATCGTGCTGGCCCCCGACATTCCGAATGTCGTGGGACCCCCCATGTGGAATTCCGCATTTCTGCCGGCGGTCTACCAGGGAACATTCATTTCCGATAAGGAAACCGATCCGCAAAAACAGATCCCGTATCTGCGCAATGACGGCGCAACTCCCGCGAATCAAAGGCGTGAGCTCGATCTGTTGGCGAAGTTGAACCGCTTGCATCTCGATCAGCAGAAGGAGCGTGATTCACAACTCGAGTCGACGATCCAGTCTATGGAAGTGGCGTTCCGCATGCAGACCGAGGCTCCCGAGGTCTTCGATCTCTCCAAGGAATCCGAAGCCACTCGCAACGCCTACGGCAGCGGGCACTTCGCGCGCGGGTGTCTCATGGCCCGGCGCCTGGTGGAGCGCGGCGTGCGCTGCGTGCAACTTTATTTCGACAAGGGCAATCCTTGGGACCACCACAACGACATCCAGCAGCACGTCAAGCTGGCCTGGCTCTGCGATCAGCCGATCGCTGCGCTGCTGAAAGATCTCAAGCAGCGTGGCCTGCTCGATGAGACGCTGGTCGTATTCGGAACGGAGTTCGGCCGAACGCCCATGGTAGAGACAGGCAGTTTTGGCTTCCAGGTTACTCCCGTGCAAAACGGGCGCGATCATAATCCGTTCGGGTTCACCGTGTGGCTGGCGGGAGGCGGCGTCAAGGGAGGAACGGTCTACGGCGCGACGGATGATTTCGGACTCAAAGCTGTCGAGAAGCCCATGCACATCCACGACCTCCACGCGACCATTCTGCGCGCCATCGGCCTGGATCACGAACGCTTGACCTACCATTACAGCGGGCGCGACTTCCGCCTCACGGATGTCGCGGGCAAGGTCGCTCAGGAAATCTTCGGCTGACGGCGGCGGGTTGACCGCCTTACAATCTCGATGTCCACACGACCCACCGCTGCGCTGACTGTAGCTGTATCCTCCCGCAAACAGGCAGCCATCATCGGCCTGATGTTCGGTCTCAGCGTGATGAGCTATTTCGACCGGACGATTCTCTCGATTGCCGGTCCCGGCATGATGCGAGAGTTCGGCATCTCGGAAGTGCGCATGGGTTCCGTGTACTCGGCCTTCCTGGTGGCCTACGCGCTGTGCATGATTCCCGGCGGCCGCCTGGCCGATCGGTTTGGACCGCGTTTAGTTCTCACCTGGATGGCCCTGGGCTCCGGGCTGTTTACGTCGCTGCTCGCGTTCGCGGCCACGCCGGGCCTTGGCTCGCTCATTGGTGTGGTTCCCGCTCTTGTCGTCATCCGTCTGGCATTCGGCGCGTTCACCGCACCGCTCTATCCGACCTGCAACCGGACCAACGCGAACTGGATTCCGCTGAAGAATCGCGCGCGAGCCACCGGCTTGGCCAACGCCGGTTCAGGCTTCGGCGGCGCGGTCTCACCCCTGCTGTTTTCCTGGATGATCTCGCGCTACGGATGGCGCATGTCTTTTATGCTGGCCGGCATCGCCACGGGCATTTTTGGGCTGATCTGGTTTCTGTATATTCGCGACCATCCAGCGGGTGTGGCTCCGCGCAAGCCTCGCGCGGCCCGAGAGCGCGCGCCGTGGCGTGCCCTGCTCACCGATAAGAACGTGCTCCTGCTGACCTTTGGATTCGCGGTGCTGGGCTATTTCGAATACATCTTCTTCTACTGGATCTATTACTATCTCGGCGAGATTCGACACCTCGGTGCATCGCAGAGCGCGCGATACACCACGGGACTGTTCCTGGTGTGGGTTCTGATGATGCCGATGGGAGGACTGATTTGCGACCGGCTCATGTCCCGATTTGGTCGAAGGCTGGGGTTGCGAATCACGGCCTTTATGAGTCTCAGCCTGGGTGCAGGCCTCCTGTGCGCCGGAGTGTACGCTACGGAAACTCTCACCGCGGTAGCGCTGATGTCGCTCGCATTGGGGTTTGCGGGAATGGCCGATGTCACATATTGGACATCCGGAATCGAAGTAGCGGGTACACACGTCGGAGCAGTGGGCGGCATCCTGAATACCGGCGCCAACGTGGGCGGAGCCCTGGCGCCGGTCATGACACCATGGATTGCGTCGTTCGCCGGGTGGTCGTGGGGCCTGTACTTGGGATGTTTGATGGCTTTTGCAGGCGCGGTCGCATGGCTGTTCACCGATCCGACGAGGCGGATTCAAGAAAGCAAGTCGATTCGGTGAGCTTGACACAGAGTCGTTGCCGGTAGGATGGAATTTCATAGCTGTCCTCCGGAAAAAATTCACTACGGCGAGACTCGGGTGTCGGTCATCAAAATCCCGTCACTAGATAGAATCAGGAACCCCAAAGGCGACGCACACCGGCTGGTCTTTTGTTGAACTCGGTGACTGCACGGAAAAGTTACTCGCCGGCAGCACTCTCCGCAAAGGCATCGAGCTGCCGCGGGAACAGCCCCGCTCGCCGCGCAGATTCCTCACTCCACTTGCTGCGCCACACCCGGCCGATGCCAGTGATCATCGCTAAGGCTGCCAGAGCGCCGGCCGCAAACACGGCGAAGCCAAGCCCGAATGTGCCGGAGCGATCCTTGATCGCGCCGAGCACGGCGGGCAACAGGAATCCGCCAAAGCCGCCCGCGGCCCCCACGATGCCGGTCATGATACCCACGCGGCCCGCGAACCGTTGCGGTACAAGTTGAAACACTGCGCCGTTGCCCATGCCCAACATGGCCATCGCTCCGGCCAGAAGCGCAAGAGCGACGCTGGCCGGCGGCAGCGTAGCCACACCACCCAGGCAGAGCGCCACACCCGCCAGCAGCACAATCAGCATGCGATAGCCGCCCCAGCGGTCCGCGAGCAGACCGCCCACCGGCCGCAGGAAGCTGCCGAACACAACCACCACGGTGGTGAAATCACCCGCCTGCACTTTGCTCAGATGATACTGATCGTGAAAAAACACTGAGAGGTAGCTCGCAAGTCCAACAAACCCTCCAAACGTCACGCTGTAGATGTAGCAAAACCACCACGAGTCACCTTCCCTGAGGATGCCCGCGTAGTCCTTCCACCTTTTCATCACGCGCTCTCCCGGCGCCTCCTTTGCCATGAGGAAAAATGCCGCGAAGACCACGCACACCGGGATCATCGCCAGGCCGAGTACGCTGCGCCAGCCGAAAGCCTGCGCGAGCCGTGGAGCGAACAGCGTGGCAAGCAGTGTTCCCGAATTCCCGGCGCCGGCAATTCCCATCGCCAGGCCTTGGTGCTCGGGTGGATACCAGCCGCTCGCCAGTGGCAACGCGGCCGCGAAGCTGGCGCCTGCCACGCCGAGTAGCAACCCAAGCGCCAGGAAGTGATCGTACTGGCTGGCGAGTTGCCATCCGGCGGCAAGCGGAATCAGAGTTACACCCAAACCGATGAGTCCCGTTCGCCGTCCGCCGATGCGCTCCGTCATCCATCCCAGAACCGGCCGGAAGAACGACCCGCCCAGCAGCGGAATCGCCGTCAATAAGCCCTTCTGTGTGGCCGTAAGCTTGAGTGCCTCGCCCAGGAACGGTGTGAGCGGGCCCAGAATCACCCACACCATGAAGCTCACATCGAAATAGAGGAACGCAGCAGCCAACGTCGGTGTATGGCCCGCCTCACGGAACTCTCGCAATGACACGGTTCGCCTCCTTAAAAGGAATATCCGAACATCAGGTACGGGAAGGTGTACGGGTTTCCCTGTGTGGCGAGTTTGAGAAACGGCCCCGGAAAGATGTGCCCCATCCCGGCTCCCAACTGCATCTGGCGGTTGACCGCCCAGACGCACTGCGCATCCAATTCATCGCCCACACGGGTTCCCGCAGAACCACTGGCCACACGCGCGATCAGAGCCCCCGAGGCGCTGTATAGGCCATCCGTGGCGCTCGCCAGCCACCACGAATGCACTCCCAACGCTGCCGTCACAGCGCGCTTGGGCCTGGCTTCCACACCGAAATGCAGATCACGAATATTGCGCCAGCCCACCTGGTCGGCCAAGCCGAACTTATCGTGGCTTGTCGGATAGAGCTGGTCGAAAGTGCCAATACGGCCGTCGTGCGGATTACGGTCGCCCGAGGCGTAATTGTACTCGGCGAAGGCTCGCGGCTTGTAGGGAATTGTGAACGTGTACCCAGCCACCCAGTGTCCGGCCCAGGCGCTGGCGGCATCCGCGCCGATATTGCCACGTTGCATCGCCACTTCAACGCCGTAGTCGACGTGCGCGGCCGGCACTTTGCCCACCCAGCGCACGCCGCCGGTCTTGGAATCCAGACTCGCCAGCCTTCCGTCTTCATTCTTTTGCCGTGCAGCCAGACGCCAGAGGACATACGGTTCCACAACGGCATTCGGAATCAGTTTTTCCAGGCCGCCATACAGCCCGTGCAGATTGTTGCCTTCGATGTGGTGATCAAACGTTCCGTCTTGCGGCGCGACGATGGATGCGGAAAATGCGTCTAGCCGGTAACCGCCGGAATGAAAACTCGCGCGCACGGCGTCGAAATTGCGTGGAACGTTCAGCCAGTTAGCCGTTCCCACCAGGCGTTGGTCGCCGAAATCGAGCTCTTGCCGGCCCACGCGCACCGTCAGAGGCCCTTCCGGATTGCCGATCTCCACATAAGCGAGCCGCAGGTCCATCGTGTTCTTGTAGGGCGGCGTTGAGGGTACCCGATCGTTCCAGAAAATGCGCGCATCCTGAGCCTGCGCGAAGATGCGAAACCATTTGGACGGCCGAATCTGCAGGTTTACACGCAGCCGGCTCAGCAAATACAAATCCTGGTTGCTGAGTTTGAATCCGCCGCCATCAAATCCTTCCAGGCGAGTGCGGTATTCGCCGGAAAAGCGCAGCCAGCTCGGGAGTTCCTTATTGAGCTCGTCGGATGGCACGAAGCCTTCTACGGGAGCGCTCGTTTGCGCTACCGCCAGCGACGCGCACAGCGCCAATAAACCTGCAACTTTCACGCAGCCTTCTCCTGTTCCTTCGGCAGCGCGATCATGACTACGCCATCTTCCACGCGTACCGGATAGGTGTCGACTCTGACACAAAGGTCGGGCTTGGTGAGTTTGCCTGTCTCCAGGCACACACGGTAGGCGTGCAACGGGCAGACCACACTCGTGCCGGAGACGATTCCGTCAGCCAGCGGCCCACCGCGATGCGGGCATGCGTTGTGGCAGGCGACAAACCGGTCGCCGAGGTTAAAAACAGCGATCTCCTGTTCGCCGATGCGGACCGTGCGGCCTTCACGCAGCGGGATATTTTCGGTACTGGTAACGCGAGTCCAGTTCATTGAATCACCTCCATGGGCTGAATTTGGACGAATTGAGTGGGATGCGCCGGCGCTTCGCGCTCCAGCCATGCATCCCGGGACAGTGCTTTGGATTTCCGCAGACGCCGGAGCAGGTCTCGCTTCTGTGCGAGCGTTGCGTACACCGTTTCCTTGCGGATCTTTTCGATGCCTACTCGCTCGACAAAATCGTAAGTGCGCTCCAGGTAGTTGGCATGCTCGCGGTAGTACTGGAAAAAGAGCATCGCCGCCTCGAGCGCTTCTTCATTGGTCTTGACGGTGATGAGCAGATCGGCTTTGCGCACGTGCTTGCCGGCAGCGCCACCCACCACTACCTGCCAGCTTCCTTCCTGGCCCACCAGGCCGATGTCTTTGACGGTAGCCTCCGAGCAATTGCGCGGGCAGCCGGTTACGGCCATCTTGGTCTTATGCGGCGTGTACAGGTTCTCCAGGCGCTTTTCCAGTTCGATGCCGGTGCCGATGGCATCCTGCACGCCAAAACGGCAGAACTCGGTGCCCACGCAGGTCTTCACCATGCGCACACCCTTCGTGTAAGCCTGTCCCGAGGGCATGCCCAGGTCGGCCCAGATCTTCGGCAGGTCGCTCTTCTTCACTCCCAACAGGTCGATGCGCTGGCTGCCGGTGATCTTGACCATCTTGACCCGGTACTTCTCTGCAACATCGGCGATACGGCGCAGTTCACCGGGCGAAGTGACACCGCCACGAATGCGCGGCACTACAGAAAATGTGCCGTCGTTTTGAATGTTGGCGTGGACTCGGTCGTTGATGAAACGCGCCGACCGGTCTTCTTCATGATCCCCGCACCAGACCACATCCACCAGGTAACTCAGCGCAGGCTTACAGACTTCGCAGCCTATACCGTTGCCATAAATCTCCAGAACCTGCTGAACGGATTTCAACTTCTGCGACCGGATGATCTCGCGCAGGTTCTCCTGCGGAAAGGGAACGCACTTGCAGAGCACCTTCTTGGTTTCTTCCTCGAAATCCGGGGCCACTGCTTTCAGAATCTGTTCGCATACGCTCGTGCAGCTTCCGCAACCGGTGGAGGCACGCGTGCACTCTTTCAGTTGCGCCAGCGTGTGGATGCCTTTTTCGTGAACGGCGCCAATGATTGCTCCCTTGCTCACGCCCATGCAGCCGCAGACCGTTTCCGAATCCGCCACCTCGGCCACCGACGCTCCACGATCCTGTTCGAGCTCGGGGAAGAGCAGGTTACGCCGGCGCATCAGGAGGTCTGCATCGTTGCGCAGCCAGTCCATGTAGCGATTGCTGTCGCTGGCATCGCCGACCAATACGACGCCCGCCAGCCGGTTGCCGCGCAGCAGCAGCTTCTTATAGACACCTAGCGCAGGATCCTCATAGCGAACAGCCTCGACGCCCTCGCCTTCCTGAAACTCGCCAGCGGAAAAAACATCGACGCCCATGATTTTGAGCTTGGCTGCGGGCCTCCAGCCCTGGAACAGCGGACCTTTGTTGCCGGTGATCGTGGCGGCCAGAACCTTGCCCTGCTCCAGCAGCGGCGCCACCAGCCCGTAGACCTGCCCGTTGTGCTCCACGCATTCGCCTACCGCAAAAACTCGCGGGCTCGAGGTCTCCATGTAATCGTTGACCACGATTCCGCGATTCACCGTAAGCCCGGCTTTGCGTCCAAGTTCCACATTAGGGCGGATGCCCGCGGCGACCACCACCAGATCGGCCTGCAGTTCCTCGCCGTCCGCGAAGCGAACCCCTTCTACGTGCCCGTTTCCCAGGAGCTTTTTCGTGGAACGCTGCGTGAGCACTCGCACGCCCATCTGTTCCATCTTGCGCTGCAGGTAGAGACCGCCGGTCCCGTCGAGCTGCATGTTCATGAGCGTGTCCACCAGGTGCACGACGGTCACCTCACAGCCGCGCAATTGCAGCCCGCGCGCGGCTTCCAGGCCGAGTAATCCACCGCCGATGACGACGGCCCGTACGCCTTTTCCAGCGCGTGCCACCAGCGCGCGCGTGTCGTTCAGATTGCGAAAGGTGAGAACGTTCGCCTTGTCGATTCCTTCGATCGGCGGGATGAGAGGCTGCGAACCCGTAGCCAGCAACAGCTTGTCATAGTGGGCAACCGACCCGTCGTCACCGGTCACGGTGCGAAGCTTCGGATCGACATTGGTGATGCGCGCACCCAGGCGTAGCGCGATACCGTTCTGCTGATACCATTCCAGCGGATTGATGGTGATGTCGTCCGCGGTGCGTTCGCCGGCCAGCACCGAAGAGAGCATGATGCGGTTGTAGTTGACGTGGGTTTCGTCGCCGAAGACCGTCACCCGAAACTTCGGGGCGTGTTTCAGGATCTGTTCCAGGCACGCCACCCCGGCCATGCCGTTTCCCACTACGACTAGATCTTCCATCGATTCACTCCGGAATCTGCAGTTTCAGTCTTGATGACCTTCACCGCGCTCTGTTTGAAATTCGGCTCGCGAGAAATCGGATCGTAGGCGCTTTGCGTCACGCAGTTGGAATTGGTCTCCACGAAATGGAACGGCATGAAGACCTGGCCCGGCCCTACGATTTCCGTCACACGCAGTTCCACCGCATCCACGCGGCTGCGCGCCGAGACGACCGAGACGCGGTCATGCGGTTTCAAGCCCAGGCGGCGGGCGTCGCGCGGATTCATTTCCAGCCAGGCCCGTGGTGACATGCCATCGAGAATGGGGATGACACCCGTCTTGGTCCGCGTATGCCAGTGCTCCACCGTGCGGCCGGTGTTCAAAATGAACGGATACTCGCGGCTAGGCTGCTCCGGGAACGGTTGCCAGTCGATACAGAAGAGCTTGGCCTTGCCATCGTCGGTGGCGAAGTGGCCATCTTCGTAGAGCCGCTCACCGCCCCACTGCAAGCCGCCGCTGTCTTCGATCGCTTCCCAGGTCATCCCGCTGTAGTTGCACATGCGGCCCGCGGAGACGCGCCGCCATTCTTCAAACGCGTCGCGTGGCGTCTGCCAGCCGGGGAACAGCTCTTCGCGCACACCCCGGCGGCCCGCCAGATCAAGGAAGATATCGAAATCCGATCGCGCTTCGCCGGGCGAATCGACCGCGCGATTCACTTTGCTGACACGCCGTTCGGAGTTGGTGTAGGTCCCTTCCTTTTCCCCCCAGATCGCGGCGGGCAGCACCAGGTCGGCTAGCTCGGACGTGGGCGTGGGATGGAATCCGTCCTCGACCACCAGAAATTCGAGCGTCTCCAGTGCTTGCTTGAGCACCTCGTGGTTGGGAAACGAAACCATGGGATTCGTGGCAATGATCCACAGCGCGCGAATGCGCTTTGCGAGAGCGGCTTCGATGATGTCGGGATACGCCAGACCGCGTTGCGATGGGATGCGCTCCGGCGCAATCTTCCACAATGCGGCCAGTTCCGCGCGGTCGGTTGGATTCTCAAACTTGCGATAGCCCGGAAGGCTGGACGCGAAGCCCGCTTCCCGCGTGCCCATGGCGTTGCATTGTCCCGTAATCGAAAACGGTGACGCGCCGGCGCGCCCGATGTTGCCGGTGAGCAGCGCAAGATTATTGATGGCGTTGACGGTCTCGGTGCCTTGCGTTGAGTGGTTGACGCCCATCGTCCATCCGATGAAAGCGGCCTTGGCGCGGCCATAGAGCATGGCCACGCGCTCGATCAGCTCTCCCTCGAGGCCGGTGATCTCCGCTACTCGTTCCGGCGGCCAGCCGGCTGCGAACTCCTTGAGCTCCTCGAAGCCCGTGGTGTGGCGCTCCACATAATCCCGATCAAAGAGGCCGTCGCGGATCAGGATGTGCGCGATGCTGTTCAGCAGCGCGATGTCGGATCGCGGCTTGAGCGGCAGGTAGACATCCGCCATCATGGCCGTCTTGGTCACGCGCGGGTCGGCCACAATCAGAGTTGCGTCCGGGTTTTCGAGAAATCGCTGGCACAGGATGGGATGGTTGTCGGCGATATTCGCCCCGATCAGGAGAATGACATCCGCGCGCGCCAGATCGTCGTAGCACCCCGGCGGGCCATCGCTGCCGAAGGAGCGTTTGTAGCCGGAGACCGCGCTGGCCATGCAGAGCGTGGTGTTGCCGTCGTAGTTGCTGGTGCCGAAGCCGAGTTGCACCAACTTGCCGAGCGTGTAAAATTCCTCCGTGGTGAGCTGCCCGGTGCTGATGACGCCGAAGGCGCCGTCGCCGTGCCTGGCTTGGATGGCGCCGATTCGTTCGGTCATGGCGCCGAGTGCCTCGTCCCACGTCACGCGCTGCAAACGGCCGTCTTTACGCAGCAGTGGATGACGAGCGCGGCCAGCCGCGGCTAGCGTGTGGTGCTCGGAGAGACCTTTCGGGCACAGCTTGCCATGGTTCACCGGGTGGCACTGGTTACCGCGCACGGCCACGGCGCGGCCGTCTTTCACTCCGACCAACATGCCGCATCCCACCGAACAATAACCGCAGGTGGTGGGCACCCACCGGTCGGCCACCCTCGACGCCGCCACGTAGCCGGCCTGCGGGTCGTGCGCGTAAGCGTATTTTTCAGAGAGGATGTCGAGCCCGGCGAGTCGCTTCAGGTTCACGCAGCCCTCCGGGCGGAGAAGGTCGCGGCGATGTTCTTCGGGACCACCGAGACAAAGAATAGATAGCGCGAGAGAAGTTCGCCTGCGAGCGCCAGCACGAACCCGCTCACCGGCCAACCGAGAAGTGGAAGCGCGATGCCGCCGGCAATGAGGAGACCGAACCGCGTCAGCAGCGCGCTCCGGAGGTCCTGGGTGAGCAGGCGCGCTGAAGCGCGAAGCTCGAACTCGTCAGAAGCCGCCAGCACCAGCAGTTTGATGATCTGATTGAGAAGTTGCGCGGCGCCGGCCAGAACAACCACCGAAACCGGCGCGGGGATGCCGAGGACGCTCACAAATTGCGGGCCGAGCAAGAGGGCGGTGAGAAAGAAATCGATCAGCGTGTGCTTGCTGTTCCAGGCTGGGCGGGCCGGCACCAAATAGATCCAGGCGCTAGCTGTGACTCCGCTGAAACCCAACACCGCAGCCAAAATGGACAGTCGCGGCGCAACCGCAGAGCCGGCAGCCGCACCCGCGAACAGAGAAAAGAGCAGCACTTCACGGCTGAGCCACGAGCGCCGCCACATCTTGAGCGCGCGCCATGCGTAGATCGGCCGGCCCAGGTGCAGAGTCGAGGCGGCCAGGGAAAGGAATGCCACCAGCACCGCCGCGACCGCGGCCCTGTTCCCGGCACCGGGCACTAATGAGAGATAAAGAAAGGCGCCCGCCGAGAGTTGCGTTAGAACCAGCATCGCCACCAGAGGCAAGTGCGGCGCCTCCGGTCGGACGCGATGGTGATCGGCTCGCTCGAAATCGGGCAGAATCTTGTCGGGTAGCGTGATCCGCGTGGTGGAAAGACTGTGGTCCGCTTCGGGCATTCCCGGAGCGTTCGCCGCCGCATGATCGTGCCGCCACTCCTCGATGTTCACCGATTCCACTTGGATGGCCTGTTCCGGGCAGGCATCCACACAAGCGGGTGAGCGGCCTTCGCTCAAGCGGTTATGGCAGAGGTCGCATTTCCCTACCACCCCGCGCTGGGGGTTATATTGCGGAACCCCGTACGCGCAGTTCCAGGTGCAGTAACCACAGCCGATACAAGCGTCTGGATTGTGCAGAACTATCCCCGTTTCCGGACTTTTCGAGTAGGCATCGACTGGACACCCCTGCAGACAGGATGGTTCGAGGCAATGGTTGCAACCTATTGATAGGTAGAAGCGCTGGGTGAATGGATACGAGCCGCCCTCGATCTCGCCGACCCGCCGCCAATTGATTTCAAAGGGGTTACCATTCTGTTCCGCGCAAGCCACCTCGCAACATCGGCAGCCGATGCAGCGGCTCATGTCGAAGTGGAAACGGTACTGCTCCCCCGCCGCCGGTGCAGGAATAGCGGGTGCCAGCCGGCAAATGGGATCACCCCGTTGCGCCCTCTCGAGGAGCAGTAAAGACACGACACCCCCATGAAAAAATTGAACTTAGAAGGACAACCAGGGTCCGGTGGGACTCAACAGAGGGCAACTACTACGATGTAGTATCCGGCTTTAGCGTACGGTACGCTGACACTGAAATCCAATTGAAATATTGGAT
>Ga0335070_10004944_pt1 | contig 15643 bp, 6 predicted proteins | sample Lox_Sample_13_FD_206722 | JGI IMG/M metagenome (GOLD analysis project Ga0335070, IMG submission 206722) | Soil microbial communities from Loxahatchee National Wildlife Refuge, Florida, United States - Lox_Sample_1.3 | ecosystem: Environmental > Terrestrial > Soil > Wetlands | place: USA: Florida... | reverse complement strand
GCTGATGGTGCCGCCGAAGAGGCTGCCCGTCACCGACACGGTGACACCGCCGATGGAGACGATGGGGAACTGGAGATTCACAAGCTTCCCGACGTCAATGACGATGTCCGTCACCGAGCCGCTGAGAGAGAGAGGCGCTCCTTTCAGCTGGCTCAGGTTCACGGACGCGGAGAACGTCAGGACGAAGTCCGCGGGATTGGCCGTGATGTCCGGCCAGTTGATGGACAGGGCCGAGACCTGGACAGGGAGCCAGGCCGGCCACTTGAGGCTCTGGGCGGCGTCCGCGGTCGCCGTTGAGAACGAGAAGCCGAAGGTCCCGCCAGGGATGAGCTGGATTTTCCCGTCCGCATCGAAGCCGAAGCTTGCCTGGGACGGATTGGCAGTGCTCCCGAGGGTGCCGGTGATGCCATAGGAGGGAAGCCCCGCGGTGATGCTGGAGAAGCTGAAGGCGAGCTGCCCGGGATCCGGGTTGGGATTGATGGAAACCGACGAGGCAGACGCTTCGAACACGCCGGCCAGCGTGAAGCTCACCGTGTCCGCCGCAAAAGAGAGCTCTCCTTCATGCCCAGGGGACAGGTTGACCGTGACGGTGACGTTGGTTGCCGAGGCGTTGACCGACTTGCCCGGGAACAGCTCCACCGAGCCGACGGTCACCGTCAGCGTGCCGGCGAAGCTTGCTCCGGATCCGACCGTGTAGCCGAAATTCGTGGCAGTGATTGAGAGGTCCGAGACACTCAGGACCGGCCCGATCTTCACAGGGTCGGAGTAGGCAATGGTGGCGCTCCCGACCGAGAATCCCGTGGACGTGATGGTGAAGTTCGTCACGGAACCGGTGAATCCGCCGGGGAAGCGGGGTGAGCTGACCGACATGCTGCCGATGACAACCGTGAAGGGATCCAAGGTGAAGGTGACCGTCTGGGCGGTGAGCTTCAGGAGGTCACTGATGCCGATGTCCACGCTCGATGCGCCCAGGCTCAGGTCACGGGTGCCCAGCGTGTACGAGCCGGTGAATCCCGTCACCGTGGCGGTAAAGGCGCTCTGCCCCGGGAACAGGCTGACCGAAGACGCGCTCAGGCTGAACGTTCCGGTGAGGCTGCCGCCCGCGGTGTAGTTCACGTTGTCGAAGGTGAGCTTGAAGGTCTGAATGGAAAGGACCGAGCCCAGGGTCACCGAGGACCTGGTGAAGGACGCGTTGGCGATGGAGAAGCCGTTTGCCCGGATGGAGAGGTTGTCTATCTGGATCGTGGTGTCTTCCAGGGGAGTGATGGAGATCGAGAGGCTGCTGAGATTGACCAGCTGCTGGTCGGCCGCCCCGTTGGGAGAGTAGCTCAGCGTCACCGGCTGCGCATCTGCAGTAAGCAGGGAGGGGATGTCCAGGCTGAGCTTGTCCGCGGTCAGGCTGAAAGCCCCGCCGTGGATGTCCGCGCTGTTCAGCGTATAGGTGCCCGTGAGGGCGATGCCGTCTGAGCCCGTGTCCGAAATGGTGGCGGTCAGCGCGTCACCGATCTTCAGAGAGGCTCCGCCGGCCGTCACCGTGATGGCTCCCGTCCAGGTTCCGCTGTTCCAGGTGAAATCGAACTTCAGGGTGGGGGAGGTGATGGAAAGGACCCCGCCGAGATCGACGTTCCCCGGATTGACCGTCTCCGAGAACGAAGCGTTGGGGTGGCCGCTGAAAACAGTGTCGATGATACCGAGAATGTCCGTGGGATCAGCGACGGTGAGGCGCAGCTCATTGGCGCCCTGGTCGATCCTGAAGACCTTTCCGTCCCCGATAACGAGCCCATTGACCGAGTTGAATGCTCCCGTGGCGGACCCGTAGGTCATAATGGTGAACGAATCACCCACCTGGGGAACGTAGCCGTCAAGAAGATCGATCTTGAGAGTGCCGCCGAGAGCAACGGCGCCGGAGACGTTTACCTGGTCATAGCCGTCATTGACGTTGGGGCTTCCCGGTCCGGCGTTGAGCCCGCCGATCTCGATATGCAGGCTCCCGGCGGAGTCCAGCGTCAGGTCTCCGGTGATGTTCACGATCCCCGGGGAATTGCCTGGGCTGAGCGTGCCCTGATTCTTCAGGCTGCCGACGATGGCACCCGTTCCGCTCAGGGTACCGCCGCTCTCTATCACCAGGGTTTGCGGGACCGTGACAGGCTGTCCGTTGATGAGATGTATGTCCTTGGCGGCTGCCGGCGGGGGCTCTGAGCCGTGAAGAGTTGTCACTATCTCATCAGTCTTCGTCTGTTGGTCAGGTGTCTGCAGCGCGGGCGTGACCGGAGTCTCAGCAAGGGTAGTGCTGGTGTCCTGCGCGGATACCGGGACCTGGACAAGCACGGCCGTGGAGCCGGTCTGTGCCGTCGAAGGCACGCTGCCGACGGCATTCGTCTGCGCTGAAGGCGCAGCCGCGGCGGCTTGGGAAGCATTCGAGGTCTGGACGCTGGAGGCCATCAGATCCGGGAGGTTCCCCTCCGGCACGTACGTGGAGCCCGGTTCCGCGGTGACGGGGCGGCTGGAGGTGAGCTCTTGTACGACGAGGTCAGCGCCCGGATTGCTGGGAGGGACGACAACAGCACCAACGATGCCATTGGCGGAAAGGAGAAGCCGAGGTTCGAGAGGTTCAAGCTGGAATTTGGTCTTCTGGCTCTCCATTTTAACTCACACAATCAATCCGACTGGGGCGGATCATAAGGGATGATTTTCCCGTTGTCAACTTTTATTTTTCATCTACCTCAGCATCCAGAAGTTGATCCCGAACAGGAGCGTAATGCGCGGGTTGAGATAGCCGGGAATCGGCACGAACATCAGCGTGATCGGCACCTGGAAGTCAGGCGTTGCGAAGACCCACCCCGCCGTATAAACCATGGAAAGCACAAACTCCGCGCTCCCCGACAGGGGAGTCAGAGTTCCGTACGGGCCGACGCCGGCTTCCAGACCGAACGGGAGGCGGCAGCCGAGGGTCAGGAACGCGCTGGGCAGAGGCATGCGCTGATCAAGCCCGCCGACCAGAAACGCCTGCTGAAATGTGATGTAGGTCCCGCTGGATCCCAGCGGGATGAACTGTCCTGCCCCGATCCCGACCTCGCTGAACACGGGAAAGAAGCTTCGATCCGCGTCCTGCGTCACTTTCTGCATGTCGCTGCTGAAGGCTCCCGGCTCCTGGAGAACGGCGGAGACGCCCAGCCGCGGGCCGAAGACCAGAATGGTCCGTGGCGTGCTCTCCTGCGCCCAGAGCCCGCGCGCCGCGACGGCGAGAGCCATGACCAGCACCGATGTCCGCACCATTCGCCATTTCCGTCCCATGCACATCCTCCTGTCATCCCCGCCGTCTCCTGCACGGACGGCATCCGCATTCTCCCCCGACCAGCCCGCTACGACACGTCGCGCGGCGCGAACGAAAGCGAGTCATCCAGCCACGTATCCATTCGGAGCACGGACCTCCGTCTCTCGAAAGCGTCCCGCTGGGCGGTCCGCTGCGCCCACGCCACTGCCTGGCGCGCCAGCCACCCGCCCACGGGCGCCGCGCGATCGATCTGCGACCCGATGGCGCGGCGCACGACGTCCGGGAGGAAGCGGACCATGAGATCGTCCTCCATGCTGATGTAGGAGCGCGCGCTTCCCGGGTCGCCCTGCCGCGCGCACCGCCCGAAAAGCTGCCGGTCGATCCGGTGGGACTCGTGACACTCCGTGGCAATGACATGGAGACCGCCGAGCGCCGGAACACCCTCGGCAAGGCGGATGTCGGTCCCCCGGCCGGCCATGTTGGTAGCGATGGTCACGGCGCCCCGGTCTCCGGCGCGCGCCACGATGGCCGCTTCCTCACGATGGCGCACGGCGTTGAGCACCTTGTGCTGCAGCCCTGCCTCGGTGAGCAGGGAGGAAAGGCGCTCGCTGGATTTCACGCTGCGCGTCCCCGCGAGGACCGGCCGGCCGGTTGCGTGCAGCTGAAGGATCTCCGCGACAACGGCCTGCCAGCGTTCCGCGGCCCGCGCGAAGGAGGTCTGACCGAGCTCACGCCGCTGGCACGGCCGGTTCTCCCGGATCCGGACCACGTGCAGGCCATAGATTTCCCAGAGCTCCTGGGCCGCCTCCCGGGCCGTCCCCGTCATGCCGGACAGCTTCCCGAAAAACCGGAAGAACCGCTGGAAGCTGAGCCGCGCAAGCGTCTCGCTCGGCGGGGTGGCAGCGAGCCCCTCCTTCAGCTCGACGAGCTGGTGGAGGCCGCCGCGCCACTGGCGCATGGGCATCTGGCGGCCGGTGAACTCGTCCACGATGACCACCTTGCCGTCGATGATCACGTACTCTCCGTCGTTGCGGAAGAACTCGCGCGCAGAAAGGGCCTGGTGCACGAGCTCGAGGTTGCCGGCCGCGCCCCCGAAGGTTCCCGGCCGCGCGCGGATGCGGTCCATGATGCGCTCCCGCATGACATCGTCGAACTCGATTTCCTTCAACCGGCGGTTCACCCGGTAGTCGCTGCCCTCTTCGAGTCCCGCGGCAATCCCGTGAGCGGCGCCGCACGCATCAAGGAACAGGCTGTTGGGCCCGGCGCGGGAGATGATCAGGGGAGTGACAGCCTCATCGATCAGGACGTTGTCCGCCTCGTCGACGATGGCCGTGTGGATGCCCCGCATGACAAGACCTTCCTCGATGCGGGACCGCCTGCCCAGGAGTGCGGCGATCTGTCTCCGCTCCGCTTTCTGCAGATCTCCGAGCCACAACCGGTCCCTGAGGAAGTCAGCGACCACTTCTTTGCTCGTCGTGTACGCGACGTCGGCCGCGTAGCCGTTCCTGCGGCCGGCGCGGTCCATGTCCCCGGTGACGAAGCCGACGCTGACGCCGCAGAAACGGTACAGGGCTTCCATCCAGGAGGCGTCACGCTCGGCGAGGTAGTCGTTGACCGTAATGACGTGACAGGGAAGACCGGACCAGCCGTTCAGCACCATCGCGATGGCAGCAGTCAGCGTCTTCCCTTCCCCGGTGGCCATCTCCACGACGAATCCGCGGTACAGCGCCAGAGCGCCGGCGAGCTGGACGACGTACGGACGCAGGCCCACCCGGCGCGCGGCCGCCTCCCGGATTGCCGCGAGCGCGGCCGGCATGAGCTCATCACTGCTTTTCCGGTGCCGGCGAAACGCCTCCCGGAAATCGTCCAGCTCGCTGGAGAGCTTCCCATCGGACTTCGAGGTCCACTCCCCCGCCCTTTCGTCGATGCGCGCCGCTTCCTCCAGGAGCTCGGATTCCGTTCCGATGACGTTGATGGCCCCGGCCGCGGCGTGAAGGGGCGCGTCCAGCCCGGAGAGCAGGGGCGCGGGCTTCCTGATGAACGTGCGGTAGTAGTCTTTTGTCAGGACGCTCACAGCTGGTACCGCTCCTGGAAGAGCTGCTGCAGCCGGCGCACGGCCTGGCGCAGGAGCGGCTCCGGCGGGAGCCGGAACAGCGCGCGGCCGGACTGCCCGTGGAAGATGGCCGGCGGCCCATCCGTGCTGATCTCGAGCCGCACTTCGTAGAAGGGCTGCACGGCGCGCACACCGCTGGGGTCCATCAGGTTCGTCACCACGTCTCCTCCCCCGGCCAGGCCGAGCGCGGCCGAGGGGAGCGCCGTCCGCTCCACGGGGATGCGGATCGAGCCCGTCGTGGGAAGCGTCCTGTCAGAGGTGCCCCTGATACGGACATCCACGGACCGCACCTCTTCGGAGAAGAGGCGGGAAACGTCGTGCTGTGACACAACCGCGAAAAAGGAAAAGGCTTCGTCGTCGACGATCTCGCCGATGTTCGCGCCGCGAGGGATCCATGAATCCACAAGCTCGTCCACGTGGGGCGCCACCCACACTCCCGGCATGCGTGCGGTCAGGAGCAGCGCGGCACGGTCCTCCTGCAGGCGAGCAAGCTGCCGGGAAATCGACTCGATCACGCCCTCCACCGGCTTCACGTCCGCCCGCCGTTCCTGCAGGGCCCGCTGGCGTACGGCATTCACCTCGGCCAGCTTTGCCTCCAGCTCGCGGATCCGCAGCTCCAGCTCCTGGTTCTCCAGGCGCAGGAGGGCCGTCCCCGGGCGTACCCGCGTGCCGGAGGCGGCAAGGACCTCCCGTACCTCCCCGCCGACGCGGTTGATGACAATCTCCGAATCCCGCGCCTTCAGCACGCCGGGGCTCTTGAAGCTGCTGGGAAACGGACAGAACAGGAGGAACGCCGCGACGACCGCCGCCGTCCCGGCGCAGACGGATGCCGCCCGCAGGCGGCGGCGCTCGAGCTTCTTGTCCACCGCCAGGTAGCGTATCAGGCGCAGGAGAGGGACGATGACCCACGAAACAGCGCACACGACGGCCATGATGATGCCGGCAAGGAGGAACCGATCGGCGAGGAAGAGGAGGATGGCGCCGAAGACGACGAAGCGGTAGATCCCGCTCAGCACGCCGAACACGGTGAGCCAGGCGGCTTCCGTGCGGGAAGCGGCCGGGCTGCGGGACCGCCGGTCCCCGAACGCGTAGCGCTCCACGAGGTGCCGCAGGTGCTGCGTTGCCTGCGAGTGGAGATTGGGGATGTCGAAAATGTCGGAGAGGATGTAGTACCCGTCGTAGCGGAGGAGAGGGTTGATGTTGAAGACGACGGTGGACACCGAGGCGACGAAGATCATGTTGTAGGCGAGGGAGTGCAGCGCGCCCGGCGCGGTGTTGGCCCAGACCACCGCGGCACTTGCGGCGACGAACACTTCCACGATCATGCCCGCGGCGCCCACGAGAATGCGCTTTGCCTTGCTGCGGAAAGCCCAGGCCGCCGTGGCGTCCACGTAGGGCAGCGGGCTGAAGATCAGAAGCATGATGCCCATCACGTGAACCTCGCCGCCGAAGCGCCGGACGGCAAAGGCGTGCCCGAACTCGTGCAGCGTCTTGACGAGCACGAGCCCCACGTAGAGAAGCGGCAGGTTGGATACAGAGAGGACCCCCTGCGTCTGGGAGCCCAGGGCCGCGGCGTTGCCGGCAGCGGACGCGATCCCCCAGGCCACCACGGCGATCCAGAGCAGGGCGCCGAAGGGTCCCATGAGGACCCGCACGAACGGGAGGAGGCGCTGCAGGAACGCGTCCGGGTCCAGCAGGGGGAACCGGGCGAACATGATGTTGAGAAGCGTTGAGCGGGCCACCTTCTGGCGGCGCTCCTTGTAGCGGTCGAACAGCTTCTCGCTGTCCACGGGAAGCTCATAGCGCAGGAGATTGGCGTGGTAGAGCTGGGCGAGGAGCTGGATGACGTCTTCCTGCCCCGGCGCGTTGTCCGGGTCACGATCCATGGTTTCCCGCCACACCTCTTCCACGGTGCGCCGGTTGCTCAATCTTGCGATGAAGTCATAGGCCGGCGGGCGGAGGCGGAAGAACTGCCCGGTGAATGGATCCGAGAGGACATACCAGCGGGACCCGCGGAAAAGCTGCCGGCGCACGCGCACTGCCGCCGACAGGCTGATACGCTGGTTGGCGATGCGGTACCACGACTCGTGGAAGATCCGGCTCTCGTCGCTCATGCCGCGCGGCGCCCCACCTCCGGGCCTCCTACCACCAGATCCGCAGCCGCAGGAAGTCCATGGTGCGGTGCGTGAGGATCCACAGGAGGCTCCGGCGGCCCACGGACAGCCGCGCGACGCCGCTCATGCCCGGCCGCCACCACATCCGACGCTCCCCCGTGAACACTGCCTTGACCACGAAGATGTTCTTCTTGTCCTTGGCCACGGCGGCGGGCTCCACGCGCGTCACTTTCACGGGGAAACGCTCCTGCGGCCTGCTGGCAAGGGCGATCTCTCCGGACGGCTCTCCGACGATCTCATGGATGTCCGCCTCGTTGACCTCGAGCTCCGCGTACAGGTCCTGCATGCGGGCCAGCTTCACCAGGAGGTCGCCCTGGCGGACCGGAGCGCCGATTTTTTCGATCAGGTCCCCCTCCACGATGATCCCGGCAAACGCCGCGCGGATGGAGGCGCGGTCCAGCTGATAGCGCGCCAGTTCAAGCCGTGCCGCCGCCTGGTCCCGCTGGGCAGCCGTGATCCGCATATCCGCGAGCGCGCCTGAGCCCTGGGCCTTTTCGAACTCCCTTTCGTAACGGGTCTTCTCCGCCACGAGCTCGGCCTCCCGCAGGAACATTTCCGTGCGGTCCAGCGTAACGATCTCCTGCCCTTCCGCGACCGGGTCGCCGACACGGGCCAGCACCTTGTCGAGATGCCCGTCGAACGGCGCGGTGACATTGACCATGTCGTCCGTGCGGAGAACCACGGCAGCCTTGACGTGGTAGTCGAAGCGCCCGAACACGACCAGCCCGAGGAGCGCGGCCACGACGATGGCAATCACCTTTGCCCCGGTGTGCTCGTAGCCCAGGACGCCGGCAAGCTTCTCCCGCGCGGAGGCCGCAAGACGCGCGCCGAACCAGCGGTCGGACTTCTTCAAATCCGCCAGCCGCCGCGCGGCCTGGTCGCAGGAGAGCCTCAGCAGGCGCATCTCGGTCTCGGAGAACGGGGAAGAGCTGCGTTCACACGAGCAGGTGCCGGCGGCTTCTCCATCCACGCGGAGGGGCAGGGAGCACATGTGGGTCACGTCGTACGCCTCCGCGTACGTGCGGTGGTCCCGCTGGACGGGGCCTCCTGCTTCCTTGGGAGGCAGAACGATCTCGGTGTTCTGGTCCAGCGCCTCTTCCATGGCGGCTTCCAGGCGCTGCACTGCCTCCGTCTTCCGCTCGAACCGGTCGGACCGGCTCGTGGACTGCAGGCGGATGTATCCCTTCTCCAGCCAGCCCAGGCTCACGCGCTCGCAGCCGTGCCGCGAGGCCAGCTCGTTGCAGAACGCCATGGCGGCGGAGAGAAACTTCTTCTCCGCGTTGATGAGGACCATGAGGTCCAGCACGCTGGCGAACTGGGAGACCCGGGTACGCGCCTCAGCGGCCACCCGGGAGAGCTGGTAGCTCGCCGGGATGTCCGCCGCAAGCAGCACCCGCCGCAGCCGCTTGGAGGCCTCCGCGGGCGGCAGGTGCGCGGTGAAGAACAGGCCGACGCAGCCCTCGTCAACGGTATCGGTCTGCAGGCGCACGGCAAGCACTCCGCGGCCGCCGGAATCCGAACGGGCCGCCCCGGTGTCCAGGGCGGCAGCGGCCGTTCCGGCGACCTCGTTCAGCATTGTCTCGGCAATCCCCCCGGGAACGAGCGTCTCGGGGGCGGCTGCAAGGAGGCGCCATGCCGCTGCCGCGGACTTCACTCTCACCGCAATGATGCCGCTGTCCGCCTCGGAGGCGGACACGAGAGCGCCCAGGTACACGCGCCAGAAGCGCGCGGGCTCCCCGTCGAAGCGGCGCAGCCGGTGCAGCTCCTCGAGCGAGCGGAGGTAGTCCTTTTCGCGGTCGGCCGGCTGCGTCCTGTCCACGGCGGCTTCTAGCGTTCCGCGCTCACGGCGCCCGTGACGCCGGTGGATCCTGCCGTCGGTATTGTCGAAGAGGACTTTCACCTCTCGCAGCCCGCTGGAGGCGTCCACGAGAGGAGAGACGAACTCCACCGTGCCGGCCACCGTGATCGGGCCGCTCGCCTCGTTGATCCTCAGCATGACCTTTTCTCCCGGCTTCATTCTCTGGCAGGGTCCCTGCTCCATGTGCGCGACGAGCCGGCATTTGCGGGTATCCGCGATGCGGAACAGCGCCTGCTGGGGGCTGCACCCCTCGCCCAGCTCGAGGAGACGGGAGACGATGACGCCATCGAACGGCGCGGTGATGAGCTTCTTCTGGAGCTGCGCCTCCGCAAGGCGCCATTCGAGCCGCTCGCGCTCCTCCGAGACGGAGAGGCGCTGGTACTCGCCCTCCGCAAGACGATACTCGAGCTCCTTCTTCCGCAAGTCGTCGAGGGACACGGAATGGGTCTCCTCCTGGAGCTTCTTCGTGCCCTCGTAGTCCACCCGCAGGGTCTCCATGCGCTGGGCGGCCGCGTCGACCTCCGCGGTGCTCTCCGAGACGAGCTTTCGCCGCTCCACTTCCAGAGCTTCCAGCGCGCTGTCCAGCTCCACAACGACGTCCCCGGCATGAACGAACTGCCCTTCCTCCGCCCGGAGGGAGACCACGGTGCCGCTGACGGTCGCGCTCACTTTCGCGTCCCGGTATGGCTCCACGATTCCGCGGGAAGTCCATGACTCTGAGAAAGCCGCAAAGATGCCGGAAGAAAAGAGAATGATCGTAAGGATCCAACGGTGCGCCGGGCTCGGGTACGTCATGGTATTTGCCTTTTTTGAATCCGCGAGTTTGTATTGCTGGCGGGGGCATTGTAGCGGAATTCCGGGGAGAGCGCAACCTCGGATGCACCCTTCCTCTGCGCGGCGGGCGTGTGATAGAATGTGGCACACCCCCGGTGGTACATGAACCGCAGAATGTTTTCTTCCACCAAACGAGGCATCCTGATATATCTCATTCTCCTGCCCGCCGCGGCGGCAGCAGCCCAGGACACGGACAACAGCGCCTTGTCGGTCCGGCTCTCCGACGCGGCCCTGGAAGCCCTGCAGGCGAGTCCGGTCGTATGGGAAGCGCGCCTTCAATGGCTGATCAGAAAGACCCAGGTGCAAGGGGCGTGGGGGAACTTCGAGCCTGCCCTGGTGTCAGGTGTCAGCCGGGACTACCAGGATCGGCTGAACACCGCGGAACAGGCGCTGTCGATGTTCAATGCGACCGAGTTCAAGGAACAGCGAACCGAATACCAGGTAGGGGTAGAGGGAAAGTTCTTCAGTGGCGCGGGCTACCGTCTGGGGTATTCGCTCGTCGATACGACGGGGAACCTGGTCACGGCACCTGTCTACCCCGCCGGGCACCAGTATGAATCGAACCTCAGCGTCCAGGTCGATCAGCCGCTCCTGAAGGGCATCGCCCGGGGATCTCCGCTCATCCCGGTGAGGCTCGCCCGCAATGAAGAGCTGATCGCGTTTCACACGTATCGTCGGGAGATGATCTCCGTCGTCTCCAAAGTGGAGTCTGCCTACTGGGACCTGGCGCTTGCACAGGAGCTCCACAGGATCGCGGCGGAGTCCGTGCGGATGGCGCAGGAGATCGCCGCTGACGCGCGGGAACGTCTCGGCGTGGGCAAGATGTCCGACCTCGATCTCTCCGAGGCGGAAATCCAGCTCGCCATCCGCGTCACGGAGGAGGAATCCAGCGTCCTCGCCGTCTCGGAAGCGGCAGCGCAGCTCCGCCTGCTCCTGGGCGGCGGCCGCATCGGCTCCACGGCAAGCATCACCGCGGCGGAGCCGCTGGAAGTCGAATCGCCCTCCGGCGTGGTGTCATCGGACCAGGGAGACACCCGCGTGCAGGAAGCGCTGAAGCTGCAGCCGGAGATCCTCATCAGTCGGGGTGAGCTGGAAAAGTCGGGCATCCAGCTGGACTATCGTCTGGACCAGCGCCTGCCGGAGCTGAACGCCCACGCGAGCTTCGGCCTGCAGGGGCTGGACAATTCCTTCAACGGCTCCCTCGACAGGCTCCAGAGTGAGAGCTACCCCACGTGGTCCCTCGGCCTGCAATTCCGCCTGCCCATCCTGGGAAACCTTCAGGCGCAGAGCCAGCTGGAGGAAGCGAGGCTGACGAGGGAGCTTGCGGCCCGCAAGATGAGGGCCATGGAGCGCGACACCTCCATTTCCACCGCGGCGCTCTTCCAGCGCGTTCTTTCCTACGCGCGGCAGGCGGAGAACGCCCGGGCCGTGTCCGGATTCAAGAAGCGCCTCCTGGACGTGGAGATGACGCGGTTCGACACCGGCAAGAGCGACATCCGACGCCTCTACGACGCGGAGCAGGCGCTCTCTGAGGCGCGCAAGACAGAGCTGGAGGGCTACCGCCGGTTCCGCAGGGCCGCCGCGGATCTGGCGGCCGCGAGCGGGACCACTCTGCGTGACAAGGGGCTGGAAAGCATGGAGGGGGAACTGATCAATCTGTCCCCGGTTCTCCTGTCCGATCCCTGGAAGTGATCACCCCTTTTTCCGCGGCGCGGTATCCCGCGCATTTCCATCATCTTTCGCCCTCTCCTCTCTGGACACGCGGCTGCTGTGCAGCCGGGCGATGTAGAGGTAGGCGGCCAGGTCGGAGTCCAGCTTCCCTCCCTGCGCTGCCCCGGACAGCCGCGCCTTGATCCGGGCGCGCTCCTCCTCGCGGGTGCGCCTCACGAGGTCCCCGAGCTCGCTGGAAGACAGCGCAGGGCTGCCGCGGAGGGCGCGCAGGCGCGCAAGGATCCCGTCAAACAGCGCGCGCGGAGATGCCAGGCGGCGGACCGCAATGTCCGCGCAGAACAGCAGAGCCGCCGCCAGGAGCAGCAGCCGCCACGCGTCGCTGCCCGAGCCGGAGGGTCCCGGTTCCCGGCGCAGAAGCGCGGCCATGCCCGCAGCGTCTTCCGCGGAGGAAACCACCCGCCCTCCCGTCGCATTGGCAAGCCGGTTCAGCAGCACGGTATTCGGGCCCTGCATCCGGTATTCCTCCGAGTACGCCAGGCTGGTCCCCACGGTGAGCGGGGCAAGCTCCGTGGCCCCGGACCGCGCCGCAAGAGTGAGGGTATAGTCACCAAGGTCTTCTGCGGGGAACGTGACCTGGTACAGTCCCGGCCCGGTCTGCGGGACGCGCAGCTCGGTCCGCGCGCCGCCCGGCCGGAGGAGGATGCCGCTCATCTCCAGCCCGTCCACGAATCGGCCCAGGGAATCGTACGCGTCAACGGTCACGGACGCGCGGCCTGCCGCGGTTTCGATCCGCGGGTGGAGGACCGGCGGCCCGGACGGCCTCTCGATCCAGCGCACCAGCTGCGCGGCAAACCGCGGGAACTGGTTCCAGCCCAGCCACTCCGCGCTCCAGCGGCCGCCGAAGTCCGACGTGAAGGCCGCGGTGCGGCCGAGCCCAAAGCGCCACGAAGCGAGCAGGGGCGCATCGTACAGGGCCGACAACGCCTGCTCTGCGCCGGGCTTCATGTAGGTGAGCACGAAACCCTCCAGGGGAGGAATGCTGCCCAGGGACAGGCCACGGATCATCTCTGCGGAGGAAACCTCCCGGGGAAAGAAGCTCTTCTCCACGACAAGCGACGTCGTGGCCAGCATCGTGTCGGCGAGGAAGATGCGCGGAACATCGCGCGGATCGCTCGTGGCATAGGAGCGGCCCCGGCCCCAGCGGGCGATGCTCGCCAGGAGATCCGTGTCCGCGTCCTCCCCCACGGCTACGGTGGACACGGTGATGTGATGCTGCCCCATGCGGGCCACGAGCCCCTTGAAGTCTCCGGCATCGGTGAGGCCGTCGGTGAGCAGGATCACGTGCCGCAGCGGCGAGCGCGACGTGGAGAGGACCCGGTCCGCCTCTTCCAGGGCCGGGTACATGATCGTCCCGCCGCCGGAGCTCACGGTGGCGAGGTTCGCGGCGATTGCCCGGATGTCGCCGGCGTTCGTCATGGGCACGGCCCACAGCCAGTCAGCGTCAAACGCGATCACCCCGACCCGGTCGAACGGGTTCAGGGCTTCCACGGCGGAGAGCGCGGCGCTTTTCACGACGTCCAGCTTTGTCTCACCGGAGGGAACGGTCTCCCCGGTGCTGCCGGATTTGTCCATGACGATGACGAGGGAAAGACCGGGGAGCTGCACCTGGGACTTGGCGTCCATGTCCACCGGCAGAACGCGCTCGATCGGGGTCTTGTAGTAGCCGCCCACGCCGAAGCTCGCGCTGCCGCCCGCCATGAGAAGCCCGCCGCCGGCGTCCCGCACGTACTGCGCAATGAGCTCCATCTTCTCCGTGGAGATGCCGTAGCCGGGCACGTTGTCCAGGATGATGGCGTCATAGGGAAGGCAGCCCGCGAGGGTTCCCGGAAGCTCGGCCGCTGTCCGCTCGACCACCGGAATGCCCTGCGCGGACAGGGCCGAGAGCAGGGACGGCGAGCTCCTGCCGGGCCGTGATACATACAAGACCTGCGGCGGCCCGCCCGCCTCGATGAGCCGGCGGTTGTGGTTGTTCTGCGCCACAACGTCTCCCGGCGCCTCCACGACGGCGTCCAGCGCGTGCAGTCCCCTCTGCGGGAAGACGGTGGTGAACTGGACCGCGTTGTCCCCGGCAGAAAGCTGCATCACACGGGTGGCAACCGGGGCGGCGTCCTGAAAGAGAGTGACGCGGGCGGTGACGTCCGTGCGGCTTCGGACCATCACGGTCACTTCGCTCGCCTCCGCTTGCCGCACGGTCATCGGCGCCTGCACGTCATCCACGGCCACTTCCGTGCCGCCTTCCGGGACCCCGAGCGGCACGGGGAAGATACGGGCCCCCATGGCGCGGGCCACGCCGGCAGCGGCCTCGGCGCTCCCCCGGGTTTCGTTTCCATCGCTCAGAAGGACGATTCTCGGCACCGCGCCCCTGCCGTCCTGCGCAAGCCCATCCTGGATGGCCAGGCCGATGTTCGTGGCCTCCGTATCGACATCGACACCCTCCTCGGACACCGGTACCCCGGGCTCCAGTGCGTCGGTCTGCGCGTCCGCCCCGAAACGGACGAGCGCGGCGGTGTCCGAGCCGCGCAGGCGGGACCGTGTCGCCTCCACCATCCGTACGGCCCTTTCCCGTTCCGCGGCGGCCACGCTGCGGGACTGGTCCAGGAGGAACACGGTGAACAGCCGGTCGGAACGAAGCGCGCCGGAAAGCCCTGCAAGCCCGAGCGCCAGCGAGATGATGGCCGCTGATCGAAGACCGAGAAAAGCGATGGTTCGCCCCGCGCTGAGGGACTCGGGTCGGCGCCGCAGGCCGCGGAGCGTCAGGAGCACGAGCGGGGGGACGAGCGCGACTGCGAGGAGCCACAGGGGCGACTGCGCGCTCATGCGGCAGGCGACCTCCCCGGACGCCAGAGCCAGGCCAGCCACTCCAGGACGAGCAGGAGCAGGGCCGTTGCGGCAGCCGCGGGCCAGATTGGCCGCGGCGCGCCGGCCCGCTGCCCTCCGGGCTGCTGCGGGGCGGCAGGTGGAGTGAACCGGGGCGAGATGCCCGTCTCCGATTCGCTTGCAAGGTTGACGGCGAACTCGCTGCGCGTGTCCCCGGTCTCCACCGTGTAGAATCCTGTCTCGTCGGTTTCATGAAACGTGACGGACGCTCCATCTGCGGACAAAGTCTCCACCCGCCCGTGCGGCTTTTGCACTGTCACGCTGCGCGCTCCCTCGGTGGGAATGAGCCGGGCGTCACCGGCCTGAGTCTGGTCCACCTGGGCCTGGAGCCAGCCGGGGAAGAACCACGAAAGCGCATTGGCGAGCAGGATAGGGAACCCCGGCCGCAAGGGAAAATCCGAGACGCGCGGATCGAAGGCCAGCAGGAGGGCCTTGACGCCGGAATGCTCCCATCGCAGAAGAAGCGGGGACTTGCCGGAGGCGGCAACCACCGAGAAGCCTGGACCGGGATCCAGGTCCAGACCCTGGGCGATCCGGAGGCCGGCAAGGGAAACGGACTCCAGCAGGGGATCGCTCCTGCTCCACCCGGTGACAGCCGGACCTCGGAGAAGGCCGCGCACACGGACAGGAAGGTTCGGCGGAACCGCATTCAGAAGGAGGAAATTTCCTCGAGAGAGAGGCGGCGGCTGCGCGCCGACGTAGATCACAACGTCAGCCCGCGGAGTCTCCACGGGCGGAGCATCCACGGTCTGTATCGTCACCCCGGGAAGGGCTTCGAGGGC
>Ga0335070_10004943_pt1 | contig 15643 bp, 10 predicted proteins | sample Lox_Sample_13_FD_206722 | JGI IMG/M metagenome (GOLD analysis project Ga0335070, IMG submission 206722) | Soil microbial communities from Loxahatchee National Wildlife Refuge, Florida, United States - Lox_Sample_1.3 | ecosystem: Environmental > Terrestrial > Soil > Wetlands | place: USA... | reverse complement strand
GCGGATGGCGAGCGCGCCGATCGACATCGAAATGAAGTACGCAATGCCGAGCACAACGAAGGTTTGCGCGACGCCTACGCTCGTCTCGCTCGCGAAATGCTTCATCAGCATGACCGAGAGGGGTGCCGCGATCATCGCGCCACCGCCGAAGCCCATGATCGCGAGGCCCGTCGCCATGCCGCGGCGGTCCGGGAACCAGCGGATCAGCGTGGAAACCGGCGACACATAGCCGAGCCCGAGACCGATGCCGCCAATCACGCCATAGCCGAGATAGAGCAGCGCGATCTGATGCAGGTACACGCCGAGCGCGGACACGAGAAAGCCGCCGCCGAAGCAACATGCGGCCGTGAGCATCGTGCGGCGCGGGCCCACGCGTTCGAGCCACTTGCCGCCGAACGCGGCGGAAAGCCCGAGAAACACGATGGCGAGCGAAAAGATCCAGCCAAGCGTGGTGAGCGACCAGTCATCGGGAGCGGAGGCCGTGATGCCGATCACCTTCGTGAGCGGCGCGTTGAACACGGAAAACGCGTAGGCCTGGCCGATGCACAGATGCACCGCGAGCGCGGCGGGCGGCACCATCCAGCGCGAAAAGCCCGGCGGCGCGACAGTGGCCTCCTTGGAAAAGAATGGTGCGGGCTGCGCACCGCGCGTCGAATCTGCAACGCTGCTCATGGGGTCTCCTTGTAGGCATGGTCTTTTTCGTGTTCTCGTGCGCGAAACGCACGGAGTACTGCGTGCCGGTTTGCGGCTGCCTGAACGTTAGTGCTCTCGCCGCGCTTTGGCAATATGTGGCGCAGATGCATATGCGGGCGCGGGGCCCGCGCGCCGCCGATTGTTGCGCGCGCAGCGAAGACCCGGCACCGCCGTGTAGCGCCTGGGAGAACGATGCAAGCGCGTCGGGCACCGGCATCGCCGTGTCCCAAATGAGAACAGCTTCTATTGGGAGAGCGTAAATCTAGACTCAATGCTCGGTACAGAGCCCAAGCCGGGCGCTGTGCGCGCCACCCGCTTGACAAGCGCATTGCATGACATTTAAGTGACGGGAGTAGCGCTCATCCGAGACCCGCCCCCTGCCGAGCCCCCCATGCGCCTCGCTCTCGCCCTTTGCTTCGCCGTCCTCGGATCCGCCACGGGAGCACTGGCCGCCGACCTCAACGCGAGCGTGGCGCAGCTCACGCCTGTGCCCGTCGATGCGCGCGCACTGGACCCAGCCGGCGGCGCCGCACAGGCGCCTTACACCAACGAATCGGAAACGCAGACATTCACCGTCAACGCGGACGGCTCGTACACGAAGCTCGACACGCTCACGCTGCGCGTAAACACCGAAGCGGGCGTCGCACGCGCGGGCCAGTACTACGTCTGGTTCAACCGCGAGATGGCCCATGTGGAAGTGCTCGAAGCCTGGACCGAGGACGCCGCGGGAGGACGTCACGACGTGCGCCCCGAGCAGATCCGCGACGTGCAGGAAGTGCGCTCGTTCGACGCCCCGATGTTCCAGGACATACAGGACAAGGTGATCGTGTTCCCGGCCGTCGAGCCGGGCGCGCGCATCCACCTCACGTGGCGCAAGATCCAGCGTGTGCCGGTCGTGCCCGGCTGGTTCAGCGACTTCACGCCGCCCGACCTCGCGCCCACGCACAACTTCCGCGTGATCTACGACCTGCCCGCGAAGGTGCCGCTCTATGCCGACGCGCGCGGCTTCACCGTGCAGCCTCCCGCCACGCGCAACGGCCGCACGCGCTACGAGTACCGTTACGACAAGGCGAACTTCTCGCGCCTCGAATACGGCTCGGTTGCCTACGTGAGCTACGGCGACCGGCTGATGGTATCCACCTTCCCCGACTACGCGGCGTTCGCGAAGGTCTATCGCGAGGCCGCCGCCGACCCGAGCACGCGCGACGCCGCCATCGTGCGCCTCGCGCAAGCGCTCACGGCGCACGACGACACGCCGCGCGAGAAGGCGCAAACGCTCTACGACTGGGTGCGCCGCAACATCCGCTATGTGGCGATCAACATCGGGCGCGGCGAGATCGTGCCGCACCGCGTGACCGACGTGCTCGCCAACCGCTACGGCGACTGCAAGGACCACGTCGCGCTGTACGGCGCGCTGCTCGACGCCGTGGGCGTGCGCAACGTGCCGGCGCTCGTCAACAGCGGCACGGTCTACACGCTGCCGGATGTGCCCGGCTTTGGCGTGATCAATCACGTCATCACATGGCTGCCCGAACTGCAGATGTTCGCGGATTCCACGGCGGGCAACATCGAGTTCGGCTATTTGCCGTCGACCGACATGGACCGCGTTGCCGTGCTCGCCGGCGACGGCACGCAGATCCGCACGCCCGCCACGGCCACGACCACGCGCGAGAGCGACCTCGACATCACGGTCGCGCCCGACGGGTCGGCTCGCTTCGTGTACCGGCTGCAGTCCGACGGCTGGTCCGCCGAGCAAACGCGCAGCGTGCTGCGCCTGCAAACGCCCGCACAGCGCGAGGAATCGCTGCAGTGGGAACTGCGCAACGCCAACCTGCGCGGCGACGCCGCGCTCGCCTCCAGCTCGCTCGACGCCACGGGCGGGCCGCTCGTGCTCACGCTCACGGGCACCTTCGACGGCTTCGTCGACCCCGACATGACCACGCCCGTGCCGACGCTCACGAGCTTCGTGGGCGGCCTCGACGCGAATCTGCGCTACTGGCTGGGCGAGTCGCGCCGCACGCAGCCTTTCGTGTGCCGCAACGTGGTGGTGACCGAGCGCGCGCGCATCGCGCTGCCGCCGGGCATGCGCGTGCTCGACGTGCCGATACCGCAGCACGCCGGCAACCGTTTCATCGACTTCAGCTCGCAATACGCGCTCGACGCCGCGTCGAACGTGCTGCGCGTCACGCGCACGGGGCGCACGCATTTCGAGAGCGATGTCTGCAGCGCCGACGACTTCGCGCAGATGCGCCCGGCGTTCGAGACGATGGCGCGCGACCTGCGCGCGCAATTGATCGTCAAGCCTTCGGCGCAGGGCGCCGCGCCGGGAGCCCCGGCAAGCGCGCAATGAGCGCAGTGAAATGACGCAGGCCGCCGACGCGTGACGATCAAACCGGCCAGAGCGGCCCTTCCTGCATCGCGCCAATCTGCTCGCGCAGTTCGAGAATGCGCTCTTCCCAATAGCGCTGCGTGTTGAACCACGGGAAGGCGGCCGGAAACGCAGGATCGTGCCAGCGGCGCGCGAGCCAGGCCGAGTAGTGGATCAGGCGCAGCGTGCGCAGCGCCTCGATCAGATGCAGCTCGCGCGGCTCGAATTCGCAGAAGTCCTCATAGCCGGCGAGCAGGTCCGCGAGCGCGCGCGAAGCGCCTGCGCGGTCGCCCGGCAGCAGCAGCCAGAGATCCTGGATGGCGGGACCCATGCGGCTGTCGTCGAAGTCCACGAAATGCGGGCCGTCATCGGTCCAGAGCACGTTGCTCGGATGGCAGTCGCCGTGCAAGCGCAGTGTGCGCAAGTCGCCGGAATGCGCACCGGCGCGCTCGAACGCCGCCTCCACGCCTTCGAGCGCGAGCGTGACCGCGGCCTGCCAGGCTTCGCGCACGTCGGCGGGCACGAAGCCATGCTCGAGCAGCCAGGCGCGCGGCTCGTAGCCGTAGTTCTCGATGTCGAGCGTGGGGCGCGCGCGATACGGCTCGGTCGCGCCCACTGCGTGAATGCGGCCGATGAAGCGGCCCAGCCATTCGAGCGTGTCGCTGCGGTCGAGTTCGGGCGCGCGGCCGCCGCGGCGCTCGAAGAGCGCAAAGCGAAAGCCGTCGAATTCGTGCAGCGTGCGTCCTTCGAAGACGAGCGCGGGCACGACCGGAATCTCGCGCTCAGCGAGCTGCGCGACGAACGCGTGCTCTTCGAGAATCGCCTCGTTGCTCCAGCGCCCCGGGCGATAGAACTTCGCGACGAGCGGCGGGCCGTCTTCGACGCCCACCTGGTAGACGCGGTTCTCGTAGCTGTTGAGCGCGAGCATGCGGCCGTCGGTGCGACGGTTGGCCGGTATCAGCACGCTGTCGAGCGCATCGAGCACGCATTCGGGCGTGAGGCGCGCGTACGGCGCGGCCTGCTGGTCGCCGGGGCCGAAGGGCTCGCCGGGACTGGAAGAGGGATCGTGATTCATACCCGCATTGTGCCTCTTGCGGGCAGTGCCTGCGAGCTGGAATGCGCACGGCGAGGGGATGCGGCGAGGCGCGCCGCGCCTCGTCAGCTGTTAGCGTGTCAGAGGATCAGGCGCGCCGAAGGCCGGGGCCCGTTCATACCTGCTCATACCTGCTCATACCAATGGCCGGCCTCGGGCTCAATGCAGCTTCGCGCCGGCGGGCATCACGTGCTCGCCCGTATCGATCAGGTCCTCGAGAAAAAAGGGCTCAGTATTGAGTTGCGCCGATGCGCCGGGCTCCCCGGCGTACCAGGTCACCATCGCCATGTCGCCAAGAATGCGCATCACGATGCCGCGCGCGCCCTGCGGCACGGCGATATGAACGGAACGGACGATAGAACCGATTTGCATGATGTTTCCCCGTTACCTTCGCCGGCTTCCCTCGAAGGAAGGCCGGTCGGCATGCTGACAAAAAACCGATGCGCACCATCGGTTGCGCGCGCATCCAAACCTGCCTCGGGCCACCTGCTGCTCAACCACGCCACGACGGCGAGGCCCTTGGCCTACTCATTGTTGCCTGTTTGCCCGCGCGAGCAAAGCAAAAAAATAGGGGGGTGAATCGGCGGCATTACCGGCGCCATACAACGCGCCGCGCCGCGTCGCCCTGCTTTGTTCGCGCAACTTACGAAATGCTGACTGTAACAGATGGTAAACCCCATCGCTTACTCGCTTGCAAGCGCCGCCCCTCAAAAAGTACGCTGATGCACGGTGACTGGCGCTATAGTCCTGTCCCATCCGGGCGCGCTGCGCCGCAAGCACAGACTTCGCGCGCGAACTGCAACCGGCCACGATACCGATAACCGAGACGCTCGCCCCCCCGGCCGGACCAGCCACGCGAGCCACATCCCGACATCAGCGAAGGAACCTGCCGTTCCATGTGGATCGTTCGACTCGCGCTCAAGCGCCCGTACACGTTCGTCGTGCTCGCGTTGCTGCTTTTGATCGTCGGGCCGTTGACGATCCTGCGCACCCCCACCGACATCTTCCCGAACATCGACATCCCGGTGCTTTCGGTGATCTGGACCTACACGGGTCTGCCCGCCGACGAGATGGAAAAGCGCATCGTGCTCAACTACGAGCGCGGCCTCTCGGTGGCCGTGAACGATATCGAGCACACCGAATCCACGTCGCTGAACGGTATCGCGGTCGTGAAGATCTTCTTCCAGCCGCATGCCAATATCCAGGAAGCGCTGGCCGAGGTCACCGCGCTCTCGCAAACGCAGCTGCGCTCGCTGCCGCCCGGCATCACGCCGCCATTCATCCTGCGCTACAACGCCTCGACGGTGCCGATCCTGCGCCTGTCGCTCTCCTCGCCGCAGCTCACCGAGCAGGAGTTGTTCGATTACGGCAACAACTTCCTGAAGACGCAGCTCGCCACGGTGCCGGGCGCCTCCGCGCCGCTGCCGTATGGCGGCAAGCAACGGCAGATCATGGTCGACATCGACCAGCGCGCGCTGCAGCAGCACAACCTCTCGCCGATGGACGTGGTGAACGCCATCAGCGCGCAAAATCTGATCCTGCCTTCGGGGACGGCCAAGATCGGCGCGACCGAGTACTCGGTCACGATGAATGCGAGCCCCAACACCATAGCGGGTCTCAACGACATTCCCGTGAAAACCACGGAGAACGGCACGATCTATATCCGCGACGTCGCGCACGTGCGCGACGGCTTCGTGCCGCAGACCAACATCGTGCGCGTGGACGGCCAGCGCGCCTCGCTCCTCACCATCAACAAGAGCGGCAACACCTCGACGCTGGAGATCGTCGACCGCATCAAGGAGATGATGCCCACGCTGCGCAATCTCGTGCCGAGCTCGCTGAACATCGATCCGGTCGCGGACCAGTCGCTGTTCGTGCGCGCCTCGGTGCAGGGCGTGCTGCGCGAGGCGCTCATCGCCGCCGCGCTCACGGCGCTCATGATCCTGCTCTTTCTCGGCAACTGGCGCGCCACGCTCATCATCGCGGTCTCGATTCCGCTTTCGATGATCACCTCGATCATCGCGCTCGCGGCGCTCGGCGAGACCATCAACATCATGACGCTGGGCGGCCTCGCGCTCGCCGTCGGCATTCTCGTTGACGATGCAACGGTTGCGATCGAGAACATCAGCCAGCAGCTCGAACAGGGCAAGACGCTCGAACAGGCGATTCTCGACGGCGCGCAACAGATCGCGATTCCCACGCTCGTTTCGACGCTTTCCATCTGCATCGTGTTCGTGCCGATGTTCCTGCTCACGGGCGTGGCGCACTACCTCTTCATTCCGCTCGCGGAAGCCGTGGTGTTCGCGATGCTCGCGTCGTACTTCTTCTCGCGAACGCTCGTGCCCACGCTCGCGAAGTACCTGATGCGCCATCACCACAAGAGCGCCGATCTGCATCACGCGCATGGCGGCACGCGCAACCCGTTCATGCGCATTCACCTCGCGTTCGAGCGCGGCTTCGAGCGGCTGCGGGAGCGCTATCGCGTGTTTCTCGCGGCGCGCGTCAAGCATCCGGTGTGGTTCGTCGTGGCGTTTCTCGGCTGCTGCGGCGCATCGCTGCTGCTGATGCCGTTTCTCGGGCGCGACTTCTTTCCGCAGGTCGATGCGGGCACCATCGCGCTGCATCTGCGCGCGAAAACCGGCATGCGCGTGGAGGAAACCACCGTGCTCACCGACCGCATCGACAAGCGCATTCGCGAGCTGATTCCGGCAAGCGAGCTGCATTCGATCATCGATAACATCGGCCTGCCGGTTTCGGGCATCAACCTCTCGTATAGCAACACGGGCACCATCGGCACCTCGGACGCCGACGTGCTGATCTCGCTGAACGAAGACCACCACCCCACCGCCGACTACGTGCGCCTCTTGCGCCGCACGCTCAACGCGGAGTTTCCCGGCGTGCAGTTCGCCTTCCTGCCCGCCGACATCGTGAGCCAGACGCTGAACTTCGGCATGCCCTCGCCCATCGACGTGCAGATCGTGGGCCGCGACGTGGCCGGCAACCGCGCATTCGCAGCGACGCTGCTCGCGCGCCTGCGCGGCGTGCCCGGTTTCGCCGACGCGCGCATCCAGCAGCCCGCCGACCTGCCGCGCATCTTCATCGACGTCGATCGCACGCGCGCGCAGCAGGCGGGCTTCACGCAAAAGGACGTGGCGAGCGACCTGCTCATCACGCTCTCGGGCAGCCAGCAGACCACGCCCACGTTCTGGCTCAACCCGATCAACGGCGTGAGCTACAACGTCGTCACGGAAGCGCCCCAATACACGATCGATTCGCTGCAATCGCTCTCCAACATTCCGCTCACCGCGAACGGACGCAGCAACATTCTCGGCTCGCTCGCGAGCATGCAGCGCGAGGCCGCCAATGCGGTGATCACGCACTACAACGCGCAAACCACCATCGACATATTCGGCACCGCCGACGGGCGCGATCTCGGCGCGGTCTCCGACGACATCTCGAAGATCATCGACGAAACCCGCGGCGAGCTGCCGAAAACCTCGACCATCGAGGTGCGCGGCCAGGTGCAGACGATGAACGATTCGTTCTCCGGATTATTTGGCGGCCTCGTGTTCGCGATCGTGCTCGTGTACCTGCTGATCGTCGTGAACTTCCAGTCCTGGCTCGATCCGTTCATCATCATCACGGCGCTGCCGGGCGCGCTCGCGGGCATCGTCTGGATGCTGTTCCTCACGCACACCACGCTTTCCATTCCCGCGCTCACGGGCGCGATCATGTGTATCGGCATTGCCACGGCGAACTCGATTCTCGTCATCAGCTTCGCGCGCGAGCAGTTGCGCGAGCACGGCGACGCCGCGCGCGCCGCGATCGAAGCGGGCTACACGCGCTTTCGCCCGGTGCTCATGACCGCGCTCGCCATGGTGATCGGCATGGTGCCGATGGCCATCGGCCTTGGCGAAGGCGGCGAGCAGAACGCGCCGCTCGGGCGCGCCGTGATCGGCGGCCTCGCAGTGGGCACGCTCGCCACGCTGATCTTCGTGCCCGTGGTGTTCTCGCTCGTCTATCGCAAGCTCGGCGAGCGCCGCCAGCGCGCCATTGAAAACGTGGTGCCCAAATCATGAAAACCGGTCATGACTTCTCATTCTGAAGCGCCCCCGCCGCGATCGCCGCAATCGCCGCAACCACCACAGCCGCCGCAGGGCCCGCACAAGACGCGACGCTGGCGCCTCGTCGTCGCCGCACTCGTAGTGCTCGGGCTCGCCGCGCAGGGCATCTGGTCGCGCCATAGTGCGCATGCAGCGCTGGAGCGCGACGCGCAAACGGCAAGCACGCTTTCCGTGGAGGTGGTCACGCCGCAGCGCGCCTCGCGCGCGCTCGACCTCGTGCTGCCTGGCAACGTGCAGGCCTTTCTCGACACGCCGATCTACGCGCGCACGAACGGCTATCTGCGCAAGTGGTACTTCGACATCGGCGCGCACGTGAAGGCGGGCCAGTTGCTCGCCGAAATCGACGCACCCGAAGTGGACGACCAGTTGCGCGCTGCGCGCGCCGACCTCGCGAACGCCGAGGCGAACTTCGCCCTCGCGAAAACGACCGCCGACCGCTGGACGCAGATGCTGCAGAACCGCTCGGTCTCGAAGCAGGACACCGACGAGAAAGTTGGCGACATGCTCGCGAAGAAGGCCACGCTCGACGCGGCGCGCTTCAACGTCTCGCGTCTTTCGCAACTGCAGTCGTACGAGCGCGTGACGGCGCCGTTCGACGGCATCGTCACGGCACGCAACGTCGATGTCGGCGCGCTGATCGACGCGGGCAACGGCGGCGCCACGCAAAAGGAGCTGTTCCATCTCGCGCAGGCGGACCGGCTGCGCGTCTATGCGAACGTGCCGCAGGCCTACGCCCAGCAGATCCGCGTGCAGCAACACGCGTATCTCACGCTCAACGAAGCGCAGGGCAAGCGCTTTGCGGGCGTCGTCGCGCGCACGGCGGGCGCGGTCGATCAGCAGCAGCGCACGATGCTCGTCGAAGTCGACGTCGACAACCGCGATGGCGAACTGCTGCCCGGCGCGTATGCGCAGGTCCACTTCGCGCTCGACGGCTCGGCCACGCCGCTCACGCTGCCTGGCAACGTCTTCCTGTTCCGCCCCGACGGCGTGAAAGTGGCAACCGTCGACGCGCACGACCGCGTGAAGCTCGTCAACGTCACGCTCGGCACCGACTTCGGCACGCGCGTCGCGGTGGCGGCGGGACTCACGGGCGCAGAGCGCGTGATCGTCAATCCGCAGGACTCGGTCGTCGACGGCACGCCGGTGCGCATCCTGCAGCCGCACGGCGGACATGGAGCTGGCGCCGCGCATGGCGCGAGCGGTACGAGCGGTACGAGCGCCACAAGCGGTGCAAGCGGTATGAGTGGTGCAAGCGGCACGAGCGACGCAAGCGGCGCCCAAGGCGCGAAGGCCGCAAGCGACAGCGCGCAGGCGGCGGCCGAATCATGAAGCGCGCCCGCGTTCGACTCCTTGCGTCCGCCACGCTCGCTGCGCTTGCGGCGCTGGGCGGTTGCACGGTCGGGCCCGACTATGTGCGCCCCACGATGCCCGTGGCCGCCACGTACAAGGAGCTCGAAGGCACGGGCTGGACGCTTGCGCAGCCTGCGGACAACGCGGCGCGCGGCGCCTGGTGGACGATCTACGGCGACGCCACGCTCGATGCGCTCGCGGCGCAGGTCGCAAGCGCGAACCAGAACGTGCAGGTGGCACAGGCGCACTTTCGCGCGGCGCGCGCGAACGTCGCGCAACAGCGCTCGAGCTTCTTTCCGGTCGTGACGGCCGGCGCCGACTACACGCGCTACCGCACCTCGCAGAACATCCAGTTCACCTCGAAGGCCGGCGTCACGCTCAACGACTATCTCGTGGGCATCGACGCCACTTGGGAGCCCGACATCTGGGGCCGCGTCGCGCGCAACGTCGAGGCCGCCAAGGCCAGCGCGCAGGCGAGCGCCGCCGACATGCAGGCCGTGCTGCTCTCGATGCAGGCCGAGCTCGCGACCGACTACTTCGAGCTGCGTGGCGTCGACCGCGAACGCCAGTTGCTCGACGACACGATAGAGGCCTATCGCGAATCGCTCGAACTCACGCAGCACCGCTACGAGGGCGGCATCGCCACCGACGCCGACGTCGGCCAGGCGCAGACGCAATTGCAGACCACCGAGGCGCAAGCGATCGATCTCGGCGTGCAGCGCGCGCAGCTCGAACACGCGATCGCGATCCTGACGGGCCAGTCGCCCTCCAAGTTCACGCTCGCGGTCGCGCCGAAGGCCGCCTACACGGTGCACGCGATCGCGAGCCCGCCGGGCGTGCCCTCCACGCTGCTCGAACGGCGCCCCGACATCGCCGCCGCCGAACGCCGCATGGCAGCCGCGAACGCGCAGGTGGGCGTGGCGCAGGCGGCGTTTTTCCCGAGCCTCATGCTCGCGATGACGGGCGGGCTGGAGGCGACCAACTATAGCCAGTGGCTCGTCGCGCCCGCGCGTTTCTGGTCGCTCGGACCGGCGCTGGCCGGCACGCTGCTCGACTTCGGCGGCCGCGCGGCGGTGCGCGACGAAGCGCGCGCGCAGTACGACGCGAGCGTCGCGCAATACCGCGAGACGGTGCTCGACGCCTTCGGCGAAGTCGAGGACAACCTCGCGGCGCTGCGCGTGCTCGAACAGGAGGCGATCGCCCAGGATCGCGCGGTGGACGCCGCACAGCGCACGCTGGCGATCATCGAAGATCGCTACCGCAGCGGCGCGATCACCTATCTCGACGTGGTGGTCGCGCAAACCACGGCGCTCACCAACGAGCGCCAGGCGGTCGCGATCTCGCGGCGGCGCATGGCGGCCAGCGTGGCACTCGTGAAGGCGCTGGGCGGCGGTTGGAGTGCCGCCGATCTGCCGGGCGATAACGCGCTCGTGCATCCTGACATGGCGAGCGGCGCGCAGCCCGCCAGCGCGCCGCAAGGCGCGTCGGGCAGTGCGTCGGGCAGTGCGTCGGGCAATGGGTCGGGAAGCGCATCGGGAAGCGCATCGGGAAGCGCATCGGGAAGCGCATCGGGCAGTGCGTCGGGAAGCGCGTCGGGAAGCGCGCAGGGCGCCGCTCGCCGAGCGCAGCCGGGCCCTCTGCCCATAGCCGGCTAGACGCCTCTCACCGTCGCGCCCGGCGATCGCATCTGCGGCGCTCGCCGACACGGATCGCGCGACTCGCGTATCGTTGCGGCTTTGCAATATCGCGCAACCAACATGCGTGGGACCGGCGTCGGTGCTATCGACACGCCAGCTCCGGTCGACACAGGAGAACGAGTCGTGACTGTTTCACCGGGCGCCAAGCGCATTCCCGCGCCCGCCGCCGTTCCGTACATCGAACGCGGCACCCCTGAATTCTGGCGCGCGAGCCTCGCGCTGCTGTTCGCCGGCTACGCCACCTTTTCGCTTCTCTATTGCGTGCAGCCGCTCCTGCCCGCGTTCTCGCAGACGTTCGGCGTCAGTCCCGCGCAAAGCAGCCTGTCGCTCTCGTTCACCACGGCCGCGCTCGCCATCGCGATCTTCGTCGCGGGCTTCGTCTCCGAAGGCTGGAGCCGCCGCGGCATGATGACGGCGTCGCTGTGCGCCTCGTCGCTCCTCACGCTCGCCACGGCCTTCGTGCCGCACTGGCACCAGTTGCTCGTGCTGCGCACGCTCCAGGGCATCGCGCTCGGCGGCGTGCCCGCCGTGGCCATGGCCTGGCTCGCCGAGGAAATGCACCCCGAAGGCCTCGGCCTCTCGATGGGTCTCTACGTGGGCGGCACGGCCATCGGCGGGATGGCGGGGCGCGTGATCACGGGCGTGGTCACCGACCTGTTCGGCTGGCGCGTGGCGGTGGCCGTGATTGGCTTGCTCGGCCTCGCCTCGATGCTCGCGTTCCGCTCGCTCCTGCCGCCCTCGCGCCACTTCGTGCCGAAGAGCGGCCTCGGCTTCGCGCATCACCGCGCGGCGCTATTGCGCCATTTCGCGCGGCCGGGCCTGCCCATGCTGTTCGCAATGGGCTTCGTGCTGATGGGCAGCTTCGTCACGCTCTACAACTACATCGGCTACCGACTGATCGCGCCGCCTTATCGCATGAGCCAGGCGGCCATCGGCGCGATCTTCCTTGTGTACCTGACCGGCGTCGTCGCGTCGCCGTGGTCGGGCCGCATGGCCGACACCTTCGGACGCGGCCGCGTGCTGATCGCAAGCCTCGCGCTGATGCTCGCGGGCGTCGTGCTCACGCTGTTCTCGCCGCTGGCCGCCATCGCTGCGGGCATCGCCTGCCTCACGATCGGCTTCTTTGCGGGGCATGCGGTGGCGAGCGGCTGGGTCGGGCGGCTTGCGCGCGAAGCGAAGGGCCAGGCCGCCGCGCTGTACCTGCTCGCCTATTACCTGGGATCGAGCGTGATGGGCTCGATCGGCGGCCACTTCTGGGCCGCGGCCGGCTGGGGTGGCGTGGCCGGCCTCGTGATCGCGCTGCTCGTCGCAGGGCTCGTGCTCGCGCAGACGCTGCGCGCTCGCGAGCGGGCTGGCACCGCCTGAGTGTGAAGACCTGAGGCGCGAGGCACGCAGTGTGCGCACCTGGGGCTGGTGCATCGCGCGCCACCGGAATCGAAAGGTTTGCGTAATGTTACGACGACTGGCGTTTGCGGGCCGTCCCGTATCGCGGCGCCTCGCGCGGCCGCCTCTGGCGGCCCTTCGCGGCGTGGCGCACGCACTAGGGGAACTCCGGCGGCACGCACTCACGCCGCCTTGCTGGCCAGCCCTCACCTATACTCGATTCAGGCCCGAGGCCGCTGCGTCACGCCACCGGCATGACGACGAGAAAAACGAGAACCGCGCGCCTGTGTCGCCAGTGCGAACCAGTACGAACCAGTGCGATAAGGAGACGAGCATGGAAGGTTATTTCACGATCGGCGATTTCGTGATGATCATCCCGATGGCCCTCGCCGGAGCGCTCTTTCTCGGCGCGGTGCCGTGCGCAACGGAATTCAGGCACAACACGCTGCGCGTGATCGGCGCACTGATCGGGGCGCTCGCTGCCGTCTTGCTCGTCGAGACGCTGCCCGCGCTCATGTAGATGTAGCGTCCGTTGTCTTGCAAAACGCGCGGCGGATGGCTATCCGCCAGCGCGAAGCGGCGTCCTGACGTTTCAAGGCGCCGTGCGTGGTGGCACGCACGCGCGTGTCATCCCTCATTCCCCTTCCACACCGGGCTGCAACCCGCTGAACTGCCGCAACGCGGCGGCGAGATAGCTCGTGCGCGGCGTCGCGCCAGCCGCGTCGGCGGCGCGAGCGAGCGCGGGCAGCGCTGTCCACGGCAGCGTCGGATGCAGATGATGCTGACGATGCAGATGGTGATTCATCAACAGCAAGCCCAGCCCGCGCGGCACGCGAAAGTCGCGTGCGCGCCCGGCTTCGTCGAGCGCGACGCCGTAGTGCGGCAGGTTATCGGCCACCGATAGCCACAGCCCGCGCAGGCACATCGCCGCGAGCAGCACCGGCCACGCCTTGCCATAGAGCACGAACGAAGCCGCATAGAGCGCGAGCGAGGCGAGCCAGTCGCGCCGCGCCCGGCGGCGCCTCGCCGGATCGGCGGCATGGTTCGCAAAGAGACGCTGCACCTGCGCGCCTTCGCTGCCGTGTGCGCTCACACCGCGCGCAATGATCGCGCGGGCGAGCCGCGCAGGCACGAAGGCCACCAGCGGCAGCAGCAGTTCGGCGAGATAAAGCCCGCCCATCAGCCGTGCGTAGTACGCGACGCGTCGGCGCCAACGCGAGGCGGGCGCCTCGTGAACGTCAGGCCGGTCGAACGGCTCGCGCGTGAAGCGGTGATGCATCAGGTGTCCGAAACGCACCGCGTCGAACGGCATCGCAAGACCGATCGCGAGCACGCGGGCGAGCCACGCGTTTGCGCGACGATCGCGCGCGAGTTGCCCGTGTATGCCTTCGTGGATGAGACCCCAGTGAACCGGCGTGGCGAACACGACGGGCGCGAGCGTCGCCAGCAGTGCGAGCGTCGCGCCGCCCGCCGCATCGATGAGAAGCGGCAATCCGACGAGCTCGTAGAAGAGTGCCGCGAGCGCAAAGGCGAAGAGCGCGGCATTCACCCGGGCAGCCGAAGCCGGGCGCCGCGCTCGCGCGGCAGCTGTGGCGCACGGGGCAAGCGCGGGGCGTTCGGCGCTCATGGACTCCATGTCGATTCCTCGCATCAAAGGCTGTCGCGACGTTAGCAGCGCCGCATGACAAAGCGAAGAACGGAGCCCCGGGCCGCACGGGCGAAAAAAACCGCCTCGCAGGCGAGACGGCTTCGAGGCGGTTTCGCGGCGCAACGAGGCCGAAAGCGGCTCGCGCTTGCGCTGCGCTCAGATATGCTGATCCGTCGACGGCTTCTCCCACAGATTCACGCCGCCTTCGGTCGCGTGGCGATCGATCTCCGCGAGCTCTTCCTTCGAAAACTCGAGGTTCTTCAGCGCAGCGACGTTCTCGCGCACCTGCTCCGCGCGGCTCGCGCCGATCAGCGCCGAGGTCACGCGGCCGCCGCGCAGCGCCCAGGCGATCGCCATCTGCGCGAGACTCTGGCCGCGGCGCTGGGCGATGTCGTTGAGCTTGCGCACATGCTCGATGTTCGCCGCGCTCAGGTGCTCGCCCTTCAGCGAGCCGCCGCCCGGGCGATTCACGCGCGCATCCTGCGGCACGCCGTTCAGGTACTTGCTCGTGAGCACGCCCTGCGCGAGCGGCGTGAACGCGATGCTGCCCGCACCCACTTCGTCGAGCGTGTCGAGCAGCTCGTGCTCGATCCAGCGGTTGAGCATGTTGTACGACGGCTGGTGAATCAGCAGCGGCACCTTGTATTCGGCGAGCAGCTTCGCCATTTCACGCGTCTTCGCGGGCGAATACGACGAAATGCCGACGTAGAGCGCCTTGCCCTGCTGCACGGCCGTGGCGAGCGCGCCAGCCGTTTCCTCGAGCGGCGTCTCGACGTCGAAGCGGTGCGAATAGAAGATGTCGACGTAGTCGAGGCCCATGCGCTTCAGGCTCTGGTCGAGGCTCGCGAGCACGTACTTGCGCGAGCCACCGCCCTGGCCATACGGGCCGGGCCACATGTCCCAGCCGGCCTTCGACGAGATCAGCAGTTCGTCGCGGTAGGGAAGGAAGTCGTCCTTGAAGATGCGGCCGAAGTTGGTCTCGGCGCTGCCGTACGGCGGGCCGTAGTTGTTCGCGAGGTCGAAGTGCGTGATGCCGAGATCGAACGCGGTGCGCAGGATCTCGCGCTGGGTCGAGATCGGCGTGGTGTCGCCGAAGTTGTGCCACAGGCCGAGCGACAGCGCGGGCAGCTTGAGCCCCGACTTGCCGCAAAAGCGGTACTGCATATCCGAATAGCGTTCAGAGGCTGCTTCGTAGGCCATGGTCTGGATCCTCGACAAAAACGGGTGGTGAGCATGGGGCGAGGCGTCACGCGCCAACCGGCCCGTCGCCCTCTCCCCTTTCGTGAG
>Ga0335070_10004942_pt1 | contig 15644 bp, 13 predicted proteins | sample Lox_Sample_13_FD_206722 | JGI IMG/M metagenome (GOLD analysis project Ga0335070, IMG submission 206722) | Soil microbial communities from Loxahatchee National Wildlife Refuge, Florida, United States - Lox_Sample_1.3 | ecosystem: Environmental > Terrestrial > Soil > Wetlands | place: USA... | reverse complement strand
AATCGAAGCGGTGAAACAGTGGAAGTTCGACCCTGCCCGCAAAGATGGCCAGGCGGTTCCCGTCATGATCAACGTCGAAGTGAACTTCCGCTTGTACTAGCCGCGTTTCCACGCCATCCCTCGCATTTCAGTCTCGGAGCGCTCAAGTTGTCAGTGTACAATCGCTGCGGATTGCGAGGTCCTTGCAGGGACCAGTGTCTAATTCAGATATAGAAGAGGTACGACTTATGGCGCGCGGCAGAATTTCGTTCGCGTTAGCGCTGGTGCTGCAGGTAGTGTTGGTCCTGCCGGCCGTGGCGCAGACGTCGAGTACGACAGAGAAATCGACCAAGCAGCCCAGCGCCGCGCAAGCCGCTCAGCAGCAGAAAATGAAAGACTGCAACGCGCAGGCGACCGCCAAGAACTTGAAGGGTGACGAGCGGAAAAAGTTCATGTCCACTTGCCTGAGCGGCAGTCCGACGGCAGCCCCCGCCAAAACGACGCAGCAGGAAAAGATGACCGAGTGCAACAAGCAGGCTACGGCCAAGAAGCTGCAAGGCGACGAGCGCAAAGCGTTCATGTCCACCTGCCTGAGCGGGTCGAGCAAGTAGGGCAATACACAGAGGCCTGGCCGCCCAATTTCGTGCCGGCGAAGGCCCGCGCCGGGCTGCGCCTTTCCTCCCGCCATCGCAGAAGGTCGTTCATCCTCGAAAAAGCATCGAGCCGGCCCCGCATCGGGACCGGCTCGAATCGTCTGTTGTACGATCAGCTCTGATCGAATTCAGCGCATTACTGCACTGCGAAGATCAGGTCGTCGTGATCGTTATATGCGCCCACCGTACATGCAGACGCACTTCCGGTGTAGCGGAATTGCGCGCGAACAGCCTGGAGGCTACCCGTGGGCAGGGTGAATGTGGCTGACAAACTCTGCGCTCCCGCCTTGGTGGGCTTGATCGTCTTGATGAAGACCCATGACGGACTGTTGGCGTTGGCCGCATAGTACAGGTCCAGAGAGTCGGAGGTATATCCGCTCCAGGCCCAGACCGTTGCGGTGACTGTGGCCGTGGTGCCGTGGGTCAACGGGCCACCGTTGGTGGATGCCACTACGATGCGGTCGTTGGACTCGTCGGAGTGGAATGTTCCGCTGGTGCCGTCGGCGCAGGAACTCTTAATGGTGTTGGGTTGATGGGGTTCTGCGCCGCCTGACAAACTGTCGCGTCCCAGCAGCAGGGATGGGCCCGAGTCACACGACGTGCCGACCGTCGCGCACCCCGGAGCCTTCAGAGTGGAGTTGTAGACGGCGGTTTGGGCGGTGGCCGAACTTACCGTCAGGGCGATGCTCGTGCTGTGGACGAGCGATCCGGATGTTCCCGTCACGGTTACAGTGGCGGTTCCCAGGGTTGCCGAGGAGGACGCCGTAAACGTGAGCACGGAAGTCACGGAGCCGTTCGCAGGTGGAGTTACGGGGTTAGTTGCGAAGGACGCCGTTACGCCACTAGGCAGGCCGGTCGCGCTCAGGGTGGTCGCAGAATTGAAACTGTTCTGGCTGGTGATGGTGATGGTACTGGTTCCGGTGCCGCCGGGCCGTACCGTCAGGGAAGCGGGCGAGGCGCTGATGGTGAAGTTTGGCGTCACCGGCGCCTGCACCGTGAGGGTCAGCGCCGTGCTGGCGACCAGGCTGCCGGAAGTGCCGGTGATGGTCACGGTGGAGGTCCCGAGAGTCGCCGAGCTGCTGGCCGTCAAGGTGAGCGTGCTGGTGGTGGTCGTACTCGCCGGATTGAACGACGCAGTTACGCCGCTCGGCAGGCCCGACGCGGCCAAGGCCACGCTGCCGTTGAAACCATTGAGAGCGACTACCGTGATGGTGCTGGTCCCACCCGCACCGCCTTGGGTAATCGTTAGAGCGCTCGGCGAATCCGAGAGCGTAAAGCCCGGCGAGGAAGTTCCGGCGAGCGCGGTAATCAGGTTTTGTCCGTTGGGGCTGCCCCATCCCGTCACCAGGTCATAGCCAACCACGGCGTTGAATGATTTGCCATGACCGTTATTGTTGTTGCCGCTGGTGATGTCGTGGAAGTCGGTGGTGTAGCTGGTGCCCTTGCCGATCGCGTAAATCGCAGGGTTGAGGAACCCCAGTACCGAATTGCCGTTGGCCACGGATTGCTGATTCACCAGAGCGAGGAATCCGGCCCAGCGTGGCGCGGCAAAACTGGTGCCGCCCCAACCTCCCTGGCACGAACCCTGGTCGCAGAGGTAGTTGTCGAAATTGCCTTCGGCTGCCACATCCGGAATATTGCGTATCGTGTTGGAGCCACCATTGGCTGTGTCGGCCACACCCGCCTGCCAGCTCGGAAGGGCGTAGCCGTTGTCAGCGGGACCGCCACCGCTGTCGGCCCATGCCGTTTCCGACTGCCAGGGGCCGCCCGCGCCATTCGTGGTCAAGTCGGTGCCACCGACAGCCACGACATATACACTCTCGGCCGGATAGCTATAGTCGGTTGCGTTGGATCCGGTGTAGGCTCCGGAGTCACCCGACGCGACGAAAATATTCTGGCCCTGCACCGCATACTCCTGGAATATCGGGTCGTTCGCCGAACTGTCGGCCGGATTCCAGCCCCAGGAGCAACTAATTTGCTTGGCAATGTTCTCCGTGGCGATTTTGTTGAGCATGTCCACATCACCCACGCCGATGGACGTGGTACCGGGCGCAATGTAGACCCGGAGCTGGCTCAATCCCGGGGCCATGGCAATCGCCTGCACGATGTCAAGGACCTGTTCGCCATCGTCGCCATCGGAAGCCGCACTGGCCCCGTCAATCAACACGTTGTTGATGGGGACGGTGTACGTGTGTCCGTAAAAAGTGCCGGTGACGTCGCTCATGTTGTAGCCGTCAAATTCCACCATCGCGACGGCTTGGCCACTGCCGGTGAGGGCGGTGCCGCCGTAGTAGGCCGCCCGCATGTCACTGCCAAGGTAGGCGCCACCGGGGCCCGACCCGGCGTGGCTCTGTACCATCTGCTGCGCTACCGATCCCTTCTTCAACATCGGTCGCGGTATTGAGTAGTTGTTCAGCCCGGCGATGTGCGAGACGGGCACGCTCAAATCGAGCGAGGGCTCGCGATCCGGCGAATAAAAAGTGCGATTCTCAGTCGGATGCAGGTAGACCTTCATCCCAATGTGAAACGCTTTTTGGATTTGTGCGACTGAACCATTGACGTCCACAAGGAGGCGATTCGGAGGAGTTTCGATCACAGTAAAACCGTTGGCTTTGGCGAATGCAACCACAGCCTGGTAATCCTGTTCCGTGGGACTGAACCTGTCCGTGAACTCGGCCACGCTGAGAAACTGGTGGTAGTCCGGGCTGGATGGATCGTAGAGCCGGCCCAGCAGGCTCGTCAGCTCAGATTGGTTGCGCAACGGCAACATGATGGCGAGGTTCAAACGCTGTGTGGACGGAAGCACACCCACGGCTGCGGCGCGCCCAATGGCCACGGCGGGGCGTACGTGATTGTGTAGTACCTGAAGTTGTTGCTGGGCTTGTCCTGCGACGGCAAGCGAGAAGAACATCGCCGCACAGATCACGATCGTCAGCCCTCGTGGATGGAAAGCGTGTTTGCTCATAGCAATTGTCCTCTTAGTTCCAGTTGCACGGTTGAATCGATGGGTAGTGCTATCGCTCCTCTCGGCCAGTAGTCACTGATTACGAAAACACAATGAGTGGCGTGGGAGGCGTTCGATATTAACCCAGAACGGCCTCCGGACAATACACCTCTTAAGTGGGTAGAGCGCGATGGTCCTTGCGTTTTCCGAAGGTACTGAAGGGCTTCGCTCCTAGCGGGACTCCTGGGGTATGTAGGTAGGTTTGCGTCGATAACTATCCAGTCGCTAAAGAACCTAAACTCGCGTTTCCGTCACCTAAGTGGCGATCGAAGATAGAGGTCGCGATAGTGTTATTGCGTCGAACAACCTGACGGGCACGCGCGACCCAGCCAGGCCTTAAGCTTCGAGGCAGCGGGCTGTTCAGCTAGTCCCGGCGCAGCAGTGGGGAGGAATGGGAAGCGGGAGAAACCCAAGCCCGTCGAGGTTCCTGTTGTGCACAGCTCCCCGTGCTGTGCACGTACGCACGAATTGTCAGCTACGGAACTTCTTGCTCAGAGGCGCCACACTCTCTTTCGCCGCTCCCACCCATTCCTGAGCTTTATCAGCGAATTCGGCCGCTCTCTCGCGCAGGTCGCCCGCCTGCTCGCTCCAGTCTTCGACCCGCTCGCGCAGATCGCCAGCCTTGCGCTTGAGTTCGCGGCGCATCTGCTTGCCGGTCTTGGGTGTCATCAGCGCGGCGGCGATGGCGCCGGCGGCGAAGCCGATCAACAACAGCGCAAATCCAATCGCTACCGAAGTGCGGCCGGAGGGTTCATATTCGCCCTCAGCTATGAAATCGTTGGCATCGCTCATTGAAAAATCCTCCCATAGAGATGGTAACTCCAATCGCGGGAGGATTGGGCAACGAGTCCGCGCAAGACACCTTTTTCAGCCGCGCATTCCTCGCCAGCCAGGGCGGTTACCCGCTGACAGAAAGGCTGGGAAGTGCGGTGGCCTGGGCATACTGCTGGAAGTCCTGCTGCAATGCGGAGTAGGCCTGTTGGGCGCTGGAGAGATTGCCCGACTGCAACGCCTGTCCCAGCATGCTGAAGAGTTGGCCGACGTCGCTGCTACCGTCGCCGCCGCCCCCGTGATGATGATGATGATGATGATATGCGGTGGGAGGCTGGGTTTGCAGGTCCTTCTGGTACTGGGTTAGGTCCTTCTGGGCAGCAGAAACGTTCCCGGCCTGAAGGTCGGCCGAGAGCTGACTAAGGTCCTGGGTGAGCGTGCTGGCGCCCTGGTTGGAAGAGCTGGAATTGGTCTGCGGCTGCAGTTGCTGCAGTGTGGTGAAGTCGGCCTGCGCGGCCGTCAGGTTTCCGGCCTGAAGGTCCTGGCCGAGTTGCTGAAATTCCGATTGCACCTTCTGCATCCGGTTCTGGAAGAGCTGGGCGCTGATTCCGAACGCGGCGCTACTCAAGATACCCGCAACTGACATCGTTGCCTCCTTTGGCTTATTGCCTGGCGAATGTATCGACGCTTTCCGGCCGAACATTAGGCGGTTTTAACACGCGCCTGGTAGTGCAAGCCGGGTGCCAAAGCGGGTCTGCGGATTTGCCGCACAAATCACAAGACTTAGGAAGCCCGATGGAGTCCGGGTAGGGCGGAAGGGTAGGGAGGGGCGGCAAAGCCTGCCGAGTCGGGTCCGGCAAAGTTTGCCGGGGAACGGGAAAGGGGAAGGGCGCAGAAGCCAGGGCGGCTTAGGAAGGGGGTCAGCGACGGCCGCATTTGCTACAATCTCGTTGTGATCCCTCCTTTGTTTTCAGTAGCTTGGGAGGAAATTGTTCAACTTATCTTTGCGAATCGACTTACAGGAGGCTGCCCCATCCCGCCTTCGGTTCGGTTCTCGGGGTCGGGCTTCGTTCAGGATACGAGGACCCTTCGTTCTTCGGCGCGGCGGGGTTGGGGCGCTTATGCTACGGGATCTCCCGGCTGTTCACAAATCCCACGCCTACCGTCCCAAGATGGAATTGCGGCTAGGATCCTCCACCTTGGCCTGGCTCCGCTTCGCGTCATCGGCGCCAATTCGCGGTTGCTTTTCGCCTGTCCTCAAGATGCGCTAGAATCCAGCCTCACGGAGAAAACCATGGCAACTACAGCCCCGACCTCAACTGATGCGAAGCCCCAAGTCAACCTCGACCAGATCAAGTTCGACATCTGCTGTGCGGCGCGCATTCTCTACCGCCAGGGCATGAGTGTCGCCAACGCCGGACACATCAGCGTGGCTATTGCCCCCGACCGCATGCTGATGAACCGTTTCGGCCCTTCGTTCGCCACGCTGCATCCCAACGACATCCTCACGCTCGATCTTCACGGCCACATCATCGAAGACCACACGGCGCAGAAGAATGCACGTCTCAACGAGACGGTTGAGCTGCACGGAATTATTCACCGCTACAATCCGCATGCCGTCTGCGTGCTGCACACCCATCCACCCGCAACCGTCACCTGGAGCACCTTCCGCAAAGTGCCCGAGATCTACGATCAGGAGAGCTGCATTCTCGCCGGAGACGTTGCGGTGGTGGAAGAGGATTACGAAGGCCTTGCCTCAGGCGAAGAGCGCACGAAAGCGGCCGCCCTGGCACTCGGCAAGCATCGCGCCGTGATTCTGCCCAACCATGGAGCCATCACCACCGGCCCCAACGTGCAGTACGCGCTGTTCTGCATGCTCCTGCTGGAAGGCATGGTGGCGCGCAATCTTTCGGTGCTCTCCGCCGCCCGCGCGACTGGCCTGACGCCCCAACCCATCAAGCCCGAGGTCGCGAAGCAGGTCCGCGCCGGCATCGCCCAGATGAACGCCCTCGAGCCGCTGTGGGCCGACCTGCTGCACCGGCTGGTGGCTACCGATCCAGAGCTGTTCGCGTAGCTTGGTGAAAGACCATTCAGCCACGGATTTGCACAGATCTACACGGATTTCCCCTTAGTTCGTAACCCCCCAATCTGATGCGTGTAAATCCGTGGTCAGAATCATTCCTCCCCCTGTCGATTTTGCCCCCCCTCGCCCGTCATAGGTTCGAAACGGGAAGCAATCGACCTTCCCCCAAGGAGGAATGTATGCGAAAAGCTCTGAGGTTCGTGGTTCTCTTGGTTGTCCCAATGACACTCGCCGCGGCCAACCTCAACACCAGCAACCCGTCCAGCGCCGCCGCCGGATTCGAGCGGCTCAAGGCCCTCGCGGGCACGTGGCAGGTGGACGGCCAAATGGGCAAGGCGCAAGCCAGCTACGAAGTCGTCGCCAACGGATCCACCGTCATCGAGCGGTTTACCATGGACGGCATGTCCAGCCCTATGGTCACGGCCTATCATCTTGACGGCGACAAGCTCGAACTCACCCACTACTGCATGGCCGGCAACCAGCCGTCAATGGTATCCAAGGGTATCGACCCGGCGACCGGCGAGATCGTCTTCGACTTCGCCGGCGTCAGCAACCTGACCGATCCCAACGGCAAGTACATGCACAACGCCACCCTCAAGCTGGCGGACAACGATCACTTCACTTCTGCCTGGACTCTCTACGAGAACGGCAAGGCGAAGTTCACCGAGACCTCGCAGTACACCCGAGTGAAGTAGAGGAGGGAATATGGCCCAGTACGGTTTGATTCTCTATGGTGACCCCACGAGGTGGAAGAAGATCAGTCCGGAAGAAATGCAGAAGGTAACGGACAAGTACATGGAGTGGGGCCGGAAAGCTGCGAGCGCTGGCTTCTTACGATCAAGTCATCGGCTGGCCGAAGATGTCGGTAAGGTCATGCGTGGCGCTGGCGTTACCGACGGCCCTTTCAGCGAAACCAAGGAAATCCTTGGAGGGTTCTATCTCATCGAGGCAGCCAGCTACCAAGATGCCGTGAAGCTTACGACCGGTCACCCTCACATCGAATACGGCGGGACGATCGAGGTGAGACAGCTTCACGCCGTGCAGGGTTAAGACGAACCTGCGGAAAAACGATCTAGCCAGAACTTGCAGTACGATCGTGGAACTTAGAGGAGAGACCATGCCGAACTACTTTTTGTTTCTGTACGACGATCCTAGCGGTTGGGCGAAGCTCAGCCCCGAGGAGATGCAGAAAGCCCTGGAAAAATACATTGCCTGGGGACAGAAAGCCACCGCCGCGGGCTACCTTCGCGGCAGCCACCGGCTGGCGGAGGACGTCGGCAAAGTCATTCGCGGCGCCAAAGTCACCGACGGTCCCTACAGTGAGACTAAGGAAATCCTCGGCGGATATTACCTGATCGCAGCCGACAACTACGATCAGGCGGTGCAACGAACGCTCGACCATCCGCATCTGGAGTACGGAGGGACCATCGAAATACGCCAAGTGCATCCCATGCACGAACAAGAATGACCCGCGACGGAACAGGTGCCCCAACTTCGGCCGCCGAGAACGTCGGCGGTTCGGTCGAGCACCTGTTCCGCCACGAATCGGGGCGCATCGTCTCCTACCTCACGCGTCTGCTCGGTCCCGAGCACATGGACCTTGCCGAAGAGGTAGTGCAGGAGGCGCTGCTCAAGGCCCTGCAAAGCTGGTCGTACTCGGGCATTCCGTCAAATCCGGCGGGATGGTTGTTGCAGGTGGCCCGCAACTCGGCGCTTGACGCCATCCGCCACAGGAAAGTCTCCGCCGACAAAGAGCCGGCGTTGATTGCCGAGCTCAGCGGCGCCACCCGTCTTCCCGGACCGGATTTGGAGACCACCGACGCGCAACTGCGCGACGACGAGCTGCGCATGATTTTCATGTGCTGCCACCCTGCGCTCTCTCCCGAGGCCAGCGTCGCGCTCAGCCTCAAAACCGTGGGCGGCTTCAGCGTGCGCGAAATCGCCCGCGCCTTTCTCGCCGACGAGTCAACAGTCGCGCAACGTCTGGTCAGAGTGAAGCGCCAGATCCGCGACCAGGGACTCTCGCTCGATCTGCCCCGCGGCTTCGACCTCCGACGCCGTCTCGATTCCGTCCTGGATGTCCTCTACCTCATGTTCAACGAGGGTTACGACGCGCATCAGGGCGAAGAACTGATCCGCAAAGACCTCTGCTTCGAGGCCCTGCGTCTGGCCCAGCTCGTTGCCGGGTCGTCCGTAAGCGCTCCTCGTGTGCATGCGCTAGTGGCGCTGGTCGCTTTCCAGACCGCGCGGCTTCCGGCCCGCACCGACGGTGTGGGCGATCTCGTGCTCCTCGACCAGCAGGACCGCTCGCGCTGGGACGCCCGCCTGATCGCCATGGGCTTCCATCACTTCGACCGCGCCATAGCAGGCAGGGAAGTTTCGCCCTTCCACGTCGAAGCCGCGATTGCAGCAACTCATACGCGAGCGGCATCGCCCGAAGAGACCGACTGGAGGCTGGTGCTCTCGCTCTACGACCAGCTCGTGCTGCTCAAGCCCAGCCCGGTGGTGGCGCTCAACCGCAGCGTCGCGGTCGCACGAGTGCACGGTGCGCAAGCCGCGCTCGCCGAACTCGATCGCCTCGACGGCGAACCCGCACTGCGATACTACTACTTGCTGCCTGCGGTTCGTGGACAACTGCTCTCCGAACTACAGCATCGCGACGAAGCCGTCGCTGCCTATCGCCAGGCGCTTGCCCTCGCGGGTAATGCTCCGGAGCGCCGCTTCCTGCAGCACAAGATCGAGCAACTCGAATTGTCCTCCGGAGCGAATCGCCCGAAGGGCTCATAGTCGAGGGACCCGCATTTCAATCCCTGGAGAAATGCGTGTTAATCCGTGGCCAATCGCCTTTCCCAAGCTGATAGCTGACGGCGGACAGCTGACGGCTTTACTATCATTACCGTGCGCGAACCGGTGCTGCGTTACATTCGCGAGGGCGATCTGCTGCATGCGGGCGACCGCTTGGGCGCCGCTGTGTCCGGTGGAGCGGATTCGGTTGCGTTGCTCCGCATTCTGCTTGAATTGCGCGCCCAGTTGGGCATCGTCCTGATCGTCGCCCACTTCAACCATCAACTGCGCGGCGAGGAGTCAGACGCCGACGAGCGCTTCGTCGCCGAACTCGCCCGCCACCACGATTTGCCGTTCTTTGCCGGACGCGATGACGTTCGCCAATATGCCGAACGCGGCAAGCTCAGCCTGGAGCATGCAGCCCGCGAACTGCGCTACCTGTGGCTGACCCAACTTGCCCGCAGGGAAAAGCTGGACGCCATCGCCACCGGTCACACCCTCGACGACCAAGCCGAAACGGTCCTGATGAAGTTCCTGCGTGGCGCCGGCACCCGCGGGCTCGCTGGCATCCATCCGATTCTGAAGCGAGAAAATGTTCGCATCATTCGGCCGCTGCTCGAAACTTCACGGGACGAAATCGAAGCGTATCTGCAAGCCTGCGAACAGCCCTGGCGCGAAGACCGCACCAATCTCGACATGCAGCACACCCGCAACCGCATCCGCCACGAGTTGCTGCCGCTGCTGGAGCGCGACTACAACCCCAACCTGCGCGAGTTGCTCAGTGAAACGGCGGAGGTCGCCGTCGCCGAGGAGGATTACTGGCAGCGCGTGGCCGAGACGTTCCTCGACCGCTGGCACAAGGAACCCGGGCGATTGCTCCTGTACAGGTTTTTTTGTCTTCCCGGTGGCTTGCTAATCGAACCGGTCGCTATGCAGCGTCGCGTTCTGAAGTGCTTCCTCGAAAGCCGGGGCGTGGCCACCGATTTCCACCACGTGGAACTGGTGCGGCAGTGCGCGGTTGGCAAATCGCCGGCAGTCGGCCTGCCCGGCGGATGGCTGGCAAGTCGCAAGGGCGACTTCTTGGAACTCACTCTGACTCCCGACCGGGCGGCAGAAGGCATTCAGCGCTACGAGTACTTCTTGCGGACTCCGGGCAATCTTCTGATTCCCGAACTGAACCTGACCCTACAGGCAACTGTCATTGCACACGAAGCCGCCGCCAAGGAACCACCCCGCTCGCTGCTTCGACTCGTCCGTTTCGGGGCGCACCTGACGGTCCGCAACTGGCGCCCCGGCGACCGCTTCCGCCCGGCCCACTCCGGCTCGGAGGAGAAGCTCAAGCGCCTTTTCTCCGAAAAGCACGTCCCCGCCGAGCAGCGCCGCCTGTGGCCGGTCGTCCTGCACCGCCGTCAGATTGTCTGGGTCCGCGGATTCCCCGTAGCCCACGACTTCGCCTGGGTTCCCGGTTCCGGCGATGCTCTCCGGATCGAAGCTTTGCCCTGTGAGTGCGCTCCCGCAGCTACCCAACCCCCCCGTTCGGTGTCTAAATAAGAAGGGGGGCGGAGTCTGTCCTCCCATTTTAGTGTGACGGCAGCCGTCGCTTTTTGTAAGTCTCTCGCTCCGTTCCGTTTACTCGGAGGTACAATCTAGGCAGGACGGGAAAACTTCATCCCGCACCTGCCGACGGCATCTAAGGGTGATGGGGAGGCTTTGTGTCTGCCCGGTTACAGAGGAGTCCCTAAGTGAATTCGACGGTCAAGACGGTCGTGTTCTGGTTGGTAATTGTGCTCGCCGGCGTCCTGCTGTGGCAGGTCGTCAAGGGAGCAAACTCCGGCGCCAAGGAACGCGAAATCAACTACTCGGAGTTCATGTCGCAGGTTGACCAGAACAACGTCAGCGAAGTGACGGTGGTGGGCAACGACGTGCGCGGCAAGCTCAAGAACGACAAAGCGTCGTTCCACGTCGTGGTGCCGCCCAACCTGCCTGACATGTACAAGTCCATGACCGACCATGGCGTCAACATTACCGTGAAAGACGCCAACGGCGGCAGCTACACCTGGCTCATTAACCTGCTGCCCTTCGTCCTGCTGGGCGCGCTGTGGTTCATCATGATCCGCCAGATGCAGACTGGCGGCAACAAAGCGCTCTCGTTCGGCAAGAGCCGCGCCCGCCTGCTCTCCATGCAACAGAAGAAGGTGACGTTCAAAGACGTCGCCGGTGTGGATGAAGCCAAAGAAGAGCTGCGCGAGATCATCGAGTTCCTGCGCGAGGCGCAGAAGTTCCAGAAGCTGGGCGGACGCATCCCCAAGGGCGTGTTGCTGGTCGGGCCTCCGGGAACCGGCAAGACCCTGTTGGCCCGCGCCGTTGCCGGCGAAGCTAATGTGCCGTTCTTTAGCATCTCCGGCTCCGACTTTGTCGAGATGTTCGTCGGCGTGGGCGCCAGCCGCGTCCGCGACCTCTTCGAGCAGGGCAAGAAGAACGCTCCCTGCATCATCTTCATCGACGAAATCGACGCCGTAGGCCGTCACCGTGGCGCAGGCCTCGGCGGCGGACACGACGAGCGTGAGCAGACCCTCAACCAGTTGCTGGTCGAGATGGACGGCTTCGAGTCCAACGACGGTGTCATCCTGATCGCGGCGACGAACCGGCCTGACGTACTCGATCCCGCGCTGCTTCGCCCCGGGCGCTTCGACCGCCGCGTGGTGGTCTCGTTGCCCGATGTCCGCGGCCGCGAGGAGATCCTCCGCGTACACACCCGCAAGATTCCTATCAGCGAGGATGTGGATTTGCAGGTGCTCGCCCGCGGTACTCCGGGCTTCTCCGGCGCTGACCTGGCCAACATGGTGAACGAGGCCGCTTTGTGCGCCGCGCGCCAGAACCGCAAGGCAGTGCTGATGTACGACTTCGAGCTGGCCAAGGACAAGGTGCTGATGGGCGCCGAGCGCCGCAGCATGATCCTGACCGAGGACGAGAAGCGGGTTACCGCCTACCACGAGGCTGGACACGCGCTGATTGCGGCCTTGCTGCCGCTGGCCGATCCGCTGCACAAGGTGACCATCATTCCGCGTGGCATGGCGCTGGGCCTGACCATGCAGTTGCCGGAAGGCGACCGCCACAACTACACCCGCGAATATCTGGAGACGGAAATTACCGTCTTCATGGGCGGACGCCTGGCTGAGGAGCTGTTCCTCAACCAGATGTCCACCGGCGCGGGCAACGACATTGAGCGCGCCACCGAGCTGGCCCGCCGCATGGTGTGCGAGTGGGGCATGAGCAATCTCGGCCCGCTTACCTTCGGCAAGAAGGAAGAGCAGATCTTTCTGGGCCGCGAGATCGCGCAGCACCGCGACTTCAGCGAAGAGACCGCCATCAAGATCGACCAGGAAGTGCGGCTGTTCGTGAACGGCGCCTACGACCGGGCCAAGAAGCTGCTGGAGGACAACCGCGAGAAGCTGGTTGCCATCGCTCAGGCGCTGCTGGAGCGGGAAGTGCTCGACTCCACCGAAATGCAGTTGCTGATCGAAGGCAAGCCACTGCCGGCGCGCGTCAATCCCAACGCTCCGGCGGGCAAAGACAAAGACGAAGTCCAGCAGGTGCTGAAACCCGCGCCCGGCCAGGGGAACGTGGCCTCGGGCGAGCGTCCAGCACAGGCGTGATTTGAAAGGGCACGGCTTCAGCCGTGCCGCTAGCAGTGCTGTCAACATGGGCTTTAGCCCTTGCAAAGACGACGGGCGGCCGAGCGGTCGCCCGAAGCTTTTATGACCCAAATTGGTTAGTTTCCCAGACCAAGGCACGACGACTTCGGTTGGAGCAGATCAAAAATGGGAGGTTCCCTCAGGAGCGACCGGGTGTTGGAGTTTTCTGTTACAAAGAACACGTCATAACACGCACGCGCACCGTCGTCGTCGATTCGGGATCGGTACCGGAATTGATTGCCGAATCGGTCGCGGCGATAAGAGAAGCGGTAACGTAACGATATTTTATGCACGCCCAATTCGGGAAGGGTGAACAACTCCTCAGGCCGTGAAATTCCGTCATGGTTAATGTCAATCCATAGACGCAACGCTGAATAAACCGCATCATTTTGGTCTATGATGCCGTCACTATTGCCACCGTTTTCAGGTAGATCGTAAATAGCGAGCGCATTGTACGCGTTGGGTCGTGAGGTCAGTGGCTGTGGGGTATAGTTACCAAATAACTCAGTTCCGTCGTCAACGATGCTATTGCCGTTCCGGTCCAGGAATAGGAAGGCATTAGTGGAACCCGCAGCAGTCCAGGCCATCCAAACCGATCCCGAGCCCGAAATGTTAAACAGCACGCCATTGGGGACATCGGTCAGGTGGAACCCACTCCCGTCAGTATCGATGAGAATGGGAGATCCGCCACCGTTACACTGAGTACCGCAGTTCTGGGACTCGCAGGCACATTGATCCGCGCTCCAGACGAACCCACTTGGGCAGCTCTGGCGCTGACAACTATCCCCACCGTCCGGCGGAGGGTAGTCCACTCTATTATTGACAGTGTTGTTGTCACAAGACTGGATAGTTGTAGGTATATAGTTGCCTGAGTCGTTAGCTCCGTGAATTTGATTCATGACAGTTTTGCCGGGAACCTGATTGCCTCCCAATACGTCGTCTTCATTTACCATGTGGCCCATTTCGTGCAAACCGATCTTTAATTTGAGGAGCAATCGCAAAGATTGCGAAGGCGGCGAGTAGCGAACGGTAGGTCATTGATTTCCCCCTTGCTCTAGCACCTTCGCGAGCATGCTGCATGAAACCGGCGAGTTGACAGCGTCGCGGACTTCTGCCAGAAATGAGGTCCTCGAAGTTGCGCTCTTCATTGCTAACTGTTGCCCATTCAACCTGCTGGCAGTCGGAGCGAGTCGAAATGAACCGTTCTTGTATGCGCGATAGCTATTTGATTGCGGCAGGCTACGAAGGAAGAGCACGTACTCTGTGCCGATCTCGAACGACGGGAAACCTACAACGTCCACCTGAACTGACCTTCCTGCTAATACGGTCTCGCCACCAGGTCGTGTAACAACAATGTTCGTCCCCGCACTCCCCTTGATAACAGAAGACACATGGAAGGACACACCGGTAAAAGCAAAATCGCCAGCCGGAGTTATTGCGGAGCGTGACGCCGTAGCCGTTCCGACAATAACGGTGTCGGCATCACAGGCGAGCCGACGCAGTTCCAAGTCGGGGTAGGCGGGCAGTCCCATCTCATAGTCGCTTACTGCGGGTTCTTGAAATGTTTCGACATACTTGATCTTTACGTTCTCGCCTTTTGAGACTCGGGAGAGGATATTCACATTACTGTGATTCGATGAATAGAGCTGTGCATGCTGCGCGAGGGCTTGATCTGTAATCTGTGATTGAGCGATCAATGCGGTGGAGAGCGCAACCACAACTACAAAGTAGTAGAGAAAAAGTCGAAACTTCGAGCAAACATTCATAATGAGCGGACCTCCTACTATGTTGTTTAGAAACGGTGAAACAAGAGGGGTGGAGAAGCTGAAGGCAACCAAGCCGAAGCTTAGTGCTTTGGAGCATGGGGGCTTGAAGTAAGGACAGCTCGCCATACTGGCACTTAACGGTAGCCAGCGCAATACCACTAAAGTGCCGACACACCCCTGCAAGTTCCCCGCGCTTATTTCAGCGTGAGCTTGCCTATAACGATTCGACCCGAATAAGCGGCCTCGTCCTCGCCACGATGTAGCCTATGCTGGCGCCTGCGATGGCCGCGTGTTTCAATGAGGCTATGAGGGGTCCCACATCTTGTTCAGCCGCGGAGATCAGTAGCCCTCCCGCCGTCTGCGGATCGTACAGCAGCGTCCGCAAGTCTTCCGGCACATCGTCGGCATACTCCACGCATCCCTCGGCAAATGCGCGGTTCGCCTTCAGGCCTCCCGGAATGTATCCGCGCTGCACACACTCCAGCGCGCCCTCCAGCAGCGGCACCTCTGACGCTTGCAGTCTCACGCTGATGCCCGCTCCCTTGGCCATCTCGCGCAGATGTCCGATCAATCCGAAGCCAGTTACGTCGGTCATGGCATGCACCGCGAAGCCGCCCGAGGTCACCACTTCCGCTGCAGCTTTGTTCAGCGTAGTCATGGCCTGCACCGCTCCGCGAATCCAGGCCTCCTCGGCTTTGCCCTTCTTGATGGCCGTCGATATGACGCCTGTGCCGATTGCCTTGGTGAAGATGATCCGGTCGCCGGGCTTGGCGCCGCTGTTGGTCAGCACCCGTCCGGGATGAATGGTGCCGGTCACCGAGTAGCCCAGCTTCATCTCGTCGTCGCGAATGCTGTGCCCGCCTATGACCGTGCAGCCCGCCTCGACCATCTTCGACAGCCCGCCCGCGA
>Ga0335070_10004941_pt1 | contig 15644 bp, 13 predicted proteins | sample Lox_Sample_13_FD_206722 | JGI IMG/M metagenome (GOLD analysis project Ga0335070, IMG submission 206722) | Soil microbial communities from Loxahatchee National Wildlife Refuge, Florida, United States - Lox_Sample_1.3 | ecosystem: Environmental > Terrestrial > Soil > Wetlands | place: USA... | reverse complement strand
TGGCGTCCGTAGTCTGGGGAGGTACGTCGATTCCGATCGGGATGATCGCGGCGCTCGCTTCGGCGGCGGTCGGCCTCGGAATCATGTGGCTGGCCCGGGTGGCGGCGGAACGCGGTCAGCCGCCGGCCTGACGCCGACTCAGGTCAGTCCTGATTCCGATTTCGCGGTGGCACCAGATTGGCGCGCACTCTGGCAGGAAGGACAGGACGGTCCGCGAAATCAGAAATCAGGACTGACCCCTTCAATCCAGAAGCGCGATCGGAGCCTGATCACCTGCGCGGCGCTCGTCGCGGCGGGAAAGACCGAGCAGATGGACTTTCACATTCCGAATGCCGTCAAGAACGGCGTGACCGAAGAGGAGCTCGTCGAGATGATCACCCACCTCGCGTTCTACGTGGGGTGGCCGAGCGCGATGTCGGCGATCAACCGCGCCAAGGCGTTGCTCGGCCGGTCGTAAGACGGGTCGGTCCCGACTTCTGATTCCGAGTCGAGAGGCGGCTCGGCGGAGGACTGGCGGTCAACCCCCGCTCCGTCCCGTCGAGCCGCCCCGACCCTACTGCCGTTCTCCCAGGGAGATCGGGTACGCCGTGTTGCGCATGACCAGCATGGGGTCGGCCGCCTCGACCCCGGGATGGGACTGCCCGGGAAGGAACAGCAGGGACTTCTGGATGGCGTCCGCGTTCTCGGGGACCTTCGTGATCGTGAAGGTGCCCAGCTTCACCATCTTGCGGCTGTCCGGCCAGGCGATCGACGGGTCTTCGATCTTGTCGCCCTTCTCGGCGATCTGCGCATACCAGTCGAAAACCACCGGCTCCCTGGCGACCCGCTGCACGATCTCGTCCTGAAGGTAGCTCGCGCTCTTTGCCTTGCGCTCTTCCGGGGTGAGGTACCGCTCGCCGGCGCGCGGGACGAAGCGATAGCGGATGAAGACCGACTGTCCGGCTGCGTTCGTGAACTTCTCCGAATTGATGCCCCAGTACGTCGCCTGCGCGTAGGAATTCGGATACGTCCGGGAGCCCAGGAATTCCCTGGCGTGGGGATGGGTGGCGAGAAACTGCTCGACGGGATTCGGGTGCGGCGTGTCCGGCCTGGTCGCGCCGACCGCGCGCAGGAACACGGCGAACTCGTCGAACGTCGCCACGATGAAGTCTCTGTGCTGATTCGCCTCGATGTCGAAGTCGTCGCCGTCCGGCGCCTTGATCTTGACTCCGAACCCTGCCGGCGAGGCGCCGTCGTCGTTGTCCGGCAGGTCGGGAACCCCGGCAAAGAGGGAAAAGCGGACGATGATGGGCAGCTTGCCGCCCTTGAATATCGGCGCTTTCACGATCGATGGCGCCTCGGGCGCGGGCGTGAACGTGCCCTCGAGAACGGTGCCCTTGGTGTGGACCGCGCGAGCGTGATGATTGCCGAAGGCGGTGTGAAGGGCATCCACCATGGTCAACGGCGTCTCTTTCGGGGCCGTCTGCTGGCCCCGAGCGATGGCGGGGGCTGCGAGCGTCACCGTGGCGGCGAGACAGAGACCGGCGAGTGTTCGCGAGGACCTCGGTCCGGGAAGGTTCCAGGTGGCGTTCCGCATGGCCGGCTTGCCTCCTTTGAGATATTTGAGACGTTTGAGCCGGCGGAACCTAACATATCGACCTGTAGGAGGGATGTTTCGTCGATAGATGGGGTCAGTCCTGATTTCTGATTTCGGCGCGTCGTCAACGCGCTGCCTGCTCAGATCGAAAGCCCGACATCCCCCTCGATGACCTGCTGGCGCAGCACCGGCCGCTCGCCCGGTTTCCAGAGCGAGGCCGTGTGCACGACCCGGTAGCGGAGAGGACCGCCGTCGGGACGATCGCTGCGCGTGATGGGGCGGGGGATGCAGACGAACTCGGTCCGCATCTCGTCGCCGGTGAGCCGCACCGTCGCGTAGCCGTGGCCGCCCAGGTCCACGAATTCGAGGTGCGGGGCGAGGCTCGGATTGGAAAGGGTGCGGGCGCTCTTCAGGTCGAGGGTCTTCGCGTACTCGAGGCACGAGCGGACGCCGTGCTTCACGAGCATGTTGTTGGTCCAATCGGGCGGGCCCGACGGCCGATCGGCGAGGAACAGCGCGCGGAGGGGATGGTCCTTGGGAAGCTTGTGCTCGAGAGCCTCCATCCCCCCGGGACTGGACAGCGAGGCGCCCACGAAACTGATTCCGACCGGCTCGAACTTCGCGGGCGGCAATGACGCGGCGGCGTAGCCGGCCCAGAAGCTGTGGCGGTCGCCCGACACGATCGCGAATCCGGTGATCTTGGCGTCGCGGACGAGGTCGTAGATCTCGGCGCGCTCGTGGAAGGCGGTGCCCCAGTCGTAGCCGGGGAGGAACACCGCGAAGGTGTCGGCCGGCCACTTCTGCTTGATCATTCCCTCGGGAAGGTTCTGCGGGTCGGCGCGCTCGTCGAGGGCGCCCTGCGAATTGCCCCAGATCTTCCAGGTGGCGGTGGACCGGCGGAGCGCGTCCAGGAACCATTTCTTCTGCTCGGCGCCGAGGACCGTGCGCGGCGGCGAGTCCTTGCGCGGATTCGGGATGCGGATCTCGCCGAAGACGAGTTCGGCGGGCGGTTCGCCGCCGCCGAAGGTGCGGCCGTAGTCGAGTGCGATCGTCGCCGGCTCCGAGAACATCCCTTCGAACGCTTCGTCGTAGATCTTCTCCACGCCCTCGGCGTCGGTCGGGTTGTCGCCGCAGAAGCTGTGCTGGTCGGTGAGAAGGAGATCGAGGTGCCGGCCGTAGCGGAAGGACCGATAGCCGATCAGGCTGTGGATCGCCTTGAGGTTGTTGGGCTCGATCCCGAGGTAGTGGTCGTCCCACTTCTCGATCTTCACGTTCTGCACGTCCACCGTGCCGAACGTGTCGAACGAGCCGCTCGGCGCCTTCACGCGCGCCGGGACGTATTCGAACCAGGCCTGGTTGGCGGCGACCTTGATCGTCTGGCCCGGCCGCGGCTCGCCCCCCGCCTGCTGGATGCTCTGCCGGCCCTGCCAGGAGAACTCGTGGTTGTCCCAGATGGCGACGAAAGGCCAGCGCGCCCGCGCGTCCTGCAGGTCGGGATCGGCCAGGTAGCCCTTGTAGACGACGCGATAGCCCTCGAGCGTCAGCGGGTAATGCCACTTGCCGACCTTGCCGCCGTCGGGAATCCGGCCGACGTCGTAGATCGTGCGGTCGTACCGCTTCTGAACCTCGTCCGGGTATTGGACCACCTCGTAGATGAAGTCGCCGAGGTGGAGGACGAAACCGAGCTGATCGGCGGGCGCCGCGCGCTCGTCCTCGAAGATCATCCGGCGATAGCCGTTGAGCTTGCCCTCGTTGAGGCTCTGGCAGCTGACGAACGCGAACTGGACCGGCCGCGGATCGGTCGGGAGCGGCGCGGTGATCGTCCGGCCGACGCGGCTGCCGTTGCCCTCGGAATCGGTGAAGCGGTACCAGTACACGCGCGCCGGCTTCAGATGACCCACCAGGACGCGCGTCGTCCAGTCGGATTCCGAGGAGACCGGCGCGGACGCCTTCGCGACGACTTTCCGGAACGCGGCGTCCTCGGCGACCTCCACAGTGAGGTCGTGCCGGCCGCCCGACGCATACGGCCGCCGGGTCCAGAGGATGACGCTCTCCGAATCGGGATCGCCGGACGCGACGCCCTCCGGGTAGAGCTCCCGCCGCTCGTGCCAGGGGGTGGTCGACGCTCGAGCCGGGCCGCCCCACGCCAGCGAGGCCCCCATCGCCGCGGCCCACCGAACGAACTCGCGTCGATTCAAGGTCATCGTCTTTGCCTACTTACGGATGGGCGTGGTTTTGGTTTGGGGTCAGTCCTGATTTCTGATTTCGGCCTCGGCGGCGGCTTGGCGGAGGGCTTCGGTGAGGCGCTGGATGCGGTCTCGGAGGGCATGGTCCCGCTCGAGGCGATTCTCCAGGCGGGCGAGCGGGCGGGCGAACGACGAGTCGTCGCGACGGAGGCGCAGCGCGACGCGCCGGACGGGGATTTGGAACAGGCGGCGCGCCAGATAGGCGGCGCGGCAGCGGGCATCGGCGACCTCGCCGCCTCGTGCGCGGCCGAGGAGGTCCGCGAGGGAGAGTCCGCACTCGGTCGCGACGATCTCGAGAATCGCGTCGAGCCGGATGGGGTGCAGCGTCGGGTCGTGCGCCCCCCTGGAATCGGCCTCGGCGACGCGGGCGCCGGCAACCGCGCGCTCGACGGCCGCGCGCGGGTCCTCGCTCGACGCCGGCTCATTCCCATCCACCAGCGCGGCGTAGCGCCGCGTGGCGGTTCGGGGAGATCCGTCGAGCAGCGCGAGCAGGGGACCGACGTCCAGCCACGCGGGGCCTTTCCCCTTCCGCAGGAACCGATCGCTCGACCACGGGTAGTCGGCGGCGCGCGACACGATGCGGGCCGTCACCGGGTTGCGGTGGACGTAGCGCAGGAGCGCGTAGAGGTACCGATCGTCTCGGACGAGCGACGCCTTGTACCGACCCTGAAACAGGTGGCCGACCCGATCGTGGCGGCGGTTGAACCGCTCGGCGTGGATGGAATGGAGGCGGGCCATAATGCGCGACAGCGGATGGGAGCCGGTCCGGATGGCAAGATGCACGTGGTTCGTCATCAGGCAATACGCGAGGAGCTGGAAGCGGAACCGTTCGCGGCATTCGGCGAGGAGAGCCACGTAGCCGTGTCGGTCCGTGTCGTCGAGAAAGAGCGCGCGGCGCTCGTTGCCTCGAGCGGTCACGTGATAGATCGCGCCGGGGAATTCCAGCCGCGGCGCACGCGCCATTCCGAAAGGCCCTCGGCTAAGGATTGTCGCGAGGGCGCTGCCCGGGTCGAGCCGAAATCAGAAATCAGGACTGACCCCTGAAAGCCCTCGAGCTCGTCCTGGTTCTGCTCGCCGCGACCGCGGTGATCAGCGTCATGTCCGAGCGGCGGGGGATTCCGGCGCCCGTCCTGCTCGTGCTGGGCGGAACGCTGCTGGCGTTCGTCCCGGAGCTGCCCCGGCCGACGCTCTCGCCGGAGGTCGTGTTCCTGGTCTTCATCCCGCCGCTCCTGTACTGGTCCGCCTTCAACACGTCCTGGCGCGACTTTCGCTGGCACCTGCGCTCGATCTCGCTGCTCTCCGTGGGCCTGGTCCTCGTGACGATGGCGGCGGTCGCGGCCGTCGCCCACGCGCTCGTACCGGCGCTGCCCTGGCCTTCCGCCTTCGTGCTCGGCGCGATCGTCTCGCCGCCCGACGCCGTCGCCGTGACCGCCGTGACGCGCCGGCTCGGCATCCCTCGCTCGATCGTGACGGTGCTCGAGGGCGAAGGTCTCGTCAACGACGCGACGGCGCTGGTCGCCTACCGGATGTCGGTCGCGGCGGTCGTGGCGGGGGCCTTTTCGCTCAAAACGGCGACGCTCGAGTTCGCCTGGGCGGCGGCCGCGGGTATCGGCGTCGGTCTCGGCATGGGAATGCTGATCGTGGCTCTGCGGCGCCGCTTGCGCGTGAGCTCGGTCGCGACCAACACGGTTTCTCTGCTCACGCCCTTCGCGGCCTACATCCCGGCCGAGCACTTCGGCGCCTCCGGCGTGCTCGCGGTCGTCGCCGTCGGCCTCTATCTCGGCCGCCAGGGCCCGCGCGTGGTCTTGCCGCAGACGCGGACGCAGGCGGTCGCGATGTGGGAGATGGTCACGTTTCTCCTCGAGGGGCTCGTGTTCATCCTCGTCGGCCTCGAGCTGCCGATGGCCGTCGCCGCGCTCCACGAGTACGGCGTCCGCACGCTCGTCGTCGTGGTCGTCGCCGTGTCGGCGGCCGCGATCCTCGTGCGGATGGTGTGGGTCTTCCCGGGCACCTACCTTCTCAACGGCACGATGCGGCTGTTCGGGCGGCCGGAGCCAAACCCGCCGTGGCAGAACGTGATCTTCATCGGTTGGGCGGGTTTGCGCGGCGCCGATTCTCTCGTGATCGCCCTGTCGCTGCCGCTGGCCGTCGCCACGGGCGCTCCCTTTCCGGGCCGCGACCTCATCCTGTTTCTGACCTTCGCGATCATCTTCGTGACCCTCGTCGTGCAGGGATTGAGTTTGAAGGCGGTGATCCGGGGGCTCGGGTTGAAGCCCGACCCCGAAATCGCCCGCGAAATGTCCGCGGCCCGTGCTCGCCTGGCCGTCGTGGGGCTGGAGGCGCTCGACGCCCTTGCCGCCGACGAACCGGGAGCCGAGGACGCGAAGAAGGCGTTGCGCCTGAAGTACGAGCACGTGGCGCACCGCTTCCAGGCGAGGCTGGTCAACAAACGCAACGCGCGCGACGAAGCGCGGATCGAGGCGTACCGGACGATGCGCCTGAAGATGCTCGGCGCCGAGCGCGACGCCCTGATCCTCATGCGCGACAAAGACGAGATTTCGGACGACATCCTGCGGGAGATCCAGCACGACCTCGATCTCGAGCAGGTCCTCCTCGAGCAGCCCGGGCCCTCCGACGGCGGCTTCGACACCGCGCCGCAGATCGTCCGCGACACGCGGGGTCATTCCTGATTTCCAGATTCGATCGCGGTCGAGGCCTCGTCGAGGCCGGGGCGGGGCCCGAAATCAGAGATCAGGACTGACCCCACTGCACGCGAAGGGCGCTTCCATCTCGCGTATTCTGTCGGCGATGGACGGCGGTCTGGATCTCGACGGACTGCTTGGCGGGTTTTCTCTCTACACGATCCTGCTCGCCGTCCTTTTCGGGCTGATCGGATTCGCGGCCTTCCGCTACGGCCGCAAGAACTCCGAGCCGCGGCCGCTGTTTATCGGCATCGCGCTGATGGCGTACGGCTACTTCGTCACCAACGCGTGGGTGTCGCTCGCGATCGGGTCGGCCCTGACCCTGGCGCTCTTTTTCCCGCGCTAGACGCGTCTCACCCGGCCGGCGTCACTTCGCCTTCGGCAATTGTGTCCGCGAATACATCCCGATCGGGTGTCCGGCCGGGTCGATGAGGAGCGCGATCGCGCCCCGGCCGTCCTCCAGGTCGAACGGGAATCCGGGGGCGATCGCGGCGCCGAGGTCCTTCGCCTTCGCGCAACTGGCGGCCAGATCCTTCACCTGAATGTAGACCACGCCGTCGAACGGGCTGATCTTGCCCTCGGCCTTACGCAGGGATCCGATGGCCTTGCCGCCGGAGACGATCTCGGCCGCCAGCTCTTCGTATCCCTTCACCGACGTGAACTCCCATCCGAAGAGCCCGTTGTAGAACGCCTTCGACTGGATGAGGTTGGTCGTCGTGATGTCGAACCACGCCAGGTGGCCGTCGCCGACGTCCGGCTTGGGCCCTTTCTGTTCCGGAGCCGCAGACAGCCGGGACGCGATGGCGAGGGCGATGGCGGCCGCGATCAATCTCGAGCGCATTCTTCCTCCCTCGATCCCGGACGGAGTTTCGCGCCGATGCTATGGCGGAATCGTCCGCGGTTCCAGAGGCTCTGACGGCTCGCCGAGACCCGCCGCCAGATGAAGACGAGCCTTCGCCGCCTCCCGTCTCGCGGAGAGAGGGAGTTGGTTCCGCTACTGCGGCCGCGTGCCGCCCGCGACGCGATCTTCCGGGGTCGCCGCGCGCGCCGCGCCGAGAGCGGAGAGAACCGCGGGCTGGCGCTGGAGGACGAACTTGCCGTAGCCGATCTTCGTGACGAAGGAGACGTTCAGCGCGTTGGCGGCGACGGCTTTCGGCAACGCGTCGCGCCGGTAGTACCAGATCTCGCGAAAGCTGCCGGACGCTTCGGTCGCCGTGAACCCGTCGATGTGGACCGAGTTGCGGTTCGCCATGAACCACTGTCCCGGCACCGACGTGCCGTCGGAGATCGAGGCGTCCTCCTCGCCGAGGATCGGCTTACGGCCGGTTCGGTTCGGCGGACCGAGCAGCACGAAGACCATTCCCGGATCGGTCAGGCTCCCGCGCTGCTGCCCGTCCACCTTGAGGTACGCGTCCGCGAACGCGACGCGCCGGTCGAACTCGGTTCGGGCCGGGTTGTCCGGAGTTTCGGGGCTCGGGTCGCGCCTGGCCCAGAACTTTTCGACGAACTCGGCGCGCGCGGCGTCGCCCGTCAGCGCGGCCCACGCCGCCATCTCCTCGGGAGTGATGAGCCACTTCGCCGGTCCGTCGGCCCAGTGCGCGTCCGGCGTCTCGCCCATGTTCGGCGGAGCCTGGAACGCCTCGTAGCGCTGGAAGAGCGAGAGAGTGCCCGACGGCTCCGTGTCCTTGGCCGTCGCGATCCTGCCCGCCGCGTCGAAAGCGGCCACCGCCTTCTTCGAGTAAACGGTCCTGTCGATCGTCGAATCCGGCTGCGCCTGCCGGTACGCCGCAAAGTCGGCCGCGGCCTTCCCGGCCTGGTCGAGGTTGGCCTCGCACACGCCGCGGTAGAACGCGATCGGCGCGGTGAGCTGCTGGCGGGCGGCCTCGTTGCCCGGCGCGGCGGACTCGGTGTCGAGCCGGTCGAGGGTCTTCAGCGCTTCCTGCCACGACTGGCTCCTGACCTGAGCCTTGGCCTGCTGGAAGAGGTCGGTCAGGGTCTCGGCGGAAAGCGGGACGGAGAGCGCCAGGCCAACGATCGCGGCGAGACGAATGGCCGGTCGACTCACGGCGGGCCTCCCATCGTGGCTTCATTATCCGCCTGGAGAGGGGGAGGGCGACACCGATAGAGTGGCGGTCATGTGCCGGAACATCCGCACCCTCGCCAATTTCGAGCCGCCGGCGACCGAGGCCGAGATCCGCGCGTCGTCCCTCCAGTTCGTGCGCAAGCTGAGCGGCGCGAACAAACCCTCCCGCGTCAACGAAGCGCTGTTTGACCGGGCCGTCGACGAGGTTGCCGCGGCGGCGGAGCGGCTGGTCCGGGGATGGGCGACGAGCGCGCCGCCGAAGGACCGCGACGTCGAGATTCGGAAGCACATCGAGCGGTCGCGCCGGAGATTCGGCAAGGAGCCGAAGCGGACGCCGATCGGCCCCATCCCCTAGCGCGTTTCGGCCGACGGCACCGGAAAACAGTCGAGGTCGTCGGCGAACTGCAGCGGACCGGAGTATCGCTTCCGGATCTCGGTCTGCGTCTGCGCCTCTTTGCCGAGCGTTCGAAGCATCCGATGCGAGAGGACGAGGCGTTTGACGCGGCCGTCCTCGGCGATCCGGCCGATGACGGACGGCGGCATGTGGAGTGCTCTCTCGAATCCGGTCGCGCCCTCCGGGACCGCGTTGTGCGCGACGAAGAGGTCGGCGCCCGAGGCGAGGCCGGCGAGGCCTCCCTCGCCGCTGGTGTCTCCGCTGAAGACGACGACCACGCCCGCGACCTCGACGCGCCACGCCAGCGCGGGTACGCCGCCGTGGACGACGCGGGCCGGAAACGCCGCGAGGCCCCCGCTGCGGAACACGGCGGTCCCCGGCGCGTCGCCGGCGACGTCGTGAGGTTGGAGCTTGTAGCTGCCGCGCTCCTTCGGCTCGTAGAGATCGCTCAGGTAGCGATACGCGCCGCGCTCGCCGCCGAAGAGGTCGGCGACGAACTCCGTCGTCGACGGCATGAAGTCGTTGCCGCGCGGGCCGTAGACCGGCAGCGGGCGCGTCCGGTCCTCGAACCACGAGGACTTGACGAGCGCGGCGAAGTCGCCGCTGTGGTCCACGTGAAAGTGGGAGAACAGAATGACGTCGAGCGGCGTCATCGTCGCGCCGCTCTGGCCGAAACGGAGGGCGCTGCCGCCGCCCGCGTCGACCAGCACCCGGGGCACGCCGTCCTGCCAGACGAGATAACTCGAGGAGGCGCGCCTGTCCTGCATCTCCGGGCCGCCGGAGCCGAGCACCTGGACGGCCACGCCCTTTGCCCCGCAGGGCTGCGGTTCTCCGGACGCCAGCGAGGCGAAAGCGAGCAGGACCGCCGCGACCGTCCGGCGCATGATCGCGATCCTATCCGCTCGGGCGCTTCTCGACCGGGCTCGGCCGCGTTGCGCCTGGAATTCCCGCGTGAGCACGATGGCGCCCGACGCGCCGGAAAACCGCCCCTTCGCGCACACTGCCGAACGGGTTCGCGAACGGCTTCGAGGTGTTCGAATTCCGGCCGGGCGTCCGGTGGAAGTTCGTGATGCACGGGCCGGACGGGCCCCCCGCCGAGAACGAGAGCGTCTTCCGGAGCGCCGTCGCCGCCGCGCGGCCCGCGCCACGTCGTCGAGCCGGCGAACGAGCAGAGTCTCGATCGGCTCGAGGCGGTGCTCTGTCCGAACGGATTCCCTGATCGCCCGGTCGCCGCTACGCCGGCTCGATGACGGCGCCGGTCTCGGCGCCGGTGACGCTCCGGACGTAGGCGCGGGCGACGACGTCGGCGGGGAGGCCCGGCGACGTGTCCATCCCGTAAGCCTTCAGCGTCTCGGTCACCCAGGGCGGGCTGACGGCGTTGACGCGGATGCCTCGCGGCGCCTCGAGCGCGGCGGCGCGCGTGAAGCCTTCGAGGCCCGCGTTGACGAGGCTGATGACGCCGCTGCCGACCATGGGCGTCTTCGCGAGGATGCCGCTCGTCAGCGTGAACGAGCCCTTCGGGCGGACCGACGCCATGCCGAGGCGCACCAGGTCGACCTGACCCATCAGCTTGTGGCGGAGCGAGAACGCGAAGTCCTCGTCGGTGAGCTCGGCGAACGGCTTGAAGCGCGCGTCGCCCGCGCAGGAGACGACCGCATCGACCGGGCCGGTCTGGCGGAACAGCGCGCGGATCGACTCGCCGTCGGTCAGGTCGACCGCGATGGGCGACTTCTTCCGGCTCGCGCGCAGCACCTCGTGACCGCTCTCGAGTGCGCGCGCCACCGCGGCGCCGATCGTCCCGCTCGCCCCGACCACGAGAATGCGCAGGCCCATGGACGCTTCCCTCCGAGCCGAGACTACAACGGGGAGGGAGGCCGGAAGACGCGGGGAGGTCAACGAGGTCGCGGGTCCGGCGAGGCCGGAGTGACAACCTGACACACGCGCGCCGCGACGCTCCGAGTGCTAACGTTCGCGCCATGCGAATCCGCGCTGCGATCCTCACCTTCCTTCTCATCGCCGCCTCGCTCGAGACGAACCCCGCCGCCGCCCAGTCCGGGAGCTCGGGCTACGACAAGCCGCCGCAGTACGTGCTCGACGTCCTGCACGCGCCGCCGCCGCCGAATCCCTACGTGAGCCCGACGAACGACCGGATCCTCCTCGTCTCGTGGATCTGGTATCCGCCCATCGCGCAGGTGGCCGAGCCGTTCCTGAAGCTCGCGGGCGTGCGCGTCGAGCCTCGGACGCGGCGCAAGCACGACACGCCCGGCGGCTACGGGATCGCGCCCTGCGCGCAGACGGTCGCGCTCGTGGACGTCGCGACGAGCCGCGAGACGTCGGTGAAGCTGCCGGCGGACGGTTGCGTGGACGGTCTCGCGTGGTCTGCCGACGGGCGGCGGTTCGCGTTCCGCAATACCTCGCAGGAAGCCGTGGAGCTCTGGATCGGCGACGCGGCGACTGGCGCGATCAAGCGCCTCGGCGGCGCCGCGGTTCGGCTGAACCCGATGCTCGGCAGCTCGCACCAGTGGATGCCCGACCAGAAGACGCTCCTCGTCAAGGTCGTGCCCTCCGACGCCGGCGCGGCTCCCGCGGCTTCGGCCGCCTCGACCGGCCCGGGCATTCAGGAGACGACCGGAGAGACGGGCGAGAGCAGCACGTACGAGACGCGCGACACGCTCACGAACAAGCGCGACGAGGATCTCTTCGACTACTACGCGTCGAGCCAGCTCGCCCTCGTCGACGCGGACTCGGGTGCCGTGACGCCGCTCGGCGCGCCGGCGATCGTCTCGGGCGTCGACCCCTCGCCCGACGGGCACTACCTCCTCGTGAAGACGATCCACAAGCCGTACTCGTACGTGACCACGTACCCGAACTTCCCGCACGACGTGGAGCTGTGGGACCGCGCCGGCAGGAAGGTCAAGACGATCGCCTCGCTGCCCCTCTCGGATCGCGTCCCGATCGCGGGCGTGCCGACGGGCCCGCGCGACTTCGAGTGGCGCCCGACCGAGCCGGCGACGCTCGTCTGGGCCGAGGCGCTCGACGGCGGCGACTGGAATGTCGACGTTCCCGCCCGCGACAAGATCCTGATGCTCGCGGCGCCGTTTGCGGCGGCCCCTTCCGAGGTCACCCGACTCGCCCAGCGATACAGCGGGTTCGACTGGACGGCGAAGGGCTCCGTCGCCCTCCTCTCGGAATACGACGAGAACAAGCACTGGCGAAAGACGTTCCTGATCGACGCCGACCACCCGGCCGCGAAGCTCCCGGTCATCCGGGACCTGTCGAGCGACGAGAGGTACAAGGATCCCGGCCAGCCGGTCTACGAGACGCTGCCCAACGGCCAGCGGGTCGTCCGGCTCGACGGCAACGCGATCTTCCTCGAGGGCAACGGCGCTTCCGTCGAGGGAGACCGGCCGTTTCTCGACCGCTTCGACCTCCCGTCGCGGCAGGCGGTCCGGCTGTTCCGAAGCGACAGGACCGCGCTCGAGTTTTACCTGCGGCTCCTCGACGCCCGCGGCCGCACGTTCCTGACCTGGCACGAGTCGCCGAGCGACGTGCCGAACGCGATGCTCCGCACGCTCGGCAAGCGCCTCCCGTCGGCCAGGCCCGGAGAGGCCGAGTACGTTTCGACGGCGCGGGCCGTGACGCACATCCCGGACCCGACACCGGCCGTGCGCTCGATCAAGCAGCGGATGGTCAAGTACACGCGCAAGGACGGCACGCCGCTGTCGTTCACGCTGCTCACGCCGCCCGGATACAAGGAAGGCGCGCGCGTCCCGGCGATCCTCTACGCATACCCGCTCGACTACGCGAGCACGTCGACCGCCGGCCAGATCAGCGGCTCCGAGCGCGAGTTCATGCGCCTCTACGACTACCGGCTGCTGCTGTTGTCGGGCTACGCCATTCTCGACAACGCCGCGTTCCCGATCGTCGGCGATCCGAAGACGGCGTACGACACGTACCTCGAGCAGCTCGTCGACGACGCGCAGGCGGCCGTGGACGCCGCCGTCGCCACGGGCGTCGTCGACCGCGATCGGATCGGCGTCACCGGCCACAGCCACGGCGCGCTGATGACGGCGAACCTCATCGCCCACTGCGATCTCTTCCGCGCGGGTGTCGCGACGAGCGGGTCGTACAACAAGACGCTCACGCCGTTCGGATTCCAGAACGAGCGGCGCTCGGTGTGGAAGGGGCAGAGCGTGTACCTGCAGGTGTCGCCCTTCTTCTTCGCCGACAAGATCAAGCTGCCGCTCCTGATCGTCCACGGCGCCGACGACGCGAACCCGGGCACGACGCCGCTCCAGTCGATCAAGCTGTACGAGGCGATCCGCGGCAACGGCGGCACGGCGCGCCTGGTGATGCTGCCGCACGAGCCGCACTGGTACGCGGCCATGGAGTCCAACGAGCAGCTCGCGTACGAGGAGCTGCGCTGGTTCGACAAGTACGTCAAGAACGCGGCGCCGCGGGACAAGACCGCCGAGGCGAAGACGGGAGCGGCTCCGAAGAATTAGCCCCGAGGGGGCGCGAGCCGCTCCGCGATCAGCCGGTCCGCGCGGTCGAAGTCGACCCGATCCACGCTCGTCGCCGTGCTCGTCAGCTCGTCGAGGATCGTTTCCTGGATCGCGCCCCGGCGCTGCGCGTCGGCATACGGAATCGTGTGGAACATGACCATCGAGTAGCGGGGGATGAAGCGGCCGGGGTGCCGCTCCTCGAGGCGGAACGCGAGGTCCTTCTTCAGCTGGAACCCGGGCTCGCGGACGGTCGAGCGCATCTCGACGTAGTTCTCGAGGGCCATGTCGGCGATCGCCGCGGTGTTGGGCCGGCGCCGCCCTTCGAAGTCCGCGAAGATCTCGCTCCACGGCCGATCCGGACCGTCGAGGCAGCGGTCGAAAGCGCTGCAGTCCTCGAACGCCGCGTTCATGCCCTGCCCGTGGAAGGGCACGATGGCGTGCGCGGCGTCCCCGAGGACGAGCGCGTGGTCCTCGAAGAACCACGGCGCGCAGCGGATGGTCTCGAGGTGGCCGGTCGGATTGGCGAAAAAGTCCTCGGTCAGGCGCGGCATCAGCGCGATCGCGTCGGCGAACCGGCGGCGGAAGAGCGCGAGGACCGCGTCGGGGGTCGTGAGCGCCTCGAAGCTCTCGGCGCCACGCTGCGGCAGGAACAGCGTGACCGTGAAACTGCCGTCGGTGTTGGGCAACGCGATCAGCATGTATTCGCCGCGCGGCCAGATGTGGAGCGCGTTTTTCTCCATGCGAAAGCCGCCGCCCTCTGCCGGGGGAATCGAGAGCTCCTTGTAGCCGTGGCCGAGAGGCGCCTCGTCGAGCCGCCCGCCGGTCCGCGCGAGGATCGCGGCGCGCACCGCCGAGGCGCTGCCGTCCGTGCCGATGAGGACGGCGTAGGGCGCGCCTTGCGGCTGGAGCGTGTGGTTCGCGAAGTCGACGCCCGCGACGGTCTCGCCGAATCGGATCGCGACGCGGCCCGTCGCCTCGGCCGCGTCGAGCAGCAGCGCGTTCAGACCGGCGCGGGAGACCGAGTAGATGACCTCGTGCGGCTTGTTCCCATACGGAATGAGCGTCAGGCGGCCGTCCTCGTCGTGGAGCATCCGTCCGGCCATCGGGATCAACTCCGTCCGGACGCGCTCCATCACGCCGACTTCCTCGAGCGCCGCGATGCCGCGGTTGGCGAGAGCCAGGTTGATCGAGCGGCCACCGGCCGCTCCGGCCTTCCGCGGATCGGGGCGGCGCTCGAGGAGCGTCACGCGGAAGCCGCGCCGGGCGAGGAAGATCGCGAGCAGCGACCCGGCGAGGCCGGCGCCAACGAGCGTGATCTCGGGAGTCGAGCGGGGAGTTTTCATCTGCGGCGCCGTCCCTCGCTCGATTCGCGCCCCTCACCCCCACCCTCTCCCCCCGCGAGCGGGGGCAGAGGGAGAGAGAAGAGCGGGGCGGAATCGAACGTGTCGGGTGAGGGGGGCGGAGTGCTCACAGCGCCTCCTTCAGGATCTCGACGAACCGCCAGACTTCCTCGTACCGGTTGTACAGCGGCACGGGCGCGACGCGGATCACGTCGGGCTCGCGCCAGTCGCACGTGACGCCCGAGGCCTCGAGCCTCTCGAAGACCTCTCTGCCCGGAACGCTCGACCGCACTCGCAGCGAGAGCTGGCATCCCCGGCGGTGCGGGTCGGCGGGAGTGAGGATCTCGACGGGTTCGGCGAGGTCCCGCCGGAGCAGCCACTCGAGATAGCCGGTCAGCCGTACCGACTTCTCCCGCAGCGGCTCCATGCCGGCCGCCTCCGTGAAGACGTCGAGCGAGGCGCGGATCGCCGCGAGCGAGAGGATCGGCGGGTTCGAGAGCTGCCACCCCTCGGCGCCCGGGATCGGTCGGAATCCGGGCTCCATGCGGAAGCGCGACGCCTTGTCGTGGCCCCACCAGCCGGCCAGGCGCGGCAGGTCGCTTCGTCGGCCATGCCGCTCGTGGACGAAGCACGCGCCCACCGAGCCCGGGCCCGAGTTCAAGTACTTGTAAGTGCACCAGACGGCGAAGTCGACGTTCCAGTCGTGGAGGCGCAGGACCAGGTTTCCCGCGGCGTGCGCCAGGTCGAACCCGGCGATGCAGCCCTTCGCGTGCGCGAGCCGCGTGATCGCTTCGATGT
>Ga0335070_10004940_pt1 | contig 15646 bp, 20 predicted proteins | sample Lox_Sample_13_FD_206722 | JGI IMG/M metagenome (GOLD analysis project Ga0335070, IMG submission 206722) | Soil microbial communities from Loxahatchee National Wildlife Refuge, Florida, United States - Lox_Sample_1.3 | ecosystem: Environmental > Terrestrial > Soil > Wetlands | place: USA... | reverse complement strand
CGCAACTACAATTGCACCGAAAGAATTTGGGCTCAAAGAAGGCATGGGAAAAGGTGGGATAACAGTCGTTTTAGTCAAAGTTGGAGATCAAAAGACTGCTTACGTAGTTATCGATGGCAACAATGCGATTTCTGGGTTGCGTGAGAAGGTTCTCTCTGCCTTAGGCTCGGTTGGTGTTGACGCTGGAGAACTGTATACTTCGGACACTCATTCAGTGAACGCTCTGATCCTGGGCGAGCGAGGATACAACCCGATAGGTGCAGCCACAGATCATGACAAATTGATTGTATACATCAAACAAGCTACTCTTACAGCTTCCTCAAGTCTAGAAAGTGTCAAGACTGGATGCCGGAGCATTACGGTTGATCGTGTGAAGGTTATTGGCAAAGAACGTCTTGAAGCTTTGTCGCTTCTTACGGATGAGGGTCTGCGGCAGGCAAGGAGGATTGTTGCAGCTATTTCCTTGGTGAGTGGGCTTCTTTTGATGTTGTTTTTGCTGTTTGTTTAACCCAATATTAATATGGCTGTCCTTTCAGACATACCGCTTGAACTAACATAGCGCCTAGAGTCTCCCTTCCCAAGCTTGAGGCGAATAAATCAAAAAAGTGTAAAGAGTGGAGAAGATGGGCAAAATCGTAGTAAACGAGGAATTCTGTAAGGGTTGCTCACTCTGCATCAGTGTTTGTCCGCAGAAACTTATCCGAACCGCAACTCACGTCAGCAAGAAAGGGTATCACCCCGCGCAATTCGAAGATCCAGAAGGTAAGTGCTCGGGGTGCGCAGTGTGCGCGCTCATGTGTCCTGATGTTGCAATTACCGTGTATCGAGAAAAGAAGACAGGTGTGACGAAGAAATGACTGAGAAGAAGTTTATGGCTGGAAACGAGGCAATTGCTGAAGCTGCTGTTCAAGCAGGATGCCGATACTATTTTGGTTATCCAATAACGCCGCAGAACGAGATTGGCGAATACATGGCTTGGCGACTTCCAGAAGTTGGCGGAACATTCTTGCAGGCTGAAAGTGAATTGGCAGCGATATACATGGTGTTCGGGGCTTCGGGAGCTGGCGCGAGAGTAATGACTTCTTCTTCAGGCCCTGGAATCAGCCTCATGCAAGAGGGCATCTCTTACATTGCTGCTGCGGAACTGCCGTGTGTTATAGTTAACATGATGCGTTGCGGTCCTGGGCTCGGTGGGATTCAGCCTTCGCAATCAGACTATTTTCAAGCAACGAAAGGCGGCGGTCACGGTGATTATCATTTGCTCGTGCTCGCTCCGTCAACTGGTCAAGAAGCAGCGAACTTGACGATGCTGGCTTTTGATTTGGCTGACAAATATCGTAATCCAGTCATGATTTTGGGTGATGGAAACATTGGGCAGATGATGGAGCCTATTGAATTTAAGCCGCTTGAGAAACCTGTTGCCGCTCCTAAGAAAAATTGGGCGCTTACGGGAACCCCTGGCAGGCCTAGAAATTTGATTAAGACGCTTTTTCTCGACCCAGTTGTGTTGGAAAAGCGCAATTTGGCGAATGCTGCGAAGTTGCGTGAAGCAGTGAAGAATGAGGTGCGTTTCGAGTCGTATTTGACTGAGGACGCTGAGATCGTGATTGCAGCTTATGGAACGGTTGCTCGCATTGCAAAGACAGCCATTAAAATTCTTCGTGAGAAGGGCTTGAAGGTTGGGCTTTTGAGGCCTATATCGCTTTACCCATTTCCATATCAAGCTTTTTCAGACACAGCGGAGAGGGTTAAGGATTTCTTGGTTGTTGAAATGAGCATGGGGCAAATGATTGAGGACGTGAAGCTTGCGCTCTGTGGCAAAAGTCGATTGCATTTCTATAACAGAGTTGGGGGCATGGTTCCGAGCTTTGATGAAATTGTAGCTCAGGCGGAAAAAATCGCTAAGGAGGCAAGATAAAGATGGAAGCAGTTGTTCAAAGACCCGAAACACTCACGTCTGCCAACACGCATTATTGTCCAGGATGTGGTCATGGGATTATTCACCGATTGATAGCTGAGGTAATTGATGAGCTTGGCATTAGGGAAAAGACAGTTATCGTGGCGCCTGTGGGTTGTGCCGTCTTGCTTTACAATTATTTTGATTTGGACTCTTATGAGGCGTCGCATGGACGTGCACCAGCCATTGCTACGGGGTGTAAACGTGTTCATCCCGAGGTTGTAGTGCTTACTTATCAAGGTGATGGAGATCTTGCAGCAATCGGCACTGCAGAAATCGTGCATGCAGCTACGCGGGGAGAGAAGATCACGACAGTTTTTGTCAACAATGCTATTTATGGGATGACTGCGGGGCAGATGGCGCCAACCACGCTTATTGGACAAAAGACAACGACGACTCCCGATGGAAGAACAGCGGAGAGGGCTGGGTATCCGATTCGGGTGTGTGAGATGCTGACTCCTCTTGAGGGTGCAAAATACATTGCAAGAGTCAGTGTGAGCAGCCCGAAGAACGTGATTCAAGCTAAGAAGGCGATCAGAAAGGCTTTTGAAACGCAGATTAAGGGTCAAGGGTTTTCTCTTGTGGAGGTTTTGTCGCAGTGTCCGACGAATTGGCATATGACGCCTGTTGAGTCGGTAAAATGGGTTGATGAAAAAATGGCGGCATACTTCCCGTTGGGCGAGTTTAAAGTTCCTAAGGAGGGTTGAGTGTGGCGGAAGTAGAGAGGAAAGGTTTGTACGAAGATATTGTGATGGCTGGGTTTGGTGGTCAAGGTTTGATGTTCATTGGAAAACTGTTGGCTTACAGCGCTATGAAGGAGGGCAAGCATGTAACTTGGATTCCGTCGTATGGACCTGAAATGCGTGGCGGGACTGCCAATTGCACTGTTGTTGTGTCGAGTGAAGAGATCGGTTCGCCCGTAACGTCTCATCCACGTTCGATTATCATCATGAACAATCCGTCAATGGAGGCTTTTGAGCCGCGCGTCCAGACTGGCGGTTTGCTGCTTCTCAGTAGCTCGCTGGTCAATCGTCCACTGACTAGGAGAGATGTCAGGGTTTTGGCGATTCCTGCAAGTGAGCTTGCCGATGCTGCTGGGGCTGAAAGATCGGCAAACATGGTCATGCTAGGGGCATATGTTGCGCTTACGGGCGTTGTAGCTGAAGAAAGCATCATCGAAGGTTTGAAGGAGTTGTTTGGAAAGAAGCTTGATCTTTTTGAGGCTAATGTTCGGGCTTTTGAAGAGGGAATGAAATTCGCCAAACAGCAAGGGGCAAAACCTGCCAGCTAAACCTGCTGTTAGTTTGCCAGTATGTCTGGTGTCTCACTACACGGAAACATATAAGAAGCTCAGAACAAACCATATACTCTGCTAAACGATGCCTCCATTTGTAAGCCTATAGAAGAAGATGAAAAATATGACAGAAGCAAAACCAAAGAAGGAAAGAGCACCAAGACCTCCAAGAAACGCAGCCGCTGGCGACAATACCGTTTACATCGGCAAAAAACCAGTCATGAACTATGTGGTAGCATGCCTAACATTCTTCAATTCTGGCTCGGCCAAAGTTTCCATAAAAGCCCGAGGGCGATCGATCTGCAGAGCTGTTGACACAGTTGAATTGTTGAGGCGAGCTTTTCTGAAAGATGTGCAACTTGAGGGCATTAACATGTCCACCGAGGAAGTCGAGAGAGAAGGCGGCAGAAAATCGAACGTTTCAGCCATTGAGATAATGTTGTCTAAGCCGTAAAGTGTCTATCTTTCCTGCCAATCTCAACTAGTCTGTGCTTGCTGTTTTCCCGTTTAGATATCGCTGTTTCTTACTGTTACTGTCATGTTCTGTTTTGCGGTGGTGCATAGGTAGCTATATAAAACCCTCTTTCTAAACCTTAAAATCACTTGGGTGATTCAAAAATGGGAAAATATCCGAATATTGTTGTTACGCCACCAGGACCTAAAGCAAGAGAAATTGTGAGGAAAGACGAGCGTTTGATTTCTCCGTCGTATGGGCGTTTTTATCCGCTTGCTGTTGAGTCTGGCAAGGGTTGTATAATAACTGATGTTGATGGTAACGAGTACATCGATTTCAACTCCGGTTTGGTGTGTATGAATGTTGGTCACAACCATCCCAAAGTCATTAGTGCCATTAAGAATCAGTGTGATCGTTTTCTGCACTATTCTAACACCGATTTCTACTACAAGGAAGTCCTTGATCTTGCAGACGAAATGACCAAGATCACTCCTGGGAAATTTGAGAAAAAAGCCTATTTTGGTAACAGTGGAGCTGAAGCTGTTGAAGCAGCAGTCAAGATTGCGAAGTGGCATACTCGTAAACAGTTGTTTATTGGTTTCATAAGTGCTTTTCACGGTCGCACGATTGGTGCTTTGTCTTTCACTGCAAGCAAGCCTGCTCAGAGACGCTATTTCTTCCCGTTGATGCCAGGCGTCACTCACGTGCCTTATGGCTATTGTTATCGTTGCCCGTACAAGCTAACTTTCCCAGAATGCCATTACTGGTGCGTTGACTATATTGACGAGTATGTTCTGCAGAAGTATATTCCTCCCGAAGATGTTGCTGCAATACTTGTCGAACCCATCCAAGGCGAGGGCGGGTATGTTGTGCCGCCTCCAGAGTATCATCAGCGACTGAAGAAGCTCGCGGACAAGTATGGCATTTTGTTCATTGTTGATGAAGTGCAGTCTGGTATGGGCAGAACTGGCAAGTGGTTTGCAATTGAGCATTGGGGCGTTGAACCAGACATTCTCTGCAATTCCAAGGCTTTAGCGTCTGGAATGCCTCTAGGAGCAACCATCTCCAACGCAAAGATTATGGATTGGACTCCAGGTGCGCATGCAAGCACTTTTGGCGGTAATCCTGTTTCGTGCGTGGCTGCATTGGCTGTCATAAACGTCATTAAAGAAGAGAGGCTTTTGGAAAACGCTAACAAGCAAGGTGCTCACATTATGAAGAGGCTTGAGGAATTCAAAGAGCAAAGCGAGATTGTTGGTGACGTGAGGGGCAAGGGTTTGATGATTGGCATGGAGATTGTGGAGGACAAAGAAAGCAAGAAACCTGCGCCGAAAAAGGTTGAGGAAATCATGACACGATCATGGAAGCGAGGAGTCAACGTCATAACTTGCGGAGCGTCGACGATTAGGGTTGCGCCACCACTCATAATCAATCAAGAACTCGTGGATGCTGCCTTGGACATAATTCTGGACGCGACTAAAGAAGTCGAAAAGGAAAAGTAAGCCAATCCTTAGTGTGTTGGCATGGAAATTCGGACGCTGTCTACAGAAGACTACGAAGCTATAACTGACCTTTGGTCGAGGGCAAATTTACCCTTTAGACCAAAGGGAAGAGACAGCAGAAAGGCAATGGCTGCACAGATGAAGACTGAACCTGACTTCTTTCTCGGAGCCTATGAAGGCGAGAAACTGATCGGAGCAGTCATCATAACTTGTGAAGGACGCAAAGGCTGGATCAATCGTCTCGCTGTTGACCCAGATCATAGGCACCATGGTTTGGCTAAAGCATTGATTGCGGAATGTGAGAGAATTCTCAGGAAGCGGGGCATTAGACTGTTTTGCGCTCTGATCGATGACGGCAATGCGGCTTCTAAAAGATTGTTTAAGGAATGTGGTTACGTTGAGCACCATGATATAATATATTTCAGCAAGCGCGACAGTGAAGAAGTCTAAGCCTGTTTTCTGCATACGAGTAGAAAGTGCTCTGCGCCTCCAACGACTGCTGGATGCGTGCAAGTTTCCAGCAGAATCTCGCTCCACATTTTCCATTTTTCGTGATCCTTGAAGAGCTTATTGGTTTCTTTCTCATGATGCGAAGATAGTCCCTCAAGACCCGCCATTTCCAGCGTCTTAGCTCCATGTTTTCCAAAAAGATTCTGCAATTCCTCTGGCAAGAACCAGTGTGCTGCCGTAAAGCCTTCTCCATGCAGGCCAGGAACATAATCGCCTATTTCCCAGTGGTGTTTTGCGTATTTCATTTCTTGAGGGAAGCATGTTAGGAATGATCGGATTAGTCCGACGCGACTAATTACTGAAACGAAGACAGGTGCGCCTTTTTTTGTGACGCGCATTAGTTCTGCTGCTGCTTTTTCTCTCTGGCTGGCGGTGAGTAAATGACAAAGGGGTGCTCCTAGGCACAGTGTGGCGTCAAAGGTTTCGTCTGGAAACATTGATAGGTTTTCGATGGAGCCTTGCGCAATTTGTTTAACATTTCGTTTGACTCGTGCCCTTTTGATTCTTGTTTTTGCTAGGTTGAGCATTTCTGGAACGAGATCCAATAAGACAATGTTGTAGCCTTGCTTGGCTAGTTCGATCGTGTATCTTCCTGGTCCTCCTCCTGCGTCAAGGATTAAGCCGTGTTTGGGCAGATACTTCTGAAGGAAGTGTATGGTGGTTATGAATTCGATTTGGTGGTATGGGTTTTGTTTTAGGCGCCTCCATTCATAGCGGGCTGAGGACGTGTACCAACTTTTCACTAAATCTTCGACTTTTTTGCGATCGGTTTGCATTAATCGCACGACATAGTGACACAGAGGTGAAGAAGCCAATTAGGTTTGTCTCTGTTCGGACGTGTTCGAATTCACAAACCTTGGTTCTAAAAGTCGTTTGGCTTCGCTATGATCTCTTTTATTCTCAGCTCGAAGAATCTTGCGGCGTTTGCAGGTCGAATTCTGAGGGCTGTGTCTGCGCCTCTGCCAGATCCGCCAATAGCGATTATGTCCCTGTCTACTGGAATTAGGCCTGCGTCTGCTGCCATCAAGGTGATTTCGACGCAAACTTTTGTTCCCTCGCCCATAAGCCTGAGCACATTCGCGATCAGCTCCAGAGGTTGGATCGTGTTGAAGTCTTTGCGTATTGCCCTTTCAGCACTGCTCAATGCATGCGTTCCTGTGAAGATTTTTGCTCCATTCGCCAAGATCTCTTTCTGGTGTTCTGGTTGCAGTTCGCTTTTTCCAGGTTCTGGGAAGCCAAAACTGTGAGTGACCGCGACAACGTTGCAGCCTTTGAACATTCTGGATGCTTTGGCTCCTGTTTCGCCAGTTGTTGATGCGACAACAATGTCTCCGATTTGTTCCTTTTCTGAATACTTTTTCACAATCTTCAGCAGGGGGTCTGTGTTGACTTGACCTTTTTGTTTGAAATAGACTATTTTCTTTTCAGCAAATGCCATGAGTTCTCACCAATACGAGTAGATGAAACTGAGAAGTTTGTTTCTGTTCTTATGTCTTTTGAGTGCTACTCTGTTGCAAGCTGCTTTTCTTCAGTGGTTTTCTCTTGAGTTCTGTGCCGCACACTTCGCAGATTCTGAATTTGTAGTCTGCTGGATATTGCTTGCTGCATGCTGGGCAGTATCGTATCCATTCCCATCGGCGTCTGATGCCAAAAGTTGACAGCGCAGCGAATTCTATGCCGAGTTGGTTTGCGACATTTTGCATCGAGTAGTCATCCGTTACAATTAAGGGTGAATATCCTTGTGTCTTAAGCTCTAGGGCTAGCGCCAAAATTTGCAGGTCGGTTTCTGACAGGAAAAATTTGTCGCCCACCTGTGTTGCTGAGGCTTTGACCTTATCCATGAAATCCTTCAACGGTGCTTTAACTTTTAATCTTCCGATTTCAATCGCCGTGTTGAATCTGACGTACGGCATGGATCTCCCTGATAATTCATTTCTTACCAGCGGAACCGTGTAGTTTTCTTCCCCAATTGAGAATGGGTCGAAGCCGGCTATGAAGGCGGATGTGTCCAAGACTGTGACTCTTCTTGCCGCCTTCTCGGTCAGGGTTTTCACCCCGTTCCTTTAAAGAGAAGTCTACTGCGTAGACGGTGGTAAAAATCCTCTTTGAATCGTATGAAAGACGTTTCATATTTTGATTTTGTGATTGTTAGGCTTGGGAGTTTAGATTTTATGGTTTGTCGAATGTGTCCGTCTATCAGGACAAGTATTTCTTTGGGTTTTTCCACTTCGATTGTGAGGGTTGATTTTGCGGGGAAAACGATGGGTCTGAAGAGGCTCATGGGGCATAGTGGTGTAAGGACGAAGGCGTCCACTTCCGGGTCTAAAACTGGGCCTTCAGCTGAGAATGAGTAGCCTGTGGAGCCTGTCTGTGTTGAAGCAATCAATCCGTCTGCTTGGCAGTTTAAGATGGGTTCGTTATCCTTCAGTATTTTGGCGTAGAGGACTTTTGTCGGGTCGTCTGCCAACATGACTGTTTCGTTCAGTGCTTCGGGACATTTCAAGCCATCAGCGGTGACTTGGAGCTTCATGCATTTTTCGATGCTGTATTCGTTGTCTAGGATTTTGTCTACTGCGTTCAGTGCTTGGTCTGGTTCAACTTCTGTCATGAAGCCTCGGACGCCCATGTTCACTGCGAGTATTGGCGGTTCGGGTTTGGGAAGTGTTATGCATGTTCTTAGGATTGTGCCGTCTCCGCCTATTGTTATTAAGAAGTCAGTTTTCATCTGTTTTAGAGGTAGTGTTTCGTGTTTCTTTGTTGTTTTTCCAGTTAAAGTGTCTTCCAAATAGACTGCTAATCCTTTTGCTTTCAGATGTTCGGCTAGGTCGTCTGTGAGTTTCAATGCACCTTTTTTGTCATAACGGGCGACTATGCCGACACTTCTGAACAGAGCTTTCACCTTTAGGCTAGTTACGCCACCTTAAGCTATATATATCGATGCTGTTTAAAGTTGCTCTGAACGAATTTGGGCTAGACAGGTGATTGTGTGAGTAAGCCTATTGATGTTGGAAGTTTGAGGGTTGGGGGTTACATGATTATTGAAGGTGAACCCTGTCATATTGTTGATATTGTGAAGTCTAAGCCTGGAAAGCATGGTTCAGCTAAAGCTAGGATAACGGCGATTGGTGTTTTTGATGGGGTAAAGCGAAGTTTTGTTAAGCCTGTAGATTTGAACACTGAAGTGCCGATTATTGATAAAAGGACTGGGCAGATTTTCTCCGTAAATCCTAATGGTGTTCAGATAATGGACATGGAGACTTTCGAGTATTTGGATGCTCCATTTCCTTCAGAGGCGGAGCTGAAGGCGAAGATTGCTGCTGGCGGCGAAGTCGAGTATTGGAAGATATTAGGCAAAGTGAAGATTGTCAGAGTAAAGTAAATGCAAGATTCTGCGCTGGCTGAAGCAGGTTCTAGGTTTCTGCGTTTTTGAGGGCTGTCTATTTTGGGAATTGTTAGGCTGAAGAATGGCGAGTCTGTTGTTGTGAGAGAGTTTCATTTGGAGGATAAGGAGAAGCTTATTGAGCTGTATGAGTCGCTTTCTGATGAGGCTGTGCGTTGGGGGATGCCTCCTTATACGAGGGATAGGCTTGAGAGAGGCTGGTTTAGTAACCTTCAGAACTTGATGCCGATTGTGGCTTTTCATGGTGACAGGATTGTTGGGCACGCTCAAATCTTCAAATCTCCTCATAGCCGCAGAAAGGGCACTGGCGACTTGGCGATTTATCTTCATCAAGACTTTCACAACATTGGTTTGGGGACAACTATGCTTGCTGAACTGCTTAGGCTGGCGCGGAAGGAAGGATTGCATAGGATTAGCTTGCATGTTGTAGCTGACAATAAGCTCGCGGTTCGTCTTTATGAGAAGTTTGGTTTCAAGATTGAAGGTGTTTTGAAGGATTCGTATTTTGGAGAAGACGGTAAGTATTATGATGAGCTTGCTATGGGTTTGATTCTTGAATAGTCTGGACATGTGAACCTTTTAAATATCTTCTTTCGATATTTGCGAGTGAGGGTTGGAGTCCGTGAGCGTTGATGAAATCTTGAATCTGGTTGATGTTGAGAGGATCTATCGGCATGTTTTCAAACTTGAGGGTGCGAGGCATCCTATTGCCACTCCTGAGAAGCTGAACGAAGCTGCCGACTACATACACTCACAGTTTGAGGAGTACGGGCTTGCTGTGAATGATCAGGAATTCAAGGTTGAAGGTTTTGATGCTACGTTCAGAAACGTTGAAGGACTGATCAGCGAGGGAGATGGACCTGAATTGCTTATTGTGGGGCATTATGACACTGTTGCTGATTGTCCTGGGGCTGATGATAATGCTTCTGCTGTGGCGATCATGTTGGAGGCGGCTCGAGTCTTGTCGCAAGCGAAGATTGTTCATGATGTTCGATTTGTGAGCTTTACTTTAGAAGAGATGAATCCAGCTAACGTGTTGAGACTGAGAATGACTGCACAAGATCTTGGGTTGATGGATGCTCGCAATCGTTACACGAGTGTGCATGCTCAGAAGTTGATGAAGCAGTTGCTTGAGCTTCAACGGAAGAGTTACTCTGATGGTAAGAATCCTTCTGAGGCACTGGCTGAAGCCAGAAGTCAGCTTGAAAGTCAAATGAGTGAGTCTGAGGCTAAGTATGCAAGAGAGATGGAGGAGATGCTGAAAGGGATAACTTTGGTTTCTTGGCCTGGCAAATCCTTTGATATGGGGAGTGCGTTTTGGGTTGATGAGGCTGTTCGTGCCAAAAGACAGGTGCTTGGCGTGATATGTTATGATACTGTAGGCTACACTTCTGAAAAGCAGCACTCGCAGACTTTTCCAAAGGGAATTGATCCTAACGTGTTCCAGACGTACAATGTTAAAGACGCTACTGTAGGCAATTTTTTGGCGGTGATTGGAGACGTGAATTCTGGCAAGTTGATTCAATCCTTTTGCGGTCAATGCAAACTTGATTTGGTTGGTCTTCCTTTTGCTTGTCTTCAGGTTCCTCTTCAGTACGAGGCAATAGCTCAGGTGATGTTTGATTTATTAAGGTCTGATCATGCGCCCTTTTGGCGTGCTGGAATCCCCGCCATATTCTTGACGGACACTGGGGACTTTCGGTATCCCTATTATCACACGCAAGCTGACACTATTGACAAGTTGGATTTTGACTTTATAACCAAGGTCTGTAAGGCAACAGTTGCGACGGCGATTCACCTTACGCATAAGGCCTGAATGGGCTAGATTCTGTGTTCTTCAGAAGGAAGGAAAAGAATCTGGCAAGTTTTATATGCAGTCGCTGGTTCGAATATTAGAAATTGGTGCTGAGATGGTAGTCTATGTCAAATGGCTTGGTCATGCCAGTTTCCAGATCCGAGCTACAGGCAAGGTCGTATACATTGATTTGAAGATATACGGAAAGGTTGTTGAAACTTCTGAGAAAGCTGACATTGTACTGGTGACGCATAATCATGGAGACCATTGTAGCCCGCCCAAAATCCAGAAGGTGCGCAAGAAGGATACGGTTGTAATTGGTCCGAAGGGTTGCGCTTCAAGAATCGGTGGAGGCGTCAAAACTCTGAAACCTGGTGAAGAAACCACAGTTGCAGACGTGACGATTAAGGCGGTTGAAGCGTATAATTTTAAGCGGTTTATGCCTTCTGGGAAGCCTTGGCATCCTAAGGGTTATGGCGTTGGCTACTTGATTGAGGTTGATGGCAAGACGATTTATCATGCTGGAGACACGGATTTTATCCCAGAAATGCGTCAGCTTGAGAAAATTGATTTAGCTTTGCTTCCTACTGGCGACAAGTACACGATGGATGATGTTGAGGCTGCTGAAGCTGCGGTCGCTATCAAACCTAAAATTGCTATGGCTATGCATACTTGGGACAAGGATCGTGAGGGGTTCAAAAGGAAGGTTGAAGCCAACTCCAAAACGAAAGTCGTGTTATTGCAAGAAGGGGAAGAATTCGAGTTGAAATAGACTGCGCCGAAGATGTTTGCGGTCACTTTTTGTTTTTTGTAAAACAATGGAGAAGAAAGGCGTTTTTGTGTTTATGTGTTGAGTGCTTGTTTAGTGGCTGTTCCGTGACTGAAGTTTGATGGATTAAGGGTTTTTGGGTGCTACTCGATTTCTTCGTCTGAGTCTTCTTCATCGTTCCATTCTGCTTCTTCATCCCAATCTTCTGGTTCTTCTGTCATGGTGTTTCACCACCTTTCAGTTTTGGTCGAAGCGTGAATAGGGTTAATTGGCATTAAGCTTTCTGAAAGGCAAATACTCACCGAAAATACAGATTCAGGCGCATGGTTCGAATCGGAACTCCCATTAGATTCTCTGTGGAAAAGTTAATGCTGAACAGAAAGTAATCGTGTGGTTTGGTGAGTTAGGTTGAAGAATAATGGGTGCACAATTTACATCTCAACTAGGCGTGGTTATGTCCAAAGGTATCGTAGAGAGAAGAATGGTTGGACACAAACCAGTCCAAACGGTAAAGTTAGGCCACTTACTGCTGAGCAATTATTGTCACACATTTTGCCGACTCTTGCTGGTGTTTCGCCTGCCAGCGTTAGGGTAGAACCAGATAGGCAAACCTGATGATTTTGCGGAAAAGTTATATCGAATCGAGAAGACATCACATCGCTCGATATTGTAAAAGAAAAAGGAGGTGTGCCTTTATGGACGACCGTGAAAGCGTATTAGCTGAGATTAGATATTTTAGTAGGCTTGCTAATGTTGTTATGCTTCTTGGTTTTCTATTCCTTGCTTTGGGAATCATTAGTGATTCTGGAATTAGTGATTCCCTGAACATCAATCTTGGTTTGGAACCAATGTCTTGGTTTCTGATGGCAATCTTTTGTATGGTGGGTATGATCGGTCCCAAACTGCATGTAGTGGCTGGTAAGCACTTGCTCGGCATGAAAAATGAAAACAAAAAAGAATAGTGAACCCCGCAATTATATTCTTTTTTTCTTGTGTAAATAGGTATTTTCATGTTCTACACTTTCGGCATATTCTTTATGAGACAGTCTGACCACGGTATTCATTGGAGATAGCTATGTCAATCGGGAATACGGGAGATATCTCCACCAGCAAGTGACAAATGGTTTTTAGGTCCACCAGTCCCAGCCGAGTGCTTTGAACCCAACGTACAATACGAGAAGGGTTACGCCCCAGCTTAGGGCAATCGCTGCTACGCGTAATATGAGTTCTGTCAGGTAGGCGTAGCTTATCCATGCGGCTAGTGAGCATAAACCGACAAGTAGTAGGATGAACATGGCTATGTGGATTGCTCGTTCTCCAGGCATCAGTCAATCACGCCTTTTGAGTGTGGTTGTCTTACAAGTTAGAATGGTATTGTGTTAAAAGACTTTCCATCAACGCTTATTTCGGACGTTCTTGTTATGGTTTGTTTTGGAGCCAATGATGCAAGAAGAGCCGTCTGAAACGTGACGAATAATAATATGATGGGGCTGAGGCTTCTACAGTGTCTTCTTTCTTGGAAAATGCTTTCTCGTGTATAATCCGAGTTTGACAAGTGAGAGCATGAGGGGCACTTCCATTAATGGTCCTATGACGGTTGCCAAGGCTGCGCCAGACCCGATGCCGTAGAGTGTTGTGGCGACTGCGATGGCTACTTCAAAGTGGCTGCTTGATCCTATCAGGGTGGTGTCTATTGCTGTTTCGTATGCCCATCCTGCGAAGTATCCGAGAAGATAGGTCCAAGTGATCATGGTTGCATAATGCAGCAGATTGGGAGCGGCAAGATAAGCAACCAGTACTGGATTTTCAAGTATGATTTTGCCTTGAAACGAGAATAGGACTATCAGAGTTGTCAATAGGGCGATGATGGATATTTTTCCTACTGCTGGAACGTATTTGCTTTCAAACCAATCTTCGCCTTTTCTTTCCATTATCCATTTTCTTGAAATTGCACCAGAAGCTACTGGCAGAGCTATGAAGACTAGGACGCTTATGGCAATCAAATCCCATGGAACAGGGATGCTGCTCACTCCAAGATATAGAGCGGCTAAGGGAGCGTAGAGAGCAAGCATTAACAATGCGTTGATGGCTGTGTTTATCAGTCCTTGTGCCATGTCGCCTTTTGCTAGGAACATCCACCACATGACCATGGCTGTGCATGGAGACAGACCGAGAAGGATAACGCCAGCAATGTATTGTTGGTTTCCGGCTAAAATGGTGTTTGCGTAGAGTGTCATTAAGGGTGGAGCAATTACCCAGTTGGCGATTATTGTGACGAGGAGCGGTTTGGGTTTGTTTGCTGCTTTTTTTATGTCTGAGAATCGTATGCCCACCACGGTCGGGTACATCATAAAGAAGAGGAGAATGCCTATTGGGATCGAAAGCTGTCTGAACTTCAATGAATCCATGAATTGCCCAAATTCTGGGAGGAATTTTCCAATTAGCAAGCCGATTATTATGCACATGATTATCCACAGTGTCAGGTATTTTTCGAAAATTCCAAGGGATTCGGTTTTTTCTGGCTTCGGTGAATCTGTCATGGTTGACTCACTGAGTGTGGTGAGAGCAGATAAAGACATATTCAAGGATTTAAATATGTGGTTTCAACAAACGATTATAGAATGTTCGATTTTAGCAAATTCTTGATTAGTGATGGCTCGGACAGACTGTAGAAAACCCACTTTCCTTCCTTTCGGTCTTTCACTAACCCTACGCTTTCTAAAATTCTCAGATGATGGGATGCTGTGGGCTGTGTTAAGTCCAAAGCAACCATGACTTCGCAGACGCACATTTCACGCGCTGTTAGAAGGCTGAGAATTCTCAGTCTATTCTCGTCGGCAAGAGCCTTGAAGACCTTGCTCTTCTTCTCTGCAGTTTCAGCAGTCATGACTTTGTCTGCTGTTTTCTTCAGTTCATCTGCGTATTTTGGAACATTTTCAGAAGCGCAGATACCAGACTCTGCTAACCGTTTCAGTCTCTTATTGGTTTTTGACGTAAGCATAACGTGCTCAAAGGGCTAGAGGCGGATAACATATTTAAATACGTTGTTCCATCATTCCACTGAATGTGTGGTCAGCATATGAAGAAAATTCTTTTTGTTTGCGTTGAAAATGCTGGCAGAAGCCAGATGGCAGAAGGTTTCGCAAAACACTATGGCAATGGCAAGGTCGAAGCTATGAGTGCTGGAACCATGCCATCAGACACCGTTAATCCCCTTGTTATTCAGGTTATGCAGGAGGAGGGAATTGACATTTCCAAGAACAAGCCAAAACAGATCACTCCACAGATGGTTCGAGAGGCAGACATGATTATAGTAATGGGATGTAGCGCTCAAGGATTTTGTCCAGCACCCATGCTTAACAAAGTGATTGATTGGGGAATTGAGGATCCGAAAGGAAAGCCAATTGAGAAAGTGAGAGAGATCAGAGACGAAATCGAAAAGAAAGTAAAAACACTTATTGATCAAATGTGATGTAGAATTTGCGAAGCAAAGTTTCATTCTAAAAATCTTCTTCTGGTTTCGTATGCGCCTTCTCGAAGTGGGTCCAGTTGTATTCTCGAAATCCATTTAACTCTAACTATTGAATTATCTATGGGTTGCAGGTTTGGTAAGCAGATGGTTAGTGAAAAATGTCGGTGTAGTCAGCTTGGCTTTGACAGTGATGTCAATCATCAGCTATTTAGCCACAATATACTCTCTCGAATTTTGGACAGATCGAAGATGGTCCCAAGGAGAACTTGGGGGAATTCTGGATTACAAATGGTTTGGAACAATAACCATTTACCATGTTCTTGGAAACGCTTTCGATCGTGTATTTCTTTCCCTTGATTTCACCTCATACATTCTTGTTTCTCTCATTGCAATTGACATAATTACACTTCGTGTAAATGCGCCATATTGGACCAGAGCTCGAAAACTGATTCAGTCAAGGATAGCTGTGGTTGTCTTGTGCGCGATCTCTTAC
>Ga0335070_10004939_pt1 | contig 15647 bp, 13 predicted proteins | sample Lox_Sample_13_FD_206722 | JGI IMG/M metagenome (GOLD analysis project Ga0335070, IMG submission 206722) | Soil microbial communities from Loxahatchee National Wildlife Refuge, Florida, United States - Lox_Sample_1.3 | ecosystem: Environmental > Terrestrial > Soil > Wetlands | place: USA... | reverse complement strand
GCAGGCATTGGCGCACATCCTGCGCGGAAGCCTGAACCGGGTCGTTGCCGCAGCTGCGGTTGCTGCCCTGATGTTGACCTTGCTGTGGGCGCTGGCGGCAACCGTGGGCCGTTCGGCGACCGTCCGGAGCTTGCTCCACTATTTCCGAAGCGACGTAGCTCAGCTTCGTACCGAGCCGCCGGCGACCGGCGAACCGGCCACACAAGACGCTGCCAGCAACATCGCCACAACGGGCATTTCCACTCTCCTGCGAATCAACTTCTTGCGCGCCGCTACCGCTCTAGCCGGGTTGATCGGTTTTGTGGGATCTGCCATTGTCGCCGGATTCGCCTCGCCCGATTCTGATCCGCAACCCGGCCTGGCTTTTCTGCTGTTTGTCTTACTGGCCGCCATCGTTTTCCTCATCTGGTGGTCACTGAATTGGCTGCTCTCGCTGGCCGCAGTGTTCGCGGTCCGCGATCGCGGCGACACTCTCGCCGCGGTCACCGCCGCCGTGCAACTCTGCCGTGAGCGCATGGGCGCCGTTCTCGCCGTTAGCGGTTGGACAGGCCTCGCGCACCTGGTTGCATTTGTAGCGGCGAGCGCGATTGTTTCTATGCCGATCGGACTAGCCCCCGCGTTGCCGGTTCGACTGGTACTCCTGGTCGTCGCCGTGATTACGGTGATGTACTTCGCCGTGGCCGACTGGCTCTACATGGCGCGCCTGGCAGGCTATGTCTGTATCGCCGAAATGCCGGAAGCGATGTTCCTACCCGAACCGTTGCCCATCCCGCCTGCACCGCCAACAGAGCAGGTCATCCCGGCGGCGACGGAACCAACCGCCGTAGACAAAGACGAACTGATCCTCAGCGACAAGCCTGTGTAGCCCCGGACCCATTGGTCCGGGCTGCGCGCCACGCGCGCATGCGTTCTCACGGGCTTGCTCCTCGGAGAGGATTCTTCTCTGGTGAAATTGGGGTCGTAGAAAAGCTTCCCCTGGATTGGGGACAGGCGATCAAGGTCTGGCTGGTTGCAATTGCGGCACTGCTCGTCTTGTTGTGGATCTTGCAGCGAATCTAGTAACGAAATTCCACGCTCGCTGCGCTCGCCGGACGGACCCTTCGACTTCGCTCAGTGCACGCTTCCTCGTCCCCACACGAGACTGCTTTACACTCTCCGGCCCGATCTGAGAAACTCATTCGTGGCGAACCCATCCCCGCAAAACTCAGCGTTTCACGATCAGTCCATCGTCATCCTTGACTTCGGAGCGCAGTACACGCAGCTGATCGCGCGCCGCATTCGCGAACAGAACGTGTTCTCGGTCGTGCTGCCCTGCACGGCCAAGCTCGAGGAGATCAAGAGCTACTCACCCGTCGGCGTAGTGCTCTCCGGTGCTCCATGGTCGGTCTACGACAAAGACGCGCCCCCCGCCGACAAGCAACTGTTCGATCTTGGCCTGCCCGTGCTCGGCATCTGCTACGGGCTGCAATTCATGGTGCACACGCTCGGCGGCAAGGTGCGTCCGGCGGAGAAGCGCGAGTACGGCCACGCCGAGATCGATGTCGTCTCCGACTCGGTACTGTTCCAGGGACTGGCGAAGAAACTTGCCGTCTGGATGTCGCACGGTGACGAAGCCCTCGAACTGCCTCCCGGCTTCGAGCTGATGGCGAAAACGCACTATGCCGTGGCGGGAATCCAGAACATCGCTAAAAAATGGTACGCCGTTCAGTTCCATCCCGAGGTGCATCACACGCCACAGGGCACCCAGATCCTGAAGAATTTCGTTTTCGAAATCTGCAAGGCGCAGCCCACGTGGACGCCGCAGCACTTCATCGACTCAACGGTCGCGCAGATCAAGCAACAGGTGGGCAACGGACGCGCCATCTGCGCGCTCTCGGGCGGCGTGGACTCCTCCGTGGCAGCCGTGCTGGTCGACCGCGCTCTCCGCGATGAGAAGGGCAAATCGCGACTGACCTGCGTCTTCGTCGACAACGGCGTGCTGCGCAAGAACGAATTCGAGAAAGTGCAGAAGAATCTGCGCGACCGCCTCGGCCTTCACCTCGATGCCGTGGACGCCAGCGACCGATTCCTCAAGAAGCTTGCCGGCGTCAGCGATCCGGAGAAGAAGCGCAAGATCATCGGCAATGAGTTCATCAAGGTCTTCGAGAAGGAAGCCTTGCGTATCGAAAAGACCGAAGGCAAGGTGAAGTGGCTGGTCCAGGGAACGCTCTACCCGGATGTGATCGAATCGCGCTCGGTGCGCGGACCCTCCCAGGTGATCAAATCACATCACAACGTGGGCGGCCTTCCCGAAAAGATGAAGCTCAAGCTCATCGAGCCTCTCAAAGACCTCTTCAAAGACGAAGTCCGCAAGATCGGACGCGATCTTGGCATGCCCGAAGAAATTCTGCAGCGTCAGCCTTTCCCCGGTCCAGGCCTGGCCGTGCGTGTGCTTGGCGAGATTACCCGGGAACGGCTCGACCTGCTGCGCGAGTGCGACGACATCGTGGTCAGCGAGATCAAGGAAGCTGGCCTTTACACGAAAATCTGGCAATCGTTCGCCGTCTTGCTTCCCGTGATGTCGGTGGGTGTCATGGGCGACCACCGGACCTACGCGTACGCTTGCGCCATCCGCGCCGTCAGTTCCGAAGACGGTATGACTGCGGACTGGGTGCAACTGCCTCATCCCGTCCTCAAGACCATTTCCACGCGCATCGTCAACGAAGTAAGGGGCGTAAATCGTGTGGTGTATGACGTGACCTCAAAGCCTCCTGGGACGATCGAATGGGAGTAATGCGAAAGTAGCCTTCTGCCAGGTGGGGTAGCAGTGAAAAAGTGCTGCATCGAAGTTGGGGCAGTTTCCCATAAGTCATTGAAGGCAGCACAGCTTTTGAGCGAAAAGGCTGTGTAAAAAAACTCCTTGTAAGCTACTGAAAAAAACAACATAAATACGTCACGTAAAACGATTTACCTTCCCGATACAAAGACTCTCGCCGGGGAACCTGTTGCGCTTCATGAGCCTCTGAAACTGCTCTGCATTGGTCTGAGAACGCACTTAAGGGCCATTCCTGAATCGCACCAGAGCTTCGAATGAACGATCATTCCGGCCATCTTTTCAGGTGACCAAGGAGACGCGACCTGCCTCTCCTCTACTTCATTCCCACTACATACTCCAAGTTATTGTCTGCGTGATCTTTCCGGTCCGGGATACCAGATTCGTTCTACAACAACGTTCACAGCGGCGGGCAACCAAGAAGCCGGTTCGACCCGATGTTCTGGACGGTGTAAGACATGCTCTTTCCGGTAAGGCCTCTCCTCTTCGTCCCTGTCCTTGCATTCCTTTGCTTCGCGCCGCTTCTAATTCTGGCTCAAACCTCCATTGATGACGTTCACATCACGCCCCGGGATCATCCGCTGAGTCCGGGGGCGCTGGAGGCGGTCACCGCATCTCCGGGCGGCCTGCTGCGCGCCAAAGTCGACCTGGTCCTGGTGCCGGTTTCCATCACCGACGACAACGCGCAGCCGGTTCTCGGACTTGAGCGCGAAAACTTCCAGCTCTACGAGAACAAGAAACCGCAGCAGATTCGGGACTTCTCCAGCGAGGACGCGCCGATCTCCGTCGGCATCATCGTCGACTCCAGCGGAAGCATGCAGAACAAACTGGATTGGGCGCGCGAAGCCGTGAGACAGTTCTGCGAGACGGCCAATCCCGCCGATGAGTTCTTCCTGGTCACGTTCTCCGACCAGCCGCAAATCGCTACCGACTTCACCACCAACACGGACGAGATCGAGAACGCGATGCTCACGCTGCGATCTACAGGACGGACGGCACTGCTCGACGCGATTCAAATGGGCGTGCGCAAATTGAAGGATGCACGTTATGCCCGCAAGGCTCTGCTGATCCTCTCCGACGGCGGCGACAACCACAGCCGCTTTACGGAACACCAGGTGAAGTCGCTGATCAAGGAATCCGATGTGGCCGTCTACTCCGTGGGCATCTTCGACCACTACGTCAGCACCGAGGAAGAGCTGCTGGGACCGGAACTGCTGCGGGAAGTCTCCGACATGACGGGTGGAACCGCGTTTACACTGAGCCGGCTCAACCAGATGCCGGTATTGACCCGCGTCATTGGAATTCAGCTGCGGCACCAGTACATGCTCGCGTACCGTCCCCAGTCGACGCCGAGCGACCGGAAGTGGCGCAAGATCAGCGTCAAGTTGCGAGTGCCCAAAAGCTTGCACGTGGGATTCCTGCACATTGGGGCGCGCCAGGGGTATTACGGGCGCGGGGAGTAATCGCGTCCCACGCGTGTAGCCCCGGACGCATTCGTCCGGGGGTTGCGCGCGAAGCGCGCATGCGTCGAGCCCGTGTAACGCACACGATCGACGCCACTCACGCCGTCGCACGCTCGCTGCGCTCGCGGGACGGACCCCTTCGACTTTGCTCAGGGCAGGCTGCGTCCGTCGCTACACGATCTATACGTCGCGGTGCACCGTTTCCATCGAGAAGGCAGGCAGGCAGACCGCGATGTACTCCGCTCCACCCTCATGCGGCGTCGAGTAACGCACCCACTCTCCGGAATGAGCGATGACGGCTTGCCCTGCGCGCACGTCAAGCGATCCGTCGCGATGCTCCACGCGGAGCACACCCTTCAGCACGATGGTGAATTCGTCAAACGCAGGAGTCTGTCCGGGCTCCTCCCATCCCTCGGGACTGCGCATGTGCGCCACGCTGGCAGCCGTGGTCCTGGAATTCACGCGACCGATGTATTCGTCGATCAGCTTGGGTTTGTTTCCGGCCGCCTGGATGCGGGTGGGTTGGGAGATGAGCGTGGGCATAGAAAGGCATTAGATCATGACTACCCGGTATTAGAAATCTTGCTGTCCCATGTCCTGCCACCGCACCGAACGCTCGCTGGGCTCGCGGGACGGACCCTTCGACGTTGCTCAGGGCAGGCTGCGTCCGCCCCTACACGAGCGGTGGATCACGCACGGTCAAAATCCGGGAGGCACTCCGGGAACCAGCGTGGGCGGGCCCGGGGCTGTCGCGGGGGACACGTCAGGACCTGTGTCCGGTGGCGGTGGAGGAATTGGCCGCGGCTCTACCGGTTGGATGGCGACCGGACCCTGCTGGTACTGCTGCACTGCCTTCGCTACTTCGTCCTGCCGCAGCGTGAGCGGCTGACCCAGCGTCATCTGGATGGGCGCGCCCGCATCCAGGTAGAAGTGGCGGGAACCGAAGATCATCGCCATTGAAGCAACTCCGCCGATCAGCCCTCCCACGCCCGCGCCGATGATCGCGTCCTTACCTTTCGTTCCGAAGGTGGGCATGGTAGTCGTGGTGCAGAAGGGCGGCGGCCCTACACAGCCCGGCGGGAAAGCGGTCGTGGTTGTTGAATCGGCTGAACCGGCCGAGTGCCCGATCAATGCACCCAGTCCGGCGCCGGCGAGAGGAAGCGTAAATGCGGCTATCGTGCGGTTCGAACCCGGATCCTTGATCGCATAGCCCTCATCCGTGCGAAGAGTGATGGGACCGGGTATGGGGGTGACGTAACCATCGGGAAAGGTGATGGACATGGAGGTCAGGCGCAGTTCCCCGCGGCCGTGTTCGCGGTCGACCTTGTCGACCACGCCCTGGACAAATGTTCCGGGCGGAATCACCATTTGCGATCCCGAATCGACAGGGGATGTGATTTGGGCATACATATCATCGCCGTGCCGCACATGCCGGCTCTGCACGGGCTGCGTAAGCACCAGCGCGATGCCCGTGCCGGGCGGGATCGTCACCGTGGCGTCTGTGTTCTGTGCTTGCGTTGAATCCGATGGTTGGGGCGGAGCAGCCGGTTGTTCCTGTGCCCTGCCGCAAACTGCGAATATGGTGAACGCTGCGGCCAGGCCAATTGTCCTGGCGGTCGATTGAAAGGTGGTTGGAATTGGAGTGACGTTCGGGCGGGGAGAGCGAAGGCACGTCATGGAGCACCTCCTCTCGAAAGCTCCCGGTTGGCGCTGTGGCGCTTTCGAAGCGAAGCCGGCGCCCTGAAGGATGCCGGTTTCACCAGATTGGACTCAGGAGGGTTCTGGACGGTATCGGGTGGTGCGGTAAATGTTTGCAAAGAGTGCGTATCGATGTGTAAAGAAAGGGGCGCTGACTCCTCGCTTCGCTCCGCGGCGCAGACGAATAGGTCCGCCCCTACACAGGTCGTGTAGCCGCGGACGCATTCGTCCACGGTTGCGCGGAGCGCGCAACTAAGACGCCCGCTTCGCTACAGCGGCAGCGAGCGCAGCGCCAGTTCCACAGCGCGGTTCATCTCCCCAGCCGTGGCTCCGTTTGCGGCCTGCACTGACAAACCATGGAGGACGATCGCGACGTAGCGGGCGAGATCCCTGGGATCGACATCCTTCGGCAAATCGCCCTCGGCGCGCGCCTGCCGCATGCGCTTCTCGATCTGAATGAGGCCCATATTGCGCCAGTCCACCATCGCTTGCCGGGCACTCTCCGCTCCCTGGCCGCAGGCCAATCCCCCGGTCACCGACAGACAGCTGGGCGGGTGGGTGGGATCGCTCAGGAATTTCGCAGACGAGCGGAAAAGAGTTTCGATCACAGCGCGCGCGTTGGGCTGCTTGAGCGCTTCAAAGACCGATCCCATGGGTCCGGCGCTGTAGCGGGAAAGCACGCGGCGGAAGAGTGCTTCCTTGTCGCCGAAACTGGCATACAGGCTGGAGCGGTTGATCTTCATCGCCCGGGTCAGATCGTCGAGCGAGGCGCCCTCATAGCCTTTCTCCCAGAAGACACGCATGGCGGCATTCAGAGCCTCGTCCTCGGCGAATTCGCGAGGCCGGCCCATCTTGCCCGCATTGGCCTTCTTCCTCCCCATACCTGTTCGATGCACTTTTATACCATCCAGTTCAAAAAAGGTGAATCCTTGCCCTGCCCCATACATCTGAAACGCACGGTCCAGAAGTGACCGGAAGGAGAATGATATGGCAGGCAAGCTGGAAGGCAAGATCGCACTCGTCACTGGAGGCAGCTCGGGGATCGGGCTGGCCACCGCGCAGGGTTTCGTAAAAGAGGGAGCTTATGTCTATATCACCGGACGCCGCCAGTCCGAACTGGACAAGGCGGTGAAGGCCATTGGCGGAACGCAAGTAAAAGCGGTGCGCGCCGACGTGGCCAACCTCGCCGATCTGGACCGACTGTTCGAACAAATCAAGCAGGAGAAAGGCCGTCTGGACGTTGTCTTCGCCAACGCGGGCGGCGGCTCTTTTGCGGCCCTGGGTTCGATTACGGAAGAGCTCTATAACCAGACCTTCAATACCAACGTGAAGGGCGTTCTCTTTACGGTACAGAAGGCGCTCCCGCTGATTCCCGATGGCGGTTCCATCATTCTCAATGCGTCCGTCGCGGGCAGCAAAGGCGTCGCGGCGTTCAGCGTGTACTCCGCCACCAAGGCGGCCGTGCGCTCGTTTGCGCGCAGCTGGACGACCGATCTGAAGGAGCGCGGAATCCGCGTGAACGTCATCAGTCCAGGACCGATCGAGACTCCGATTCTCGACGGGCTTGGCCAAAATGAAGAAGAGCGCGCAGGCATCCGGCAATACCTGACGTCCCAGGTGCCGCTGGGGCGGATGGGACAGCCGGACGAGATCGGCAAAGCGGCGGTGTTTCTCGCATCGCAGGATGCCAGCTTCGTGGCCGGAGCCGAGTTGTTCGTCGACGGCGGCCTGGCACAGGTCTAAACCCGTGTAGCCGCGGACGCATTCGTTCGCGGTTGCGCGCAATGAGTACGCGACGGATGTATTCCTGGCGACGCTGCTTGTCCCCAAGTGTGTGGGACTCGTCGCTTTGCTCCTCGGGGCGGACCAATGGGTCCGCCCCTACACTGGCTATTGTGGTTTCTCTGCTACCCAGCGGGAGATTGCTGTTACCAGCTTTCTTGGGGCAAAGCGCGTCGACTGCGCTACCAGCCAGTTTTGTGCTCCCGAGATCGCTAGTGTGCGGCCTTCCATCAAAGCGCGGTAACCGTCCTCGGCTACGCGTGCGGCGCTCATGGCGGCGTACTTGAACATGCGCGCCTTGTCGTTGCCGGCGCGCGCGCCGAATCCGGTCTCGGTGGGCCCGGGACAGAGGCAGGTCACGGTAATTCCGGCATCTTTCACTTCGTTGGCCAGAGCTTCGGAAAACGAAAGCACGTACGCTTTGGTCGCGTAATAGACCGCCATCAGCGGCCCGGGCTGGAAGGCCGCGGTGGAGGCCACGTTCATGATTTTTCCGGCGCGGCGTTGCACCATCGCCGGCAGAAACAGCCGCGTGAGTTCGGTCAGGGCGCGGATGTTGAGATCGATTTGTCCGAGGATTTCTTCCGGCGCGATCTGGATGAATTCGCCGTGCGCGCCGAAACCGGCGTTGTTGATCAGGATCTCGACATTGATACCTTCGCGCTGCAACTGATTGAAGATGAACTTCGGCGCGGGAGGGGCGGCCAGGTCGATGGGAATCGTCTTGACGGTAATTCCCTGCTTTTGCAGTTCCTCAGCTACCTGCGCGAGCTTGTCGGCGCTGCGCGCGATGAGGATCAGGTTGTGATGGTCGCGAGCAAAGAGCTTGGCGAGTTCGTACCCGATGCCGCCGGACGCGCCGGTGATGAGAACCGTGGACATGTGAGTATTCTAGCGGGATTGTGTAGCCCCGGACCCATTGGTCCGGGGTGCGCGCGAAGCGCGCGTTCGGATCACGGGAGACGGTATTTCGGATGCAGAGCGACCGCACTCACACACTACTCGTCGCTTCGCTCCGCGGGGCGGACGGATACGTCCGCCCCTGCACGAGCTTTATGCGTGGACAAGATCTGCTTCGTAGATCGGGTGCCAACTGGTGGCGGCTTTCAGCTTGTCGTTTACGTTGTGGATGTTCTTCACGCCTTCGGTTTCGAGCCACTTGCGGAAGGCTGCGGCTCCCTGCTTGGCGTAGATCGGAATGCCGTCTTTCCACGTTGCACGTCCGCAGAGCACGCCATTGAACTTCACGCCCGACTCGCCGGCCAGTTCGAGGGTCTCGCTGAATTCGGCATTGCTCACACCGGCTGAAAGATAAATGAACGGCTTGGTGGCCACATTGGCGGCCTTGTGGAACAACTCGATGGCTTCTTTTTTTGTGTAAGCCTTCTGACCGGCGAAGGACTTGCAGCCTTCCACGAACTTCATGTTGACCGGGACTTCAACCTTCAGCACGTCGACACCGTAGCGTTCCTTGGAGAACTCCCGCATGCTCTCGGTCACGATGTGCGGTTTCTTCTTGGCGTAATCGAGGCCCTTCTCGTCGGCGCCCTCTTCGTATCCGACAAACTCCAGGAAGAACGGGACGTCGTTGGCGCGGCACTCATCGCCTATGCGCTCGACCCACGCGTGCTTGGCCTCGTTGACGTGCTTCGGATCGTATGGAGTGTAGTAAAGCAGGATCTTGACGCAATCGGCGCCCGCTTCTTTCAGGCGGCGCGCAGACCATACATCGAGCAGATCGGGCAGGCGACCGGGACCGGTCTTATCGTATCCGGTCTTTTCATAGGCCAGCAGCAGGCCGGCATTCTTGGCGCGCTTCTTGGAGGCGGGCAGGCCCCACTCGGGGTCGAGCAGAATTGCGGTGGCGTGCGGCGTGAGAATCTCGGTGACCAGCGATTTAAACTCTTCCATCATGGCGTCGGTGACTTCGCCGCCTTTTTCCTTGGCCAAGGATTTCTGCAGCGATCCGCGCTGGTCCATGGCCGCAGCCGCGATGACGCCGCGCTCGTTGGAGACTTTCTTCAGTCCGGCAAGTTTGCCCGGGGTAATTTTCATAGGTTCCTCCCAATCATTCTTCGTAGATGAAGAGCCAAGTGCCTGATCTGTATTTAGAGTGTGTTCAGTGTGATCTGAATCACAAGAACGGGGTCCATTGAAGTTTACACTGAAACTGGAATCGTCTACATCATCCTGAGGAGAACTCATTTATGCCATTAGTGTCGATGCGCCAGCTATTGGACGAAGCGGCCAAGGGTGGATACGGTGTTGGAGCATTCAACGTCAACAACATGGAACAAATTCAGGCCATCATGGAGGCGGCCAAGGAGACGAACTCGCCGGTTATTATTCAGGCCAGCCGTGGCGCGCGTTCTTACTCGCAGGACAAATTCCTGTATCACCTGATGCTTGCGGCTGCGGAACTCTATCCCGAGATTCCGTTGGTGATGCACCTGGATCATGGAAACAGCTTCGAGACCTGCAAGTCTGCCATTGATCTCGGCTTTACCAGCGTCATGATGGACGGCTCGCTCATGCCCGACGGAAAGACTCCCTCGAGTTTCGATTACAACGTCAGCGAGACGCGAAAGGTGGTTGAGTACGCGCATCCCAAGGGCGTAACGGTCGAGGGCGAGATCGGAGTGCTCGGTGGAATCGAAGATGGTCACGGCGCGGGCGGCAGCGGCCTGGAACACGTCACTGATCCCGACCAGGCGGTCGAGTTTGTCGAGAAGACCGGGCTGGATGCGCTGGCCATTGCCATCGGCACCAGCCACGGCGCGTACAAATTTAGCAGAAAGCCCGACGGCTCCGTGCTCAAGATGGATGTGCTGATCAAGATTCACAAGCGCCTGCCCACGACGCACCTCGTGATGCACGGTTCATCGAGCGTGCCCAAGGATCTGCAGGACATCATCAACCAGTATGGCGGCAAGCTGAAGCCGACCTGGGGCGTGCCGGTGGAAGAGATACAACTGGGCATTCGCAACGGCGTGCGCAAGGTCAATGTCGATACCGACAACCGCCTGGCGATCACCGGAGCGATCCGCAAAGTATTCGCAGAAACGCCGGAGAAATTCGATCCGCGCGATTATTTGAAGCCTGCGCGCGAAGCCATGAAGAAAGTCGTGGCCCAGCGCATGAAGGAATTCGGGCAAGCGGGACATGCGGGCGACTACAAACCGGTTCCCCTAGCGGAGATGGCGAAGCTCTACGCGCAGCCTGTGTTGGTGTAATCAGGACTTTGTTCGCACTGTCACAGCTTGTGTAGCCCCCGCATTCGTCCCGGGTTGCGCGCCTAGCGCGCAATTGGGATATCGATCGGACTCATACTGGGTTCGGGAGGACCTTGGTACTCGTCGCTTCGCTCCGAGGGGCGGAGGAATGCCTCCGCCCCTACACAGGCGGGGTGAATTAGCGCATTTCCGCTAACCAGTTTCCGCTCTGCTGGCGGATGATCCCGTAACAGCGACAGGCGGCGTGCTCGAGTTTCTCACGATCGAGCACAGTCACATTTCCGCGCGTGTAGGTGATAATCCCGGCTTTCTGCAAGGTGCTGGCCGAGATGCTTACCGTGGAGCGGCGGGTCCCGAGCATCTGGGCGAGAAAGTCCTGGGTCAGCGGCATGGGAACATCGCCAACGCGGTCATAGCTCATCAGCAGCCAGCGCGCCAGACGTTCTTCCACTTCGTGCAGCCGGTTGCAGGCGGCTAGTTGTGCGGATTGCACGCCCAGGATCATGGCGGATTGCTGCAAAGCCAGTGCGAAGCGAGGGCAGCGGGGCAGAAGCGCCCGCAAGGTTTGCCCCTCGATGCGAAACGCAGAGGCGTCGCACTGGGTCACGATGCGGGAGGTGCTTGTCTTGAAGCCGAAAACCAGCGGCGATCCGATAAATCCCTCGTTCCCAATCAGGCCCACTTCCACGCTTTTGCCGTCTGGTTGCACGGCCAGAACGGAAGCAACGCCCTCGTTCAGAAAGTAAACCGAGCGAATGATGTCGCCAGAATCGAACAACACCTGGTGCAGTTTCAGGCGGACGAATTCGAGCGAGGCGAGAATGGCAGTGGATTCCTCACGGTCGATCCCGAGCAAGAGCTGATTGCGAACGGAATCAGCGTCACCGTTTTTGGCGGGAGGACAGTGGGTCGGATTCGATCTGAGGGCCAAGGGAACAGTCGGCAACGACGCACAACTGCCGTGACGTTTGTACCGTGGCAGTGTCGGCCGCGCAAAGCGCCAATGTGCGCCAAAGAACTTCAGGAGTTAATCGGAACCTGTCGGCCTGAGCGCCCGGCCCGGCACTTTGCCCTCAGACTCGCGGAACGGAACCACCTTCACCGCGCCATTGCCATCCGGCACAAGGGTGATCGAAGTACAGCATCGTGCGCAAAGCCACCACAGGCCGGAGACGGCACCCAGCGGAGCCGCGGAAGGGGATGGACGGAAATGAAACAGGCGTCCTTCGCGCAGATACTTGAATCGCGCATCGCAGGAAGGATTTGCGCAACGCGAGACCATGTTTCTAACCTGATGCTACGGAGATGCCCCGAGTGCAGTGCATGGTGCGCCAGTCGAGGCGGAGAGTCCATCGGGTTGGAACAGTATGGCTTGAAATGGCGGACCGGTGTTGAGCTACCCCACCGAAAAAAAGAGATTACATACCTCAGGGTGTATACCGGAAACGATAACTGCGCCAGAATCTTGAAAATAACTTGGTATTCCGGGCGTCGGAATGACAAAACGAATTCTCATTGTGGACGACAGCGCACTAATTCGAGGCCAGGTCAGGAGGCTGCTGGCATCACAGGCCGAGCTCGAGGTCTGCGACGAGGCGGCGAACGGAGCCGAGGCGGTGCGAAAAGTCAACGAGTGCCATCCAGACCTGGTCGTATTGGACGTCGTGATGCCGGTGATGAACGGCCTGGATGCGACCCGGGTCATTAAGAAGCTTTCCCCGGCATCGCGAGTGCTTTTATTCACCCTGGATGAGTCTCCAGAGTTCGCGCGCGAGGGCGAACGGGCCGGCGCGGACGCGATTCTGGCCAAGGCGCACGGGACGCAATTGACCCTGATCATCCATCGTCTGCTGGATTGAGAAGTAGGGGTCATTTGACGTAGTAACCGGTGCGACAACGGACCCGCAGATTGCGCGTGCTGGCAGCGATCCTGAGTTGATGGAAGAACTTATCGGCGAGGTTGGAGGGCTTGTAGGCGATGGCGTACTGGCTGCGCAGTTCCCAGCGGATTTTGCCGAAGGCGCCGCCCACATCGCCATTATCTGCCGCGCGGAGGTAGGCTCCGCCGGTGGCGTCGGCCAGTTTCTGCAAAAGGGCGGTACCTTCTTTCGTCACGGTGTCGATGGGCGGAAGATCTTGCATATTGACGGAATAGACGGTCGCCTCCGATCTCAGGACCGTGGCGACTGTATCCTGCAGGGTTGCGGTGCTTCTGTTTTCTTCTCCGTCACTGATCAGGATGATGATCCTCCGAGACGGGGTATTGTCCTGGGCCAGCCAGCGGCTGGCCGTGCCCAGTGCGTCGTAGATGGCGGTTTCACCCGCGGGGGTGATCTGGCGAACCCGGCGCGAAAGCTGGTTCCAGTTGTTCGTGACGGGCACATCGACCTGCACGTATTGATTGAAGGCAAACAGTTCAACGGAGTCTCGCCGCGTCGTGGCCCGCTTCAAAAACGCGTTGATCGTTTCCTGCTCGACCGTGAAGCGGTCGCCGATCGATTTGGCTCTGAAAGTACGTGAGCGTCGTCTGGAGCTTATCGTTATCGAAGATGGCGAGATCGGCCGGCGCAAGCCCCTGCACGAAATGCCCCCTGCGATCGGTCACGCTCAAAACAAGATTGACTTCCTGCACCTCCTTTTTCATGTTCAGTACGAAGGGTCCCAGAGGCGCGCGCTGGCCCATGGCGAGACGATTGCCAGCGGGGGGCAGGGCCTGGGAAAACATCGGGGGAACAAAGATCAACAGGGCAACCACTACTGCAGAGACTCGAAACTTCATCTTGCGTCCTTACAGGCGAAGGAAATCGCGCGTGAGCGCAGGTCTCCCGCTCGGCGTACACTGCGGCGGCGAATGCCGGCAGTTCAAACTGAAAAACCGATTCCATTGTTATTCGTTGCGAGGCAATGGAGAATACGGATCACCAGACTCCGCGCTCCCCGAGTTCCGTGCGCAACCGCAGCGCACGCTGTCAGTTAATTCCATCGCGCAGCCCCGCAACATACGGATGATCTCGTAACTGCCATCGTGAGATCGCTTAGAAATCCGGGCTGAATCGCTCCTTCGCATACCATCCGCCGGCATACACGTGCCGGGTTGCGCCAACACTGTTTTTGCCTCGGCGCCGCGGCAACAGGTCAAGCGAGTTCTGCACCTAAGACCTTTTGGACTTTGGTCCTTCTCGGAGTGGGATGTTAACGAAACATTTCTCACGGCTGGAGAATTCCGCGGATCGGAATCGCACGCCCCTGCCGCCGTATGCAGCGGGCATTCTCGCCGTGTTGACGTTGCTGTTGTGCGGGGCACTGGCCGCGCAAGAGCCCGTCATCGGCAGCGGGGCAGCCTATGAAGGAGAGCACGTCCAGGCAGTCGATCTGGTAACGAATCCCGGCATCGACGTTGAGCCTCTGCGAACACTACTGGCGCAAAAGGCGGGAGAGCCGTACTCCCAGAAAAAAGTCGAGGCCAGCATTTCCGCCCTGGAAGAGACGCATCGTTTCTCGCAAGTCAGGGCGGTGGCTACGGTCGAGCTCTCCGGCGTTCGGCTCAGCTTTATCCTCGAGCCCGCCTATTACGTTGGAAGCGTTGAATTTCCAGAGGCAGCGCGCCGTTTCAGCTACGTACGGCTGCTGCAGGTGGTGAGTCCCGAAATCGACTATTTGAACGAGAAGCCGTATGACAAGGCACTCTTGCCGAAGGCGGAGACCGCGTTGCGCGATTTTCTCGGGCATAACGGGTATTTCGCGGCGAGGGTGCAAGCCGAAGTTCAGCCTGACGACGCGCATCAACTGGTGAACATTGCTTTTCACGCAGACCTTGGCCGGCGCGCGCGCATCGGGAAGGTAGAGATCCAGGGCGCTACACCGGCGGAAACCTCGCGGCTGATGCATTCGGTTCGTTCCCTGCGGGCGCGCTTCACTGGCGGCCTGCTGAAACCGGGCAAAACCTATACGGCTTCGCGTTTGCAACAGGCATCTTCGCTCATCAAGAAGACTTTAGCGGGACAGCAGTACCTTGCGGCCGACGTCGAGGAATTACCGCCTTCGTATCATCCGGACACAAACCGCGTCGATCTCACGTTCAAGGTAAAAACTGGCCCCATCGTCGTGGTTCAGATCGCCGGCGCCAAGCTTAGCTGGATCCCATTTCTTGCCGGACGGGAAAAAAAGAAACTCATCCCCATCTATTCGGAGGGAACGATCGACCGCGATCTGGTCGGTGAGGGCCAGCAGAACCTGATCAATTACTTTCAGAAGAAGGGCTACTTCGACGTCAAGGTGGCTACGGATTTTGAGCGGCAGCCGGAGAAGATCCTGCTCACGTACCGCATCGATCCCGGACGGAAACACAAGCTCAGCCAGATCGCGTTCCACGGAAACCATGCCCTTGGAAGCGACGATCTTCTCTCGCACATTCCACTGAAGAAGGCTCATTTCTGGTCTCACGGGACATTCAGCGACAAGTTGCTGAAAACCAGTGTCGGCACGATGGAAGCGCTATACCACGACGCGGGTTATGAGGACGTGAAGGTCAGCAGCGCGGTAAAGGACCTTGAGCCCGGCGTGGAGGTGACGTTCACAATTGTGGAGGGACCGCAGACGACCGTCAATGCGATTTCGATCACCGGAAACAAGAGCATCCCCGAGAAGACGCTGACCTCA
>Ga0335070_10004938_pt1 | contig 15648 bp, 19 predicted proteins | sample Lox_Sample_13_FD_206722 | JGI IMG/M metagenome (GOLD analysis project Ga0335070, IMG submission 206722) | Soil microbial communities from Loxahatchee National Wildlife Refuge, Florida, United States - Lox_Sample_1.3 | ecosystem: Environmental > Terrestrial > Soil > Wetlands | place: USA... | reverse complement strand
AAGCCCGTTGTCGGTCATCGCAACGACCGATGGAACCATGGTACGGCCGCTCCGTCCAGGCATGACGCGCGGCGTACCCTGGTCCATGTAGGCGACGAGGGAATTCGTTGTTCCTAGATCAATCCCGACGATTCGTGTCATGGTGGTTATGCGATGGTTGCGACGAGGTCGTTGACGATGTTCCTGACATAGGTTCGATTGGATAGAATTTCCCGCATCTGTTTCAGGATGCGGTCTCGTTCCGCCCGGGCTTGGCCGGTGGCCTCTTCGCGATCTTGCAGCGCGTCCCACTGCGTGAAAAGCTGTTGCAGCTGCGTTTCCATATCCCGCTGCCGTTGTTCAAGTATCGCTCGCTCGGATTGGAGTTTCGCGCGAAGCGTGGGCTCTGCCTCTGAGGAATGGCCGGTGGCGCGGTACTCGTCCAAGATTTCCTGCAGCTCGATAATTTCCTCGAAAAGATCAGCGGGAGGTGACGTCCGGATGTCCTTTGCTGAACCGGCTTCAAGGTCCAGCAGATATTCGGCCCGCTGAATCGGATCGCGTAGCGTCCGGTAGGCAGTGTTGAGCATTGCCGAGTTGCCCAGGCTGATGGCTCGTTCCTCATCACTCTTGTTTTGGTAAAAATCGGGATGGAACGCCCGGCTCAGTTCGTAGTATTTGGTTTCGAGGGCGCTCGGATCGATGGTGAGACGACGAGGGAACCCCAGACAAGTGAAATAATCGAGTTCTTTTGAAACCGGCTGGACCTTCACGCAACGCTCACAGAAGTACTCGCCAGCGACTTCGGATTGACAGTGCCAGCACATACTGCGAGCCATTTGGAGTTCGCGGCGACTCGTCATATGGGTGTGTGGGTCCATGGTGTCTGCTCTGACAGCGTGGGCATGGCGACCGGCCATGCCCACGCTGAACATGTCGTCGTGGAAGCGTGCTGAGGTTAGGCCGAGAACGACTCTCCGCAGCCGCAGGTCTTATTGGCGTTCGGATTGACGAACTTGAAATTGCCGCCCATCAGATCTTTTTGGAAGTCCAATTGCGTTCCCTGAAGGTAGATCACGCTTTTCGCGTCGACAATCACCTTCACGCCGTCGAACTCGTAGACCTGGTCGTACTGCCCAATCTTGTCGTCGAAATTGATGGTGTAACTCAACCCCGAGCACCCACCACCTTTGACACCCAGACGCAGGCCGCCTTCGGTGAGGCCTTGCACGTTAATCAACCGCTTCACTTCCTTCAATGCAGCTTCGCTAAGCGTAATGACCGGAGCTTGTGTCTCTGCGTTCGTGGCGTCCATGGGTAGTTCCTTCGTGTCGTTACTTCGTGTCGGCCGTCTTCCCATCGGCCTTTTTCTGATAATCGGCCAGCGCGGCCTTGATGGCATCCTCGGCCAGCACCGAGCAGTGAATTTTCACTGGCGGAAGATTGAGTTCCTGCACGATATCGGTGTTCTTGATTTTCTGGGCCTCCTCGACGGTCTTGCCCTTGAGCCATTCCGTCGCGAGACTTGAACTTGCGATGGCGGAGCCACAGCCGAATGTCTTGAATTTGGCATCCACGATCGTATCGTTCTGCACCTTGATCTGAAGCTTCATCACATCGCCGCACTCTGGTGCGCCAACCATCCCGGTGCCGACGCCTTCTTCATCCTTCTTAAAGCTGCCCATGTTGCGGGGGTTGTTGAAATGATCGACGACTTTGTCACTATAGGCCATGGTTGCTCCTCCTTCGTCTTCTCGTGGTTCAGTGGGCGGCCCACTGAACAGATTTCAAATCGACGCCTTCTTTCGCCATTTCATACAGCGGAGACATCTCTCGCAGTTTGGTCACAACTTCAATAACCTTCTTGATCGTATAGTCAATCTCCGCATCCGTATTGAATCGGCCCAGACCGAAGCGGATCGACGAATGAGCCAACTCCGTGCCGACGCCGAGCGCCCGAAGCACATAGGAGGGTTCCAACGTTGCCGAAGTGCAGGCCGAGCCGGAGGACAGGGCAATATCTTTCATGCCCATCAACAAGGACTCGCCTTCTACATATGCAAACGAGATATTCAGATTGCCGGGCAACCGATTCGTCGGGTGGCCGTTTAAATAACTCTCTTCGAGCACCTTCGTGATGCCGGCTTGGAGCCGATCGCGCATGGCGGCCAGCCGAACCGATTCCGTCGCCATCTCCTGGCCGCACAATTCACACGCTTTGCCGAATCCGACGATCAGCGGAACCGGCAGTGTGCCGGAACGCATGCCACGCTCGTGTCCACCACCGTCCATCTGGGCGGCAATGCGAACCCGAGGATTTTTCTTCCGCACATACAGCGCACCCACCCCTTTGGGGCCATAGATCTTATGGGCGGTGAACGACATCACATCGATACCCATGTCCTGCACATCGACCGGAATCTTGCCCACACCCTGCGTCGCATCGCAGTGAAAAAGGACGCCTTTTTCCTTGGCAATCTTCCCGATCTCTTTGATCGGATTGATCGTGCCGATTTCGTTGTTGGCCAGCATGATGGAGATGAGAACCGTCTTCTCCGTGATCGCGTGGCGCACGTCTTCAGGGTTCACCATTCCGTATTTATCGACCGGGAGGTACGTCACTGTCGCCTTGCCCTTGGCCTCCATGGCCTTCGCGGTATCGAGGACCGCGCGATGTTCGGTGGACGACGTGATAATGTGATCACCCTTCTCTTTGTACATCTCTAGGACGCCTTTAATCGCGAGGTTGTCAGCCTCGGTGGCGCCGCTCGTGAAGATGATCTCCTTGGGGTCGGCCTTGATCAGCTTGGCGATCTGCTTACGAGCCTGTTCGACCGCTTCTTCCGCTTCCCATCCAAAGGCATGGTTCCGACTGGCGGCATTCCCGAATTTCTCGACAAAATAGGGAAGCATGGAGTCCAGCACACGCGGATCCATCGGCGTAGTGGAATGGTTATCTAAAAAGATCGGCAATTTCATCGTTCGACTCCTTGGGCCGTAGGGGACTGAATCGTAATGAGCGGCGTGCCGCCCATCATGTCTTGCAGCGTCATATTATTCAGAAGCTGATAAATGCTGTCTTGGACCTTTAGCAAAGGCGTGCGAATGGTACAATGCTCCCGCTGGAGGCACAGCTCGCCGTCTTTTTCATGAGAGCAGTCTGTAATGCCAAGCGGCCCTTCAATGCTTTCCAGAATCTGGGCAATGGTCAGTTGCCGCGCGCTTCGGGCCAGTAAGTAGCCACCCTTGGGACCGTTATGACTTTCGATCATGCCATGCTTGGCCAACGTTTGAAGTACTTTGGCCAGCAGTTCGAGCGGGATATTGTATTCTTCAGCAATCTCTTTTGTGTTTACCACGCGACCCGGCGTCACATCGCCGAATTGGACGGAGGCGATGTGCTGGAGCGCCATCAGGGCGTAGTCGGCTTTTTTTGAAATCTTCAACATGGCTATTGCCGATCAATCTAATCGGCGACTATAATAGTCTCCGACCATTCTGGTCGGACTAAGAATAGCACGTAGATTTCAGAACTGTCAACACGGGTATCAGAGATTGAATCTGCAGCGAAAGGACGAGACTCATGGGTGGAACCAACCCCTACATTGAGAAAGCCGACTACGAACTCCCCAGCAAACCCTATACGATTACCTACATTGCCCCGAGTGGCGAGGTGACGAAGGTTGAAGTCGATCCCGGCAAGATTCCCTACGGTCCTACGGGGCTTCCTGGCAGCATTCTGGACGTGGCGATGGCCAACGGAGTCCAATTGGAGCATGTTTGCGGAGGGGTCTGTGCCTGCTCAACCTGTCATGTCATTGTGAAGCAAGGGTTAGAGAGCTGCAATGAAGGAACCGATGACGAGTTCGATCAGCTGGATGAGGCGCCGATGACGACATTGCAATCACGCCTTGCCTGCCAATGTGTGCCGAACGGCACCAAGGATATCGTGATCGAAATCCCGGCTGTGAACAAGAACCTTGTGAAAGAAGGACACCAGTAATCTAGTTATAGATTTCCGTTTTGACTTCCTTCCGATCGTACCCCATACCAACAAAATAAGCCCGTAGCGCCCGCACGAACCCTTTCGTTCCGCACAACATAGGAATGACTTTAGGCACACCCTCTATCAACGGTCGGAGCATCGAAAGCGTGAGGTCAACGCCCTGCTGTTCCCCTCCAGCAGCTACCAAGGGCAGGTAGCGGAATCCTGGATGGGTTACCGCCAAGGTGAGTAACTCTTGATGGAAGAGCAGTTCTTCCTCTGCAGGAGCGACGGCAATTAGCATGATGGGAGCAGTCTGTCGCTGAGCATAAAGCCGTTTTAGCATACAGCGTATGGGGACGAGGCCGGTGTAGCGAGCGATCAAGATCAGTTCTCGGTCAAGTTGCTTCGGAAGCACAAAGTTTCCATGAGGGCCTGAAAGCTGTACTTCGCTGCCGGGTTTGAGAGTATAGAGATACGTGGTGCCCAAGCCGCCTGTCACACGATCGAACACCAGAGTAAGTTCGCCCGATGGAGTACCGGGTGCCGCCATTGAGTACGCACGATTGAGCGGTGGTTTGGCACCAACCGGTAACTTGAGAGATACCCATTGGCCTGGCTGAAATGCAATGTTCTGAACGGTGGGAAGGAGAACCAATTGACGGACCTGCGGGGTGAGGTCGTTCACCGAGAGAACCGTGGCCGACTGGGTGGCTTCTGCCATGACGATCTCCGTCATCGTCATAGCAGAAGCCACGACGAGATGGAAGCGCCGTTATTCTGTACAACCCTTTTCAGTGCGTGCTATAGATACCGACCTTCACTCCGCCTCCTGCGAGTACGGCATGAGCCAGGTCCGAGTCAGATTTGCGCCTAGCCCAACTGGGTTTCTCCATATCGGGGGTGTCCGAACCGCTCTGTTCAATTGGCTCTATGCCCGCCAGCAACACGGCGTTTTTATCCTGCGCATTGAAGATACCGACCAAAGCCGGTCCACCGACGAATCCATCCAAGCCATCATCGAAGGCATGAAGTGGGTTGGGCTGGATTGGAACGAGGGGCCCTATCGCCAAACCGACCGCATGGATCTGTACCGCAGCCACGCGATGCAGTTGTTTGCGAAGGGCCAGGCCTATTGGTGCGTCTGCAAGGCTGAGGAACTGGAAGCTCGTCGGAAGGAGGCCGAACTGAAAGGGCTCTCGCCGCGCTACGATGGCCGTTGCCGGAATCTGGGAATCGTCAATCCAACTGGGGAAGCCGCCTTGCGATTCAAGGCGCCACAAGAAGGGCAGACGGTCGTCGATGATCTCATCAAGGGCAAGGTTGTGTTCGATCACACCGTCTTGGATGATCTGATCATCCTCCGATCGAATGGGTATCCGACCTACAACTTTTCGGTCGTCGTCGACGATGCTCTGATGCACATCACCCACGTTGTGCGAGGGGACGATCACCTGACGAACACGCCGCGACAGGTGCCGATTTTTCAGGCGCTGGGATTTCCAGTCCCGCAGTTCGGCCATCTTCCTATGATTCTGGGGTCTGACAAGGCTCGGCTATCCAAGCGACATGGGGCCACGTCGATTATGGCCTATAAAGATATGGGGTATCTCCCGGAGGCGATGGTGAACTACCTGGTGCGGCTCGGCTGGTCTTACGGCGATCAGGAATTGTTCACGCGTCAGGAATTGATCGAGAAATTCTCCTGGAAGAATGTGCAATCCTCAGCCGCCGTCTTCAATTCTGACAAGCTGCTCTGGTTGAACGCCGAATACATTAAAACAAGCTCGCCCGGCTACATTGCCGAGGCGTTGGTTCCTCTCTTGGAGGCCGCGGGGTTGAAAGACGAGGTCCGCTCAGTGTCGGCAGAATGGCTCGCCCAGCTTGTGGTGCTTGTGAGGGAGCGGACCAAGACCCTTATTGAAATGGTGGAATGGGTTAAGCCGTATTTCGGGCAAGCAGTGACGTTTGACGAAGAAGCAGCCAAGAAATTTCTTACGCCGGCAATCACGTCAACGCTGAGCAAGTTACTTGTTCGCTTGGAAGCGTTTTCGACTTACTCGAAGCAAGAGTGGGAAGAAAGCTTCAAGAAATTGGTCGAGGCGGAGGGCATGAAGATGGGTCAACTCGCCCAACCGGTTCGAGTGGCACTCACCGGTCGCACAGCCAGCCCAGGACTGTTTGATGTCATGGAGATACTTGGGCGAGAGCGAACGCTGGCCCGGCTGCGGAAAGGAATCGAGCGGGCATCAGCCTGATCAACAAATGCGTCTCAACAAACCCGCGCCGATCTTGACGGAATCAGGAGCCATATATTACTGTGAACTCCGGTTGGGGGATCGTCTAGCGGTAGGACGTCAGTCTCTGGATCTGACTACCTAGGTTCGATTCCTAGTCCCCCAGCCACTAATCTTGTCCACGCCGTTTCAGATCTACGATTCGCTTCCGTACCGCGCTGGGGGATCGTCTAGCGGTAGGACGCCAGCCTTTGGAGCTGGCTACCCAGGTTCGATTCCTGGTCCCCCAGCCATTTTCTCAGAGCACTATACTTCCTCTCGGTTCAGTTATTTCAATGATGCCAGGTCGATGCCAAACCGGAATCGCACATCGCTACGAATAACTCGCTCGTAGGCCTCATTCACCTGTTGTATCGGAATCACTTCGACATCAGACTCGATCTTATGGTCGGCACAGAAGTCGAGCATTACTTGAGTCTCACGTATACCACCGATGACCGATCCAGCGCCGATGCAAGATGAGAGGGAATGGTTCGAGCGGCGTGGGCTTGTCCGGTGCCCCGACGAGAATCATGGTGCCATCAGTTTTCAAAAGATTCACATAGGCATTGTAGTTGTGCGGGGCAGAGACGGTATCGAGGATGAAATCGAAGTGCCGATGCAGTTTCGTGAACGTCTCGGACTGCGAGGTCAACGCGAAGTGGGCGGCGCCCAACCTCTCGGCATCCATTCGGTTTCGTTCGGACGTACTCAAGACGGTGACATCGGTGCCCATCGCCCTTGCAATTTTCACAGCCACGTGGCCGAGCCCACCTAATCCAGCGATCGCTAACTTGTGATACTTACCCACACCCCAGTGGCGAAGAGGCGAGTAGGTCATAATCCCTGCGCAGAGGAGTGGAGTTGTCCCTGCTGCTGAGAGCGCGTTGGGAAGGCGCAAGACATAATTTTCGTCCACGACAATCTGCGTCCAATAGCCACCCTGGGCGGGTTGAACGTCTTGGTCACGGCCACTGTAAGTGAGGAGCATCCCGGCTTCGCAGTATTGCTCAAGCCCTTCCAGACAGGCGGTGCAAGTTCGGCAGGAATCGACAAAACAACCGACGCCGGCACGATCGCCCACGCGGAACTTCTCGACCGTCTTCCCTATTTGCGTGATCACACCGACGATTTCATGACCTGGGACCATCGGAAAAATAGAACCGCCCCATTCGTTGTGGGCCTGATGAATATCCGAATGGCAGATGTCACAGTGGGCAATCTTGATCAACAGGTCGTGAGCGCCGACATGACGCCGCTCAAATGAGAATGGTTGAATAGCGTCCTTGGTACTAAGGGCTGCGTAGCCTTTGGTCGATAACATCCAGTACTCTCCTTTTCAGGTACCTGACATAGGGCGCGAACCTTATCAAGATAGTAGGGACTTGCCAACAGGGGCTAAGAAGGGAGAACTCGCGCGAGCAGTAATGACTCCTGGCTCAATCCGTCTCTTCCTCTAATTCGGGTTCGACAGTAAGCCGAGAGTCTGGAATTCGGTACTGTTCTGCAGCCCAGGTTCCAAGGTCAGTCAGTTGACATCGCTCAGAGCAGAAGGGACGCCAGGGGTTCTCTTCCCAGATGGCGGGAGTTCGGCAGATTGGGCATTTCATACCGACTACTCTATCACGCTCAGGATCGTACTGGTGCTAAGGGTCAGCTTGGACGGATTGGATAGGAGGTGGATGCTTGTAAAAGGCGGCTAAGGCGACTCTGGTCGATGTCGGAGATTCCCATGAACTCGACGCCAAATTCTCCATGGTGGCTCCACCGGACTGCTGCAGACTCGATGGTAATAGGAGACCCCAGATCAGTTGCCCGGATCAGGATACGAATACCGGTTCCAGGCTGAACGGATGTCATGGTGGTTACTGCGCACCCTCCCAGGGAGAGGTCGAACATCGTCCCTTCTCGAATATCCGTATTCCCTGTGGTGGAAAAGAAGACTTGGAGATCAACTGGGACGCGCGGATACTGTCGACATTCAATCATGATGTCTCCTTCCGTTGCGGCCGCGAGGGGTGGCCTCACCTCAATAGAAGTAGTCTAGCAAATCATAGTCCACGGTAAAGAAAAAGCTTGGAAGTGGGATAAGGCAATTGGAAAGAGGAAACTACTGAGACGGGTTCTTTTCGAAGACTTTGACGGCGACAGCCTTCTGCCGCATTTTCTTCACCAATCCTCCATACGACACGTCGCGGATGATACTCGTAAATTGAGACCGATAATTGCTCACAATGCTTGCCCCGTCGATGACGACATCATAGACCCGCCAATCACCGGAGCGGTGAATAAGGCGAAAATCGATGGGAGTATCGATCTTCCGTCCTTTCAGTTGAGTCCTGACTTCCGCAAAACCGTCTTCCCGCTGTTCGCTGAGATAGAGTACCTGTTCATCGGAACGCTCGGAGATCCGTCCAGCAAACGTGTCTCTGAGGAGTTGGACGAATAGGTCGACGAATTCCCCTTGCTCATGGCGAGTTAGCGACGACCATTGTGTCCCCAAAGTTCGTTTAGCCATTTCCTCATAATCCACACGCTGCCGGATGATCTCTTCGATTTCATGCCGGCGCGCTTCGACCTGCTCGGGACCCTTTAACCTGTCGTCATCGAGTACACGCATTACATTCGCAATGGTGCTTTGCACAGCCTCGGTGGCTCCCCCTCCAGCGGCGACAGGCGACGGCGAACCAGCCATCATGAAGAAGACGGGTACTGCCGTAAGCACAAGCATCGTCCAACAATTGATCGCTAGACCGAATCGTCTCATGGCTGGAAATCGGCTCCTATTGAGGGTTTTTGGCGTGCTCATCTAAGCGTAGCAGGGAAGTGGAGTCTGTAAAGCCGGTGCAACGTGGCGGAAAGAGGAAAGATTTGATGGTGCCAAACTGGCAGGGCGACAGAGAGCTAGCGGGTCTGCTGAGATTTGTCGATTCTCGCCCACGCATCCTTGAGGGCGACCGTACGATTAAACACCGTTGTTCCGCGAGATGAATCCGAGTCCACACAAAAGTACCCGAGGCGTTCGAACTGGTATCGGGAGCCGGGGGTGGCCTGTTTCAAACTAGGCTCGATACGGCAGCCGGTGATCCGTTCCAATGACTGGGGATTCAGGTATGTCGTCCAGTCGTGGTCGGGTGGGACTTTGGCCAGATCGGCGGTGAAGAGCGGGTTATAAAGCCGAACTTTCGCTTCAACAGCGTGCATGGCGGAGACCCAATGAATCGTCGCTTTGACTTTGCGCTGTTCTTGCGACGAGCCGCTCTTTGTTTCTGGATCATATGTGCAACGGAGTTCGGTTACCTCGCCGGATTGCGGGTCTTTCGTAACCCCGACGCATTTGATGATGTAAGCGTACCGGAGCCGGACTTCGCGGCCTGGAGCGAGGCGAAAGAATTGTTTGGGCGGATCTTCTCGAAAGTCGTCTTGTTCGATATAAAGGATACGTGAGAATGGAACTTTCCTGGTCCCGGCCGACGAATCTTCAGGATTATTAATCGCGTCGAGTTGTTCAGTCTGCCCTTCGGGATAGTTTTCGATCACGAGCTTCAGAGGGCGCAACACGGCCATGACCCGTTGGACTCGTTTGTTCAGATCCTCTCGAATAAAATGTTCGAGCAGCTGCATTTCGACGACGGCATCTCGTTTGGCTACGCCGATGTGTTCGCAGAAAGCCCGGATGGCTTCGGGAGTATATCCGCGTCGCCGCAAGCCCTTGATTGTAGGGAGGCGTGGATCATCCCATCCAGCCACAAGTTTTTTTCCGACCAATTCCAGTAGTCTGCGCTTGCTCATCACCGTGTGGGTGATATTTAACCGGGCAAATTCGATCTGTTGTGGCCGATGTGTGGATTCGGCCTGTTCGACCACCCAATCGTATAACGGACGATGGTCTTCGAATTCCAATGTACAGAGAGAATGCGTAATCCCTTCGATCGCATCCGATAGTGGATGCGCATAGTCGTAGGCTGGATAGAGACACCAAGTGGTGCCGGTTCGATAGTGAGCGGCATGTCGGATACGATAGAGGACCGGATCACGCAGATTGATATTCGGCGAGGTCATGTCGATTTTGGCTCGAAGAACGTGGGTTCCATCAGCAAATTCTCCAGCACGCATGCGCTGAAACAGATCGAGATTTTCAGCGACCGACCGGTCGCGATAGGGGCTGTTCTTGCCGGGCTCAGTCAATGTTCCTCGGTACTCGCGAATCTGGTCCGCCGTCAAGCTATCAACGTAAGCCTTGCCTTTGGTAATCAGGCGAACCGCAAAGTCATAGAGTTGCTCAAAGTAGTCGGAAGCATGGAACAGCTTCCCGTACCAATCGAACCCCAGCCAGCGCACATCGTCTTGGATCGCCTGCACATATTCTGGATCTTCTGTAGTCGGGTTTGTATCGTCGAACCGGAGATGACACACCCCGCCAGGATAATCCTGAGCTAAGCCGAAGTTGAGGCAAATGGATTTCGCATGGCCAATATGGAGATAACCGTTCGGCTCGGGGGGGAAACGTGTCACAACACGTCCGCCGTGTCGCCCAGCAGCATGATCGGAGGCCACGATGTCGCGAATGAAATTCGAAGCGCCGCTGGTTTCAGACACGATTCTTTCCTGACTCCTGCGCGGATGGAACGGATACGAATGAGGTGTGTGAGACTCTTCTACCACAGAACGACGTAGGGGAGAAGGCCTCGGGCAGGTAGGAGGGGCCTGTCCACCTTCGATGACGCTAGGCGGTTTGATGGGTCGGCAACTGCATCACATGGAAGTCTTTTTGGGCGATGAGATGTCCCTCCATGCGAAGACGGAATTCATAACGTCCTGGGGCGGGGAAGATCAACGAGGGAATGTTGATTCCAAAATCAGAAATTTGCAGGCGGTCGCCGATGGCGATATTTGGTAACGTAGCGCGGCACACCAGCTGTTCGCTATTGAGATACACGAGGTCGATGTCGAAGTGATAGGTCCCTTCTGCGTCGGTCAGGCAGAAATAGAGGCCCATTTGTTGATGTTGGAAGGGGAAGCTGACGGCTTGCAAGTGGGTGAAAAGTCCGATGAGACTCTTTTTCTTGGTAACGCTGTCTTCAATGACCTGGTCGCAGACCAAGAACGCTTGAATGCTCGGCTTAATGATTTCGGACATGACAGTATTCTACGGTGGATCTTCCTATTGTCAAAAGGCTTCCGTATTTTCGCAAGATATGGCACAAAAGAACAGAGGGTCTTAGGAGTTGAATGGGTCTATATTGCTCGGGACATGCAGGAACGAAAAACCACTCGTCTGAAAGCCAAACTTCGCATCTTCTTTTCGGGCGGCGGCGTTGAGGGAGAAGGTACGGTATTGGATCTCTCCAAGACCGGCTGTCGCGTGGATTGCGAAAGCGGGATTGCCAAGGATACAGATGTCGAGGCGTGGATCTATTCGCCCGATTATGACTGGCCGCTTAAGATTGATCGAGCAGTAGTTCGATGGGTGTCGCCGAAGGTGTTTGGCCTTGAGTTTTTGGAGATCCTGCCGGCCCAGAAGGAACGGCTTCGGCTGGTGTTAAATGAGAAGAAGTTAGGCGCGTAACGACTTGTGGCATCCGATAAGAGATCAATCGATCGACGCGTTCCCCCCGCGGCTCTCCACCACATCACCGAAAAGCGTCCTTCCGGTCCCAATCCGACAGTAGTGTGGACTGATCTGGACCAATTCACCTCTATGGGTGTAGAAGCTCCCTGCCGCAATACGGATTTTTCGCCCTTGGACCAGGAACGCTTCGACCACGGTCTCTCCCTTTAATCGGTCTGAAACAGTGACCGATGGAGCGCTGTCCGGCCGAGCACTGGCGTGTAAATTGGCAGTGACGGTAAAGCGTTCGATCTCACCACTCTTGATGACGTTTCGGCGAATGTGGCCTACTCGGACGCCTTTGTCATCGTACAGGTCCATAGTGAGGAGCAGGGTCTCGAGGTCGGGCACAACTTCCCAAAACATCTGCTCCTTGCCCTGAAGTTTCACTACCCCATTGATGTTGCGGAAGACATTCGAGCCCATATGCAGCTCGAGCCCCGTCTCTGGTTTCGCTTCTTCGTCGAGTTCAGCAGAATTTCCGTTTTCTATTTTGTTGGTTTGGAGTTGCTCGTTCATCATTGGTCTCTAACAGAGCTATCCCTGGCGCGGGGGACGAAGTTGTCGAAAGGTAGGCCATGTTTGTGTCTGTGTCAAGTCGGGAAAGAAAGAGCCCATTCATCGAAAAGCTTTCGAAGAATCCAGAACAATTGAAAAGGCAAAAGACCCTATGTTACTGTGCCGCTCCGTTTGCCGTACGCCTCGCTGGTCCCATCGTCTAGCCTGGCCTAGGACGGGGCCCTCTCAAGGCCCAAACACGGGTTCGAATCCCGTTGGGACCACCACATTGATTTTATTGATGTTTGAGGCTCCGTGTTTGAGGAACATTCAAATGTTCCTCGAACATGGAATGGCCGTTGGTGGGAAAACTCGCCAACATTCGTCTCGCCGGCTCTTCGTAAAACGACACCGCTTGCTTCAATTGCGCGGGACGAATCATCGTATAGATCTGCGTCGTATCGATGCGCTGATGCCCGAGCAGTGCGCGCACTTGCTCGAGATCGTGTCGTTGCTCCAATACTTCCATCGCGACACCGTGACGAATGTCGTGCGGCTTCAGCATCGGGTAGCCGATCAACTTTCCATAAAGTTTGCACAGCCGCCAGATATTCTTCCCGGTCATCGGCGCACGATGCAGTCCGATCACTCGACGTCCCCACACCGACCAGAACAGCGGCGTTTCCGGCGTCAATGTTTCGACGGTCGGTGCAAGCCACTGCTCGACGTAGGCATGCAAATACCGCATGACGGGTTCGGGTAGAGGAATGTCTCTGGTCCGCCCGCCCTTCACTCGTACCCGCCGCAATCCCCAAAGCCCATCCAAGTGTCTGGCTTGGAGTGTCGCCACAGAGGCGCGCCGCATCCCCGTAAATCGCAGGATGAGAAATATGGCGACATCCCGGGGTCGTTGCCGATTGCGAGCCGCCTCGATCAACGCATCCATTAAGCCGGGTGTCGGGACCTGCTTGGGCGGTTCGACGCGATGGGGAGGCCGATCCATAGAAGCGACCGGATTGACCTGTAACGCCTCCCGTTTCACCAGCCAGGTGCAAAAGCTGGACAGCGTAGACTGCCTGGTCCTCATGCTGGACACCGACAAATCTCGGGCGGCCATATCGTCCATCCATTCCTGAATAGTGCTCCGAGTCAGATCCGAGAGCCTGGCGACTTTTCCGTCCCGGTTGCGCACAAAAATTAAGAACTGCTCCAGATTCCAGCGAGCCGTCTGGACACCTCCTTCCGTCTTGCCTCGCTGTTTGAGTTGGTACTGACAAAACTGCTCCACCCATTCCACTAAGGGTCGCGTCATGACTGTGCCTTTCCGGTCCCGGTCACGACTGCGACTTCGCCGGGGAGCAGTATGCGGGGGCACCAACCACCCGTCAAGCTGGTTCTGAGGCGCCAAGACTGCAGCAGTCACTATCGGATCGGCATCCATGACGTGCAACCAACCGGGGGAGTCTCACGACACCCCCGGCCCCCCCTGTGTGCGCTCGCGTCGGCACGCCAGCGTCTCTGTTCTGGCGGCGCAGCGCGTCAGAGCATCGGGCCTGCCTTCCTGCAACCCTCCAGGCCTGCCCGCTGCAACGCGCCCTGCCCCGCAGTTTGCATTGATCCCTGCCCCGAACTATGGTGGGGGGCAGGGAAATAATGTTATCGAACGAGTGCCTTCAGTTGCTCCTTCTCCAATCGGACTCCGAATTCGCGTTCCACCCGTTCGCTCATCTCCTGCCACGAGAGCCCCCCACTTTTCATCTCTTTCAGGACCGCTAAGGCCTTGGCCAATGAGCGATCCTGGGCTGGCTCTGGTTGCACTCGAATACCGAGCTTCCGGTACACCTTCTCCTGTAACGCCTTGGTTAAGGCCTCGAAGCTTTGTGGCGTAGGAGGGCGTTTTTCCTGCCGTGGCCGATCCCAATACGGATTCTTGCACCGGGCACAGCGCTTGGGCTTGCGCTGAGAGCGTGGCCACCACGCGTTCCCGCATCGCAGGCAGGTCCGCTGGGTGAGCACCGGCGACTGGGGTTGTTCCTGTGCGAGTACTCCCATGTGAGCAGGGTTGGTGGCTAATCCGTTGGAAACGTTCATTTCCTTCCTTTTGCTATTTGCGCCCCCGTATTACCACATCGGGGGCGTTTCGCCGTGCGCGCGGCCGGCTCTCGCCGCCCGGCGCGCCCGCCGTTGTACTTCGTCGATACGGCATCCGTTCCGCGCGTACCTCCATCACCCGACGGACGTTCCGCCAATCAAACCGATAGGCCGTGCCTTCTCGCGTGAATGGAATCAGACCGTTTCGGGCTGCCCGACGAATCGTGTCCGTACTGACACGGAGCAGCTCAGCCAGCTCCTTAATCGACATCAATTCGTTCGCCTTCATGTGTGCTCCTTTCTCGTTAGTTTGACAACCGCACTCACCCTACCGCGGAATCTCTGTCCCTGGGAATTAGGCAGATGACTGCTGATGACTGCTCACGACTGCATAGTGCATGCTTTCCAGTGCTTGAGGGTTCATTCACTGCCTGTTCATTTCTCCTGAGCGTAAAGGGGAATCCACCCAAAAGGAATTGAGCAGATTACGACACATTACGGCAGTTCACGACTCTGGACGCACCATCGGCCAGCAGGCGCATCGTCGAGCATGGAATGAGCTGTGAGAGTAGAGTACGGAACGGAAGGAGGGAATTAGGCAGTGGGGGACTGTGCAGGACAGTGAGGGACCCCTTGAGACAACAATCGTTTTCGTGAGAGGCGACAATTGTCATCCCGTGAAGTAGCAGAGGGGCATGGTGGCCTTGACGCAACGCGTATGACAAGATGATGATCGATCATGAGTTGCTAGGGAGTCCTGCAATGGCTACGACAACGATCTCTCCAAAATTTCAAATTGTAATTCCAAATCAAGTGCGGGAGAAACTGCACCTTAGTCCTCAGCAACGGTTGCACATAGTGGAGAAGGGTGGCCTCATCATCCTGGTGCCGGAAGTCCCTCTCAAGTCGCTTCGGGGCGCGCTCAAAGGGATGTCCAAATCTGACTTGCGGGAGAAGAACGACCGATCGTGAAGGTCGTGATGAGGCCCTTTTTCATGGAAGGGCATGCTCCTCTCGCTTATAATGCAAGTATCTCGTTCGATGGAGGGCTAGCATGGAAATGATGACGGCACCGCATATCGCGATTTCCCAGGACGTGGCCGGCGGGAAGCCCCGGATCGCAGGACACCGGATTACCGTGCAAGACATCGTGATCTGGCATGAGCGCATGGGGTTAAGCGCCGACGAGATCGCCTCCGACCGCGGAT
>Ga0335070_10004937_pt1 | contig 15648 bp, 18 predicted proteins | sample Lox_Sample_13_FD_206722 | JGI IMG/M metagenome (GOLD analysis project Ga0335070, IMG submission 206722) | Soil microbial communities from Loxahatchee National Wildlife Refuge, Florida, United States - Lox_Sample_1.3 | ecosystem: Environmental > Terrestrial > Soil > Wetlands | place: USA... | reverse complement strand
AGATGCGGCAAATTTTAACTCGGCGTTGCGTGGGGGCTGCGGCGAGTTCTCATGGCTAAAGACGATACGACAGCAACCGATGCGGCGGCATCGCCGCCGAGCGAAGAAGCTGTTGCGCGGCGTCGGGCCGAAGAGCAGAAATTCTGGGAAGCGGCGCGCGGGCGCAAAAAGAAGTCGCGACGCGGCATGGTGATCGTTGTCGGCGTTGTGATCGGCGCCGCCATCGCCGGTGGCGCGACGATATACGGTCCGCAGTTGCTGGCGTCACCGACGCCGCCGGCGGCCCCGACCCCGGTGCAGACGGCAGCCGCAGCTGCCGATGCCGTGCCGAAAGGACCCCCTAAGATTTCCGGGGTCGGCAAAGCCGCCGACGGTGCCACGCTCACCGTCGCCGGGCAGACCGTGAAACTGCAGGGCATCCAGGCGCCGCCTTCGGGCCTGATCTGCCGTGACGTACGGACGGAATATCGCTGCGGTGAGGTCGCACGCAAAGTGCTCGAAAGCTTCGCCGGCGCCGCACCCGTAACGTGCACGCCGACGGCTGGCGGCCAGGACACCGCGGTCTGCCGCAATCAGCGCGGCTTCGATATCGCTTCTCTTCAGGTCGAATCAGGTTGGGCGATCGTCGCCGCGCGATCCTCACAATACGCGGCCGAGCAGGCGATCGCGCAGAAGAAAGAGGCGGGGCTGTGGCGTGGCGCGTTTGCGCGCCCGGAGCTGTGGATCCAGGCGGCCGCGGCGCGCTGACCGCTACGCGTTCGCCTGTTCCGCCACAAACCGTTTCGCGAACGCGCGATACGTTCCGGCGGGACGGCCGAGGATCGCTTCCAGCACGAGCGGGTTGCCACCCGGGTAGCCATGTGTGTCGTAGTGCCGGCACATCTTGAGATACGCCTCCATCGCCCACGGCTGCCAGCCTTGCTTGGTCGCCCACGCCGTCCAGTCGTCGAGCGAGCGTTTCTCGGCACGGATGGGCTTTCCCGTCTCGTCGGCGAGGATGGCCGCCATCTCCGCTGTCGTCAGCGAGTCCGGGCCGGCGAGCTCGAACGTGGCGCCGCGGAAGCCGGGCTCGGTGAGCACGCGCGCAGCGGCCTCGCCGAGATCGTCCGTGTCGATCAGCGCCATCTTGCGGTCGGGCGAGTACGGGCGGAGATAAGCGCCTCGCTCGCGGATGACCGGCCATTCGACGCGCAGGTTCTGCATGAACATCGCCGGCTGCAAAATGGTGAAGGACAGCCCGGACTCGATCACGGCCTCTTCGACGAGAAGCTTGCTCCAGTGGTGGTCCATCTTGCGCATCTGCGGATGGAACGCCGAGCTGAAGACGAAATGCTCGACGCTGGCCGCCTTCGCCGCCGCCAGGACCCGTAGTCCGATGTCGACCTCGTCCTCGGTGAAGCGGGGCGGCACGTGCATGACCGATCGCACGCCGTCGGCCGCGCGCCGGACGTCGCCTGCGTCGCGCCAGTCGCCGATCACGATTTCGGTGACGCCGAGCGACTTAAGCCGCGCCGCGGACTTCCCATTCGATGTGAGTGCGCGCACGCGGGCGCCGCGTTTCACCAGATGACGGATGGTCGGGATCCCGACCGCGCCCGAGGCGCCGCTGATGAGGATCATGATTGCCCCGGTTTCCAACGAAGGAGATAGCGTTCGAGCCGGTGGATGGCGAGATCGATCAGCAGCACCACCGCCGATGTCAGGATGAGGCCGGCAAACACGCTGGCGGTGTCGAACACGCCTTGCGCTTGTGCGACGACGTAGCCGATGCCGCGCGCCGAGCCGATATATTCGCCGACCACGGCGCCGACGAGAGCGAAGCCGATGCTGGTATGAAGGCTCGAGAAGATCCATGCCATGGCGGACGGGAGGTAGACATGCCGGACGAGCTGCCGGTCTGTCGCCTTCAACATGCGCGCGTTGTTGACGATCGTGATGTCGACTTCGCGGATGCCCTGGAAGGTGTTGAAGAACACCACGAAGAACACGAGGGTGACGCCGAGCGCCACCTTCGACGCCATGCCGAGGCCGAACCACAGGATCAGGATGGGCGCCAAGATGACACGAGGCAGAGCGTTGAAGATCCGGATATAGGGATCGAAGACCCGCGCCAGCAGCTCGACGCGCGCGAACGCGAAGCCGGCGGCGAGTCCGGCGATCGTGCCGATGACGAATGCCATCATCGCCTCGGCGAGGGTCACCGCGAGGTGCGGCCAGATGAACCCGCTCGCCAGCCATCGCCAGGTCTGCCACGCGATGTCCGACGGCTTGCTGAAGAAGAACTCGTCGATCAACCCAGTCCCGGCGAGGGCTTGCCAGCCGCCGACCAGCGCGGCAAACACGCCGATCTGCAGCAACAGCGTCAGGCCCCGCTTGGCGCGCGTGCGGCGCGGCGGCACTGTCACGGCGCCGATGCCGCTGGAGGAGGGATCGGCCGGGGTGTCCGGCATGCTAGTGCGGCCCGCCGAAAGACCGCTTCACTTCGTCACGGAGGTCGGCCCAGATGTTGCGGTAGAGTGCGGCGAACTCAGGGTTGAGCCGGATCTCGGCGACATCGCGCGGCCGCGGCAGGTCGACGCCGTAGACGCCCTTGATCCGGGCCGCGGGGCCGGCGCTCATGACAACGACTTCGTCGGCCAGCGCGATCGCTTCCTCGAGGTCGTGGGTGATGAACAGGACGCTCTTGCGGTTCTCTTGCCACAGGTCGAGCAGCTCGGTCTCCATGTTCTGGCGGGTCTGCACGTCGAGCGCGCCGAACGGCTCGTCCATCAGCAGGATGCGGGGATCGACGATCCAGCTTTGGGCGATGGCGACGCGCTTGCGCATGCCGCCGGAAAGCTGATGCGGGAAGCGGTCTTCGAATCCGCGCAAGCCGACCCGTTCGATCCAACCCCGCGCCTGCGCCTGCGCGTCGCTGCGGGCTACGCCGCGAAACACCAGGCCGAGCATGACGTTGTCGAGCACGCTACGCCAGGGCAGCAGTGCGTCCTGCTGGAAGAGGTAGGCGGCATGGCTGTTCACGCCCCGCAGCGGCTCACCGAACACGTCGACCCGGCCGAGCGACGGCGCGAGCAGGCCGGCGGCGATATTCAGCAACGTCGACTTGCCGCAGCCGGATGGGCCGACGATCGCGACGAACTTGCCCTCGGGTACCGTGAGGGAGATGTCACGCAGGACCGTGTGCACCGCATGTGACGGTGTCGCAAAAGCGACGCCGACGCCGTCGATTCGAATGGCAGCCCGGTCAGCCGATGGAATCTCCGGCCGGCCGGGTTGCACTGTGGTCATCGGGTCTTGGCCGCCGCCTCGGCGAAGCGGTTCGTATAGGTCTTCGAGAGATCGATCTTCGCCTGCGCCACTTCCGGCACCGACTGGCTGAAGACATCGAGAACCGCTTGCGCGCCCTTCGGGTCCATCATGCCGGTCGTCGAGTACATCGGAATCGTGTTCTTGAGTGCGGCGAGATACAGCGCCTTGTCGTTGCCGACCAGTTCCGCCGGCATCTTGGCCATGATCTCCTCGGCGCTGTGACTGTGGATCCAGTTCAAGGTCGCGACGATCGCCGCGGTCAGCGCCTGCGTTTCCTTGCCGTGCTTGGCCACCCAGTCGCTCGGCGCATACAGCGCACCGCCCGGATACTCGCCGCCGAAGACGGCGAGCGTGTCTTTCTGCGTGCGTGTATCGCTGAGGATGCGCAGATCCTTGAAGCGGTTCTGCAGGACCGTGACCGACGGATCGAGCATGACCGCAGCATCCACCTGGCCTTGCTCCATCGCCGCGACGGCGGTGGCATCCAGGCCGATTCCGACCACCGGGACGGAATTCGGATCGATCTTGTCTTTGCGCAGCAGATATTTGAGGAAGAAATCGGTCGAAGAGCCCGGGGCGGATACGCCGACCTTCTTGCCGGCGAGATCTTTCACCGATGTGACCGTGCTCGTCTGCTTTGGTGAGACGACGAGGACGAGACCGGGATAGCGGTCATAGGTGACGAATGCCTCCAGTGACTTGTTCTTCGCGGCCAAGTTGACGCAATGGTCGTAATAGCCCGACACGACGTCGGCGCTGCCGCCCAGAACCGCCGTGAGGGCCTGCGAGCCGCCCTTCAGATTGCTGAGCTCGATCTTGACGCCGGCTTTCTCGTACTCGCCGAGTTGCTCGGCAAGGACGGTCGGCAGGTAGCATAGGCAACCGGCGCCGCCGACGGCGATCTTGACCACCGGCAGGTTCTGCGCCGTGGCGATGCCGGCCGTGAAGACCAGGCTGAAAAGGCCAGCGGCGAGTGTCCGCCCCATCTGCGCCGTGATCTGCTTCAAACCCATGGCGTTTCTCCCTCCGTCGGTTGGCCCGAAAATAGGGGATTCAGCCGCGCTTATCCAGGGCCCGGCGTTCCCGGCCGGGGCAAAGTTTGACGCAGGTCAAAGCCGGCGTAGCCGATATGCGGCAGACTGTGACGACTTGGAGGGAACCCATGCCGATTTCATCGGTCACCCCGGCAGAAGACCGCGTGCGGCTTCTCTATCGGATGCGTGTCCGTCATCTTTTCCGTCAGATGATGGCCCGGCGCGGCGTCGACCTTAAAGGCGAATGGTGGCACGGTCTCGAAGACATGATCGCGCGGGCCATGGACCGTTGCGCCGGTTGCCAGGCGGCGCACACCTGTCAGGACTGGCTCGATCATGCGTCCCCCCATGAGCCTTCCCCCGACTTCTGCCCCAATGGCGCAACCATCGAGGCGTGCCAGATCATGCAGGCGCCGTCGAAGGGCGACGAAGCCGTGGATAGCGCGGACGCCCTGGAGGGGCTGCTGCGCGATCCGGTCGTCCGCCAGGCGATGGCGGCTGATCGCGTCAACCCTGAAGTGCTGCGTCTCGCCTTAACGAAGAACCGCTGTTTCCTGGCCGCCATGACGACCCCGGAGCGGCCAAAGCGGCTATAAGCGTCCGCGACCATCGGCGCTCGCGATGGGGCTAGTCCCACGCCCGGTCACATCCGGATGGAGAATTGCCGGCCTCGGCCCGGGCTGATAAAGCTGTCCGGACGATAAGAAAATTCCGGGAGGATCAATGTCCGAGGCAGCTACTGCCGCGCCGCCGTTGCGGCGCGTCGTGACGGGTCACGACACCGCCAAAGTCGCCAAGGTGATGATCGACGGGCCGATGACGAACGAGCGTCGCCCCGGCCCCGGCATGGTCACGCGCCTCCTGTGGTGCACGGACGGAACGCCGGCCGATATCTCGATTGGCGACAAATTCGAGGACATGGGCCAGCGGACGCTCGGCATCGCGCCGCCGGCAAATGGCACGCGGCTGGCGGTGATCGATTTCGCCCCCGGCAACGCGCCGTTCATGCACCGCACGGAGACGGTCGACTACGTCATCGTGCTCGCGGGCGAGCTCGACATGGACATGGACCAGTCGACGGTGAAGCTGAAGGCCGGCGACATCCTCGTTCAGCGCGGGACGAACCACTCCTGGGTGAACCGCAGCTCGCAGCCGGCGCGCGCCGCGTTCGTGCTGATCGACGCCAAGCCGCTCGGCATCGGCAAGCCGGTGACCGATCGCAAGTGAACACGCGCATCGTAGGGAGCATCGCCATGGCCACCATCCGCCCGAAACTCACCCATGCCGGGATCAACTGCTTCGATCTCGACAAGATGAAGACGTTCTACACAGAGGTCATGGGCCTGCTGGAAACGGACAAGGGGAAGGGGATCACGTATCCGGTCGATTTCGTGTTCCTGAGCTCCGACCCTGCGAACCACCACCAGCTCGTGTTGGCCTCGAACCGGTCGCCGGAAGCGAAGAAGAGCTGCGTCAACCAGCTGTCGTTCCGGGTCAACACGATGGACGAGCTCCGGGCGATGTGGCGGCGCGTGAAGGACCACGGCGTCGAGCACATGCGCACCGTCAGTCACGGTATCGCATGGTCGGTCTATTTCGACGACCCGGAGGGGAACACGGTCGAGATCTATCTCGACACGCCGTGGTACGTTCGACAGCCCCACGGCGACCCGCTGGATCTGGAGAAGTCCAACGAGGAGATCGTACGCTGGACAGAGGACATCTGCCGCAAGGATCCCTCGTTCGTGCCGGCGACGGACTGGCGGGCAAAGCTGGCACAAATACTGGCGGCCTGAGCTGCCAGTGAACGGGCGAGGGGAGAGCTCATGATGACAATGGTGACCACGCGGAATGTCCAGCGTGGGTTCGGGCGCCGTCTATGGCTTGCGGCGGCGATCGCCGCGTCAGTTGGGTTCGGAGCCGGTCTGCCGGAGGCGGCGGCGCAGCAGAAGGTCGAACTGCGCATCCCATATACACCCCTGATCACGTGGCTGCCGTTCTTCATGGCCGTGGACGAGGGCATCCTCGAGAAGAACGGGATCGGCGTGACCCTGACCAAGTTTCCGAACATCGCCGACCTGCCGGGAACCGTCGGCAAGCAGTTCGACCTTGCGCCGACCACGGCGCCCGACTTCCTTAACGCCGCCGCTGCGGGGCTGAACCTCGCCGCTGTCGCCGGCGAGACAGTCGAAAGCTCCAAGAACCAGTCGTTTCAGGTGCTGGTAAGGGCGGACAGCGACATCAAATCGCCCAAGGACCTGTCCGGCAAGCGCATCGCCGGGCCCGGCACCGGGTCGGTGATGCACGTGGCGCTGTTGTACTGGGTGAAGCTCCATGGCGGGGATCCGGCCAGCATCGTCGGTGTGCAGGTGCCCTTTCCGAACATGGCCGATCAGCTGAAAGCCGGACGCGTGGATGCCGTCGAATCGCTGGAGCCGTTCGTCGGACCAATGTTGGCGGCGGGCTATCGCTCGCTGGGCGACCCGCTGCTCTCGGTCGCCGATCCGGTGCTGTTTCCGTTCTGGATCGCCGATGCCGACTGGGCGCGGAAGAACCGCCCGGTCCTCAAGCGATTCGTCGCCTCGCTGGAAGGCGGGCTGGCGGCGATCCGCGCCGACGACAAGAGAGCACGCGAGGTGCTGGCGAAATACTCGGGCCTGCCGGAGGCGGTTGTCGCCAAGATTCCGCTGCCGGCATACGAGTTCAGCATCACGCCGGCCGGCATCGACGTCTGGCGCAAGGTGATGATCTCGCAAGGCCGCCCGCTGGAGAAGCTCGACGTCCAGCAACTCGTGGTGACCGGAGATTGAGTGGCGCGATGCGGGGCCACGGTCGCGGCAGCGAAAACGTCTTCGAGTGTCGCGGGCTGGGGCTGGAAATTCCGCATCGAGGGACGACGCGAACCATCGTCAAGGACCTTAGCCTTGACGTCCGGCGTGGCGAATTTTTCAGCATCGTCGGCGCGTCGGGAACGGGCAAGACGTCGCTGGTGCGCCTGCTCGGCGGCCTGATGCGCGCGACGTGCGGGTCGCTGGTCTGCCATGGCGTTACGGTCGACGGTCCGCCGCCGGATGTCGTGGTCGTATTCCAGGACTATTCGCGCGCGCTGCTGCAGTGGCGCTGCGTAGCGGCGAATGTTGCGCTAGGACTCGAGGGAAGGGTATCGGCCGGCGAGACCGAGCGCCGCGTGACTGAGGCGCTGCAGCTGGTCGGCCTGGATGGCCATGGCCGCGATTATCCATGGCAGCTGTCGGGCGGCATGCAGCAGCGCGTCCAGATCGCGCGCGCATTGGCGCTCCGTCCCCAGGTTCTGCTGATGGACGAGCCGTTCGCGGCCCTCGATGCGATGACGAAGGCGTCCCTTCAGGACGAGATGTTGCGCATCCATGACCGGACCGGCGCCAGCTTTGTCTTCATCACCCACGATATCGAGGAGGCCATTTACCTCGGCGATCGGGTGGCGGTTCTGGGCGGCCCGCCGGGTCAGATCTACACGACGGTGCCGATCGATCTGCCGCGCCCTCGCGAGCAGGTTGCGACCCGCCAGATGCCCACATTTCTCGCCTATCGCGCGCAGATACACGCCGCGATCGGCGACGCGCGATCCGGGTAACCGATGCGTGCCAGGCGGGTGAACGTTCCAGGTCTCGTCGTCATCGCGGGCCTCGCGGCGGTCTGGGAGATGGCGGTACGCAGCGGCGCGATTGAGTTCGATTATCTGCCCGCGCCGTCCGCCATCGTCGGTGGTGGATGGGCGTTGATCGCGTCGGGCGATCTTTTCGTCGAGGCAGCACACACGCTGTATGCGGTGTGGTTGGGCTGGATGCTGGCCGTTGCGATCGGGAGCGGCCTCGGGTTGCTGCTGGGCCTGTCCTCGGCCGCACGTACCTATCTCCAGGCGTCGCTCGAATTGCTGCGGCCCCTCCCGGCGATTGCCTTTCTGCCGGTGGCGCTGTTGATCTTCAATTTCTCGCTGACGACCGAACTGGTCGTCATCGTTTACGCCGCCACCTGGCCGGTCTTTATGAACACGATGGGCGGGGTGATGGCCGTGGCGAGCCGCCTGCACGACGTCGCGAGGACGCTGCGGCTGACGCGGGCGCAGGCCGTTGCCAACATCGTCCTCCCCGCGGCGTTGCCCGCGATTGTCGTGGGCTGCCGCTTGAGCCTGGGCCTGTCCTTGGTGATGGCGATCATCGCCGAGATGCTCGGCAATCCGCACGGCCTCGGGCACGCGATCATGAGCGAACTCCAAGCCATGCAGCCCGAGCGGATGTTCGCCTATGTGATCATCGTGGGGATACTGGCGATCGTGCTCAATGCCGGATTGCGGCGGGTCGGCGCGTATCTCCTTCGCGGCCACCCGCCGGAAGTGGCAGAGCATGTCTAGCGGCAGGCCCGGCAGACTGTCCGATCTGCCGCCGCTGCGCGGCATGCTGCCGCTTCTCGTGCTGCTCGGGACTTGGCAGATCTTCGGACCGGAAAGATCCGCGTACTTCCCACGCCCGGACACCTGGTGGAGCGCACTGGCCGCAGCGTCACACGCCGGACGCCTTGGCCCCGCGCTGATCGCGACCTTGGCTACATTCGGGATTTCCTTGTGCGTTGCCTGTATGGCGGGGGCTGCGCTCGGGCTCCTCCTGGGACGGGTGCCAGCGGCGCGTCGTGCCCTCGATCCGCTTCTCGAATTCTGCCGCGGATTGCCGCCGCCGGTGATCGTGCCGGTGGCGGTTCTCCTGCTCGGCTATGCGCAGGGTCTGAAGCTGCTTGTCGTCGTATGGGTCGGCGTCTGGCCGATTCTGCTCAATGTCGCCGCCGCCGCGGGCGCCGTCGAGCCTCTGCTCCTGGACGTTGCGCGCACGTTTCATTTCGGCCGCGGGGCGACGCTCGCGAAGATCGTTCTGCCGGCGGTGCTTCCCGCCTTTCTGCTGGGAGTCCGGATCGCATTGCCTCTGTCGATCATCGTCACGCTATTGGTGGAAATGGTGACGATGCTGCCCGGCATCGGCAGCCTGATCGTATCGGCACAGCGCGAATACCGATCGGCCGAAGTCTATGGTCTGCTCGGCCTGATCGGAGTCATCGGATTTTGTCTCAACAGCGTTTTCGTGCTCATCGAGGGCACGATCCTGCGGCGGTTTCCGCCGCTGGCCCATAAATCCGGCTAGGCTTTCAGCCTCGGCAGCAACCGCAAGGCATCGTCGCGTTCGATGGTGCGCGGCCCCTCGGCTTGTAGCGATAGGCGGTCAGGATCATGTGCGCGGGGCGGTCAACGGCCGCGCATAGGCGATGACGAACAATCCGAAGGCGGAGGTCCAGGCCGCGCCGGCTGCGGACAGGGCGGCGAAATAGTCGGCGCCGGCGAGCGGCGCGAGAATACGCGCGACCGCCGCGACGGTCACCAGGACGTAGATCGCGGTCGTTGCGGCGCCGGCGGTCAGCGGACGTCCGGTGTGTCCGAGCGATGCGCGGGTCATCACCGCCAGGGTCATGGTACCGATTGCGCCGGCGGTGAGCGCGTGCAAGGCGGTCGTCTGCGGCAGGACCGGCCACAGGATGCTGGCTCCGAGGAGAAGCAGTCCGACCGGTAGCCACGCGTAGCCGACATGCAGGATCCAGAGCAGCGGCTCGCGCCACGCCGCCCAACCCCGCCAGCGCGCGAGCCGCACCGCGAGCGCCATCGCGGCCGCGAGATCGACCCATGCGCCGGCTCGCGACTCGGGCGCGGCGACCCAGCCGAGCAACGCCACCGCCGTGAGCGCCAGAGCCAGGCGGTCGAAGCCGCCGAATGTGCCGGGCGCGGGAACCTCGGGTCGCTGCTTGGCCAGCCAGTTCGCGGTGAAGCTCGGGATGATTCGACCGCCGACGAGACTGATCAGCATCAGCAGGGTGCCGACACCCAGCCGATTGCCGAGATCCGCCGTGGATGCAACGCCCATCGCCTCGGCATGCACCAGCGAGTTCGCGATCAGGAGCAAGCTCAGCGCCGCCACCATCGGCAGGTTGCGCCAGTTGCGGCCGGCGGCGATCTCGCGCGCAACCACGGCGAGGAACGCCACCGGGAACGCGAGATCGATAAGGGTCGCCGCAGCCGCGCCCACTGAGCCGGAGAAGAGCACCGCCGCCCGTCCGGCGCACCATGTGAGGACGAGTCCAGCGAGCGATGCACCTTGCAGCGGCAGGCGGCCGGTCCAGTTCGGGATCGCCGTCAGGAGGAAACCTGCGACGGTCGCCGCGCCGAAGCCGAAGACCATCTCGTGCACGTGCCATACCTGCGCGGCGAGCATCGTCTGAACGTCGGCGCGCCCGGCAAACATCGCGAGCCACAGCGGCACCGCGACCGCGGCCCATAAGCCCGACGCCAGGAAGAAGGGCCGAAAGCCGGCTGCGAGAATGGCAGGACCGGATTGTGGGCGATAGCGCGGGATAGGAGACACAGACAGCACCCCGACAAAACGTGACGCGTTGCCGTTGAACGAAACTACCAGCGGACGGCGCCGAATAGAACCGCAGCGAACGTATACGCTGACATATACATGGGCGCGCGCCGTGCGGAGGTAAGGACATGCTGCTCGTGACGATGATGGCGGGCCGACGTACCGTGGAGGGCACGTTACATGGCGATTGCGATCGAATGCGATCAAATAGAGCGAAACTTTTCCGGCGGTCAGCGCTTTGTAACGCTGAAAGGGCAATGGAGACGCTCGGGTGTCGAACGCACAGTATTATCGTAGCAAAGCTCGAGAGATGCGCCAGAACGCAGAGGTCTTTCACGACCCATGGGCGAATCGCGAGTTTTTGAAGCTCGCGGAGGATTTCGAGCGACTGGCGGATTTTACCGAGCACCGTTGGCCGGTGCAGATCACCGACGCCGACGACGATTCACCAGGCCACTGAGCGGCACGGGCGGCTATAGCGTCACCGCCTCCAGCGCAAGAAACCGGCGATACGCGCTCTTGACCCGCAGCAGATAGACCGTGGTCTCCTTCGGAATGGGTTTGCGCTTCTCGACGTAAGCCGGACCGGCGTTGTAGGCGATCAGGACCTTGTCGAGATCGTTGCCGTAGCGGTCGACAAGCAGGCGGATGTACTTGGCGGCGGCGTAAAGGTTGTAGCGCGGATCCCACAGGAGTTCGGCCTCGACACCCAGACCACGCGCCGTGGCGGGCATCACCTGCGCCAACCCACGGGCGCCGGCTTTGCTCTGGGCAAGCGCGTTAAAATTCGACTCGCAGGCGACCACTGCCAACAGGAAGCTCGGCCGCACGTCGAACTGGTAGGCCGCCCAGTCGATCGCTGCGGCGAACGGCCGTGCCGTCGGGATCGTCTGCGACGAGACGCAGGCGGCGTTGCCGCGATGTCCGACACCGAGAAACGCCCACAGCGCGTCGGCTTCGGCCCGCGCGCCGGCATCGAACGGAAAAAACATGCTGAGCGCGACAGCAGCGAAAACGAAGCTGCGCTGCATGGCGGCAATAGCAGCGCGTCGTTCTAATACGGCAACAATCGCGAGGGAATGCATCGGGCGCGCGTTTCCTTGCTTGGAGGCGCCCCCGACACGGCCACTATGCCCGATCTTGGTTAATTTGGCTTAAAAATCGCGAGCGCTGCCAGATACCGTAAATCACTCATGGCGGCGGTGCGGGAAAGACGGCAAAGCACTTGTCGGAGTTCAGAATATAGGTCTCGACGTAGTCGACGATCTCCGCGCGCCGGCCGAGCGCGCTCATCGCACCGGCGAGGCAGACCCAGTTCAGGAATTCGTGCTGTCCGGCACCTTCAACTTGGGCCGTCGTGAGGTTGCGCCATAGGCCGAAGGTCCCGTCGCGCAGCTCTTCGAAGCGCGCCCGGTCGGCGTCCACGTTCGGGTAAAGACAGTGATTGTTCTGCGACAGGAACGCGTGTGACCAGCTCGATGATGCCAGCAACGCGACGCGCCACGGGCTGTCTTGCAGGATGCGTGCGGTGGCGGCGCCAAGATCGAAGCACCGCGATGGCGACGGACTCGGCGGGTCGATTTGCCCGAGATTGAGGCCGTCGAGATGTGCCGCCGTTCCGCGCTTGGCGATGACACTCGAGCCGTAGCAGTTCACATGGAATGGCACGACCGGATAGGGAAAGCCCTTGCGGTCGCAATCGAGCAGCAGCAGCGCATTGATGAAGGCATGCGGCAGGCCAAGCTCGTAGCGCATCTTGTAGGCGTAGGAGAGATCGAAGCCGGCACGCAGTAACTCGGCGGCCAGGAACGAGCCTGCGACCGCATGTCCTTTCGTATGGAACGGCTTCTCGTTCGGCTCATTCCAGATGTTGCCCGGCTTCCAGAAGCTGCGCCGCTGGAACGGCCGCGATTCTATGTCTTCGAGTGCGAAGACGCAGAACGGCGGAATGCCGTCGTCGCGGAAGTTCTCATACTGGTCGTCGCCCCAGATCAGGACGAAGTCGGGATGAAAGGCGTCGAGGGCCGCGCGCACTTTGCGGAATGCATCCAGGCAGCGCCGCCGGTGCTCGCGGGTCACGCTCAGGTCGCGGTTGGCGAGATATTCCTCGCGCATCCGCGGCGGCCAGCGCTCCGGCGACTTCATCTCCGCCGGCACCTGCCCGCTCGCCAGCGTCTTTTCGAGGATGGCAGCCATCTGGTCGTCGGGTGCCATCAACCCGGGATAGTGCGTGACGCCGAGACCGAGGATTTCAGCCATGCATCGATTATAAGGAGGTGAGGTCGCGGGTGTCACCCGTGCGCTGGTGCTGCCGAGGGTGTAGATTGAAGCATCCGGGGAGGAACCGATGGCCGAGAGGCGACCCACCCTTGTCATTCGCAATGGCACGTTGATCGACGGGATAGGCCGACCGCCGGTCGTCAACGATGCGCTCGTCATCGAGGGCAGCCGCATCGTGAGCGTAGGCGCGCTGCCGCCGTATGTGCGCCTGGAGGACCCGCAGCTTCGGGTGATCGACGCGACCGGCCAATGGATCATGCCGGGCCTGATCGACGCGCACGTCCATTTGTCGTACGGCTATCCGACCATCAAAGGCGAGGGGAAAGGACGTAACTCGACCCGCGCCGAGCTGACCACGCTCAAAGCCGCGCGCAGCGCGCAGAAGGTTCTGCGATCGGGCGTGACCAGCATCTCGGTCCCCGGGGGGACGTGGTTTACCGACGTGGGCGTACGCGAGGCGATCCGCCTTGGCGTGATGGAAGGCCCGCGCGTGCATTGCGCCGGCCGAATGATCATCACCTATGGCTGTATCGAGGACGATGAGCCGTCATGGGTCGGTTCGCCCGATCACATCATCGGCATGCTATGCAACACCAAGGACGAGATGGTGACCGAGGTGCGGCGACAGGCCAAGCACGGGGTCAATTTCATCAAGATGGCGGACAGCCGGTCAGGCGAATCGCAGATGATCTCTAAAGAGGAGATCGCGGCGGTGGTGGCCGAGGCACATCGGCGCAGCCTGCGCGTCGCGATCCATTCGCGCGGTTCCGGCTCGACCCGTGCGGCGGCGGAGGCGGGCGTGGATTGGATCGTGCATGCGGACCTTGCGACCGACGCCGACCTCGAAGCTGTGGCGAAAGCCGGCATCCCGATTCTGCCGACGGCGACATTCCTGCTGACAGTCATCGAAATGGGGGATCGGCTAGGACCGGAAAATGTGCAACTCGACATCAACCGGATGAAGCGTCACTTCGACAACCTCGTGACGATCATGCAGCGTTCCCGGGAATTCGGGATCAGGCTCCTCTGCGGCACCGATACAGGCAACAACGAGTTCACGCCCTACGGCGAGCTACACGCGAAGGAGGCCGAGATTTTGGTGAAGTACGGCGGCTTTTCCCCGATGGAGGCGATCGTCGCCTGTACCCGCGACAACGCCTCCGCGGTCGGACTGGACGGCGAAGTCGGCGTGCTTGCTAGCGGCAAGCTCGCCGACATGATCGTCCTGAACAAGGACCCGCTGGCCGACATTCGTGTGCTGCAGGGCGGGCGTCACCTGACTGCGGTCGTCAAGGACGGCAAGCCAGTGGATCTCGGCGACGGTATCGCGAAAACGCTGGCCTTCAGCGGCGACTGATCCGCCGCCCTTGTGACGTTTACGCGACGGCGGGTGTGGGTAGGCCGGCCTCCGTCTCCTGCGCCTCCGCCAGCGCCCGCTGCTGCGCCGCTGCGGCTTCATCTGCGAGCTCGCCGTAGTCGTGCGCGATCGCCGTGTAGAACTCAGCCTGCTGCTTATGGCTTGTGAGGTAGGCTAATGCGAGGTAGCGGCCTTCCAAGGCGCGAAAAGAGCGGACTTGGTTCGCCGCCTTCTTTTGAAACAAAGACATGACATCCTCCGACCCTATAATCGTCACGGGGACGATGAGGCGGCGCCGTTGGGCCCGCCGAACACCGTGGTCCCGTGGCTGCGTTTCTATTTGTCGAGTGTGAATTGACAGCCACGGCGCGATCATCGCGCGCGTTTTGCGATGCCGCGAGTGATCATTCTGGGGCGCCTTCGCTCGAGGTCGGCACATCGCCGTCGATCACAGAAAAGCCCTGGCCGCGTTCTGCGGCACAGACGTGTCAACGCTTGGTCAGGCGCGCGCGCAGAGCGCCGGCGATGAACGGAATCGACGCAGATACGATCAGGTACCGGGCGATCTGGTGCACGGCGACAAACACGGGATCGAGATGCAGCGCGAGTGCCAGCACCATCATCGTGTCCTGCGCGCCGGGAACGAATGCGATGACGATATTCGCCGGCCGCTCGTCGACGACCGACGCGACCGCGATCATGAAGGCGGCGGCGACTGTGATCGCGACGGCAAAGGAGCCGAAGGCAGCGCGCAGGAACACCAGCAGCATGCGCAGGCTGGTGTTCGCGAACCGCGCACCGGTAATCGCGCCCAGCGCAATGACCGTCGCGCTCACGAGCCATCCGGGCAATGTCCCATGGACGACACCGGTGCCGTGGAGCAGGGCCGAACCGAGCATGGCGCCGAACAGCCAGCCGCCGGAGAACCGCAGCCGATGGAGAATTAACGCCGGGACCAGCGAGGCGACGACCAGCAGCAGCAGGTCCAGCGGCGCCGCCGTCGTTCCGACCGGACCGCGGATGACCGGCAGATCGGCGAGCCCGAACAATTCCAGTCCGGACGGGACGCCGACGGTCAGCATGACCACGCGAATGGTCTGGACGATGACGATCGCGCGCATCTCGGCGTCCGTTTCCGCCGCCATCGCCATCACCTGGGCGAGGGCTCCCGGGCTGGCACCGAACAGGGCCGACAGCGGATCCCAGCGATGGACCTTGTAGAGGTAGAACG
>Ga0335070_10004936_pt1 | contig 15649 bp, 14 predicted proteins | sample Lox_Sample_13_FD_206722 | JGI IMG/M metagenome (GOLD analysis project Ga0335070, IMG submission 206722) | Soil microbial communities from Loxahatchee National Wildlife Refuge, Florida, United States - Lox_Sample_1.3 | ecosystem: Environmental > Terrestrial > Soil > Wetlands | place: USA... | reverse complement strand
ACGCCTGGCTGCTCGCGGCGGAGCGCTCGATGGCGAGCGGCGACCGCGCCACGGCATGGCGCGCGGCCGCTCGTGCCGCGGCGCTGCCGCTCGAGCCCGACGACGCGCAGCGTCTGGTGCGGCTCCAAGCGGGGCGCGAGGCGCCCGGCCCGTCGGGTCCTGAGACCGGCGGAGCCCTGCCGACGCTCGGAGAGCTCGGCGGCGCGCCCGGCGAGCTCGCGACGCCCGCGTCGGGCGCGATCGGCGTGGTGCTTCCGCTCAGCGGCGCCTTCGCGCCCGTCGCCGAGCAGACACTCCGCGGTGTCTTGCTGGCGGCCGGCGTCTTCGCGGCCGAGCCCGCCGCGCAGGGGGCCGACCCCGCTGCGCAAAGGGGCGGACTCCGCGTGCTGGTTCGCGACACGGGGGGGCGCGCCGACCGCGCCGCGGCGGCGGTCCACGAGCTGGCGGCGCGCGGCGACGTCGCCGCCGTGCTCGGGCCGCTGCTCACCGGGGAGGTCCAGACGGCGGCCGCTGCGGCGCGCGAGACGGGCATCCCGCTGCTCGCCCTCACCCGACATGAATCGGTGTCGCAGGACGGCGGGCCGGTGTTCCGGGTCGGGCTCACGCGGCGCATGGAGGCCGAGGTGCTGGCCGACCACGCCGTGCGCGGGCTCGGCCTCGAGCGCTTCGCCATCCTGCATCCCGACGACGAGTACGGCCGCGAGTTCGAGGCGCTGCTGTGGCAGGCGCTCGAGGCGCGCGGCGCGCACGTCGTCGCCGTCGCGGGCTACGACCCCGGCGGCAGCGACTTCGTCGCGCCGATCCGGCGCCTGGTCGGCTACGACCTGCTCACCGACGCCGAACGCGCGCTGCTCGCGGAGCGCGGCGCCAGACCTCCCGAGACGACCGGCTCGAGGCCCAGCGATGCGGCGGGCTCCGCGGGGGCGTCCGCCTCGGCGGCGCCGGTGGCTGGCGAGCCGCTTCCGCCGATCGTCGACTTCCAGGCGCTCTTCATCCCCGATGCGCCCGACAAGATCGCCCTGATCACGCCGCAGCTCGCCCTCGCCGACGTCGATGGCGTCACGCTGTTCGGCCCGAGCGCCTGGCACCACCCCGATCTCGTGCGCGGCGCCGGCCCGCGCCTGGAAGGCGCGTTCTTCACCTCGGCCTTCGATCCCGAGAACCCCTCTCCCTTCGTGCGCGAGTTCGTGCGGCGCTACCAGGCCGCCTACGGCGACGCGCCGAGCGCCTTCGCCGCGCAGGGCTTCGACGCCGCCAACCTGGTCGCGATCCAGATGGTGCGTGGCGCATCGGCCCCGGCGGACCTGCGCAAGGGGCTGCTCGCCACGACGCGCTACCCGGGCGTCTCGGGCGCCACGTCGTTCGAGCCCGATGGCAACGCGCGCAAACGCCCGTTCCTGATCGAGGTGCGCGGGGGGGCGCTGCGCTCGCTCGAGTAGCGGCCCCGTTCGGTCGATGACCCCTCGGGATCCACAGGTTCCGGGTCCGGGGAGTCGACGGCGTGAACGAGCCTGCATCCATGCCCAGCGAGCACGGCTGCGACCCGCCGCCGATCCGCGTACTGCTGGTGGAGGACGACCCGGGCGACGCGCGGCGCCTGCGCGTGCTGCTCGAGGCCTCGGACGAGATCGCCTTCGAGGTCTCCGAGGCGCGCGGCGTGGAGGACGGGCTGCGGCGCCTGCGCGACGAGCTCTTCCAGGCCGTCCTGCTCGATCTCTCGCTCGAGGAGGGCCAGGGACTCGAGGCGCTGGCGCGGGCGCGCATCGCCGCCGCCACCGTGCCGATCATCGCGATGGCGACCCAGGCCGACGAGACGCTCGCGGTGCGCGCGCTGCGCTACGGCGCGCAGGACTACCTCGTCAAGGACCTCGCCGACGCGCGCGCGGTGGTGCGCACCGTGCGCTACGCCGTGGAGCGCCACCGCATCCTCACCGACCTCGCCGTGGCGCGGCAGCGCGAGCACTACCTCGCCATGCACGACGCGCTGACCGGTCTCGCCAACCGCGCGGCCTTCCTCGACCAGCTGCGCCGGGCGCTCGGCTACGCCGCGCGCCACGCCAAGCAGGTCGCCGTGCTGTTCCTCGACCTCGACCGCTTCAAGAGCATCAACGACACGCTCGGCCACCCGGTCGGCGACGAGCTGCTCAAGGTGGTGGCCGAGCGGCTCACCCGCTCGCTGCGCTCGAGCGACCTGGTGGCGCGCCTCGGCGGTGACGAGTTCCTGATCGCGCTCCAGGACATCCGCCGCGACTACGACCCGGCCCGCGTCGCCCAGAAGCTGGCGGCCATCCTGGGGCAGCCCTGCGTGCTCGGCGAGCGCGAGTACCGCGTCAGCACCAGCATCGGGATCGCGCTCTACCCGCGCGACGGAGCCGACCCCGACATGCTGATCCGCAACGCCGACACCGCCATGTATCACGCCAAGGCGGAGCGCAGCCGGGGCTACTCGTACTATGCGGAGGGCATGAACGAGATCGTGGCCGAGCGCCTCGACCTGGAGCACGGGCTGCGCGAGGCGATCGAGCGCGAGCGCTTCGTGCTGCACTACCAGGCGCAGATCGACGCGCGGAGCGGCGCGATCGTGGGCGCCGAGGCGCTGCTGCGCTGGCGCGACGCGCGCCGCGGCCTGATCCCGCCCGTCGTCTTCGTGCCGATGGCCGAGGAGACGGGCATGGTCGCCGCGATCGGCAAGTGGGTGCTGGCACGCGCCTGCGCCGAGGCGGTGCGCTGGCCCTGCCACCGCGGCCAGGCGCTGCGCCTGGCCGTCAACGTCTCGAGCAAGCAGCTCGTCGACCCCGAGTTCGCCGACTGGGTGGCGCGCACGCTGCGCGAGACCGGCCTGGCGCCGGAGCGCCTGCAGCTCGAGATCACCGAGAGCAGCGTCCTCGAGCAGCGCGGCCCGACGCTGGCGACGCTCCAGGCGCTGCGGCGGCTCCGCGTCAGCGTGGTGATCGACGACTTCGGCACGGGCTACGCAGCGCTGACCGCCCTCAAGTGGCTGCCGGCCGACGGCCTCAAGATCGACCGCTCGTTCGTCGGAAACCTCACCAGCGAGCCCGGCGACGCCACCATCGCCACGGGCCTGATCGCGATCGCGCGCGGACTCGGCCTCCAGGCGATGGCGGAAGGCGTCGAGACCCTGGACCAGCTGCGCTTCCTCGTCGACCACGGCTGCACGCTGATGCAGGGCCATCTGTTCGGGAAGGCGGTCCCGGTCGAGGAGCTGAGCGCCCTGCTCGAGGGCGACGAGCTGCCCTGGGACGAGCTGCTCGCGGAGCTGGATCCGCTGGGCTAAAGCCCCCGCCGTGACGGCGCCGCTCGACCACCTGCTCGCGATCCTCGACGTCGAGGAGCTCGACGTCGATCTCTACCGCGGGCGCAACGAGTCGGGGCGGCCCGGGCGGCTGTTCGGCGGCCAGGTGGCGGCGCAGTCCCTGGGCGCCGCCAGCCGCACCGTCGGCGGGCTCCTCGCGCACTCGCTGCACGGCTACTTCCTGCGCCCCGGCGATCCGGCGCGCCCGGTGGTGTACGCGGTCGACCGCATCCGCGACGGGCAATCGTTCACGACGCGCCTGGTGGTCGCGCGACAGCGCGGCAAGGCGATCTTCAACGCCTCCATCTCGTTCCAGATCGCCGAGCACGGCTACGAACACCAGCTGCCGATGCCCGCCGCGCCGGATCCCGAGACGCTCCCCACCCGCGAAGAGCTGGTGAAGCGCCACTGGGAGCGCATCCCCGAGGCGGACCGCGGCTGGGTCGGCCAGCCGCGCGCGATCGACACGCGCCACGTCGAGCTGCCGACCTTCTTCGGTGGCGGGCCGCGCAGTGGGACCAACCTGGTGTGGTTTCGCGTGCCGCGCGCACTGCCGGAGGACCCCGCGCTGCACCAGCGGCTGCTCGCCTATCTGTCGGACATGACGCTGATCGACAACGCGGTGCTGCCGCACGGGCGCAACGGCCGCCTGGGGCCGCTACTCGTGGCCAGCATCGACCATGCGCTCTGGTTCCACCGCCCGGCGCGCGTCGACCAGTGGCTGCTCTACGTGCAGGACAGCCCCGCCGCCGCCGGCGCTCGCGGCTTCGTGCGCGGCACGATCTACACGCGCGACGGCACCCTCGTCGCATCCGTGGCCCAAGAGGGACTGCTGCGCCCGGTGCGCCGAGCCGAAGACCGCTCGCTCTGAGGGTCAGTAGATCTTCCCTCCGAGCTCCGCATAGCGGCGCAGCACCTCCCGCGCCTCGGCGCGCAGGACGTCGCGCCGCACCGAGATGCCACGGCGCGCGAGTGCCGCGCGCCAGCGCGCCGGCTTCGGGCCCTCGTCGAAGCCGATCGCCTCGGCGTCCGACGCGCGCGCGCCGCACACGAGGCTCCGCACCCCCGACCACGGGATGGCGCCGAAGCACATCGCGCACGGCTCGCTGCTGCTGACCAGCTCGTGGCGCGGGAGACCGGGCGCTCCGAGGTCGAAGCCACCCACCGCGCGCTCGGCGAGCGCCAGCGCCACGAGCTCGGCGTGGGCGTGCGAGCATCCGCTCGCGACGACCAGGTTCACGCCGACCGCGACCAGCCGGCCGCTGACGCGCTCGAAGACCGCCGCGCCGAACGGCCCGCCGCCGCGCTCGGCACTCGCGCGTGCGAGCGCGATCGCGAGGCGCATGCGCGTCGGCGCACCGCGCAGCGGCGCGGGATGTGCGCGTACCAGCGCCGTCACCCAGGCCGGCAGGCGCAGCCCCGGCCAGCGCCGAGGCGGCAGCGCGGCTCGATCGGCGGGCATGGCGGGATCAAGTACTCGAAGCGGCGGCGTCGCGCATCCTCAAGTGATGCCCCGCGCGGGTCGAAACGAATCGCGATGGGAGAGCTCGCAGAGCGCGTCGAGATCCCGGAAGAGCTGCCGGTGGTGCCGCTGCGGCAGTTCGTCGTGTTCCCGTACATGGCGCTGCCGCTCTTCCTCGCGCGCGACCGCTCCGTGCAGGCCGTCGAGGACGCACTGGCCGGCGAGCGCTGCGTCCTGCTGGTGGCGCAGCGCGACGCCGACCTCGAGGAGCCCGAGGCCGACGACCTCCACGGCTTCGGCACCGTCGCGATGGTGATGCGATCGATGCGCCTGCCGGACGGGCGCGTCAAGGTGCTGGTGCAGGGCATCGCCCGCGCCGTCGTGGAAGCCTACTCGGACCAGGACCTCGCGATCCGCGCGCGCGTGCGCCCGGTCGCCGACGCCAACGGTCCCGAGTGGTCGGTCGAGCTCGAAGCGCTGATGCGCGCCGTGCGCTCGCGCGTCGAGGAGCTGCTCGCGCTCAAGAACCTGCCGCCCGAGGTGCTCTCGGTCGCCTCGAACGTGCAGGAGCCGGGGCGCCTCGCCGACGTGGTCGCGTCGAATCTGAAGCTGCGCCTCTCGGACGCGCAGGAGATCCTCGAGATCCGCGACCCGCTCTCGCGGCTGCGGCGCGTGGACGCCCTGCTGCGCCGCGAGCTCGAGGTCACCGCCGTGCAGGCGGAGATCCAGTCGCAGGCCAAGGAGGAGCTCTCGCGCGGGCACCGCGAGCAGTTCCTGCGCGAGCAGCTGCGCCAGATCCAGGCCGAGCTCGGCGACGTCGACCCGCGCAGCGAGGAGCTCGAGGAGTACCGCGAGAAGCTGCGCCTGGCGAACCTTCCGGCGGAAGCGGAGGCGGAGGCGTTGCGCCAGCTCGCGCGCCTCGAGCGCATGCACCCCGACGGGCCCGAAGCGCAGGTGGTGCGCGGCTACCTCGACTGGGTCGTCGAGCTGCCGTGGTCGATCGCGTCGCCGGAGCGCCTCGACCTGGCGCAGGCGCGCGCCATTCTCGACGCGGACCACGCCTCGCTCGAGCGCATCAAGGAGCGCATCCTCGAGCACCTCGGCGTGCGCAAGCTGCGCCCCGACTCGCGCGGGCCGATCCTCTGCTTCGTCGGGCCGCCGGGCGTCGGCAAGACGTCGCTCGGGCGTTCGATCGCCCGCGCCATGGGGCGCGAGTTCGTGCGCGTGTCGCTCGGCGGCGTGCGCGACGAGGCCGAGATCCGGGGGCATCGGCGCACCTACGTCGGCGCCCTGCCGGGCCGCATCCTCCAGGGTCTCCGCCAGGCCGGCACCAACAACCCGGTCTTCATGCTCGACGAGATCGACAAGATCGGCAGCGACTTCCGCGGCGATCCGGCCGCGGCGCTGCTCGAGGTGCTCGACCCCGAGCAGAACGCCAAGTTCAGCGATCACTATCTGAACACGTCCTTCGACCTGTCGCGCGTCTTCTTCCTCACCACGGCGAACCTGCTCGATCCGATCCCGAGCCCGCTGCGCGACCGCATGGAGGTGATCCGCCTCGCGGGCTACACGCCCGAGGAGAAGCAGGAGATCGCGCGCTCGTTCCAGATCCCGCGCCAGATGGAGGAGCACGGGCTCACCCCGGAGGCGATCCGCTGGTCGCCGGCCGCGATCGGCCGCATCGTGACCGAGTACACCCACGAGGCGGGCGTGCGCAACCTCGAGCGCCAGATCGCGGCGATCTGCCGCAAGGTCGCGCGGCGCACGGCCGAAGGCGAGCGCCGCAGCGTGCGCGTGTCGGCGCGAGCGCTGCCGGATTTCCTGGGCCCGCCGCGCTATCTGGCGCAGGAGGGCCTCGGCGCGGCCGAGGTCGGCGTCGCGAACGGCCTGGCCTGGACCGAGAGCGGGGGCGAGCTGCTCCGCGTCGAGGTGGAGACGACGCCGGGCCAGGGCCTGGTGCTCACCGGACAGCTCGGCGACGTGATGAAGGAGTCGGGCCAGGCGGCGTACACCTGGGTGCGCGCCCACCTCTCGCGCCGAGGCCTCGACGAGGGCCCGCTCGCGCTCCGCCAGGTGCACGTGCACGTGCCGGCCGGCGCGATCCCGAAGGACGGCCCCTCGGCGGGCATCACGCTCGCGACCGCGCTCGCGTCGATCGCCACCGGACGTGCGGTGCGCAGCGACGTCGCGATGACGGGCGAGGTGACGCTGCGCGGCCGCGTGCTGCCGGTCGGCGGCATCCGCGAGAAGGCGCTCGCGGCGCTGCGCGCCGGAATCACGCGCGTGGTACTGCCGGAGCGCAATCTCCCCGATCTCGCCGAGATTCCGCGCGAGCTGTCGCGGCGCCTCCACTTCATCCCGGTGTCGCACATGGACGAGGTGCTGGCGGCCGCGCTCGAGGGCGAGGCGTCCACCCCGCGCCGCAACGCACGGCGCGGCTCCCCCCGCGCCGCCGTCGCCCCGGCGACCGCCGCGGACCGGGGCTCTTCCTAGTCGGTCGCAGACCTTGCTGAGCTGTGGCACGTCTGGCGACTTCGCTCGGCTCCGCCTCGCTGCGCGGCGCCTCCGGCGCCTTGCGGGGCATGCTTCAGGCGGTCGTCTTGCCCCGGAGCCCGCCGGGCCAGGTACTCTCCTCCCGCGATGCGACTTCGGGACGTCGGCGAGTTCGGGCTGATCGACCGCATCGCGCGCGCCGCGGGTCGCGCGCGTGGGCGGGGCGTCGTGATCGGGATCGGCGACGACGCGGCGCTGTTGCGGCCGCGGCGTGGCGAGGACCTCGCGGTCAGCACCGACGCGCTGGTCGAGGGCGTGCACTTTCGCTGGGGGAGCGAGTCGCCGGAGCGCATCGGCCGGCGCGCCGTGGCCGCGGCGCTCTCCGACCTGGCGGCGATGGGAGCGCGACCGCTCGGCCTCACGGTCGCGCTCGCGGCGCCGCCGGGCCTGGCCCTGGCGCGCGTCGACGGGCTGGTCCGCGGCCTGATCGCCGCAGCACGCCGCTTCGGGGCGCCGCTGGTCGGCGGCAACGTGACGCGGGCGCGGCAGACGTCGCTGGTGCTGACCGCGCTCGGGGCGCTCGCGCCAGGGCGCGCGCTCACGCGCGGCGCCGCGCGAGCGGGCGACCGCATCCTCGTGACCGGCACGCTCGGGGCAGCAGCTCTCGCCGTCGAGCGGATGCGGCGCGGTCGACCTCGCACGCATCTGCCGGAGCCGCGCCTGGCGGCGGGCCGCGCCCTGGCGGCGCTCGGCGGCGTCGGCGCCTGCATCGACCTCTCCGACGGCCTGCTCGCCGACCTCGGTCACGTCCTGGCGGCGTCGCGCGTCGGTGCCGTGATCGACCCGGCACGCGTCCCGCGACCGCGCGGCCTCGACGCGGCTTGCCGCCGCCTCGGCGTGGATCCGCTCCGGCTCGCGCTGGCGGGGGGAGAAGACTACGAGCTGCTCTTCACGCTGCGACCCGCCGGACCTTCCGACGCCGTCTTGCGCCGTCGCCTCGGTGTGCGCGTCACCGCGATCGGGCGCATCACCCGGGCCCGAGCCCTGCGCGGCGTCCCAGCGGCGACGCGCAGGGGCTGGACTCACTTCTAGATCGACGGGCGGGCTCGACTGGCCCGAGGCGGGCGAGGCGGCTCGGATCAAGGCGGGCCGGGGCCGGACCGATAACTCCTGCGTGCGCGTGTCGCTCTCGCACAAGATCGTCCTGGGCTCGCTCGCCGTCGCCGCGGCCGTGGTGGCGTTCCCGCACGGGGTCGAGGCCGCCGGCCTGGTGGTGGCGCCCTGGGTGACGCCGTTCGTCGCGCTCGGCGTGGGCGGCGGACTCGGCGTGCTGCTCTCGCGCCAGTTCGGGCGCAAGTTCGCGTCGCTGCGCGCGGTGACCGAGCGCATCCGCGCGGGCGACCTGCGCGCGGAGGCCGGCTTCGGCTCGGGAGGGGGCGGGAGCTTTCCGGACGAGACCGACGACCTCGCCGAGAGCGTGCAGGGGATGCTGCGAGGCCTGCGCGAGCTGGTCGAGCACGTGCAGCACATCTCCGAGCGCGTCTCGACGGCCGCGCAGGATCTCTCGCGCTCGACGCGCGAGAGCCGCTCCGGCCACGAGGAGATCGCCGACACCGTCCAGGGCGTCGCGAAGGGCGTCGCGCACCAGCAGGAGCTGCTCGAAGGAGCGATGCGGCTGATCCACGACATCGCGCAGGCGATCGAGCTCAACGCCTCGCGCGCGCGCGAGGCGTTCGGCTTCTCGGCCGAGGCCAGCCAGAAGGCGAACTCGGGCGTCGACGTCTCACGGCTCGCGCTTGAGAAGATGCGCACCGTGTTCCAGCGCGTCGAGGAGGCCGGCGGGCAGGTGTTCCGGCTCGAGGCCAAGACGCGCCACGTCCACCAGATCACCGAGATGATCCACAGCGTCGCGCAGCGCACGAACCTGCTCTCGCTCAACGCCTCGATCGAGGCGGCGCGCGCCGGCGAGGCGGGGCGCGGCTTCTCGGTCGTCGCCGACGAGATCCGCAAGCTCGCCGAGAGCGCCGGCCGCAGCGCCGAGGAGATCTCGAAGCTCGTGCACGAGATCCAGGCCGAGACGGCCGAGGTGGCCGACGAGATGCGCCAGTCGAGCCAGGTGATCGCCGAAGGGCGCGACGACGTCAACACCATCGCCCACTCGCTCGAGCAGATCCAGGCGGCGGTCTCCGAGGCGGCCTCGCGCGCCGAGGAGATCTTCGGCGAAGCCGACGCGCAAGCGCGCGACGCCGAGCGCATGGTGGGATCGGTCGACGAGATCGCCCGCGTCGCGGTCAGCAACGCGACCGCGATCGGCGAGGTCGCCGACGCGGTGCACCAGCAGCTGGCCGCGCTCGGCGAGACGGCGGCGTCGGCGCAGTCGCTCACCGAAGGGGCCCACGAGGTGCGCGGGCTGCTGCGCCGCTTCACGACCGGGAGCGGTCGCGACGACGAGCGGACGGCGGCCGGGGCGCCCGCCGAGGAAGCGGCGTGAGCGGCGCGGTCGAGCAGCGCTTGATCCTCTTCGACGTCGGCCCGAGCGCCTACGCGATCCCGATCGCCGACGTGATCGAGGTGACCGAGAACGCGCCGTGGGCCGCCGTGCCCGGCCTGCCGCGACACCTCGCCGGCGTCATCAACCATCACGGCGACGCCCTGCCGGTGCTCTCGCGCGAGGCGCTCTTCGAGCCGACCGGCGGGGAGCTGGCGCCGCCGCGCAACGTGCTCGTGCTGGCCGCCCCCGGCGGCGAGGCGGGGCGCCTCGGGCTGCCGGTGGATCGGGTGGTGGGGCTCGCCGATGCGGCGCTCGGAGCGCCGCAGGGCAGCGGCCCCGTGGTGGAGCGCCGCCCGCTGCGCGGGCGCATCGTCTTCGTTCTGGATGGCCGGCGCATGCTCTCGCGGGCGGCGGCCTTGATCGATGGTGTCGGGGAGGCGGGCTCCGGCGCGCGCTGAGCGGCCGGGCCTCGCAGGGGAGGAAACGAGATGGCGGTCCGGGTCCTGGTCGCGGACGATGCGCGCTTCATGCGGCAGCTGATCCGCGAGATCATCGAGCCCGAGGGCTTCGAGGTGGTGGGGGAGGCGGCGGACGGTCGCGCCGTCGTCGAGGAGTTCACGCGTCTGCATCCGGACATCGTGACGATGGACATCGTGATGCCGAAGCGCTCGGGCATCGACGCGGTGCGCGAGATCCTCGCGCTCGACGCCACCGCGAAGATCGCGATGGTGAGCGCGCTCGGGCAGGAAGCACTGGTGATGGAGGCGCTCCAGGCGGGAGCGGCCGACTACATCGTCAAGCCCTTCAAGCCCGAGGCGGTGATCGCGACGCTCAAGAAGGTCGCCGAGAAGGAACGCTAGTGGATCCGGTCAAGTACCGGAACCTCTTCCTCGAAGAGGCCACCGAGCACCTCGCGGAGATCGGGCGCGCGCTGCTCGAGCTCGAGAAGGATCCGCGCGCGGGCGAGTCCCTCGACCTGGTGTTCCGGCTGGTCCACTCGCTGAAGGGCATGGGCGCGTCGCTCGGCTACGACGCCGTCTCCACGCTGGCGCATCGCCTCGAGGACCGCCTGGGCGGCTGGCGCGCGCGCGGCGGCATCGACGACGCCGACGGCCTGCCGCTGCTGTTCCGCGGCCTCGAGGGACTCGAGCGCATGGTCCGCGAGGTGCGCGAGACCTGCGGGCCGCCGGCGCCGGATCCCGAGCTCGTCGCAGCGCTCGGGGCCGCTGCCGAGCCAGCGCCGCGAAAAAAACTGCCACCGCAGCCGGCGCGGGTAGCGGAATAGCCGGCGGCGCGAGCGCGCGCGCGGCGGTGCCCCCGCCGCCGCCCTCGGTGCGCGTTCCGAACGAGAGCCTGGATCGCTTCCTCTCCTCGGTGGGCGAGGTGATCCTCACCACCACGCAGCTCCGCACCGCCGCCGACTCGACCGGGCTCGGCCAGGACGCCCGCCTCGCGCGCGGCTTCGATCAGATGGACCGCGTGGTCGGAGAGCTGAAGCGGCGCGCGCTCGACCTGCGCACCACGCCGCTGCTGCGCATCATGGAGAATCTGCCGCGGTTGGCGCGCGAGGTGGCGCAGCAGTGCGGCAAGCGCGTCGAGGTCGAGCTGCGCGGCGCCGAGCTCGAGCTCGACCGCTCGATCCTCGACCGCCTGTACGATCCGCTGGTGCACGTCGTGCGCAACGCCGTCGATCACGGCATCGAGGCACCCGACGCGCGGCGCGCCGCGGGCAAGCCGGAAACCGGCCGGCTGGCGGTGGAGGCGACCCGCGAGAAGGACACCATCCACCTGTGCGTGCGCGACGACGGAGCCGGCATCGACCTCGATGCCGTGCGGTCTCGCGCGGTGGCGGCGGGGCTCGTGCACGGGGACCTGGCCGAGGATCTGCCCGCGGAAGAGATCGCGCAGCTCGTGTTCCGTCCGGGCCTCTCGACGGCGCGCCGCGTGTCGGAGATCTCGGGGCGCGGCGTCGGAATGGACGCGGTGCGCGCGACGCTCGAGTCGCTCGGCGGCGACGTGAAGCTCGCATCGCAGCGCGGGGCCGGGACCTCCGTCGTGCTGCGCGTGCCGATCGCGGCTGCGGTGCAGCGCGTGCTGCTGGTGGGCATCGGGAGCGAGATCGTCGCGGTGCCGATCGCCAAGGTGGAGCGCATCGTGGAGATCCCGCTGGCGGCGATCGAGGTCAGCGGGGGCGATGCCTTCGCACTCGTCGACGACGACCCGATCCTGGTGCTCGACCTGGCGCATCGGCTCGGTTGGGAGTCCGCGGCGATCGGCGAGTCCGTGCCGCTGCTGATCGCCGACATGCGCGGCCAGCGGGTCGCCCTGCGCGTCGAGCGCCTGGCGGGCCAGCAGGACATCTACGTGAAGCCGCTGCCCGAGCTGCTCACCGGGGTGCGTGCGCTCGCGGGCCTCACCGTGCTGGGCGACGGGCGCCCGGTCTTCCTGCTCGATCTGAACCAGCTGTCATGACGCGACCCGACGCGGCCCACTTCGATCGCCTCTGCGAGCTCGCCAACGTCGGCGCGGGCCACGCCGCCGGCGCCCTCGCGCAGCTGCTCGGCTGCCCGATCCGGATGTCGGTGCCGCGCGTGCGCACGCGCCGCTGGGCCCAGGAGCAGAGCGGGCCGCACTCGGCGGACGGCACCAGCGGGATCTTCTTCGAGGTCGAGGGCGGCATGGGCGGCGTCTTCGCGGTGCTGTTCCCACCGGGCGAGCGCGATGCCCTGCTGGCCGCGCTGCTCGGCGAGGCGGACGCGCAGGCGGAGCAGAGCGAGTCGGCGCTACGCGAGGTGGGAAACATCCTCGCCTCGCACGCGCTCTCCGCCGTGGCCGACCTGATCGGCGACCGCGTGCTGCCCTCGGTCCCGGTGCTCGCGCTCGAAGCGGCCGGCGCGGTGCTCGCCTCGTTCCAGGTGCGCTTCGAGGAGCTGGCGATCGAGTCGCGGCTGGTCGACTCGCACGGCGCGCTGCGCGGACTCGTGATCTGGATCCCGGCCTCCGCAGCGACGCAACCCTCGGTCTGATACCGTGCTCCTCCCGCCACACGGGAGGGAGCGTGGACCGCGACCGATTGCGCGCGCTGCTCGAAGGCGTGCGGCGCGGCGAGCTGGAGCCCGGCGAAGCGCTCGAGCGCCTCGCGCACATGCCGTTCGTCGACACGCCCCATGCCCGCGTCGACACGCATCGCGCGTTGCGCCAGGGGCTACCTGAGGTAGTGTATGGGCCCGGCAAGACGTCCGAGCAGATCGCCGAAGTGACCCGCGTACAGCGCGACGCCGGCCTCGACGTGCTGGTGACGCGGGTCGACGCGGAGATCGCCGCGGACGTGCTGCAGCGGCTGCCCGGCGGAGCGTACGACGCCACCGCCCGGCTGCTCTGGTACGGACCCCGCGAGACGCCGATCGTCGGCAAGGGTCTCGTGCTGGTGGTCTGCGCGGGGACCTCGGACCTGCCCGTCGCGAACGAGGCCGCCGGCGTGGCGCGCCGCTACGGCAACCGCGTCGAGCTGCTGGCGGACGTCGGGGTCGCGGGGATCCACCGCCTGCTCGCGTCGTCGGTCCAGCTGCGCCAGGCGCGCGTGCTGATCGTGGTGGCCGGGATGGAGGGCGCGCTGCCTTCGGTGGTGGGCGGCATGGTCGACAAGCCGGTCGTCGCGGTGCCGACCAGCGTCGGCTACGGCGCGTCGTTCGGCGGCATCGCGGCGCTGCTCGGCATGCTGACCAGCTGCGCCTCGAACGTCTGCGTGGTGAACATCGACAACGGCTTCGGCGCCGCGCACGTCGCGACCCTGATCAACCGGCTGTGACCGGCGTGCCCACCGCCCGTCGAGCGACGCGCACCGCCGGCAAGGCCACCCGGCCCGGCCGCGTGCTGCACCTCGACGCCTTCTCGGGCGTCGCCGGCAACATGCTGCTCGGCGCGCTGCTCGACCTGGGGCTGCCGCTGCGCGCGCTCGAGGCGGACCTGGCTCCGCTCGGGCTCGCCTTCGAGATCGCCGTGCGGCGCGTGCGCCGCGGCGCGCTGATGGCGCGCTACGTCGAGGTGCGCATCCCGCGCGTTGCCGCCGACCCCAAGCGCGCGCGCCGCCGGCGCGCCCGGCCGCACGCCCACGGCCGCCACTGGCTCGAGATCCGCCGCCTGCTCGCGCGCGCCCGGCTGGTGCCCGAGGTGCGCGCGCGCGCGCTCGCTGCGTTCGAGGCGCTCGCCGCGGCGGAGGCGCGGGTCCACGGCATCCCCGTCGAAGCCGTCCACTTCCACGAGGTGGGTGCGGTCGACGCGATCGTGGACATCGCGGGCGTCGCGGCGGGCCTGCATCGGCTCGGCGTCCAGCGCGTCACCTGCTCGCCGCTGCCGCTCGGACACGGCTCCGTCGACACCGATCACGGTCGCCTGCCGCTGCCCGCGCCGGCGACGCTCGAGCTGCTGCGCGGCGTGCCGGTGGTGCCGGCGCACCTCGAATGGGAGACGGTGACGCCCACCGGCGCCGCGATCGTGCGCGCGATGGTCGACGAGTTCCGCACGCTCCCGGCGATGACGATCGAGGCGATCGGCGTCGGGGCGGGCAACGAGCGCCCGGGCGAGCTGCCGAACGTGCTGCGCGCGGTGCTGGGCCGCAGCGGCGGGATCGGCGCCGACCGGGTCGCGCTGCTCGAGACGCACGTGGACGACCTCGTCCCGGAGCACTTCGAGTACCTGATGGAGCGCCTGTTCGAGGCGGGTGCGCTCGACGTCGCGCTGCAGCACCTGCAGATGAAGAAGAACCGCCCCGGCTTCGGGGTGCGCGTGATCGCGCGGCCGTCCGACCGCGAGGCGCTGGCACGCGTGCTGTTCGCCGAATCGACCGCGCTCGGCGTGCGCGCGACCGAGGCCGACCGCTTGGTGCTGGAGCGCGAGGAACGCCGGGTGGCGACGCCCTTCGGCGCGATCCGCGTCAAGATCACGCGCGACGAGAGCGGACGCGCCACCCCGTCGGCCGAGTACGACGACTGCGCCCGGGCGGCGCGGAAGGCCGGCGTTCCGCTCCGCGAGGTGGTGCGCGTGGCGGAAGAGGCCGCGCGTTCACGGGCGTCGGACGCGGCGGCCTCGCACTCCCGACGCCGGCGCCAGCCTTGACGAGCCTGCGGCGAGGCACCTACGATCGCCCCGCTTCGCTCGAGGGCCCAGAAACTACCTAGCCCGGAGGACCGTTGGATGGGGGAGCTTCCCAACGCAGTGGTAAAGCGCCTGCTCACCAAGCACGGCGGCGAGTTGCGCGTCTCGGGTGACGCGATCGACAAGGCGGTCCAAGCCGCCGAGGACTACATCGCGCGCCTCGCCCGCGAGGCGCAGGCCGCCGCGGTCGCCGACAAGCGCAAGACCATCATGGATCACGACATCACGAAGGCGCGGGCGAAGCTGGAGTCGGGCGGCCTGTGACCGGCGCGAGGCGGGCCAGGTAGTCGATCCAGGCCGCCTCCGCCCCGGGCTCGAAGGCGCAGAAGCGCAGCCCGGCACCCTGCGGCCCCTCCGGTCTGGCGCCGACCTCGGGCAGTCGGTAGGCGAGCTCCGCGTCGACGCGCAGCGTGGTCCCCGACTCGGGAAGGTGTACCGCATAGCGGCCGCTCGGCGCCGCCGCCGCGCCCGTCGTCACGAACATGCCGCCGCGCCCGATCGTCGCGCTGACGCCGGGCGCCTCGCAGCCGGGCCACGACACCGAGAGCGCGCGCCGGTAGCGCGTGAAGCGGCGCCGTGCGCTCGCGGCCAGCTGCACCAGCGCCGCTGCGATGCGCACGCCGTCCAGCTCGCCGGTCAGATACGCGCTCGCGCCCGCGGCGCGCGCCGCTGCGCGGCGCCCCACGCGCGCGCGGGCGTCGAGCAGGGCGGCCGGCCGCTCCTGGATGCCGGGCCG
>Ga0335070_10004935_pt1 | contig 15652 bp, 17 predicted proteins | sample Lox_Sample_13_FD_206722 | JGI IMG/M metagenome (GOLD analysis project Ga0335070, IMG submission 206722) | Soil microbial communities from Loxahatchee National Wildlife Refuge, Florida, United States - Lox_Sample_1.3 | ecosystem: Environmental > Terrestrial > Soil > Wetlands | place: USA... | reverse complement strand
GTATGAAAAACGTTCATTTATCATATCCAATTACCAGGTGCAAAATAGGGGATTACTGAAAATGCATTAAAATCAATTTATTATCATGAGAACCTGGTAAAGGCATGATATTTGCTGAAATTTATGTATGAAATCTCAGAGTTGGGCAAGTCCGTAATATTTTTGTGCTATGATAGGGCTGAAGAATGAGGCACAATTATATAAAAATTATCTCATTAAAGGAGAAAGCGATGACACACAGGTACGGATTACTGATCATTGGGACGTTGTTGCTTATGGTCTTATGTATCCTTGGTGGCTGCGGGGGCGGTGACTCTGCATCCAGCGCGAGGGTGGGCTCTCAAACCTGCACTGCTACCTGCCACGCCTCTACTCAGGACATCACCGGAACCCCGATTGCTGGCGCATGGTCCGGCACTACCCACACCACAGATGGTGGCGTGCAGTGCGAAGATTGCCACGGAGCGGGGAAGGATCACCAGGGGATCGGCCCAATTCCGTTCCCTAGACCCCAGGCAGCGCAGTGTAATGCGTGCCACGGCCTAGGCGGGTTTAACAGCACCCTTCACGCAAACCAGAATCCTTTCAATGGATCAAATCTCAGTACGTTTACCGGACCTGATAAGTTTTTCTTCCAGGGGGATGCCTCCAACAGCGGCCCGGCGGAGATCATGGGGATACCTGAGTTCTTCCCTGATGGTGTGACACCGGTTACCCACGCCCAGCATATTCAGGAATGCTCTGTGTGCCATAACCCCAACCAGAGATTTATCTTTAAAAGTGACGGGACGTTTACGAAGCCGGACCCCAACAATATGCCGGATCCGCCTAATATTACTTGTGCCGGCTGCCATGATGCGCACCAGACTGAACAAAAGGTGACCATTGCGCAGCGGAGCACCCCTGTTGCGTACCCCCTCTACCGGAAGTATATCGTCAACCCGACAGGGGAGCAAAGCTTCATCGTTGATCCAGCAACAGGAGATGAGAGCCCGACAGCCACGTCCACGCGGCTCGCAGCGATATTCTTCCAGCCGAATGGTGCGGTCCTGGCTGACGGTTCCGTGGACCCCACACGAGTGGTGGGAAAAAATAACGAACTGAATATCGAACGTCTTTGCGCCTCGTGCCACACAGTGGGTAAATACCTTTACAGCAAGTTGGCAACGCACCAGCCGGACGTATACAGCCAGTGGCTCAACTCGGGTCATGGCTCCCGGAATGCCCCTGCGTTTGCAGAATTTTCGGCAAACCCGCCGGCCTACAAGAACCCTAACACAGGGACCCCGTATGCCGCAGGCATACACTTCTCGAGTTACCCATTTGACATGGCTCTCAAGACCGTGGGCGCTACCGCGAACACCACCCGAAACGCAGGGAATGACAGCTTCTCCTGCTACAAGTGTCATCACGGCATAGGCTCCCTTGCCTGGCAGGATAATCTGGAGGGAACAGCGGGAGCCCCTGTGCTTTTCGGTGACGAACCGGTGATCTGTATTACTTGCCATGATCCTCACAAGGATGTCCCTGGCCAGACCAAGAATACCCGCAGGCCGGTGATCATCACAGACTATTCCACAACCTTTATCACCATTAAGGGCAATGTATTCCTTGATAACCAGCCTGTGCCCCTAGACAGGACAGGCAATGCTACTATCTGTATTTACTGCCATCAGGGAAGGGAGAGCGGGCTCACCCTCTATGCCACAAAACTCGCGCCAGGGACGACAATTACCGGCAGTTTTTTCAACCCGCACTATCTCGGGACCGGAGCAATGCTGTGGGGTGCAAATGCCTATGAATATGCGGGCAAGTCATACAGTGTCAATGCAGCGCATCAGAGCGCAAACTGTCCCACCTGCCATATGGCCAATTCGACCGCTGATAACAAGAACGGCGGTCACACCTGGGCGCCGAACGTGGTAACATGCAATACCGCTGACTGCCATGGCGGCAGCCTCGGTCCTGTGGCGGCAAAATCTGGCAGCGCATCTCCTGATGTGGATACCTATCGGGCTAGCTCTGATACCAATAACTACACCGGAGAGGCCGGAGGAGAAACCCTCTCTATTGCGCAGTCAATTCAATCCCTGGAGAAGAAAGTCATCGCCCTGCTTCAGGCGAGGGGGATCTTCTATGACGACACCCTGTACCCCTACTTCTTTGCTGACGCAGGACACACTCAACAGTTCACTGCATGGACTCCTGCTACTTTAAAGGCAGCCTTTAACCTTTCCTTTGTGGTAAAAGGACTGCCTTCGGCGGCGACATCCCAGGTGCTGGTTCCCAATGCATCTGCTGCTGTCCATAACTACAAGTATTGCATCCAGCTGTTGCTCGATGCGTATGCGGACCTGAGTGGAGCATCTCTTGCCGGGGCGGTAAGGCCTGCGGGTTCAAGGCCTGCAACGGGATACGGTCCAGGGCAGTAAAATTACTTAGAGAGGTTACTCATTACACATTCAAGCCCCGGAGCAATCCGGGGCTTTTTTTTAATCCAGATATTTCAGCTTCATTTCGAGAGGCTGTTTCTTGGGGCCGCTGCTTGGATGGGCTGCATAGCCCACCGGGACCACGGCCATGAATTCACCCCCAGGCTCACCAAAAAAGGGCAGGAGATCGTCCTTGATCAGATAAAGGATCCCGAGCCAGACCGTTCCCAGCCCGAGGGATGTTGCGGCAAGGAGCAGGTTCTGGGCAGCTGCGGCAGAGCCCTGTATCTCCATGGTACGGAAAAAATCATACGCCATCTCTTTTTCGACCTTGAACAGCTCTGTCCCGTGGCTGATAAGGTCACCGGTGTTCGCAATGGCAATGACCACCGGCGCGCCTGCGATACTCTTTGCAGCCATGCGCAGCAGGACTGAAGCGGGCCGCGGGAAGTCCCCTGACCTCTGGTTGATGAGCTGTGCAAGCTCCTGTTTTTTTTCGCCCCTCAGCACAATAAACCTCCATGACTGCTGGTTATGGGCAGAGGGCGCCTCATTGGCTGACCGGAGCAGGACATGGATCAGCTCGTCAGGGACCGGCTGTTTTGTGAAGGTCCTGACACTTCGGCGATGATTAATCGTTTTTAAGGTCTCGTTGGAAGGAGAAACAGTTTCAGAGGACATAGGGTTCACTCCCTGCATGAAAAAGTCTCATAAAATAATTATTACGTAACATGTTATCACAGATCTGACCTTGGGGCAATGCATATTGCGGAATTGACACGCCTCGGTCAGGCGAGGGGGTGAGATAAAAGGAAGGAACAGGCAGAGGCTGAAAGAATCTCACCTCTGCCTTTACCATCCTCTGAGCTATGCTTCTGACTTCGCGTATATGGTGACGATCATGTTGTAGAAGAAGAGGAAGATCGAACCCGCTTCCATTAGGCCAAAGGCAACGGTCAATCCCTTGTAGATTCCCGCTTCAGGATGAAAGCTTCCGAGGGTGTAAAAGAAGAGCATGCCGACAAGTCCTATATTTGCGAGCCAGAACTGAAGCTCACCCATCTTTGGGCTCTTCAGGGGCTTACCTGCGAACCTCGGCAGGATATGGTAGCCCACTCCGAAGATCATCATCGAGACCCATCCCAGCATGTTGAGATGGGAATGAACGAATTTCAGATGCATCAGGGAAGGATTACCCAGCATTAATATTCCCAGAAGAGATGCCACCGCAAGGTAGATGATACTCATCAAAATAAAATTCTTCACAAATCTGTCCATAAAGACTCCTCCTCTTATTTTCTTTAATGATACTTTACTTTCTCTGTGGTTTCATCCGCTATGACGGACGTCATATGAGCGGAATGTCTATCAAAGGGAAAACGTTTCACCTGAGCGATAGGTCATAGTCTTCCCTCCTTTATAGATTGTTACTACGCCTTTTCCGAGAACAGTCCATTCACCTTTCACACCGTTATCGATCAGTCCGGTCTGTTCATCAACCCCAACGATCACATCGTACGGGATAGACGGCACCAGAGAAGATGCCCAACCTTTTCCAAACGTATTATGATGAGGAACAAGACAGGCTTGGGGAATCAAGTTTAGTCCTTCCCTAATCCTTTGTGTGTCCGGATCGTAGTAGTGCTGGCATAATATCATAGCCCCTGCACTACTGCCACCGATCACCGCTCCTGTGTCGTATGCTTCACGCATGGCTTGCCAGCTTAAACTCCCCGCCAGGGTTTGGGCAAGATAATGCGGGAAACCGCCCAGAAGATAAATAAGACGGGATTGGCGCAACGCGCTCGCTACAGAAAATTGATTGGCTGAAGCTTGATCGATAAGAGGCAACAGAGTAACCTGCTTAGCACCTAACCGTTCAAACCAACGAACCCCGGATTGGCCTGCACGCTGGTGGTTCCTGTCGGGAAAAGCGGCGGTCGGAACAATGCTCACCTGAACATCTGACCCGCCTGCCAGCTCGATAGCACGTTTGTCCGGCTCAGCCATTTGCCCACCGAACTCTGATCCGCCTTCTAAGAGGATATAGCCTCTCATTTCCTGACCTTATTATATCGCAATCCAATTCAGGCCTCACCTAAGCGCCCCACTTATTGCTATAATGAACCTGAAAGAGATTCTTGAAAGTTTTATCGTTGGCTCACAACAAGGAGGGAGAGATGGTTGAAGATTGGCTCGCAAATGCATATGAAGGCATGTCCCGGCGACAGTTTCTTGCCCGGCTGAGTGCTGCCGGAGTCGGCCTCGCGGGTTTCGCAATCGCCTCAAGTTCAGTGGGAGGTGAGGTTATTACGACCTCTGGTGATGGTCTTGCCGTGGCCGACAGTACGGTGCTCTCCGGAGATTTCCCTGTTCCGATCTACGGGGCCCGACCGGCTGCATCTGGGAAATATCCAATCCTGGTTGTAATACCGGAGATTTTTGGGATGCATGAACACATCAAAGATGTCACCCGCCGGTTTGTCAAAGAGGGTTTCTTCAGTATAACCTTTGAACCATATGCGCGCGAGGGTGGTGTACTGAATCTTTCCGACATAACCGCAGTGCGGGCTGTAGCTGACTCGGTTCCTGATAAGAGAGTCATGGAGGATTTGGATGCGATAGTGGCCTATGCCAAGCAGCATCCGTCTGCCCGTGCCGATCGAATTGGAGTCACAGGATTTTGCCGTGGTGGGATGTATACTCTCCTCTACTCTGCCCATAACCGTGAACTGAGAGCCTCCGTGGCGTGGTACGGACAGCTCAGTCCGGAAAAGAAGCCGGGGATCCGCACGGTCGGGCCTCTGGATATAGCTGCACAGATCGCCCCGCCTGTTCTTGGTCTGTATGGTGAGGATGATCTGGGTATCCCGGTAGCTGATGTCAGGAAAATGGAAGCTAATCTCAAGGCAGCTCACAAGACGACAGAGTTCGTGCTCTATCCCGGTGCGCCGCACGCTTTTTTTGCTGACTATAGGCCCAGTTACCGGTCCGATGCTGCCAAAGACGCGTGGAGCCGCTGTCTGGCATGGTTCAACAAGTATCTCAAAGGGTAGACGCTTCCCATAATGCACTCAAAAGTGGAATACGCATATAATATAATGTTCGTGTTCCCAATAACTGAACTCGTGTATTGAATATGTTGGATTAAATAGAACACACCCCATTTTCTCAATGGCTCATATCTGGAGAAGGAAACGCGGGCAGGTCTTTAATCTTCCGAACAATGATTGTTCCGCATATATGCCTTTTAACGAGTTCCTATCTCGTTGTAACACGAGGCGCAGGTATGGTCAATGCCGCCGGCATGCGTGAGGCTTCCCGCTTCTGTGAGAACTTCTTCTCAGCCTTCCCTATAAAACAGCAGCACGAAACCGAACAAAATCATACACGCAGTCCGGAGGGAATGGCTGTATGATATACATCATGGCAGGATGGGGATCCGGGGAGTAGACTGAATACAAGAGCAATGAAAAATTATCAGCAGGAGGAAAGAAATGAAAACACATGTCAATGAAGAATGTCCGTCATGTTCATCAATTGGAGCGATACCGGCGAGCAAGACCGAGGAGAATCCCAGGCTCTCGCACTGGCCGATACAGATCAAGCTTATTGGAACGGTAGCACCCTTTCTGAAGGACGCGGATCTGCTTGTGGCTGCTGACTGCACCGCCTTTGCAGTGCATGACTTTCACAAGAGGTTTCTGAAGGACAAAAAGGTCCTTATCGGCTGTCCGAAGCTGGACGACGCCATGTCTTATGTGGAGAAGTTTACCGAGATCTTCAGCAATATTTCGCTAAAGAGTGTGAGCTGCCTCAGAATGGAGGTCCCCTGCTGCGGCGGGATGACCGCGGTGCTGAAGGAGGCGATCAACAGGTCAGGGAAGAATATCTCTCTCACCGAGACCATAATCGGGGTGAAGGGCGACCTCCTCGGCGAACGCCCGGTCACAGGATAAGAGGTGTGCGATGAAAGAACTGAATGTCATAGAGATTGTTCCTAAGGAAAGGCATCCCCTCATCTTCAGGACATTTGACGAACTGGGCAGGGGCGAGGCCTTTATCCTCACCAATGACCATGACCCGAAGCCGCTCTATTACCAGCTGCTCCACGAGAGGGAAGGGCTCTTCACATGGGAGTACCTTGCACAGGGGCCCGAGATATGGAGGGTCAGGATCACGAAAAACTGAGAGGTATGACACACGTCATATGCATGCGCAGATGCACAGGTGTATACTAAAAGAAAAAGGAGGAAGAGTATGGCAACAACCTCAGAAACAACAAAGAAGAAGTACACGAAGGATTCATTGATCGGTGATGTGATCAATTCCAGCCCTGCAGCAAAGAAGGTTATCGAAAATTATTTCGGCAACGGCTGTTTCACTTGTCCGGGCGTCAAGATGGAGTCCCTCTCATTCGGGGCAATGATGCACAATATCGATACCGAAAAGCTCGTGAAAGAGCTTAATGAACTGGGGGAATGACGGCTATGGAAGTAAAGTGCTTTGTGTGCGGAAAAACAGATAAGAGCCAGGTGTATCTGAAGTGCATCCATGAGGGGCAGGAGAAGCTTGTGTGTGCCCGCTGCCTGCCGGTATTAATACACGGTGGACACTAGCCTTCCCCGTTACTCGTCTCGATCATGGAGGGGTAGTCTTACCCTGAAGGTGGTTCCCTGTTCCCTGCTCTCGATGGAAATAGACCCGTGATGTGACACCACAATTTTGTGCACAATAGCAAGGCCCAGGCCCGTGCCCTTGTCCTTTGTGGTATAAAAGGGAAGAAATATCTTGTCTTTTATCTTTTCCGGGATCCCGTGGCCTGTATCAGAAATGGAAATCTCCAGACTATCCGGTTCAGTTGAAAATCCAAATTGCAAATCCCCTCCCTCGGGCATGGAGTCTACCGCATTCTGCACCAGGTTGGTAAGAGCCTGTCTCAGCAATATCTCATCTCCCTGAATGGGAGGAATCTTCTCCGCGTCAAAAAAGACCCTTATGTCCTTTCGCTCCCCTGCAATATGTGCGACGCAGGTTTTTATGAGGTGTTCCACCTCTACGGGGGAAACGATGAGCTCAGTGGGTTTTGCAAAGGAGAGAAAGTCGGTGATGATTCTGTCCATGACCGCGACCTCTCCTGCAACAGAATCCACCACATGGAGAAGAGAAGGGTCCACTTTTTTGGAAAGCAGCTTTGTGTACCCTGCGATGACCGCCATGGGGTTTCTCAGTTCGTGGGCCATTCCCGCTGCCATCTCTCCAAGACTGGAGAGCCTCTCCCGCAGCTCTGCCTGGGATTCCAGCGCCTTGAGCTCGGTGAGGTCTGTGAATACCATCAACCTGCCAATGGTCTCCTTCACTGAATTCAGAAGCGGAGTGATCGCGAGCCCGAGGTGTAATCTTTTGCCCGAGTCGGTAATGTACCGGAGTTCCCCCCTCTCGATGGTCTTCTTGCCGTCAAGAATGCCTTTTAGCGGTTCCATGAAAAGCTCGTCATAACGTTTCCCTATGGCAGACGGTACATGCAACTGCAGTATACGTGCAGCTGCAGAGTTCATCTTTGTGATGGTGAGATCGTGGTCAAGGCTTATGACGCCGCTGGGAACACTCTGGAGAATATCCTCATTATAACTTTCTATACTATCTGCGCGTTCCTCAGCCTTTTTGCGCAGTTCCTCCAGTTCCCTCTCCTTGTCTTTGAGCTTTGCCACAAGCTCATGGAATGTCCCGACGATGAAAGAAACCTGCGACTCTTCCTTTTGTTGGGATGTCCCCCTTTTCTTTCTCATCCTTGTGATGACCCTGAGCAGGGAATAGAAAAAGAGGATTATGAGGACCAGTAAGATTGTTATAGAGATTACACCTTCGCTCATCTTCGTAGATAAAGGGAAAGTATCTCCTGACCGTAAAATAAGCTTATGAGGGCGCCTGCGGCGAGAAACGGCCCGAAGGGTACTTTCGTTTTCCTGCCCTTTCCTTTCACGACCATAAGAAAGATACCCACACAGGAGCCAAGGAGGCTCCCTGCAAATGTGGTGAGGAGCACGGATTTCCAGCCCATGAAGGAACCGACCATGGCCATCATCTTGATATCTCCCCCTCCCATACCCCCTTTGCTGAGTACTGCGATCACATAGAATAAGACACCGCCAGTGAAAAGACCGATGATCGCCCCACCCAGTCCAAGGATTGAACTCCGATCAAAAGGGTCCTGAAGTACCAGAGATGCAGTGATGAGACCGACGGGTATACCGGGAAGGGTTATGGTGTCAGGGATTATCTGAAAATCAAGGTCAATAAAGGTTATGACGATCATGGCAGAGCAGAATGCGAAGAGGACCGGCATGTGCCATCCAAAACCAAAGCGCCAGAGCACCAATACATACATAAGGGCATTGAGGGCCTCCACCAGAGGATACCTCAGCGAAATTCTTGTCTTACAATATCTGCATCTTCCTCCAAGGAGAAGATAGCTCAGGAGAGGAATATTGTCATATGTCTTGATGGGTATGTTGCATGACGGACAACGGGATGAGGGGAATATTACGGAAAGGTTTCTCGGCAGACGATGGATGCAGACGTTTAAAAAGGAACCGATGAGAGAGCCAAGCAGAAAGACGATGAAGAACAATATGGTCATGCCTCAATTCTCCCGATTTCTGAAGCCTTCTTTTTTGTATCCTCTATCTCGGCATCCAGTCTTTCAATGTCATCCATTGCCTCGAGGATTACGGGATCCCTGAGCACATGTCTCTCCTGACGATTCCTGAGTTCAAAGACCTTTCCCCCGATGGTTTTCATCAATTCCGCTCTTTTCTTTTCCATTTCTGTTGATTGGTAGAGTAGTTTAAAAAGGGAAATCTCTATCTTCATCCGTTCGTTCAGTAAGGACGAAAACCACCTGATCTTTTCTATCCCCGTATCAAGATTGTCTTTAACCCTTTTCCACATTCTTTCCTCCTTTGTGCCCGTGCTATGGACGGTGGAGAGGTCCTGGATCAATTTTCCCCTTTTGTGGCGAAAGGACCATTGCAGGAAGTCCTTCAGCCTGTCTTGAAAATATCTGTCTTGTCCCTCCAGAATCTCTCCGCAGTCTTTTTCAACAAGGGCGAGTTGTCCAGGTGGGGATCTGCCTCTATGAGGGCGAAGGCCTCCCTCCGCGCACTCTCAAGCAGTATCGCATCCCGGACAATGTTCGCAATCTTAAGATCAGGCATACCCGACTGCCGTGTGCCGAACAGTTCACCCGGTCCCCTGATATCAAGATCTTCTTCAGCGATCCTGAACCCATCACCTGTCTTCACCATGATTTCGAGCCGTCTCCTCGCCTCTTCACCGTGGGGCTTGTAGGCAAGCAAGAAGCAGTATGACTGCTCACTCCCTCTGCCGACCCTTCCCCTTAACTGATGAAGCTGGGAAAGACCGAACCTCTCTGCGTGGACGATGAGCATCATGGTCGCATTGGGAACGTCAACACCCACTTCGATCACCGTGGTACAAACAAGGATGTCGAGTTCTCTGTTTTTGAACGATGCCATCACAGACTCTCTTTCCGTCGCCTTCATCTTACCATGAACAAGTCCAATCCTGAAGTGAGGGAACATTTTTCCTAGGGCCTCTCTGCCCATGAGTGCGGATTTAAGGTCCGAATTCTCTGATTCTTCGATAAGCGGATACACGACAAATACCTGTCTTCCTTTGCGCACTTCCGAGCATATTGCGTCATAGATGTGCGGCCTCTGGCTTTCACTGAAAAGCCTCGTAATTACAGGGGTTCTATTGGGGGGGATCTCATCAATCACAGAGTAGTCAAGGTCACCGTAGACGGTCATTGCCAAGGTCCTTGGGATAGGGGTGGCAGTCATGACCAGGACATCAGGATTCCGGGCCTTTTTGCGGAGGAGTGCCCTTTGCATGACTCCGAAACGGTGCTGCTCATCAATTACCACGAGTCCGAGTTTCTTGAAAGTGACCCCTTCCTGTATCAGGGCATGGGTCCCCACCACCACATCCATTCGGCCAGAGCGTATTTCGTCCAACGGGCGTTCTGTTTTAGTTCCTGTGAGCAGACATATGCCGAGACCAAGTTTTTCAACAAGTGCGTGGATGTTCAGGTAGTGCTGTTCTGACAGGATTTCCGTCGGAGCCATAAGCGCTGCCTGATATCCGCATTCCACAGCCGTGAGCATTGCCATGAGTGCCACGACGGTCTTTCCGCAGCCCACATCTCCCTGAACCAGCCTGTTCATGGGATAGGGTTTTTTCATATCATCAAGAATCTCACGAAAAACCCTTTCTTGGGCCCTCGTGAGTCTGAAGGGAAGGTTTTGCATGAGCCTGTTCACCAGTTCGCCACGCGGTTGAAAGGCGATCCCGTGCTCCCTCATCTCTCCCTGCTTCATGACAGCGATGCCGAGTTCCAGATGAAAAAGTTCATCAAAGGAGAGTCTCTTAAGGTGGGCGCTTTCGCCGCGGTTAAGCTCCTCCACGTCTGCGTCCGGACCTGGGAAATGCGACTGATAAATACTCTCCCCCAGGGGGGGCAGATTATACTTCGCAAGGATTTCATGGGGAAGGGGATCTCTTATGTGATCAGCGAAGGTCGAGAGGACATTGAACATCAGGGACCTCAAGACCCGTACGCTCATTCCCGCGGTTGTTCTGTAGACTGGGACGGTCCTTGCGGTGTGGATGAGATTCTCCGAATCATCATCAGTGAACTCATACTCGGGATTGTCCATCTCGAATCCGGTTCCCCGGTAGGAATTCCTCTTGACTACGCCGCTCAGAATTACTTCCCTCCCCAGGGCAAAATTCTTTTTCATGTAGGGCTGGTTAAACCATTTGCCCTTCAGTAATCCTGTTCCGTCCGAAATCACAAGTGCGAATATCTTTACGCGGCTTTTTGGTAGCTTTATGATGTCCATGGAGATGATTTTCCCTGTTGCGGTCTCCATCCGGGCATAGGCGAGGTCACAGATTTTCCTTATATTGCGCCTGTCTTCGTACCTGTAGGGAAGGTACACGAGCGCATCTCCGGCGGTCTGTATGTTCAGGCGGCCCAGTAATTTTGCCCTCTGCGGGCCAACTCCTTTTATGTATTGTATCGGGAATTCTGAGGGGTCCCTATCCATCAGGGCTGGGTAAAGCGGTCACTCCGAAACGTCTTCAGAATTTTGGGAGGCCACATCTTTCTTCTGGGATTCTTTTTTTATGTGATCCTGAAGAGCCGTTTCCGTCTCTTCCATCCTCATCTTTGCGTATTCGGATTCGCTCAGGATATCGATATCCCACCCGGTAAGCTTCATTGCCAGCTTCACATTTTGGCCTTTTTTGCCTATTGCCAGGGAGAGTTGCTGGTCGTTCACCACAACCATGGCGGTCTTTTCTTCCTCGTTTATCCCAATTTTGTCCACGGTTGCAGGGCTGAGTGCCCGGGAGATGAGTATCCGGGGATCATCTGTCCACGGAATGATGTCTATCCGCTCGCCCCTCAACTCACGAACGATGGATTGAACCCTTGTTCCCTTCATCCCGACGCACGCACCCACGGGATCGATGGTATGGTCCTTGGAGAGAACCGCGAGCTTGGTCCTCTCTCCAGGCTCACGAACGATCTCTTTTATCACCACCAGCCCTTCTGCGATCTCAGGCACCTCCATCTTGAAGAGTTCCAGGACGAAATGAGGATTGGTTCGCGAGAGGTAAATCACCGGTCCCTTTGGGGTGACCCTCACATCCTCGATAAAGACCCTGGCTGTATCGCCTCTCTTGAGATTTTCTCCTGGCAAAGACTCCTTCTGAGGAAGCACCGCTTCGGTTTTCCCGATGTTCAGAAAGTAGAAGTTCTTCTCTTTTCTCATTACCACTCCGCTGATGATGTGACCCACCTTGTCCTTGAACTCCTTGAATATCACATCTCGCTCTGCTTCTCTCACCCGTTGAAAGATGACCTGCTTGGCAGTCTGGGCAGCGATTCTGCCGAAATCCTGAAGGTAAATGGGAACCTCCACCTCGTCCCCCAGCGACTTTCCGGAAGCTATTTTATTGGCTTCAGCGGGGGTTATCTCTTCGTCCTTGTTCGCTACCAGCTCAACCACCTTCTTGGTCTCGAACACGGTGATGGCGCAGGTCTTAGGGTCGATCCTGAGATTCACATTCATCCTGCCGCCGTAGCGCTTTCTTGCAGCAGAGAGGAGGGCAGATTCCAGGGTGGAAAGGAGTATCTCTTTCGGGATACCCTTTTCCCTGCTCATCTGGTCTATGATAAAACAGAGTTCTTTTGTCATTTCAGCTCCAACTCCAGATTTGCCCTTGATATTATGGTGACGGGAATATCGACCTCTCCTTTGCCGTCCGTGAGGGACAGACGCAGTGATTGGTCATTCGCTCCTTCTAGTCTTCCCACAAAGAAGCTCTGGTTGTTGACTTTCTCTTTAGTCACAATCCTCACCAGCTTCCCAAGATTTTTTTTGAAGTCTTTGAAATTCTTCAATGGCCGATCAAGGCCCGGAGAAGATACTTCAAGTGTATAAGGGCTGGTAATGGGATCCTCCACGTCAAGGAGGGCTTCGAGCCTTCTGCTGAAGGTCTCACAATTATCAAGTGTAATTCCGCCTTCTTTGTCGATGAAGACCCTTAAAAGGGTCCTTTTCCCCTTTGCCCACAACTGCATATCAACGACCTCAAAGTTGCACTCCTCGGCCACCCGGGTGGCAAGGGCATGAATTTTTTCTTCCACACTCCTGTCCATAATAAAACAAAAGAGTGGTTTGACCACTCTTTTTAGATAAGGTACTCTCTTATTACTATAATAAGAATTTAACGGTGAAAAAGCAAGATCAGGGGTGGAAACCCACCCCTGAATCCTTAAACTATTTCCCTGGCGCTGGAGCCGGTGCTGGAGCCGGTGCCGGTGCTTCAGCCGGTTTCTCTGGGGCCGGAGCCGGTGCCATCGGAGCCGGTGCTGGCTTTGGCTCCTCAGCCTTCTTGCAACCCACCGTAAGGGTAAATGCCACTACCAACAATAATGCAAGTAACAGGGCTAAAATTTTCTTCACTGAACAGTCACCTCCTTCCTAATTAAGACTGTGTAAAACCATACAATTATTACCACATATGGAAGATAATGTCAAGAAAAAATTCCTTTGTTCATTTAAGAACGTATGGGAATTTTTGTTTCCCTTTTTGTTTCTGCCTTAGGCCTTGTTCTGCAGAAGGACAGGGTGAATCCACAAGCAAGCAAGAGGTGGCCGGGTTTGTTTGGACAGCTGAGAGCAGTTTTTAAGTGATAAGCTGTTCTGCCTCATGCCGCTACCTGCATCTGAGGTAGTGTACTCCAGTAAACATCATCCGGGGTCCTGCGGTCAAGGCTTTGATGCCGACGCCTGTGATTGTAGAATTCAAAGTATTCTTTGAGTCCCTGCCGAGCTTCGGCAATCGAGCTGTAGCCTTTCAAATATACGTCTTCATATTTCACACTCCGCCAGAGGCGTTCGACGAACACATTGTCCAGCCAGCGGCCCTTGCCGTCCATGCTGATGTCGATACCATGATTTTCGAGGATTCCAATAAATGCATCCGAGGTGAACTGGCTGCCCCGGTCAGTGTTGAAGATATCCGGCGTCCCATACTTTTGTATAGCTTCTTCAAGCGCCTCTGTGCAGAAGGAGGCATCCAGCGTGTTGGACAGCCGCCATGCCATGACCTTCCGGCTGGCCCAGTCCATAATAGCCACGAGGTAACAGAATCCCCTCGCCATCGGGATATACGTTATGTCAGTCGCCCAAACGTGATTGGCCCTGCTGATCTCCAAGCCTCTAAGCAGATACGAATAGACCTTGTGGTCAGGATGCGGCTTCGACAACCTGGGCTTACGGTACAGGGCAGCTATGCCCATCTTATTCATCAACGTGCTGACATGCTCGCGGCCGACCTGGTGCCCCATACCCTGAAGCTGGTCCCGGATGCTCCTGCTTCCCATAAACGGGTGTTTCAGATGAAGCTCGTCGATAAGTCTCATCAATTCAAGATCACGGGCGCTGATCGGTACAGCCTCGTAGTAAAGACTCGATCGAGACAACTCAAGGACCTCGCTTTGGCGGGTCAACGACAATGGATGTCCCCGGTCGATCATTTCTTTGCGCTCGGCTCGGCTATGCGCCCGAGCGCGACCGATAAAAAATCGTTCTCCATTGCCAACTGTCCGATCTTGGCGTGCAACTCCTTGAGGTCGGGGCCTGATTCGGATTTCTTCCCCTTGGAGAATACCTCTTCTGCGCGCTCCAGCAGCTGTTTTTTCCACTCCGTGATCTGGTTGGGATGCACCTGGAATCTCTCGGCCAACTCTACAAGGCTCTGTCCGTCTTTAAGCGCTTCCACGGCAACCTTTGCTTTGAATGCTGCGCTGTGGTTCCTTCTGGGTCTTTTACTCATTCTGCTGCTCCTTTCGGTCTCTGACAGGGCCATCAGCCAATTTCGGCTTCGCCATTTGCCCTGTATGGGGCGATCTCGACATGACTCAATGTCTGATACCCCCTGTTTCTACTTTAGAGCAGCTTTACCACTTATGTCACTGTCCAGTTTTTCCCGGCCAGCTCTCAACCTTTATAACGCATAGATGTCTTGATGGCTTCACCGACGAACCGATACTGGTGCATTTTTGACACGGCAATGCTTCCCGATAGAAGCCTTCACTTTTCAGCGACGTGCAGGGGCCCGTCGTGCTGAGCTATTTCCACTCACGCCATGATTTCTCGCTAACTGTTTTTTTTAGATCGTGCTCTTCATCACTGTCGGAAAACTTAATTATAACTCTGTCACGGCAAAGTATCTTTATAAGCATTGACTCGACTCTCAGATTCTGATACTGTTATTTCGAGAACGTGGTATGAAAATCACTTTCTATGGTACGAGAGGTTCTATCTCAGTAGCTGAACCTGAGTTTTCTCAGTTCGGCGGGAACACATCGTGCGTATTGGTAACTTTTGACAATGGGCGAATAGCGATACTCGACGCTGGTACTGGAATACGGAAACTTGGTCGGGATATGTTCGCCCGCGGTATGGAACAATATGATAACGTTTTTATTGGCTTGTCACATACCCATTGGGACCATATACAGGGCTTCCCTTTCTTCACACCTGCCTACGACCCAAAGAGGCACTTCACTATAACAATAGTTGGGAAGGAGAGTAAAATCACAAATCTCGAAAACATTT
>Ga0335070_10004934_pt1 | contig 15653 bp, 10 predicted proteins | sample Lox_Sample_13_FD_206722 | JGI IMG/M metagenome (GOLD analysis project Ga0335070, IMG submission 206722) | Soil microbial communities from Loxahatchee National Wildlife Refuge, Florida, United States - Lox_Sample_1.3 | ecosystem: Environmental > Terrestrial > Soil > Wetlands | place: USA... | reverse complement strand
CTGCCCCAAGAGTTTAAGGGCACCCACATGAGCCGCTTCATCGAGATCCTCAATGAATACCGGGGCGAGGTCCACATCCGTAATTTCCCTGCCATTCTCGAGACGATGAAAGATCGACTTCAGGCCCGCTCGGCTCACTTGGAGGTGACCTTTCCTTATTTCGTCGAGAAGGTTTCTCCGGTATCCGGGGCCGCCGGCCTGATGGAGTACGGCTGCCGCCTTGTGGGCTCCCTGAGTGATGAGGGGGGGTACGATATGGTGGCGGCGGTGGTTGTCCCTATCTGTACTGTCTGTCCCTGTTCGAAGGAGATCAGTGACTTCGGCGCCCACAACCAGAGGGGGGTGGTACGGGTAGCGGTGCGGTTCAACCGTTTTGTCTGGCTGGAGGAGATCATCCAGCTTGTGGAGTCGGAGGCCTCCTGTGACGTGTATTCAGTCCTCAAGCGGCCGGACGAAAAGTATGTGACCGAGAAGGCGTATCAGAATCCGAAATTCGTGGAAGACGTGGTGCGGGATATCGCCGCCCGACTGGATCTGGACGACCATATCACGTGGTATTCGGTGGATTCAGAGAATTTTGAATCCATCCACAATCACAGCGCCTATGCTTACATCGAGCGGGACAAGAGATCCCGACTTTCTTCGACCATCGACGAAGACTCCCCTTCCCCCGACCACGAGGTGAGCGACGGGTGCTGAGAGCTTCCGCCGTCGCTCGAGGCTTTGCCCTTCTGCAACCTGGCGCCCTTTACCGTATCTTGAGGGTGGCGAGGGCGAGGAGGGCAAGGATACCGGAGATAATCCAAAGGCGGATCACCACCTTAGTTTCGGCAAACCCGCGGTGCTGCAGACTGTGATGGAGCGGGGCCCGGTAAAAGATTCGCCGGCCGAGCCATCGCACCCCCAGCTTGTCTTGAACCTGGGAGGTCAGGGCCTCCACGAGAAATAGCCCGCCCACAAGGGGAAAGAGGATCTCCTGTTTCAGAAGAACGCTGATCACCGCAATCGTTCCCCCGATGGCGAGAGACCCGGTATCGCCCATGAAAATTTGCGCAGGATAGGCGTTGTACCAGAGAAAGCCGAGACCCGCGCCAATGAACGCCGAGGCGAATACGGTCAGTTCTCCGGCGCCGCGGAGATAGGGGTACTGGAGGTAGACGGAATAGATCGTGTTTCCCATGACGTAGGCGAACACACCCAGGACCGCAATCACAAAAATGGACGGGGTGATGGCCAGCCCATCGAGGCCGTCGGTGATGTTTACGGCGTTGGCGACAAGGAGGAGAAACAAAAAGACAAAGGCACCATAGAAGATGCCCAGATCTGTCACCGGTTTCTTAACGAAGGGAAAATATAGCCTGGTGGTAACCTCGGCCGGCATTGGGGAGAGTGGCCCCAGGTAGACAATGGCGAAGGTGAGTGCAAAGGCACCCTGAAAGAGAAGCTTCGTCATCTCTCCGAGGCCCTGCTCCCCACTTCCGCGACTGCTTTTCAGCCAATCGTCCCAGAAGCCGATCCCCCCAAACCAAAGCAGTGCGGCGAGACTCGACAGCAAGAACGGATTGCCGAGGTTGCACCAAAGGAGCAGGGAAACCGTCACGGCTACAACGATCAGCACGCCCCCCATGGTCGGTGTCCCTGCCTTGTCAAAGGCGGACGAAATTCCGGTCTCACGAATCTGGTCGAGAAAATTCCGCCGATGCATGGCCCTGATCCAGCGTGGACTTAGGACAAACACGATAAGCACGGCCGTCAATGCCGCCATGATGGAACGAAAACTCAGGTAATTGAACAGTCGGAGAAATCCGAGCGCGTCGAACTGGCTTTGGAGCCAACGCCCAAGATAGTAAAGCATCGCCGTTCCTCATGCCTCCCATGTGGAGGACATCTAGGCGCCCTGCGCCTTCCGCTCTCGTCCCTTTACCGGCTCAGCGCTCCGGGATGACCCTTCTCGGTGGAGCTGGCTTTCCTTGGCGTCCATCTCCCGACAGAGATCAAAGAGCTGACGGTAGGATTCCTTGATGGTGAAGTGGGAACGGAAGTCCGTCATCGTCAGGATAAAGCGAGAAACCTCCGCGACCACCCAGCGACGATCATGGATAACATCCCGTTTCACCAACAGGATGAGGGCTCTCAGTGCCGCGTCACGTACTTGCCAGTAGTGGTGTTCCTTGAGATTCAGCAGCGCCTCAATCGCCCGTCGATCTTCGCCGACGGCCCCCAGGGCGACAGCGGCCTCGATAACCACCTCAAAGGATCGATCCCCGAGAAGACACAGGAGCCGCCCACAAACGGTCTCCCTCTCGATGAGCCGATCGGCGAAGTGTCTCAGAGTTCGCGCGGCCTGGACTCGAACTTCGTAGTAGCCGTCCGCAAGAGCTCGAATCACCTGGGCTTCAGGCTCTCGATTCCAGCGGTTCAGGTGCTGCAAGGCAATGAGAATGTTGCGGCGGATAAACCCCACTTGGCGATAGTCCCCTCCGAACCTTCTTTGAAGCCAGGTCGCCGGGGTTTGGTCCGAGAGCAAGTGAAGGAGCGACGAGAGTTTCTCCTCATACTTGAGGAGTCCGATGAGCTTCACGCCCACGTTGCGCTCCTGCCAGTGGGAAGAGGTAAGAAGTGACGCGGCTCGATGGCGGTAGTATTCGAGATCATCAAGATCCCTGATGACAAGATAAGGCGCGTACCGATCCTTCTCCTTTTCCCAGGTCCTTTCCAAAAGGCGTAGCAGCTGGACATTGGTGAGAAGCGGTTTCAACTGGGGCAAACTTGAGTCATCAGCATTCCGCTCCGCGAACGGAGTTCCGTGGATCTCGGCGGCGATCCGCTCTAGGGCGTGACGCCTCATAAAGGCCCGGGAACACCCGGCCATAGTCGCCAGCCGCTGGGGGTCGTCGAGAAAGGCGACGATCCGGTCGGCGAGCTCCTTCCCCTCCACCTTCTCCAACAGCACCCCTTCTTCCATGACCGTGTCTTCGTAGATGACCTCGGCCGCGCCCGCCTGCCGCATAGCCCGCGCATTCATGATCTGGTGTTCGCCTGGCAGATTGGCCTTGGGGATAACCAGTGCCGGCTTGCCCATGGCCGAAATCTCATTCAGACTGCCAGCCCCGCCCCTGCAAACCACGAGATCGCTCACCGCGTAAATGTCGCCGATATTGTGAAAGTAGTCCTGTACGTAGTAGAAAGACGCGATCTCCTCCTGTTCTGCTGCGCCATACCTCGTGCGGAATCTCGCGGCCGTATCCTCCCGAGCCCTGTACTCTGCCGTGTTCATGAGACCCACCCCATGGACGATGAAGAGCTCATGGCGACGGCACTTGAGGTATCCCAAGGCATCCACGAGGGCACGGTTGATCGTTCGAGCCCCCTGAGATCCACCGAACACGAATACCACCCTTCTTCCAGGAGGAATGGGAAGAGGAGGAGAGATCTCTGCCTCGTGCCGCTGTTCTAAGGTGACAGAGCGACGAACTGGATACCCCACCACCACACTGTTTCGTGAAAACCAGGCTTTCGTCTGGGGAAAGGTGAGAAGAACCCTGTCGGCCCAGCGGCCGATGGCCAGATTCAACTTCCCCGGAACGCTGTTTTGTTCATGGATGTAGACCCGCGCCCGGCTGAGCCCGAGGGCGCGCATGAGGGTGTTGGCAAAGATCACCGGGGCGCTGGCGTACCCGCCCGTGCCGATGATCATTCCCGGCTGAAATGCGGTGATCCAGAAGCACGATTGCAGGATTCCCACCGCCAGCGATACGGCAAACCGCAGCAGGGCCAGGGAGGGTCGAAACCCTGGAAAACCAGAGGCGTAGACGTAATGGATTGGATACCCGGCTCGAGTCACGATCACCGATTCGGCCTTGCCGCGGACTCCTACATAAAGAAAGCGGGAACCCGGGTTCCTTTCCTTTATCACCTCGGCGATGGCGAGAGCCGGATTCACATGGCCACCGGTACCACCGCCGGTGAGAATCACCCGGTCGGTCGCACCCCGCTTCTCACCACGGAATCTGCTCCAATAACCCAGGGCGAGGAGAAAAATGAACACACCGACGCTGCCCGCCAACCCAAGGGCCACCACGTCGGGGAGGGAGAAGACGAACTGTGGCAACGCCGAGACTAGAGGTATCGCCCGGAACCAAGGGAAAAGGGCATAGGCAACAAAACCACCCGCACCGCTCGCCAGAGTCGTAGAGATAGTCGTGCTCCTTAGATCCCGCCATCCGATTTCCCTCTGATCAAGGCGGCGCAGCTCGCCGTTGAAAGCAACAAAAAGCATGGCGGCGTTGAGGCTGATGGCAATGGATGACCCCAGGGCGATGCCACCGTTCATGAGGGGAGTCTTGACTAGGAGGATGTCTAGGACGACATTCACCACGGCACAGACGAGAGACGTATAAAGAGGAACCTGATTCTTCGCCAGCGCCGGATAAATCCGCGTGTAGAGACCCCAAAACCCCGTGCCCAAAAGCCCCACAGTGTAGAAGGAGAAGGCGAGCGAGGTCATGGCTACCGAGGTCGTGCCGAAGGCGCCACGCCTAAAGGCCACTGCGGTGATGGGAAGGGAGAGGACGATGACAAATACCGTGATGGGTACCATGCTCGCGATATTGTATCGGATACCCCGAACGACCGTATCCCGGAAGGCGGACCAGTCGCGCCGCTGGGCCTCGTCATTGAGGTCGGTGACTCCAGCTCTCCCCACCGAGAGACCAACGATGGCGTTCGGGAGCTCCACCAGCCTCCGGGCAAAGTAGAGGGCCGCCACACTCCCAGGGACCAGAGCGGCAGCGAGAAGCCGCTCAACCACCTCCACGCTCTTGTTGGCGAGGGACTGAAGAAATATCCAGCGCGACTGCCTCCCCACCTCCATCATCTCCGGTATGCCCTTGCCTGCATCCCTCATGGAGAACCGCAGTCCCAGACCGCTCTGACGGGAAGCCCGAATCAGCGGCGGGATCTGAACGAGGAACTGTAGCACTCCGCCCAGGACAAAGGCGACCGCCATGCTGTAGATGCCCACATAGGGCTCGAAGAGTACTATGCCGCCGACGGCGCCGATGCTGAGAAACATGGGTGCAAGCGAATAGCTCACCGTCGCATCCAGGAAGAGGAGCAGCCCACCCACAAAGGAAGCCAGGCCGATGGCTACCATGAAGGGCAATACATAGTACGTCATGATCTCGGCACGACGAAGGTCTTCGAACGAAAACTGCTGCTGGTCGGCGGTGATCTTGATGAGACTCACGATATTCGGCGTAAACACGTAGCAGAGCCCCATAAGCAGGAGCAGCAAAAGGGTCATGAGAGTAAGGATCCGAGAGGCGAGAACCCAGGCGCGGCGGTAGTCTCCTGATGCGATGAGCTGGCGAAAGGAAGGCAGAAAGGCTTTCTCCACCATGTCCTCGCCGAGAATTCGGCGAAACAGGGTGGGAATGGTAAAGGCGATGGCGAAGATATCGGACGCCCGGCTCGCTCCGAAATACGCGGCAACCACCGCCTCCCGAACAAACCCCAGCACTCGGGAGACGAGGCTCCCTTGCACCATCTCAACAAATTTTCTCGAGAAGGCCTTCCTCATGGTTCCCTGCGTCGGCGATTCGAGGTCGATTGGTCGGGAGCGATAGGCAACGTTCGTGACAGCGGAGTCGACTACTCCCGGCTCATCCGACCTCGAAAGCAACATCCAGGCCAGAGTGCTCCAGTTTCTCTACCTAGGATAGACTCAAATTGCAAGAGAGAAGCAAGCCCCGGCTGGAAAGACCCATCGCTTCATCACGGGGACGCGAAAAACTGGGAGTGGGATAACGGAGGGGACACGGAAGTTCCGTCTTCACCGGAGCGCTGCGCCTTGCCGCCAGCAGCGAAGCACCTCGTCGGCCGCAATCGCCCCCACCCTTAGGATCTTCGGAGGCGCCACGGTAACGTCGGCGATTGTAGAACCTTCGCTTCCGGGCGTCAAGCCGCCGTCCAGAATGAATTCCAGTCGGCCACCCAGTTGCCTGAGGACTTCATCACCCGTGCGACAGCTCGGGGCGCCAGATCGATTAGCGCTGGTAGCGGTGATGGGGGCTCCCACAGCTCGCACGAGCTCCCGTGCCACAGGGTGGGACGATACTCGTACACCCAACTTTCCCCCTGCCCCAGTGACGACTGAGGGTAGGTGTTCGGCCGCAAGGAAAAGGAGGGTGAGAGGGCCCGGCCAGAAGCGTGCCATGAGAGCCCGAGCGCTAGTGGGTATGGTCTGAACTAAGCCTGCGAGCTCCTCTGGACCTTCAATGAGGATGCTCACAGGTTTATGACGCGGCCGCTGCTTCAGCCCATATATCTCCTCGAGCGCGGCCTCGCGGAGAGCCAGGGCACCGAGCCCGTAAACCGTTTCGGTGGGATAGGCGACCACGCCACCACTGCGAATGACCTCTGCCGCCCGCGCGACGGCCTCCCAGGCAACGCCCCGGTCACGGCAGGCATTAAGCACGGTGGTCATGGCTCTCCCAATTTTTGCCGGAGCTCTTCCGCCTTCATGTCCACCTCATCAGCCAGCTCAAGTTTGTATCGCCGCAGCTGCTCCTGGAGTTCAGAGTCATGCAAGGCGAGCATCTGTGCCGCGAGTACCGCGGCATTTCTCGCTCCGGCTTTCCCGATGGCCATGGTGGCCACCGGCACCCCCGCCGGCATCTGCACAGTAGCAAAGAGGGCATCCCATCCCCCCAGAGCGGACGAGCCGATAGGCACACCAATCACCGGGAGGCTCGTCTCCGCGGCCAGGACTCCGGCGAGGTGCGCGGCTCCTCCCGCCCCGGCGATAATCACCTTGAGGCCGCGATGGGCTGCCCCGTGGGCATAGGCAGCCACCCGCTTGGGTGAGCGGTGGGCGGAGGCGATGGTGATCTCGGCGGGAATGCCGAATCGCGCGAGAGTCTCCAAGGCTTCTCGCATAATCGGGAGGTCTGAGTCACTCCCCATGACGATCCCCACCACGGGCTTACTCTGCAGGACAGCCTGAGACTTGGTTGACTTTGCCTTCCGTGCCATGGGGGCTACTCCTTCCCGATATCACTTCGATAGTAGATGCCCTCGAAGCCCACCTTCTTCATCTCCCGATAGGCGATCTCTCTGGCAGCGGCAAGGGTTCTGCCGGAGCTGACAATACAGAGAACCCGTCCCCCAGTAGTTATCAACTGGCCATTCTCGCCAAAGGCGGTTCCCGAATGGAAGACCAGGCAGGACGAGTCGATCTGGTCCACCCCATCAATGGGAACACCGATCTTGTAGCGCTCGGGATAGCCGCGGTACCAGCCCTTCTTCCCTTTTGTTCGGCCACTCACCGCTATGAGACAGAGCCGATAGTCGGGGCTCCACTGCGGCTGCACCTCATGAAGTCGTTCTTGGATGATCGCCTCGGAGATCTCCACCAGATCAGTCTCCAGCCTCGGCAGGATGACCTGGGCTTCAGGATCGCCCAAACGAATATTAATCTCGAGTACATACGGGGTGATACCACCCCTCTCCTCCACCAGCATCAACCCAGCGTAAAGGATCCCTTTGTAGACGAAGCCGGTCTTCTCTCGGAAGCCGTGGATCAAGGGGAGGACCACCCGTTCCATGATCGACCTGGACATCTCCTCGGTGAGCCACGGATGGGGTGAATAGGCGCCCATACCGCCCGTGTTCTTCCCTTGGTTCCCGTCCCGAGCGTGCTTGTAGTCCTGGACGGCCACCATGGGGAGCACCGATTTGCCGTCGGTGAAGCAGAAGAAAGAGAGTTCCCGCCCGTAGAGGCGGCGCTCGATCTCCACCACGCGTCCTGAGTCGCCAAAAATGCGGGTCACCATCAGCTGGTGCACAGCGTCCTCCGCCTGGGCGGCGTCGTCGCAGACGAGGGATCCCTTGCCTGCGGCCAGCCCGTCCGCCTTGACCACCACGGGGTAGCCCACCGAGCGCACGTAGTCGGATGCTTGCGCCGGATCGTCAAAGACCGCGAATTCCGCAACCGGAATGCCGAGATCTCGCATGATGACCTTGGCATAGGACTTAGACGATTCCAAACGGCTCGCCGCCTGGGTTGGCCCCACAATGGCCAGGCCCTGCTCCTGGAAACGATCGGCGATGCCTGCGGAAAGCGGGCTCTCCGGGCCGACAAAGGTGAGATCGATCCGTTCCTTGGTAGCAAAAGCGACCATTTCCTCGACCGACTGTGCATTCACGCATTCGGCCACCTGAGAAATCCCCGCGTTACCGTGCGCCACGTAGAGCTTCTTGACCCTAGGACTCTGGGAGAATTTCCACGCAATGCTGTGATCCCGCCCGCCACTGCCGATAACGAGTACCTTCATCCCCTCCCCCGACTAGCTCGCATTATGCACGAGCTACCTGCTGCCACCACCAATCTGGCCGTCCCTCCTGGCGTCCTCTGCCTCACACCTTGCGACGTACTGATAAAGTACCTTCAGCTTTGAGCCCTTGCCGTTGCCTGGTGGCACGATCACTTGCGCGATCTCGCGCCGACGTCTGAGGCGCGATGCGGGCTGGCCCATCATAAACAGAAAAAAACGGTCTTCAGCTACCCGCTCTGGAGCGCCCGGTCGATAACAGTGACGTCGTCGCCGTTATCCGATGCACCCAGATAACTCTCTAGCCTGCAAGCGATTTTCCCCAGCAATCCTGGCAGGAACGTACCAAAAAGCCCGATGGGAGTCAAACTCAATCGGCCCAGGGGAGACCGCCTGCTGGCTATGGTCCTATTTCCCCTTGCGGGGAATCCTTGTGCTATAATAGCGTCGCTGCTGTAAAGGTCATTCTTCCGTGGGCCGGGGAACCGGGCGGCGAAAAGGCAGGCAAGGAAGAGAGAAACGGGTTGTCGCTGCGAGCGCGGCTTGGCCAACAGCCGAGGGCGATACGCCGCCGTTCAAACTCGATCGAGGCATACCATGCCCAAGCCTAGTTACGCCGAACTGAAACGCAAAGTTGAAGAGCTGCAGAGACTTGCAGACGTCAAGATTTCCCCTACGGAGTTTTATTTTGATACCAGAGACATCATCTATTTTGAAGGATACAGAGACTGGTCCATTCATTTCTTTGATCGAAAGATCGAAGATCTCACGGGATATAGGCTCGAAGATTTCCAGGATAAACGTATTAAATGGTTAGATATTATCTATGAAAAGGACTTGGACGCCGCAAAAAATGCAGTAAAGCAGGCACTTAAGACAGATAAATATTATTTGGCTGAATATCGAGTTGTAAAAAAGCAGGGAGATTTGGTGTGGATAAAGATAAGGGGATACATTACGTGCGATACACGTGGAGAATTCCTCTCAGTCCGCGGAATTATAAATGATATTACCATTGAGAAATACGGCAAGCTTGCTTCTGAATCTCTGAGCGGCCAGCTTTCTTGGGCCAGTAGTCTGCGAGATGGCATCTATGTTGTCTCAAAGGATCACCAGATCGTCTTCATGAATCAAGCTTTGATTGATGTCGTCGGAGACCAGACCGGCAAGAAATGTTATCAGGCCTTCTTTGAGCGGGATACTCCTTGCCCTTGGTCGGTCATGCACCGAATCGAGGGGGAGGATGTCTGCTTTATTCAGGAGTATCATCTGCCGAGGACAGACCGTATCTTCCAGGTACGAAGCATTCCGATCAAGCTGCACGATGGCACCATCGCTAAGCTAGGCCATCTCAGAGATATCACGGAGACGCGAGAACTGGAGCGTGAGGTCCAGGAGTTGGCGGCCAGGCGGAGAGCAATCGAGGACGGGGCAAATAAGGCCGATTTGGGCATTTTTATCCTCCAAGACTCCCCGGGCAAGGAGGCACGTTTTCGCTTCGCCAACGAGGCATTTTCGAGAGCAACCGGCTATGATGGCGACGAGTTGCTGAGCAAGAGCTTGCCCGAACTGGCTCATCCGGACAGTCTGCCGGCAATGATGGAGCGCCTCCGACTCACCCAGCGCGGGGAGATTCTGGACCAAGGCATCGAGATCAAGTTGGTCAGGAAAGATGGCGTGCCCATCCTAGGACGGTTCAGTTTTGCGCTCTCTTCCCACGAGGGCAGGGTAGCTACCATTGGCTTTCTCCGTGATATCACCAAGAAGAAAATGGGGGAGAGGGCCTTGTGGCGCTCCCAGAGGCTCGCCTCTATCGGTAGACTTGCGGCCGAAATCGCCCATGAGATAAACAACCCTCTGACAAGTGTGATAACGTTCAGCAAACTGCTTAAGAGTATCATGCAACAAGAGCCTTTCCCGGCGCATCGGTTGAATGATTTACGGAGCTATATCGGCTATTTGCAGAACGAGGCTGAACGATGTGCTAATATCTCGAGAAACCTATTGGATTTCTCCCGCCAGACGAAGATAGATGTCAGAGAGAATAACATCAATGCAATCCTCGAGAAAACGCTAGCCATCCTGAAGCATCGTGCTGATCTCGACAAAATCGAGATCCGTACCAATTATGCTCCAGGACTTCCTCCAGTATCATGTGATTTCAGTCGGTTGCAGCAGGCCTTCATCAACATTCTCTGGAATGCCATCGAAGCAATGCCACACGGTGGATTGCTGACTGTTACCACCGACATTGATCCGCAGCAGGAAACGGTCGAGGTGCACATCATCGATACGGGCACCGGCATCCCGGAGGTGAATTTGGAGCGGATTTTCGAACCCTTCTTTACCACCAAGGAAGAGGGAAAGGGCGTGGGACTCGGGTTATCGGTGGCGTACGGACTTATCCGCCAGCACCATGGCGAGATCCAGATCCAATCCAGAGTGGGCGAGGGGACACATGTTACCGTCCAGCTCCCCGCCGGACCACGCGCCCTGTCCATTGAGGAGCAAAGTGACGAGTATCTCTTCGGCATCAAGGGCATCCTCGGTTGGGAGAATAATGCTCCCCGAGGCAAGGGCAGACTCGAGGCAGAGAATCACAAGGGATAGAGAGCCTGCGCTTACGGGAGACTTGATTGATCAATCCCCTCGGGGAAGACGTACTCTTTCATTTGCAGGGAACCTCTCAGCACGCATCAACAGCAACGGGTGAACCAATGAAAGAGAATGCACGGGTCTTGGTGGTGGATGACGAGCCTATGGTCTGTGTTGCCCTAACCAATTGGCTGCAGGAGGAGAACTACCTGGCCAGGGCGGTTCACGACGGACCACAGGCCATCGCTGCTGTCCGTGAGGAAACGTGGGATGTCGTCCTCCTGGATCTGCGGATGCCCGGTATGGATGGTATGGAGGTGCTCAAGCATATCAGAGAGATTGCACCCCAGTCTGTGGTCATCATCATGACCGCCTACGCCTCGATTCCCGGCGCAGTACAAGCCATGAAGGACGGGGCCTATGACTATATCGTCAAACCACTCGACGTGGACCAACTCACCCGGATGCTCAAGCGCATCGTTGAGCATCAGCAGCTCATCACCGAGAACATCTTGCTGCGAAAGCGTCTTACTGAGCAATATGAGTTCGGAGATATCCTAGGCAAGAGCGGGGCAATGCAGCAGGTATTCGAAATGGTCCGGGTGGTTAGCGAAACCAACGCGACTGTTCTTATCACCGGGGAAACCGGCACGGGCAAAGAACTCGTAGCGCGGGCTATCCATAGCAACAGCCCTCGGCGATACGGTCCATTCGTAGCCACCAGTTGCGGAGCCCTGCCCGATACTCTCCTGGAGAGCGAGCTATTCGGCTACGAGAAAGGCGCTTTCACCGGTGCGGACCGTATGAAGAAAGGGCGATTCGAGCTCGCCCATGGCGGCACCCTCTTCCTGGACGAAATCGGTGACATCAGCATGAAGACCCAGATCAAACTCTTGCGAGTCCTGCAGGAGAGAACCTTAACGCGGCTCGGGGGAACTGACACAATCGAAATCGATGTCCGCCTCATCGCCGCCACGAACCAGGATCTTACAGCGGCCATGAAAGCGGGCTCGTTCCGTAGCGACCTTTACTACCGCCTCAACGTGGTCAGCATCCATCTGCCGCCTCTCCGAGAGCGGAAAGAGGATATAGCGCTGTTGGCAGCTCATTTCATCAACAAGTATAATATTGAGTTTAATAAGAAATTCGATAGAGTCGAGAGGAAGGCGCTGGAGTTAATGATGGAGTACCAGTGGCCTGGCAACGTTCGCGAGCTGGAAAACGTCATTGAGCGTGCAATCGTCATCGACCAGGGTCCTGAAGTCAAGCTCAGGCATCTGCCGTTTTGCAATATCGAGGTGCCCATTGCTGAGGAGCCGCAGAGTCTCGATGAGCTGGAAAAGCTTCACATCGAGAAGATGCTGACGCGCCATAACTGGAACATCGCCAAGACGGCACGCCTTCTGAACATAGACCGTACCACTCTTCACAAGAAAATCAAGAAGCTCGGCCTGGAAAGACACAGTGAGCCATCATGAAACGGCCCCAGGGATCTATCCACCTCATACCCCTTGGCGAAGTTAGCGATGATTACCTGCGGATTCTGGCAGAGAACATCGAGGAGCAGTTTGGACTGCCGGTGACGATCACCCCCAACCTCGCACCTCCTCTGTACGCGCTGGACCCCGTCCGCCAGCAGTACAACTCCAATATGATATTGAAGCGATTACTCGAAGAAGCCTCACCTGATGCTATCAAGATCCTCGGGATAACCGACGTAGACCTCTTCAATCCCATCTTCTCGTTTGTGTTTGGCGAGGCTCAGTTCAAGGGTAAGTGTGCGGTGGTCTCCAGCTATCGACTCCGTGGGAATCCAGACCATGGTTTGCCACCTGGTTGTCCGCCCCTCCTGAATCGCTTGGAAAAAGAAGCGATTCACGAACTCGGCCACACCTTCGGGTTACGGCATTGCTCTGACCCGGATTGTGTCATGAAGTACTCCGTTGGCCTTGCCTGCGCCGATCGCAAGTTTTCCTTCTTCTGTCCTGCTTGTCGTGAACTGGTGCTCTGGCATTTCCAGGCCGGTCTCTCCGTGCAAGTCAAGGGTAACGCCCCATAGGGGGTTGAAGCCCGCCCTCCACCGTGGTCGCTTCTCGATGGACCCGCCCTCGAACCCCCCAGAATATTTTTTCCTGCTTTTTCGTTCCACTGCAGGTGGTGGGGATCTTACACATCCATAATGTGGGAAATATCAACCCTGTGTGGCGCTATTCATCAGGCACATTTTAATTAATAATATCAGAAACTTTTGCTCAACTGTTGCTCGGATAGTGGGATTATACCACATATTTCCCCTCCAAGATTTTCAGCAAATCCAAAGAACAAGCAATAATATCTCATTTATTTCAATATGTTATCTTGGAGACCAGAGACTGGCACTATCCTTGCCTTGAGAAAGGGCAAGCTCATACAAGCACAAGATAGTTCACCCCGGTGACAGGGAGGGCTTCACCATGAAAGAGAAAACCGAAATGGCCGGGTTCAAGGGTCTGCCCAGCGGCGAGGGACAGTGTATCTGGATGGAGGCGGGAGTCATCGACTATAAGTTATGCAATTATAACTTCAACTGCCATACCTGTCCCTTCGACAAGGCGATGAAGGAAGTTGCTGATAGAAACGCGCAAGAGCGTCACCCTGGGCTGGGGCCTGCGGGCAAGAAGGCCCAGATTGTCCCCTGGCAAGAAAAAATGAAGAGGTGGCCAGGGACTGCACGGGAGTGCCGCCACTCCCTTACGGGCAGGGCACCTTTGCGGCTTTGCCCCTACGAGTACCAGTGCCACAAGTGTCAATTTGACCAGATGCTCGAAGATGGCTGGGAACTTCAAATCCCTTATCATCTGAGCCGCATCCCCCAGGTGGATGGCTACCTGCTACCTGAGGGCCACTTCTTCCATGCAGGGCATACCTGGGCCAGGGTCGAAAATGGCGGTCGAATCCGTGTGGGCGTGGATGACTTCAGCATGAGGCTCTTCGGGCCAGTGGACAAGTTAGATTTGCCGCTCACGGGCGAGCAGGTTCGGTTCAACGAGATTGGCTTGGCGTTCAACCGATCGGGCAGGGAAGGTGCAATGCTCTCTCCCCTCTCCGGTGTGGTTGCTGCGGTCAACTATCAGGCCACCAAGAGCCCAACCATGGTGAAAGAGGCGCCGTACAACGAAGGGTGGCTCATGGTGCTCGATCCGGCCGATATGAAGAAAGATCTGAAAGGTCTCTTGTACGGCAAGGAGAGCACTGAATGGATCCGGAGCGAACATCAGAAGCTGGTTGAGATGCTGAGTGATGTGGGAATGACCTATGCGGATGGTGGTATCATCGAAGACGTTGTCGGCAGGGTTCCTACCCTCTCCTGGGAGAAGCTGACTCGGCAGTTTCTCCGCACGTAGATTGAGCCTTGTTCCCGTAGCCAAAAGCCCGGCCGGAGAGGATAGATCTTCCGGTCGGGTTGTTTTCTTGGGGGAGAGCAACTCTTATCCTTTAACCCAGATTCTTCATTATGGGCGGACAGGTCCGGCCACTCCCTCCAGGTAATGGCTAATCGCGCCGTCGTATTCGTGTGTAAGCCGAAAGACCTTCTTCGCCAGACGAAAGCGGGTCTCCAGAGTGAGTTGCCCGTTGCTCCCCTTCATTTCGGCTATAATCGGCGCGTAGTCTTGTGGATCAACCACAACGGCCACATCTTGATAGTTCTTGGCCGCAGCCCGAAGCATCGTAGGGCCGCCGATATCAATGTTCTCGATGGCTTCCGGCAGGGTGCAGCCCTGGCGAGCCACGGTTTTCTCAAAGGCGTAAAGGTTTACCACCACCATGTCAATTGGCTTCAGCTGGTGGGCCGCCATAGTCTTAACGTGCTCTGGATTGCTTCGCTGCGCCAGAATGCCCGCGTGCACCTTGGGGTGAAGCGTCTTGACCCGACCATCCAACATTTCGGGAAACCCGGTGAAGTCCGATACGTCCTGGACCCTGACTCCCCCTTCCCTGAGCTGGCGGGCGGTGCCACCGGTAGAAATTATCTCTACTCCGAGTTCCTGGAGTGCCTTGACGAAGGGAACAAGACCCGCTTTGTCCGTGACGCTGACAATGGCTCGCTGGACCTTTCGCAGCATGGGGGTTCCTTTCCTCTCTTTACCGGCGCTGAATATCTGCTTCTCAATCCTGGGTGGAGAGCCTCAACTCACCGGCCGCATGCCTCCATAGCACCCTAACTGTGAACGCCTTTCACAGAAGGAGTTTCGTGAACACTGCGTTAGCCGCCTGCAATGCCTTCGATTCCGGCGGAAGTTGAGTGGTCGGCCTCCCCTGCAGGTCAAACTCGTGGATGAACTCATCTTCAGGGATAGTCGCCACCGAGTCTTGGTCAAAACTCTGCCTCTCGTCGGTAAAAAGCGCTGGGAGTCCTTCCCGGTACTGGTTCACTACTAAGAATTTCCGTCCTACCCGAATCCCCAGTTCGTCCGCCAAGTCTGAGATCCGCCTGGCCGCCTGGATGCCCCGCCGGCTCGCATCGCTTACCACCAGGAGGAGATCGATGTCCCTCGTCGTAAGCCTGCTCAGGTGCTCCATCCCCGCTTCGTTGTCGATGACCAGGTAGGCGTAGTTCTTGACGAGGCGCTCGATAAACTTGCTGAGCAGGCTGTTCGCGGCGCAGTAACATCCGGGCCCTTCCGGCCTCCCCATCACGATGAGGTCAAACCCTTCAGCCTCAATAAGGGCCTGCTGAACCTTCAT
>Ga0335070_10004932_pt1 | contig 15654 bp, 13 predicted proteins | sample Lox_Sample_13_FD_206722 | JGI IMG/M metagenome (GOLD analysis project Ga0335070, IMG submission 206722) | Soil microbial communities from Loxahatchee National Wildlife Refuge, Florida, United States - Lox_Sample_1.3 | ecosystem: Environmental > Terrestrial > Soil > Wetlands | place: USA... | reverse complement strand
CTTACCTCTACCTTGTCACTTGCCTGTTGCCCAAGAGTCTTAGAACTCCATACCGAAAGACCTGCACCAAACAGGACGATAGGTATGGAAACCACTTGCAGAAACTCTGCACCAATGAACGAAAAATTCAGAATTGTCCCATAGACCCAGCTCGGAATTATTGCTCCAAGAAGATAGAAGATAATTGGCACAAAATTCAGGAAAACGCATAGAAAGTCAACAACGAAGCCAATGGGTCTGGATGCTTTCACCGAGCCCAAGCTCTCTCCTGTGAGCCGAGCGAAAACTGCATTCAACAAAAAGCGGGCGATTAGGACTATCGCTAAGAAAGTCGAAACAATCCGAATCACAAAGACATCAATCATATTTCCTAGATATTGGGGTTTTTCCGCTATAACTTTTCCGCAAAACCAAAACTGGCTTGGAAATTCGAATCAAAGTGAATCGAATTAATCAGTTTATTAAAAAAGAAAAAGATGTCGAAACCGGAGAATAGGGAAACTGGGCTAGAGAAGAAACTCTGTGATAACCTTGAGCACTTCTTCCATTTCTTCTGCGAGTAGATGGTTTGACTTTTCGAAGTAGACGAGTTTGGCGTTGGGTATGGCTTTGGCTAAGATTGAGCCCTCTTCAGGGGCAACTGTCGTGTCTTTTCTGCCGTGCAATACGAGAGTGGGTGCTTTGATGTGTTTCAACCTTGTCTGCGAGTTGAATCTCAGCATTGCATCATATCGATTCATAAGAGCTTTTGGCGAAATTGGGTATTCATTTTCCGCAATTAGTTGAAGTAGATGTCTCGCCAAGTCTGGGTTTTCTTTGATAAACTCGCTAGTGAGACTAAAAGCCATCATAGGAAAGTCCGCTAGAAAGTCTCTGGGATAGTCGCTGGCGAGTGGAGAAGATAGACTCATTTTAATTAGTTCTTCCTTCGATGTTTGGGTCATTGCCTCTGTCATTTTTCTTTCCTCTTGTGTCCCACGGTGCTGACTGCAGGTGGAGCAGAGAATCAGTTTCTCAACTTTTTCTGGGTAGTTGATGGCTAGTTCTTGGGCTATGGCTCCACCCATCGACAGCCCTAGAGCGTGGGCTTTGGGGATTCCTAAGGTGTTCATCAAGTCTGCCGTGTCGTCAGCGAACAGTCTTATGGTGTATTCTCTTTTGGATATTTCTGTGCGTCCAGCTCCCCGATTGTCGAGCAGGACCAATTGGAAGTGCTTTGAGAGTCCCTCTACCAAGCGAGGGTCCCACATAGTAAGATTCCCATTCATGCCATGAATCATCACCAATGGAGAGCCTTTGCCTTTCACCTCATAATACGTCTGAATGTCATTCACCTTAACTTTTGGCATCGCAAACACCTCTTACAGACTATCTCCATCGCAAGTTGGCTTGCTTCGGTTATAACTTTTCCGCAAAACCTCAAACTGGCTTATAGAAGAACGTGTCGAAAGCGGAGAACAGAAAGAAGGGAAGAATGGTAGGCAATAATGCTTCATGTGTGGTTTATGGAACTGGTGTCCATACGTTTATCGAATACGTTCCAGGCACTATTAGAGCATTCCACTCTGGGAACATCTTAGTCATGAATTCCTTATCCCCCATCAGTTTGTTGAAATTCTTCTCAAGGTCTGCCAAGTTCTCATATTCTCCCATCCAAGCACCGCCACCCCAGTTGCCGCCAAGCAGATGACTGAAGACTTTGTGCGATTTCAACTCCTTAAACAACTCTGGTCGCTTTTTCATGTATGCCTCATAATTCTTGACGAACGCCGTGAACTCGCTTAGTTTATCTGGTTTCACCACGTATGTTTCCATTGAGAAAACGGTCATTCTTTCACCTCCTTTCTCTCGTTGTGCTGACTAATTCATTTCAAGTTCTATAAAAAGTGATGCCTTACTGAGACCCGAAGAGTTAACAGGACAAAACGGGAGGAGGACTACAACTTTTCCGCAAAATCTCAAAGACAGAAATCTTTAATCGACACACAACTAAAGACAAAAAGGCTATCAAACTTTTCTAATCTACGCTGGAACCCATTGTTGGGTTGGAATTGCAAAGATTTTTGGCATAGGTCCGCTCTCAAGAAGCCCTCTTGGTCCACTAACTAGCATTTCTTGAGTAAGTAAAATACTTCCGCTAGTTCTTTCTGCATAACCATCTTGGTACATTCTATATATGATAATGGTTTCTCCTGTAGTGTATGTTGAATTAGTACAGTCGCCTATCCAATCTACGGTATTAATAAATTCGCCAAGAACTGCATTAGAACCACCCGTATGTTGAGGTATTACAGAAATTTCAATCTGCACTACTTGTCCATGATTTGGTGTTAATCCGATTGGTACTCCATCTAAAGAGGTGGTTCCCGCAATTTGCCCAAGAGCCAATTGATAAGAGGTTTGCGATGTAGATTTAGTTTTTTGGTAGTTGCAAAATGCAAGAAACCCACCTGCTAAAATACCAGCCAAAATAACAGTTAAGATGATGAAGGTTTTCCTGTTTGGCAACAAATCTTGCCTACTTCCTTGTTATTTAAAGGCAACAAGGCCTAATTAAACCAATCTTTAATACAACATGGTTTTAATTCTGAGGTGGTTCAAGCGCGCGCGCTGTGGAGTCAATCTCAATTCGTTACACACATGCCCCAATCTTCTGAGATAGACGTCAGCCGTGACTGCGGACCCGCGCTTCAGGTTATCGTACCAGCGTTTGATTCCCTTATCGTTGAGAAGACTTGCGTAATCTCTTTTGCGGGCGGCGACTCCCTTCTCCATACATTCGGGTCCGTCATCGGTCCATTTAAAAGTAGCGATGGTTCCGAACCCAAATAGGAGCGGGCCCGCCGGGAATTGAACCCGGGACCCCCGGATTTCCTTGCCTTGCATTGAGCCTAAAAGTCCGGTGCTCTGTCCTTACTGAGCTACGGGCCCTTCTGGGTTGTGTGTTTAGGGTCTAAAGTTGAGGACAAGGTGTTTTTTAGTGTTTCGATATTGTTGGCTGTTCGCGCAAGTCTGAGGTTAGAATTGAGCCTTAAAGAGTTAACAATGAACTCTTGAAGTTTATCTTCGAGCTTGGCATATTTTCTTTCTGCGATTTCTGGTGAAGCTGCACACGAAATGTTCGAGGTTTCCGTTTATTGGCTGGAGATTTTGCACTTTTCAACGCATTGAAACGTCATTGGGTGTGTTGGTTTTTAAAGGTCAGTCTTTGTATCGAGGGGCAGAAACTGGCGATCCTAACAGTCAGAGATATATGAGCATGTTAACAAAGATTATCTGTTTCTTTCATGGTACGGTTGTTCGGTGCGAACGTTGATATCGTGGAAACACTTATTTGGCAGGTTGAACGAAGAATACGAGCTGGCGAAGAAAAAGAAACAAGCTTTGGGCAATTTGCTGGAAACTGGCAAGATTTCGCAGACAACGCACAGCCTTTTCACTAGGGAGATAGATGAAGCCGTAGTGGAAATTGACGGTCAGCGCAAGGCTTTGCTTGGAAAAATGGCCTCGAAAGCGATGGAACTCGAGGAGCAAATTAGAACACTGGAGATTCTTCTCGCGAACTTTGAGATTCAACACGTGGCCGGCGAGGTGGACGAGGACACGTATCACCGCGAAACCGAGCTCCTCGGCACTGGACTCGAAACGGCAAAGAAAGAGCTGGACGATGTTCAGTATGCAGAGAACCAGCTTTCAAATGATGAGATGAATGCGCAGCAAGACGTTGAACCGGCTCAAATCCAAGCTCCAGAACCAGAAGTGGAGTTCTCAGAAGAGGCTCCCCAAACGACGGAAAAGGAGCAGATTGAATCCGCGGAAGCCGTGGTGGAGACAATCCAGTGCAAAGAGGAAACACAACATTCTGAAACAGAAGCTAAAGCCGAGGAAAAGCAGCAAGTATAACAATCAAACCAGCACTCCCCTTTTTTCCTTTTTAAGGCCGCACTAGCTCCTTGCATACGATTTTATATTTCGCGAAATCCACCTTCGTTCTGAGAGCGCGTCCGATTGATTCAGAAGACAATGATAAGTTTCAACGAAAAGCTCACACAGTACGATTTGGGCGAAGGCCACCCTTTCAGAGGCGACCGTTTCATCAACGCCATGAGATTCTTCGAAAACCAAGGCTTGTTCAGGAAGCCTGAGGTTACTCTCATTCAACCGCAACCCGCAGCAAAAGAGGACTTGCTGAGGGTTCACGACCAAGATTATGTAAACCTAGTCTTCAACTTGGCCGAAGAAAGCAGGCCCTACGACATTGAAACTCCAGTTTCTCCAATGATTCTTGAAGGAGCATTACTTATCTGCGGCAGCGCCATCTTGTGCGGCAAGACCGTTCTTGAAAAGGGAGCAAAGCTGGCAGTTTCCTTGGGCGGCGGCCATCACCACGCAGGAAGAGATTACGGGGGCGGATTCTGTCTCTTCAACGATATCGCAGTCCTAGTCGAATATCTGAGGGCGAAACATGGCGTTGAACGCTTCTTAATACTGGATCACGATGTCCACTTTGGAAACGGCACGAGCGACATATACTACCGAGATCCCACAGTGCTTTACATCTCTCTGCATCAGGACCCGCGCACGCTTTATCCCGGAACCGGATTCGTGTGGCAAACCGGACAGGACAGGGGAGAAGGCTACAATGTCAATGTTCCGTTGCCGCCAGGCACAGGGGACAGCACATACCTCTACGCCCTGAACGAAGTCTTGGTTCCCCTCGCCGAAGAGTTTAAACCTCAGATCATAATCGCGAACGGTGGAAGTGATCCGCATTTCGCGGACACCTTGGGAAGCTTGGCCTTAACCGTCAAAGGCTTTTTTGAACTAACGCGCATCGTTAGGAATACAGCTGACAGGGTATGCGATGGAAAACTGGTGCTGATGCCTGGAAGCGGGTACAACCCTGAAATCCTGCCACTCTGCTGGTTCGCGCTTGTTGCAGGAGCGGCTGGAGTCAGCCAAATAAACATCGAAGAGCCCTACACTCCGCCCGTGGAACCTTCTCACTGTCGCGGAACAGTTGAAAAAACGATTGACGAGTTAAAGAGGCTATTGAGAAAAAAATGGGCATGCTTCGGCGGCTTCGCAATCTCCGGCGTCCAATGAAGCAACAAAACCAAAAGCCAACGACCTTAAATCTGCTTGAAGAGCGAACCACAACCCCAACAGTAATCGCTATTAGTGAAATATCCGTAACGTAGCAGGGAAGATGGTTCCTCATGGACGACGTTGAAGAGATACGTGAACAGTTTCCGGTGACCAAGAAGAAAGTCTTTTTGAACCATGCTGCAGAGTCTCCGCTTCCGAAGCCTGTCGCTGAGGCCGTCAAGAAGTACGCGAACGAGTTCTCAAATACTGGGAGGACATCCTTCGACTGTGAAGACGGTGGTAAACCCCAGTTTGCAAGACTGGTCGGAGCGAAAGCTGGAGAAATAGCCCTAGTCGAGAACACGTCCGTGGGGCTAAACATAGCTGCAAACGTACTTGACTACCCGCAAGGTTCAAAAATCGTCACAACAGATCTCGAATACCCTTCGGTGGTCTATCCCTGGCTGCGCAAGAGCCTAGGCGTCAAAGTTCAATACGTGAAGAACGTTGGCGGAAGAATACTGTTGGATGACATGGAGAAGGCTGTGGACGACAAGACCGTGGCGGTTGCGATAAGCCACGTCGAATACGCAAACGGCTTCCGTAACGACCTGAAGGTTCTGAGCGAAATAGTCCATGAACACGGAGCCTACCTTATCGTCGACGCGATACAATCCGTCGGCACAATGCATTTGGACGTTAAACGAGACGACGTTGACTTTCTGACGGCCGCCTGCTACAAGTGGCTGCTGAGCCCACACGGAGCCGCGTATCTCTACGTCAAGGACGAGCTGATAGAAAAGTTTGAACCACCTTTCGTAGGTTGGGCCAGCGTCAAACAAGAAACATTCGACACCGCAGACTTCTACGACATCTGGAACATGAGCCTTTCAAAGACCGCGAGCCGCTTCGAAGTCGGTGCATCCTGCACAATAAGCCTGATAGGCGCAAGAGAGGCAATGAAAATGCTGCTCAACCACGGAATTGAAAATGTTCGAAAAAGGATCGTGAAACTAACAGACCGACTCATAGAAGTCGCTGAAGACTTAGGGCTCAAGCTTCAGACCCCGAAAGAAAAGCAGTGCCGCTCCGGAATAGTCAACTTCAAAATAGACAAACCACAGAAGCTTGTTGAAAAACTGGAGAAGAAGGGAATAATCGTGTCTGCCCGAGCAAACGGAATAAGGGTCTCACCGCACTTTTACAACACTGAAGAAGAAATCGAAGCGTTGATGAAAGAAACCGGACGATGGTTAAAGTCCAATGGCTAGGATTGAAGAAATCAACGAAAAAAACAAACTGTCCATTATCGCAATCCTCAAGTCCGACATCATCAAGCACGTCTTCGCCATCTACGACATCCAGAACGATCCACAACATACAATCACGTACGCAGCCTTTGAAAACGGCGAGCTCGAAGGATACATCCTCATTTACACAGCTGCAGATGTTCCAAGCGTGATTTTAGAGTGTGAAGACAAGGTCGCTGGGGAACTACTTGAACACGCGCCGTCCAGCAAGTTTATCGTCCACGCACCTCCAAACCTTCTTCCAGCTATAAAGAAAAGGTTCCCAGACGCAAAACACTATGTTGAGGATTGGATGTTGATCAGGAAGAATGAAGCAAGGTTTTTCGAGTCAGGACTAGTGAGGCGACTGCGCACCGAGGAAGACGCTTTGAAGCTGGCTGATCTTCTTCTAAGCCGAAAAGACCGTCCCCCGAACACACTAAGGAAATATGCGGAATGGATAGGCAAGATGCCCATCTACGGCGTCTTCGAAGAAGACCAACTCGTTTCCTACGCGGGGTCATTCATTCAACTCCCGCAAGTATGGTTGATCGGAGGAGTTTACACTGATCCGGAACAGAGAAACAAGGGGTACGCGACATTAGCCACCTCTGCGATCACGGAAGAGGCGTTGAGGACGGCGGATGCAGCCGCTCTGTTCGCAAGATCAGACAATCACCCAGCAATAAGGGCCTATGGAAAAATCGGGTTCAGAAAGATAGGTGAGAAAGTCTGGGTAGATGTTGCTACAGGCTTGAAGCCTTAGACACGTTTTTCGAGAAGGTCTTTCAGCAGTTTTATTGCTGACCATGCCGCAAGCGCGCTCGTCCTAGGATTATCGGGATGCGGATCGTTTTCAAACTTCAAAGACATGTTGCCATGCGCCCACTTGACCGTTATCTCATGCGTGTTTCTGCTCGTCTTAGGGTCTGAAATCAACCTGACCAATAACCTGTCAGGGGGAACCGTCAATGCCAGCTTGGCCGCTATGTTCATCTCTCTTGGAAAACGCCTAACCGCTTCTTGCGCGCTCCCGTCGTACACCAGCTTTTCCTGCTGGTTATCCATGTCCAGAGCCTTGGGATGTTTTCTCGTGATCAAGACAACGTCGTCAATCCCAGCTAGGGCAACGCTTGAAATCGCGTCTAAACCCCCGATGGCCCCTGAGGGCGTGTGAATCCTGTTGCTCTTCAATTTGGAATCTAGAAGAGCGCCCACGCTCATGACTATCAATTCGATGTTGTTGCTTATGATTGTGCCCATGTATTCGCGAGCAGCTTCCTGCGACGCCGCCTCCACGATGACAGCAGGATACGACCTGAGCATTTCGTCGAGATTCGACACAACTATGCTTGCAGTATCCAATGATTCTTGGAGGCGTTCCGCCCTTTCCATGTCGCGATCGAACAGAATCAACTCGTCACAATCGACAATTCCTTTATCAACCGCCTCAGCGATCAATGAGCCGATTGCACCACAGCCGATTATACCAACTCTTTTCACTTTCCACCAGCTTCCCTAAGTCATTTTAAATATTCAGCCACGAAACGGATGTCGTATGGTTTGACTTCTCGCCCCTTGCCTTTCTCGGACAAGACGAGGATGCCCGCAGCTTTGCACGTCCCAGCTATGTCCACCTGGCCTTGTTTTATCATTTCCGCAGTGATTTTTTCGCCAGCATAGATTGTCAATTTTGCAATCTTCGAGTTGAGCGGCAAGTGCTTTTCTGCTTTTTCTCTGCGGACCTCCGCTATTATTGCTACCTCCATATCTCCCTGCTTCTCAGCTTCTTCATCCATGAGTTTCTCATCGGTGGTCGGCCAGGGTGACACGTGTATGCTCTGGGGATTCTTCTCGTCGCCATACAACGTCTGGAATATCTCCTCCGTCACATGTGGTATTATGGGCGCAAGTAGTTTCAGAACCCTTTCCAGAACAACGTAAAGCGTGTGCTGGGCCGCTTTCCTCTTTTCTTGTCCGTAGACCTCTGGATTGTACAACCTGTCTTTCACGGCTTCCAGGTAGCAGTCGCAGAAGGTGTGCCAAGTAAAATTACGCAGCTCTTCCAAGGCAAGGTTGAACTGACACTTTTCGAGGGCGTCAGTAACTTTGCCTGTTAATCTTTCACACTTGCTCAAAACCCACTTGTCCAGGGGCTGGAGAACCTGCTTTGTTTTACGATCTCCGGTGTAGTCTGCGAGCAGCTTGCTTACGAAGCCTGAAGCGTTCCATAGTTTTATCAGAAAACGCCAGCTGTACTCCACGTCTGGCCATCGAAACGGTATGTCTGAGCCTGTGGTGCCCCCGCCAGCGGCCCACTGCCTTGCAGCGTCAGCTCCGCGCTTGTCTAAGACCAGGGGAGTAGCAACATAGTTCTTCAGTGATTTGCTCATTTTTCTGCCATCTGCACCCAAGACCATCCCGTTGATCAAACAGCTCTTGTATGGAGCCTCGTCAAACAGCGCCAAGTGTCTAACCATCAAGTAGTATGCCCAAGTCCGTATGATGTCTATGCCGGAAGGATGAACATCTGCTGGGAAAAGCCTTTTCCAATCTTTGCTGTCGGGCCATCCCGCGTGAACAGCGCATGATATCGATGAATCCATCCACGTGTCGAAAACGTCGAGTTCTGGAACAAATTCTGAGGAACCGCATTTCGGACACTGTGTTATTCTCGGCTTTTCCGTTTTGGGATCTATTGGAACCCAGTTCTCTTCAGCCAAAATTGTTTCGTTGCATTTCTTGCAGTACCAGATCGGTATTGGGGTGCCGAAGACTCTTTGTCGACTGATGACCCAGTCCCAGTCTAATGAGCGAGCCCAGTCAATCAGGCGGACTTTCATGTAGTCAGGATACCACAAAACCTGATTTGCCGCCTTTTCCACTCTGTCTGTTAATTCGCGTGTTTTCATGAACCACTGTCGAAGCTCGAGGATCTCCACTGACGAGTCGCATCTGTCGCATAGACCTATTTCCTGCTTGATCTTCTCGGTCTTCTCTAATAGTCCGTCTTTCGCAAGATCTGCAACTATCGCTTTTCTCGCTTCAAGCGACGTTAGACCAGCGTATTTCCCGCCATTCTGGTTTATCCTGCCGTTTTCTGTGAGAATGATTATGACTGGAAGTTTGTGGCGAATAACTATCTTGACATCTGCCTTGTCCCCGTACGTGCATATCATCACGACGCCTGTGCCGAATGATGGATCAACTGTATTATCGAGAATTAGGGGTACGGTGCGTTTTGTCTCGGGAACCCCCAATCTTTTGTTCTTGTATTTGAAGAAGCGAGTGTCTTCAGGATGTACTGCAACAGCAACGCATGCTGGTATTAACTCTGGGCGAGTCGTTGCTATTCGAAGGTACTCGTCGCTGTTCTCCACTGCGAATTTCAGGTAGTGCAATGTGCCATCATGCTGCTCATAATCCACTTCAGCGTCAGCGATAGCGGTCTCGCAGCGTGGACACCAGTTCACTGGGTGTGTGCCTTGGTACATGAAACCCTTCTTGTACAATAGTATGAAGCTAAGCTGCGTTCTCCTCCAATAGTCAGGGTCCATGGTCCGATATTCCGTCGTCCAGTCATTGCTGCATCCAAGCCTCATGATGCCCTCTTTCATTATTGCAATATACTTTTTGACGAGCTTTTCACAAAGCTGCCGAAACTTGTCAGGCGGCATCTCGCGTTTCTTAACCCCATCCTCTTTCTCAACCTGAACCTCAATGCCAAGTCCATGGCAATCCCAACCTTGAGGAAAATGAACGTTGAAACCATTCATCCGCTTGTACCGGGCTAGAATGTCAAAATATGTCCAGTTCAGGAGGTTGCCCATGTGAAAATCGCCTGAAGGATAAGGCGGGGGCGTGTCAATACTGAAACTCGGCCGCGTTCTGTCCTTCCAGTTGAAGTGGTAGAGACCCTTCTCTTCCCACCTGCTTTGCCATTTCTTCTCTATCGCCAAAATGTCAAATTCTTTCGATAGCTCCCTCATATTCTCTGGCAACATCCTGCGACGGTTTTCAAACCATGCCTAGGAAAAGTAAATCTCCATATATTTAAGGCGATATCTCCCGCCCATCCCCTCTTTTTCGCTGTGATAGTCGGGGCGTGGGCTTTGCCCGTTGTATGTCGTCCAAAGTGCATGCGAGAAGCATGTATTATGAGAATGCTAACAGAGTTTTCTAAGATTGTTAACTATGGAATAAAAAGCTTACTTCAATTTCATTGAGGAACAGTGTTACAGATAGGCGGTACTTTACGTTCACGGAAAATACATCGTTTTGAAACATAAGACTGAGAGCAAATGGCTCTTGATTGGGCAGCTAAACCGTTTTCGACTTAGTACAGGGAGCTGCTAAAAAAATACTTGGCATGGTTGAATTTCGTTGATTTTCAGACTATGATTACTTTGACGGCGCGCGCTTTTCTTCATCAATTATGCTGAGTTGTGGCCCGGGGTTGTATCAACTTGTAGATCATGCGAATGGGTAAAGGAGCTACATTTATTTCTCCATTTCGTGCATCCCTAATCAGGGCAGGCAGGTCGTATTCGTAATCATTCTGACATTTGCGAATCAACTCCTTGGCTTGCCTAAAACCGTAGGAAAAGACAAGTCTCAGCCCGTATCCTTTCCATCTGCTTTGGGTGAAGAAATACTCTTTGAGGAACTTCTCTCCCCAGTCTATGTTGTGCTCCCAACATTTTAGGAAAAGTTCAGAGCGCTTAGGTGTCATCTTCTCCACCGAAAAGGATTCTGCTTTATCTTTCAGTCCCCCTTCTGAGACTAGGAAAAGGGGAACTATCAAGCTTTTGAAAGCCCCTAATTCCTCGACGAGATCAATGGTCAAATCGATGTCTTTTTCCGTTTCGCCTGGAAGCCCGATGATTAGTGTTGCAACGGGAACCCAAAAATTATCCGACAAGACTTGAAACGAATCAACAACTGTCTGCGGCCAATCTTCTGGTTCAAAAGGCTTACACTTCCCCATCATATGAGCCTTCATCAAGTCGGGGCTGCCACTCTCTATGCCCGTTTGGCCACTGAGCCAATTTCCTTTCTTGCCGTCGACACCGAGAATATTCGATATTTCCTCAATCAGGTCTGGAGCACTGGCAACTGACGAAAGAGCAAAATGGCTAATTGCCACCGAATCAACACCGGGATAACTTCTCACCTTATTGAAAAGGTCGATAACAGCTTCTTTGTTCACCGTCAAACCCTTCGCCTTGTACCTCAACACGTCTTCTGCGTGCAGCAATGGCCTTCTTCCAGCCCTCAGGTTAACTTCAACTTCTTTCAGGATATGATCCATAGACAAACACCGATAGCGCTGAAGGGTTGGAACACAGAAAGCACAACCCCGACCGCACCCACGAGCGATCTCCACGATTCCATCTACAGTAGGTTCTGTTATGCAAGGTATCTCGTCCTCATCAGCTACCTCCCCATGGACAATTCCCGGCAGTGGCTCATCGTCGATTGCTTTCCTGACAATAGTGTCAACAACTTTTTCGCCTTCACCAACGACAACGCAATCTATCCCAAGTCTCTCTCTTGTCTCAGGGTCATCAAGTTGCCAAGCTCCTGGCCCGCCTACGATAATCTTCGGCTTGTACATCTTAACTGCCGGATGATTCAGCAACTCCTTGAACTTAACTGCCATGTAGGCTTCTCCCCCAAACAGCTGAGTGAAAGTTGAGGTAGCAGGCCCTTTTCCCAGAGGATCGGTTTCAGTTAAAGCCAAAACCTTCGTATTAGGACCAACAACTTTATCCAGGTGATCAGGATGAGCAACAACAACATCTTCTCTCCTGAAACCTTTATTCAGCAGGGTCGCCTCGATCTTCCTCGATCCGCACGGAGCGTACTTAGCTGAACCATTCTTCCCGGCATCAGTTGAGGGGCAAAATAGGGAGAAATAAAGACGATCTGGAATCAGGCCCTTCGGAACACACGCGCTAAACCCTAAAAAGATTAGCCGGTTGTATTCGCTCATCAGTGTTCGATCAGCTGTTAAAACTATCTCGTAACCTCTAACGTTTTCTTCTCTCAGCAGTACGTCCCTCACAGGTGAGTTTGCACATTAAGGTTTTAAGGTTGATGGTCTGGTTCAGAATTTCCTCCAGCAGGGCACTTTTTTGACTCCCCGTTTTCTCAAGATTCCCTTTTTGTTGCAAGCTTGAAGCAATGCAAATCACTGCTAACACCATGCCGGGGTGAAGATTACATCGAAGATTGCTTTTGAGCGAACAGCCCCAACTATTTGAGCGCGTGCACGTGCGATTCTGCCACCTCTTCGGTAAAATAAGCTGTTCTATGTCCTTGTTACTTTTCGGTTGATGGATGCTCGTTACGGGTATTCTTGTCTTTTGCCTTCAAATGATGGTGTCTATCCGCTTCTATTCCGATAAACCAAAAGACAGGCGTGCCTACTAGAAATGTTGTCACTGAAAGCCATACGTCGAATAAAACATCCCCCAATTGCATTCGTTGTATGCCTAGTTGATAGTAAAATAGAGAAACTGCAATGACCATTATTACGAATTGAAACATTCATAATACTGAAAGCCACTTCCAAATATTCATGATTACCATCCAAGTCCGCAAATCTGCAAATTGTATTTGCGGGGGTGCCTTAATATGTGCGAGCTAGTCCTCTGATGATTTTTCTTCTGTGAGCCCATACGACAAAGGGATTGACTCAGAAAGACATGGAAACTGTGAAATCTAGGACGAAGAAGATACTTAAGAGTCCTGCTGTGAAGCAACTTGAGAAAATCATGCGCGCGATAATCGAAACGCTTTAAGAACTTGAACGAATACATCAGCTTAACTTGGAATTGCTAGAGCAGCTTGACGTAGTTTTCGATTGGATAATAAATAACGATATGCAAGTTCCAAAAAGAGAAAAACTCAGTTCATTACTCCGTGAAACTCATGCCTAACTCAAAGAACTCTATTCCAGCTCGGCAAAGATTTTGCAGTATCAAGCCATCCGACGCTAAGTAACAGAAACAAGATCCGACGGAGAGGCAACAGAACCATCGCCCACAACGTTTTTATACAGAAAAGCAACAGTTGTCCTCCAAAGGTTTAGGGGAGCTGGGAATGTGACCCGGCTGAGAGGACGGTTGAATACCGTCGACCCTTGGAACCTGACCCAGATAATGCTGGCGGAGGGAAAAAAGTGAATAAACGTAACCATCCCAACAGACCAAATCAGATAACGTGTGCGCATTTTGGGAACACAAGAAATTTCACCCACGATTTGGGAAATGGTGAATCAGGAGCCAGAATCCTCGGAATCGTCGAGAAACCACAGGCTGCACAGGCTACCCAAACTGGAAAAAAGGCTTTTCCAACCAGAGTCCTAGCCGAGATAATAACTTTTGTCTCTTTAGCCTTAGTATTGAGCCTCGTAAGCCACAGCTTCTTCAGCCTTCCCCAAGGCGGATCCATTAATATCGGAATGATCCCTGTCTTTTGGCTAGCGCTGAGAAGGGGACCGAAGATAGGTATCTTCGCGGGGGCAGTGCTCGGCGTGGTAGATCTTGCAATCGAACCATTCGTTGTCAATCCCATTCAGTTTATTTTGGATTACCCCTTGGCCTTCGCGGCACTAGGGCTTGCAGGATTCTTCCGGGGGTGGCGAGTGTTCGGGCCAGTAGTCGGCGTGGTCGTTGGAGGTACAGGTCGTTTTTTGAGCCACTTTGTTTCAGGCATAGTGTATTTCGCAATTTACGCGCCACCAGGACAAAGCCCTGCAGTTTACTCGTTGATCTACAACGGAGCCTACATGTTTCCAAGCATCGTTATATGTGCAATTGTGATTTTCTCTTTGCAGGCAAGCAAATCCCTCGATATTTACATGTGAGGAACCTAAATTAAAATGGGAAAACTTGGCAGTGAAGAACTCTCAAGACTTCTGAAGTGCATAGGCAGAGACCCACGCGTAATTATTCCACCGCAAGTCGGCTTCGACTCAGGCGTCCACTTGATTGACGACAAGTATCTTGTAGTGTCCACCGATCCCTGCATCGACGTTCCAAGAGAATGGTTCGGCTGGCTACTAGTAAATTACGCGGCCTCAGATGTGGCCCTGTTCGGGGCAAAACCAGAATTTTGCAGCATTAACCTTCTGGGCCCACCCTCAACCAAGCCACAGACGTTTCAACAAATCATGAAACAAACCTGCCATGCCGCTGATGACCTTCGAATGACCATCGTGACAGGCCACACAGGAACCTACAATGGACTTTCCACCCCCGTGGGAGTTTGCACCGCCTATGGAACGATTGACAGAAACAAACTCATAACACCAAATGGCGCTAAGCCTGGAGACTACGTTTTCTGCTTAAAACCCTTAGGCTTGGAAGTTGCCGTCAACTTCGCCCTAAGCCGCAAACCTTTGGCAGAGAGGATTTTCGGAGCTGAAAAAACGCAGAAGCTGAAAAGACTTGTATCTATGCAAAGTTGTGTTAGAGAAGCTTTGCTGCTCGCAGAAACGTGCGGCGTCCACGCCATGCACGATGCCACTGAAGGAGGCTTGACAGCAACATTGAATGAAATAGCTGAAGCTTCCAAAGTCGGTTTCAGAATAGACTTTGAAAGGATTCTAATCAGCGACGAAGTGCAAAAACTGAGAGGTAGCTTCCGATTATCAGAGAGGCAGTTGTTGTCGATGTCATCCACAGGAACAATCTTGGCCGCGATCGGTCCAGAAGCAATAGAAGAAGCCGAGGCAATGATGCGTCAAAACAAGATTCAAGCAAACGTCCTGGGCATTTTTACAGAAGACACACGACGCATTCTAACAAGAGACAGCAAAGACACATCCTTCCCAAAAGAAGCAGATGATCCTTACGCGAGAATTCTCTCAGGAAAACTGTAGACGTTCATCCTTCTCCCCCGAACAAACCCAACCAATGTAATCTCCACGTCTTTGGCAATGGCAATGCCCGAGTCTATGGCAGCAGCAAGCGAAGCCACTATCGGCAGACCAGTTTTCGCAGCTTTGAGGACAATATCCCCGGTCAGCCGTCCACTCAACGCAAGAAAGCAACCGCGAAGATTAATCTCCTTCATGACGCATGAACCGATCACTTTGTCGACAGCGTTGTGTCTTCCAACGTCCTCAGCGAATGTGACAAGTGTTCCGTCACTCTGATATATTGCGGCAACGTGCACCCCTCCAGTCTTCCGGAAAGTCTCTGCAATGAAGTTTAGACGATTGACGCAAGTCCAGACTGTTTCGGCCCTGACCTTCAAGTCCGACTGT